>Ga0315278_10000038_pt1 | contig 109544 bp, 87 predicted proteins | sample YL17G06_0_MG_FD_203880 | JGI IMG/M metagenome (GOLD analysis project Ga0315278, IMG submission 203880) | Sediment microbial communities from Yellowstone Lake, YNP, Wyoming, USA - YL17G06_0 | ecosystem: Environmental > Aquatic > Freshwater > Lake > Sediment | place: USA: Wyoming | collected... | reverse complement strand
ATGTTCCATGCGCCTCTGCGTCCGTCTCCCCGGGCGAAAAAGGGCCAAACTACAGCGGCGGGGGCGCGCTCTGCGCGCCCCCGCCCGGTCCGGGGGGCGTGGCCGCCCCCCGGCGCCGCCCAAGACCGGCGGCTCGAACGCCCGGCGGCGGTCGGCACGACCGCCGCCGGGCAGGTCTCGCCGCCAAGCCCGGTGAAAGCTAACCCCCTGAGGTCAGGCGGAAATCCGGAGGGGGTCTTCTCTTGCGGTTTCGGATGCGGGCGGCCATGACCGTCGAGGAGTTTCAGGACGCGCTCGGGGAGATGCTCGACGAACTTCCGACTCCGCTTCTTGAGGACCTTAACGGGGGCATCATCGCCGAACCGTCGGCCAAGCAGTCGGAGGAAAGCCCGGGACTCCTCATCCTCGGGCAGTACCACCAGGACCATTACCTCGGACGGTTCATCGTTCTCTACTATGGCTCCTTTGCCTATCTCTACGGGATCGACCGGAACCGGTGGCTTCGCGAGATGCGGAAGACCCTTCGCCACGAGATCCGGCATCACGTCGAGGAACGCGCGGGGCTTCGCGACCTGGCGCGGGAGGACCAGGTTCTCCTGCGCAAGTTCCTGGAGGACAGCGGAGAACAGTGAGGCCGGCCATCTCCAAGACAGGCGTCTGACCCGGTAGGCGGAGGGATAGTCTCCCGGGCCGTGGAATACGCTTCACCCAATCCGGTTCAAGCAGGGCTTTCCCTTGAATGACCCCGGTGGAGTAGCCGACCGGGTGGAGCGGGGGGCGGGGAATGCCGGGTCAGGAAGTGGCGTCAGGCTTACCTCGGCCCATCGGCGGGCGCAAGATCCGCGTGGGCGTGATCTTCGGCGGACGGTCGGGCGAGCACGAAGTCTCCCTCATGTCCGCCGCGTCGGTGCTGTCGAACCTCGATCCAGAGCGCTACGAGGTAGTACCCATCGGCATCACCAAGGAGGGGCGGTGGGTGGTCGCCGGCGACCCCATGCGGGCCCTTACCGAGGGTCTGTCCGCGGGCGGGCCGTTTCGCCGGGTGGCCCTTCTCGGCGACCCGGTCGTCGACCGCAAGCTGGTCGATTTCCCCGAGCCGGTGGCCGTGACTCGATCCACGCTCCCTCCCGCCACGCCGTTGCCTCCTCTGGACGTGGTCTTCCCCGTTCTGCACGGACCCTACGGCGAGGACGGCACGATCCAGGGCCTTCTTGAGTTGGCCGGTCTGCCCTACGTTGGAGCGGGGGTCCTCGCCTCCGCCGCCGGCATGGACAAGGCTGTGATGAAGGACCTCTTCGTCCGCCATGGTTTGCCGGTCCTCGACTACGTTGTCATCAAGCGCAAGGACTGGCGCGACCGGCCCCAAGCCTGTGTCGACCGGATCATGGCCGACCTCCGTTTTCCGGTCTTCGTCAAGCCCTGCAACCTCGGGTCGAGCCTGGGCATCACCAAGGTTCACCTTCCGAGTGACCTCGCTTCGGCCGTGGACGATGCCGCCACCTACGATCGCAAGATCATCGTCGAGAACGGCCTCGACCCGGCGCGGGAGATCGAGTGCAGCGTTCTCGGCAATGACGACCCCGAGGTCTCGGTTTGCGGCGAGATCGTCCCGTCGCGCGATTTCTACGACTACAACGCCAAGTACATCGACGGCACGTCGGGTCTGATTATCCCGGCCAACCTGCCCGCCGGGGTCAGCGACCGGATCCGCGCCATCGCCGTGATGGCTTTCAGGGCCATCGACGCCTGCGGCATGGCCCGCGCCGATTTCCTGGTCAGCCGCGACGCGGCCGAGATCTACTTGAGCGAGCTAAACACCATTCCAGGCTTCACGAAGATCAGCATGTATCCGAAGCTCTGGGAGTTTTCCGGGCTGCCCTATCCCCGTCTTCTCGACCGCCTGATTGAACTGGCCTTCGAGCGGCGCGAGGATCTGGCCCAGAACCAGACGACGTACCTGCCTCGCGAGTAGCAAGGCCGGCAAGGAGGCACTGCTCCATGACTAGGGAAGCCCAGGGCCCCGTCTCCGCGGGCCACGCCTCCGGCGTTGCCCATTCTAATCCAGACGGCCTGATCATCTACGGGGGTCCGATCCGCACCATGACCCGTGGCCGGCCGACCGTGGAGGCCGTCGGCGTCCGTGGCCATCGTATCGTCGCCGTGGGTTCCCGCGTCGAGGTGGAGCGGGTCCTGACCGACGGGAACGGCCATCGACCGCGCCCGGTCGACCTTGAGGGGTCGCTGCTGCTGCCCGGGTTCGTCGACTCCCACACCCACCTCGGAGGCTTTGGCGCTCTCCTGGGTGTGGTCGACCTTGACGGCGTGACCCCTCTCGAAGAGGCCCTGCGGCGGGTGGCCCTTTTCGCCGGATCTGTGCCGCCGGGGAAGTGGGTCCTGGGCGGCCGCTGGAACAAGAACCTCTGGGGTGAGCGCTTTCCCAGCCGAGAGGATCTGGATCGGGTCGTCCCCGACCGTCCGGTGGCCCTCTACTCCAAGGACGGTCACTGCTGGTGGTGTAACAGCGAGGCCTTGCGCCGGGCCGGCCTGACCGCCGAGACCCCGGATCCTCCGGGAGGCGAGATAGAACGCGGCCCAGATGGCCGGCCGACCGGCATCCTCAAAGAGAACGCGGGCATGTCCATGTGGGCGGCGATCGATCAACCCGATTCGAACCAATACGCGGCCGGCGTGGCCAGGGCTGTCGCCAGGGTCAACGAACTGGGCTTGGTCGGTATCTGCAACATGGAGGGGCGGGACACCCTCAAGGCTCTCCAGAGCCTTGAGCGTTCCGGAAACCTCACCCTTAGGGTCTGGACCTACCTCCCTGAAGAGCAGGTGGGCAGTCTCTTGGCCACCGGTGTGGAGAGCGGTTTCGGGAGCTCTCTCCTCAAGATCGCCGGGGTCAAAGCCTTTCTCGACGGTGCCCTCGGCAGCCAGACCGCGGACATGCTGGCCCCCTTCGAGGGCAGCGGGAGCCGGGGTATCGAGACCATGACGGCCGGGGCTTTCGCCGATCTGGTCGGGCGGGCATCAGCTGAGGGACTGGCCGTGGCCGTCCACGCCATCGGCGACCGGGCCTGCCGTAAGGCCCTAGACGCCTTCGAGGTTCATCGAGAGGTTTGGCGGGCCGCCGGCCTGCGACATCGCCTAGAACACCTGCAGCTACTCGACCCGGCCGACCTTCATCGCGCCGGACAACTCGGCCTGGTGGCCTCGATGCAGCCGATCCACGCTCCCTCCGATCGCGACATCGCCGAGCGGTACTGGGGACCGGCCCGCTCCGCTCTCGGCTACGCCTGGCGAGCGGTGGCCGGCGCCGGGGCCGTCCTGGCCTTTGGCTCGGACGTCCCCGTGGAAACCTGCGACCCCCTGCGGGGCCTCTACGCCGCCGTCACCCGCCGCCACCCGGCGAATCCGGATCGCGAACCGTGGCATTTTGAGCAGGCTGTCACCCCGCTCCAGGCCGTGCGAGCCTACACCGTGGGGGCCGCCTGGTCCGTGGGTGAGGAAAACGAGCGGGGAACCATCGAACCAGGGAAGCTGGCCGATTTTGTCGTCCTGTCCGAGGACATCCTGGCCATTGCCGAACCCCCGGGTTCCCCGCCGGACGCCGTTTCGGCGGAGGTCGCCGACCGGTTCGGGGTCGTCGTCGCGAAGACCAGGGTCCGGGCGACAATCGTGGGTGGAAGGTTCGTCTACTCTCGCGGCTAACAGGAGCTTGGTTCTTTGATGCAGAATGTAAGCGATCAAAGCGAACCAAAAGATTCGAGCGATTGAAAATCGGCTGAAGCGGAGGTGAACCAGGTAGTGGAGGACTGCATCTTCTGCAAGATCGCCCAAGGGGCCCTGCCAACCAAGATTGTTTATCAGGACGATGAGTTCGTGGCCTTTAGCGACATCAACCCCCAGGCCCCGGTTCACCTGCTCGTCATACCCAAAGCGCACTACGCCGACGTTACCGAGGCCGCCAAGGTTGAGCCCGGCCTCATTTCCCGGCTGTTTTCCGTCATCGTGCGACTCGCGGCGGACGTGGATCTCGTGCCTGAAGGTTTCCGGATCGTCTGCAACACGGGCTCAAATGGTGGTCAAACGGTAAAGCATTTGCACTTTCATGTTCTCGGAGGCCGTTTCATGGGTTGGCCTCCGGGCTAGGTATGTGGTAGTCTAACAGATGGTACACACCCCTGATACCCGCGAAGGCGTCCTTGCCGAGGTACCGGGTCTTGTGCGGGTACGAGGGGAGGGAAGTTTCGATGGCTGACGTAAGGGTCGGCAAAGACGAAAGCCTCGACAACGCTCTCCGGCGTTTTAAGAGAATGTGCCAGCGCTCCGGCGTGATGCAGGAGATGAGGAAGCGCGAGGCTTATCTCAAGCCCAGCATCAAGAGAAAGAAAAAGTCGGAGGCGGCGCGGAAGCGGCTGCACAAGCACTGAGCCGCGTGTCTTCGGCTTACTTAGATTAGTCGCGTTGGTCCAGGACCGGCTTTGAAGCCGGTCCTGGTTTCGCGTTTAAGGGGGTGGCCTGGCTGGCGGGCGGTCTTGGCGAAAGACTCATCGAAGACATGAAGTCGGCTATGAAGGCCGGGGAGCAAGGCAAGATGGCCCTGTCCGTAATTCGGCTCGTCCGCGCGTCCTTGCAGAATGCGGCCATTGAGAAGCGTCACGACCTCTCCGACGAGGAAGCCCTGGAGGTCATCGCGCGCGAGGTGAAGCAGAGGCGCGAGGCGGCTGAGGAGTACGGGCGGCTGGGCCGGCCCGAGGTCGTCGAGAAGTTCCGGGCCGAGATCGCCTTCCTGGAGGGCTACCTCCCGCGGCAGTTGTCCGAAGAGGAACTCCGGTCGATTGTCGCCGAGGCCATCGCGGCCACCGGGGCCGCGTCAAAGCGCGACCTGGGCAAGGTCATGGGCCTGGTCATGCCCAGAACGAGGGGCCGGGCCGATGGTAAGAAAGTGAGCGAGTTAGCCGGTTTCATGCTGGGCGAAGGCTAGGCCGGCCACCGCTCGGCGGGGGCGGGGTTCGACCCGCGACGGGGTCTTTGCCAGCCCCAGGGGCTCATAGGATGGATGGATCGGACATCCTGCGAGGCTTCCCGGGGGGCGGGCTCGTGACGCGCGGACGGCACGGCCGCTGGCGTAGGATCAAGACCAAGGAGGAACGGCGGCGAGAGCGGGCCGAACGGCGGCAGTTCCTTCTACGGCGACGTGAGCGCTTCGGACGCGGCGTCGCCAATCTATTTGAGATCCCCGAGGACATCATCCTCAACGTTACTCGCCTCACCATCGTCGGCAATCTCCAAATGATCATTGAAAACCATCGGGGGCTCATCGAGTATTCGCCCGAACTTATCCGGGTCGGCGCGGGTAATGGTCAGATCGTCGTCGCCGGCGAAGAACTGGCCGTGGGTTCGGTTCTAACCGAGGATCTTTCGATCATGGGTCGCTTCACCCGCATTTCCTTTGAGGAGATGGTGGAGGAAGGGCTCGACGGCGAGGGTGACGCCGGTGGCGGAAGACGACCCGGCTCGTGAGACTCGACGATTTTTGGGCCTGGGCCGCCGGTTATGTCCGCGTCCGAGTCACCGGACCGGCCAAGGAGCGATTTGTCAACCTAGCCGCCGCCAGAGGCCACCGTATCTGGCGGGCTCGCCGCACCTCCCGTGGTCTGGAGATCAACACTACCGTGGGTTCCTTCCGTCGCTTGCGGCCCATTGCCCGGCGGACACGTTCACGCGTGAGGCTCCTGGAGCGTCATGGTCTTCCGTTCCACGTGGGCCGCCTCAGGCAACGCCCTCTTCTCGTCGCGGGCGCGGTCGTCTCGCTCATGACCATGTACTTGCTGTCTTCAATGGTCTGGTTCGTTCGGATAGAAGGAACCGAGCAACTTGACGCGGATCTGCTCCGGGAAGTGCTGGGCAACCTCGGACTGGCGTCGGGAACCCTCAAGTGGACCCTCGACTGCCGCGCCCTGGAGCGGAACCTTCTCCTGGCCGTCAACGGAGTCTCCTGGGCGGCCGTCGAAGTGCGCGGCGTTGTGGCCGTCGTCAAGGTTGTTGAGAAGACCCCCCTTGAACGCCCCGAAGTCCTGGCGCCTCCAGCCGACGTTGTCGCCGGCAAGGGAGGGGTGATCACGGCCATCATTGTCCTGGCCGGCCGGGCGGTCGTGAAGGAAGGAGACACGGTTCGCCAGGGCGACGTGCTCATTCTCGGACGTCAGCCGCTTTCGGGTTACGAACCCCCGCCACGCAAGCCGGGCGATCCGCCGCCACCGCCACCGCCCGAAACCGAGGTCGTGGCTCGCGGGATTGTCCGCGCCCGCGTCTGGTACGAGGCCTACGCCGAGGCCAGGCTGCACTCGCTGAGTCACCAGCCGACCGGACGGGTCTGGCGCCAAGTATCGGTTCACCTTCGTGGCCTGGGCGAATTCCCGCTTCTGGGTTGGTGGGATGCGCCCGAGGGTCTTTACGAGCGGCACGAGAAGCGCTACACGTTCCCCTTCGACCTAGGCGGGGCGTCTGTCGAGATCACCGCGACCACCTACGTCGAGGTTTCCGACCTGAGACGGGATTTCTCGCCGGCCGAAGCCGAACGGGTGGCCTTCGAGGCGGCGGCCGCCTCTCTGGCAAGACAGGTGCCTCAAGACGCCGCAGCCGGGTTCTACCATTATGAGGTGCTGAGGAAAGATGATATATTTGTAGGCGTTCTCGCCACAGCCGAAACTATTGAAGACATTGCCCGGACCAGACAGAGCGTGGCAGAGCCGGGTCGATAGGGAGACAGGCGAGGGCCTCTCATCGGGGGGAAGCGTCTCGTGGCTCAAAGTGAGACGGCCGAGGCCAGAGTCCGCATCGCGGATAATGCCGAGGCCATGAACCTGTTTGGAAAGTACGACCAAAACCTCAAGCTAATCGAAGAGAGTTTCGACGTCCGCATCGTCAGCCGGGGCGAGGAGATCGCTGTCCAGGGTCCGGCGGGTGAGGTGGCCAAGGTCGAGTCCCTCTTCATCAATATCCTTGATGTCCTTCGAGCGGGCAACTACCTGTCGGCCCAGGACCTCAAATACGCCATCAAGCTCGCCCGTGAAGGCACCCGTCCCAACCTGAAAGAGATCTTCACCGACCTCATTCTCATCACCCACCGGGGTAAGCAAATCCGACCCAAGACCCACGGGCAGCAGGAGTACGTGAAGGCCATCCGCGAGGGTAGTCTCGTTTTCGGCATCGGCCCCGCCGGCACGGGCAAGACCTACCTGGCCGTGGCCCTGGCTGTGGCCGCCTACAAGAACCGCGAGTTCAGCCGGATCATCCTCACCCGTCCCGCGGTCGAGGCCGGGGAGCGTCTCGGCTTTCTCCCGGGTGACCTCGAGCAGAAGGTTCATCCCTACCTCCGGCCCATCTACGACGCCCTCTTCGATACCCTGGGCGTGGAAGCCTACCAGAAGCTCGTCGAGCGCGGCGTGATCGAGATTGCCCCGCTGGCCTACATGCGCGGCCGGACTCTCGACGATTCTTTCGTGATCCTGGACGAGGCCCAGAACACCACCCCGGAGCAGATGAAGATGTTTCTGACCAGGCTTGGTCTGGGCAGTAAGGCCGTGATTACCGGGGACATCACCCAGGTTGACCTCCCGCCCGAAAAGTGCTCAGGCCTGGAGCAGGTGCGGGTCGTCCTCAAGGGTGTGCGGGGCCTCTCCTTTGTCTACTTGACCGAGCGCGACGTTGTTCGCCACGAGCTTGTCCAGCGGATTATCAGGGCCTACGAGCGTTTCGAGGACCGGCACGGCACGGGTAGGTCCCCGGTGAAAGGCGGGCGTCCAGACAATGGCCACAACGCCGCGGATCGGCGGTAGCTGGGTCAAATCGGTCCGCGATTTCACCTGGACCCACTTCCCCAGGGACCCTCGCTTGACCAAAGTCCTGTGGGCACTGGCCGTCTTTATCTTTGGCATCGTCTTACTGACGGCCTCTCTGACCCCGGGCCGTTACGAACTCAAGGCCGGCCAACCTTCGCCCGAGGAAATCCTGGCCACGCGGACCATTGTCGACCGGGTGGCGACCGAGAGGGGCCGTCAGGTCGCGGCCGCCCAGGTTCCCGACCAGTACGGCATCGATCCCCGGCTTACGTCGGACGCGGAGGCCACCGTGGCCGCCGTATTCGCCGCGATCCGCGAGGCCAACTCGGCGACCACCGCCTACGACGTCCGGGCCTCCGGCCTGGCCGAGTACTGCTCGGTCTACGGCCTCACTCTGAGCGACGCGGCCATCTCGGCCGCCCTCTCGTCATCGGCGGCGGCGATCGACTCGCTGGAAAGCCAGGCGCGGACGGTCGTGGAGATCGTCATGCAGAGCGGCGTGAAGAGCGAGTACCTCTCGGCCGCCAGAACCCAGGCGGCCACCAAGATCGTCGACTTTGACCTGCCGGCCGCCGAGACGCATCTCCTGCGCTCTATCGCCGACGTGGTCATTGTTCCGAACATGGAGTTCGACGCCGCGGCGACTCAGGCCAGGCGGGAAGCGGCCATGGCCGTTGTGCCGGCGGTGGAGATCCTCAAGGGGCAAATCATCCTGAGAACCGGCGACGTAGCCACCGCCGACCATCTCTCCATCCTCCAGGACCTGGGCCTCCTCCGGAACCGTCCGGCCTGGGACGCGCTCCTCGGCCTCTGCCTGATCATGATCCTGCTCGAAGCCGCCGTGGGTCTCTACCTCTACCTTTTTGACCAGACGGTTCTGCGCAGCGGCCGGCGGCTGTCCCTGCTGTGTTTGCTCGTTCTCCTCACCTTGGGCCTGGCCGCGGCCGGCCGGTCTTTCTCCGGGTACTTCATCCCGGTGGCGGCCGGCACCATGCTCATGGCCATCCTGCTCGACATCCGCCTGGCCACCTTCATGTGCTTCATCATCGGGCCGTTCGTGGGGTTGATGGTCGGCAACGATCTGCGGTTTGCCCTGGTGGCCATGGCCGGCGGGCTGGCCGGGGTCTTCGCGGTGAGCCGGCTTGGCCAGCGCAAGGATCTGATGCGGGCGGGGCTCATTGTGGCCCTGGTCAACGCGGTGACCATCGTCGCTGTCAACAGCCTCGGCGGACGCGGGCTATTCGATTTGGTGGGGATGAAGGACGCCCTGTGGGGCGGTGGGAACGGTCTGGCTTGCGCGATCCTGACCATCGGCTCGTTGCCTTTCTTTGAGGACCTTTTCGGTGTTCTAACCAGCGTGAAACTTCTGGAGCTGGCCGACCCCAATCAGCCTCTCCTTCGACGCTTGCTCATGGAGGCGCCGGGAACGTACCATCATTCGATCATCGTCGGCAATCTGGCCGAGGCCGCGACGGCCGAGGTCGGCGGCAATACCGCCCTCGTTCGCGTCGGCGCCTACTACCACGACATCGGCAAGGCCCGGCGGCCGTATTTCTTCGTCGACAACCAGTTCGGCGGAGACAACCCGCACGACAAGATCGCCCCCAGCCTGAGCGCGCTGATCATCACCTCCCACGTGCGCGACGGGGTGGCCATGGCCGAGGAAGCCGGCGTGCCCCAGGAGGTCGTCGACCTCATCACCCAGCACCACGGGAACACCCTCGTCTCCTACTTCTACTCCCGGGCCACGGAAGCCGGCGACGGCGAGAGCGTGGCTGAAGACGACTTCCGCTACGACGGCCCGCGGCCCCAGACCAGGGAGGCGGCCATTTTGATGCTCGCCGACGCTTGCGAGGCGGCGGTGCGCTCTCTGGTCAAGGCCTCGCCCGGCCGCATCGAGGGTCTTGTGCGCAAGCTCATCAAAGATCGTCTCGACGACGGCCAGTTGGAGGACAGTCCTCTGACCCTGCAAAACTTGAACCGGATTGCCACAGTGTTCTCTCGTGTGCTGTCGGGAACGTTCCACCGCCGGATCGAATACCCCGAATGGGCCCTCCGCGATCTGCGCGGGCCGCGGCCCAGAAACGGAAAGGCTCAGAACGGCAGAAACGGCGCGGGGGGCAAGGCCGCGAGCGGGAAGAACGGAGAGCGGAGAGTTGTCTAGGATCGAGGTCATCTTGAGCGAGACGGCCTCGGCCGACCTCCTCCCGGCCGAGACGCGGCGCCTGTGCGAGTCGGCCGTTCGGGAGACCCTCCTCCTGGAAGCGAGGAGACTGGGCGAGTTGCCGGCGGCTTCGGCGCGCGGCGGCGAGCCGGAGGCTATCGAAGTCAGCTTGACCTTGATGGACAACGCCGGCATCCGGGAACTGAACCGGCGCTATCTCGAACGTGACTCGGCTACAGACGTCCTCGCTTTCTCCATGGGCGGAGAAGACCCGGGCGAGGCCGAGCCTTTTCTCCTGGGTGATGTCGTGGTCTCCGTGGAGACTATCCGGACCCAGGCCACCGAGTGGGAACGTCCCTTCGAGGAGGAACTGGCGAGGGTTGTCTCCCACGGCGTCCTGCACCTGCTTGGCTACACCGATGAGAGCGGCGAGGCCGCGGCTGCGATGCACACCAAGGAAGACGCCGTCCTCACCGTCCTGGGCTTTAGGCCCCGGCTTCCCTGATGGGCGATCAGAGCCCCCTCTCCATTGGCCGTCTGGTGATGAGTTTCAGCAAGGCCTTTACCGGCATCGGACTCCTCCTGCGCGAACCCAACGCCCGCATCCACGTGGCGGCGACTCTCACCGTGATCGGAGCCGGTCGCCTGCTCGGCCTCTCCACCGTGGAATGGGCGATCATCGTTCTGACCATCGGGCTGGTCCTAGCCCTGGAGACCCTGAACACGGCTCTTGAGGTCTACGTCGACCTCGCCGCGCCCGGCCGGCACGAGGTGGCCGGACGGGCCAAGGACGCCGCCGCCGGCGCCGTGCTCATCGCCTCAATAGCCACCGTTATCGTGGCCGGTTTTATCTTTGGTCCCCGGCTCGGGGAACTCCGGTCAGGCTTCGGTCTGGCCTGGGCGGCCGCCCCCGCCGGTGTGAGCGTCTATCTGGCCGTGACCCTGGCCTTCCTTCTTGGCGGGGTCGTCTGGCGCGGGAAGTGGCCCAAATGAGCGAGGTAACCCAGGTGAGGAAGAGTCTTGGCGCCGATGTTGTGGTCATTGGTTCGGGTGGGGCCGGCCTCTGCGCGGCGGCGGCCGCCCGGCGGGCCGGGGCGAAGGTCCTCCTCCTGACCAAGGGTAAGGCCGGAGTGGCCAACTGCACGGCCTGGGCGGGGGGCGGCTTTACGGTTTCCCCCCCGGCGGAAGCCGTTTCGGGGCTCCTCACGCCCGAGGAGCACTTCCGGTTGAGTCTAGACACCGGACGGGGGCTCAATAACCGCGAACTCCTGGGCGAGCTATGCCGTCGGGGAACCCAGTCCCTTCAGGAGCTGGAGCGGGACTTCGGTGTCCGCCTTGACTGGGGCGAGCGCGGCTGTTCGGTGCGCCGCTTCGGCCGTGAGCCCCTCCTGGGTGGGATCGGCCTTACGGCCCCTCTCCTGGCTCATCTTGAGCGGGCGGGGGTCGAGATCATCGAGGGCGCGGTGGCCCGGGAGATCATCCGTGACCCCCGGGGCGAGGTTCGCGGGGTCATAGCCGTAGCCGTCGATGAGAGCCTCTTTGGGACCGGGACGCCGGCCGAGGAGGGCCAGACCGCGGTCATGACCGTTGACGCCGGGGCCGTCGTGGTGGCGACGGGCGGCGGTGGGGCCATCTATGGACGCACGGACAATCCGCCGCGTATGACCGGTGACGGCTACCGCATTCTGGCCGGCGCCGGCGCGATCCTCGAGGACATGGAGTTCGTCCAGTTCTACCCTCTGGGCGTGGCCGAGCCGGGCCTTCCTTCCCGTCTCCTCGACGCCGGCCTCCTGGGGGTCGTGCCCCTGACCGACGAGGCGGGCCAGGATCCCCTAGCCGGCAAGTTCAGGGAGTGGGGAATAGACTCGGGCGAGGAGGCTAACCTCTACGCCCGGGACCTGATCGCCGTGACCCTCGCCCGGCACATCGCCGCCGGGCACCGGCTCTACCTCCACACCGAGGAGATGCCCGCCGCGGATGTCCCCCGGGAGCACCGGGAGATTTACCTGGAGGTCGTCCGGGGGTCTCTTCCGCCGAGCTTCGACCCGTTCGCCCGTCCGGTGCGCGTGGCGCCGACCCAGCACTACTTCTGCGGCGGCGTGGTCATCACCAAGGCGGGCGAGGTCCTGGGGCGAGATCGCCGGCCCATCCCCGGTCTCTTTGCCTGCGGTGAGGTCACCTCCGGTGTGGATGGCGCGAATAGGGTCGGTGGAAACGCGCTCACCAACATCGTTGTCTTTGGACTGGCGGCCGGACGCCGGGCGGCTGAACATGCCGGCGAAAGGCGCGGGGCCGGAGAGGCGGTCTCCGCCTCGGCCCGCCTATCATTTACATTTAGTTCAGAGGGACCGAGCCCCGCCTCGCTGAGAAGCGAGCTGCACACCTTGTGCGACGAGGGCTTGGGACCGGTCCGGAGCGCGAAGAAGCTTGAGGAGACTCTGGCTGGATTAGCCGACCTGGAGCGGCGCGCCGCGACGGCGCGAGTGCGGTCACGCTCCGACCTGCTCTTGGCCCTGGAGCTTGACTCGGCCGTGGCCACGGCTACCTATGTGGCCCGGAGCGCCCTGACGCGGACCGAAAGCCGAGGCGCCCACTTCCGTGACGACTATCCCGGTGCCGACGAGTCCTGGTCGCAGCGGCACGTTAGCCCGGACTTCTAGCCCGAGCGGTGGCCGGGCGGTCGTAGGGCTGGCCCGAGCGGTGGCCGGGCGGTCGTAGGGCTGGCCCGAGCGGTGGCCGGGCACAATGGTGACTGAGCCGGGAGAACCTCGGAAGCCTGGTTGCCAACCCGGCAGGGCTCCTGGAGACCTTCGAGAACAATCTACCTGCTAGGCTGGTCCCTGGTCTCGCTCATGCCGGCTCTCGGCCGCGGCCCGGAGCCGCCCGGAAGGGCGCGGAACTCCATTGAAACGGATACGAACCTACGTCATCGCCGGCCTCATTGTCCTTGTGCCGATCATCATCACCTGGAAACTCCTTGTCTGGCTGTTTAGCATTGTGGACGGCATTCTCAGCGGGTTCGTGCCTCACGTCTTCGGCCGGGCTATCCCCGGAGTGGGCCTGGCCGCGACGGTTATCCTCGTTCTTTTGGTCGGCGTCCTGGCCGCCAACATCTTCGGGCGTCGGATGATCCACTACGGCGAGTCCTTGATCCGGCGGACGCCCATCGTGCGCAGCGTCTACGTGACGATGAAGCAGATCACCGACGCCTTCGTCCGGCAGGAACAGGCGGCCTTCAGCCGGGTTTGCCTGGTGGAGTATCCCCGGAAGGGGATTTTCTCACCGGGCTTCGTCACCTCGCCGGCCCTGCCCGAATTTGAGGACAAGACCAAGACCAGACTCATCGGCGTTTTCGTCCCCACCACGCCCAACCCGACCTCGGGCTTCCTCCTCTACGTGCCCGCCGAGGACGTTATCTACCTCGACCTTCCGGTGGAGGACGGGCTCAAGCTGGTGATTTCCGGCGGCGTGATCACGCCTCCCGCGGCGCGGCGTCCGGAACTCGCGGGCGAGGGCGCGGAGAACCCCGGACACGGAGGGGAACGGCCGGACGGGGAGTAACATTACCGCTGTGAGCCGGAGGAGATGGAACGGATGTCGCGGATGATCCTGGCCCTCGCCCTCGTTTTCGGACTGACCTTCACTTTGACCGGCTGCCGTCCCCAGTTGTCCGGCGGCGACCCAGGTCAGAACGGATCCAACGGGACGGGCGGCACGACCCCCGGGACCGGGGGGACCCCGCCTCCGTCACCACCTCCGTCTCCCACGACGGCGGCTTGCCCCCTTTGCGGAGCAGAGGTCAAGCAAGCCGATCTTCTCCATCGCCCCTTGTCCGTGGTCATTGATAACCTCGATCTGGCTCGCCCCCAGTCGGGGCTTGGGGATGCCTGCCTGGTCTATGAACTCCTGACCGAAGGCGGGATCACCCGTTTCGTGGCCCTTTTTCTCCACAACGACACGGCGGCCATCGGCCCCGTGCGGAGCTTGCGCCCTTACTTCCTCGACCTGGCCATGCCTTTGGGCGCGCCTATCGCTCACGTGGGTGGTAGCCAGCGGGCTCTCGATGACGCCACCGCCCTCAAACCCTCGGCCATGACCATCGACGAGATGGTTCAGAGCCAAGCCTTCTGGCGGTCCGCGACCCGCACAACTCCGCACAACTGCTACACGAGCTTGAGCGCCCTGCGGGCGGCCAGCGTCGCCGCGGGCTACGAGGGCAAGAGTCTCTCCTCCGTCACGCCGCCGGCCTTCAACTTCGGCCCGGCGGCCGACAAGGTGGCTCTCCCGTCGTCGAGCCAGTCGGCCGCGCGCTTCACCCTGACCTACGCCGGTGGGGCGGACAACTACGCCGTCACCTTCGACTACGATGCGACCTCCGGGCAGTGGATGAGGTACCTGGCCGGGTCGACGCAGATCGACGCCTCGACAGGCAGACAGCTCCGGGCCACGACGGTCATCGTCCAGTACGTATCGAGTTGGATCGTCCCGGGCGACTCGGAAGGTCGTCTGGAATTGGCCCTCACCGGAAGTGGGACGGCCAAGGTCTTCTGCCTGGGCAAAACGTTCGGGGCCGGTTGGAACAAGACCGGTCGAAGCTCGCGGATCACCTACACCGACTCGGCCGGCAATCCCTTGACCTTGCCACCCGGTCCGGTGTGGGTCCTGATCGCGCCACCCGGAAGCCGCCTGGACACCCAGTAGGGCGGGAACGAGGCGGTCAGGCGGGAGGAGGCCTAGGTGAAGTGGCCAAGAAGGCGTTAGCCGACCCCATCGGCGGAACCGGAGTCACCTGGAGGGCCCTGGCCGGCGAGGCTCTGGCCGCGCGGGAATTCGCCTTCGTTCCCCATTCGGGGTTCAAGGTCGGCGCGGCCGTCCTGACTCCGAGTAGTCGGGTCTTCCGCGGCTGCAACGTGGAGAGCGCCGCTCTCCCCCTGACCAACTGCGCCGAGAGAGTGGCCATCCAGAAAGCCGTGTCCGAAGGCGAGAGGAGCATTCTGGCCGTTGCCGTGGCCGGCGACGCCGCCTACCTTCGGCGGACGGAGGCGTCGGTTGGGGCGACCGAGCGGGGCGACGAGGGCCCGCTCGACCGCTTCGTTACGCCTTGCGGCGCGTGTCGGCAGGTGATCTTCGAGTTCGGGCCCGAGGCGCCCGTTCTCTTGGTCGATCTTGACGGCGGATGGCGCCTTACCTCGGCCCGCGAACTGCTACCGGGAGGCTTCCGGCTGGAGGGGTTTGAGGGTTGACCATTCTTTCCGGACTCGTCACCATCGTCGGACGCCCGAACGTTGGGAAATCTACGCTCCTGAACCGGCTGGTCGGACGCAAAGTGGCCATCACGTCGGAGAAGCCCCAGACCACCCGGAACCGCATCAGCGGAGTGGTCAACCGCGAGGCGTCCCAGATCGTCTTTATCGACACGCCGGGCATCCACCGTCCCCACGACCGCCTGGGCCAGTACATGGTCGGGGTGGCTCTCTCGGCCCTGGAGGAGGTCGAGGCCGTCCTCTTCATGGTTGAGGTCCCCCTGGCCCCGGGGCCGGGTGACCGCTATGTGGCCGAGCGCCTGCGGAAGACCAAGACGCCGGTTATCCTGGTGGCCAATAAGGCCGATCTCTGCTCCGGCGAATTCACCCGGCGGAACCTGGGGCTCTACCGTGAGCTTGGCAAGTTCACCGCTTTCACGGCCGTCTCGGCCGTCCACGATGAGGGCTTCGAACTGCTCCTGAGAACCATAGAGTCGATCCTGCCCGAGGGCCCGCGCTACTACCCGGTGGGCATGGTCACCGACCAGCCCGAGGCATTCGTCATCGCCGAACTGGTGCGGGAGAAGGTCCTCGAGCTAACGCGTGACGAGGTGCCCCACTCCGTGGCCGTGGTCGTCGACGAGATGCGGGCCGGCGGCAGGCTGGGCGACACCGACGCGCGGTCCGAGCGGACCATGGCCGAGCGGGAAGAAGACGAGGCCCGGGCGCGGGACGCCGTCAGGGAAGACCACGCGGTCCAGCCGCGGGGCGCCGGCGAGGGCGAGGAGCGGGTGAAGGAGGCGCCACCCGTGGCCCCGGCCCCGAGCCTTCTCTACACCCGGGCCGTCGTCTACGTCGAGCGCGAGTCGCAGAAGGGCATCATCGTCGGGGCCAAGGGGACCATGCTCCGGGCCATCGGGCAGGGGGCCCGCCAGGAGATCGAGGCCCTCTTCGGCGTCAAGGTCTACCTTGATCTCTGGGTCAAGGTGGAGAAGGGTTGGCGCGACCGGCCCGGGGCCTTGCGGGCTCTGGGCTACACCATGTCAGCGGAGTAGCGGCCTCGATGGCGTAACCGCGGCGAGCAGGCGCGGACCTTCGTACGAAAGCGAGAAAGCCTCCCGCAACTCTTGGGCCTTGGGATTCGTCTCAAGAAGCGCTTCCGCCTGTACGGTCGCCTGAATGCCATGGCGGCCCGAAGCATGGGAATTCCGTGGCGCCCGAAGTCCTCCGGGAGCGGGATACCGGTGGCCGAGGCGAGAAGGTGCGGATAGAGGACGTTTTTGGGCACCGATACGGAAACGTCTGCCTAGAGCCTCCAAACGGATAGTCGCGTTTATGGTTCCAAATGGGGGCAGGAATGGGACCATCCCCAGCAAATTACACAAGGCCATCAGCGAACACAGAATGCGCCGGACAGCCGGCGATACCCGGGAGGGACTCAGGCATGACCCAGAGAGCAGTGCGACCGACCCCGCAGTGGAGGCAGACCGCCAGCCGCGGGAGGTTCGAAGTGACCGACCTTGCCCACCTCATTGATCACACCGTCCTCAAAGCCCAGGCTACCCAGGCCGACGTAGTTAAGCTCTGCGACGAAGCCGTGCGCTTCGGTTTCGGGGCCGTGTGCCTCAACTCGGCTCATGTCCCGCTGGCCGCTCGCAAGTTGCGGGAGACAAAGGTCGCGGTCTGTGCCGTCGTCGGCTTCCCGCTTGGCGCCATGTGCTCCGAGGCCAAGGTTTTCGAGGCCGGCTGGGCGGTGCGCAACGGGGCGACAGAAGTGGACATGGTCATGTCCGTCGGCCACCTCAAGGCCGGCGACCATCGCTTCGTGGAGAACGACATTCGTGCCGTCGTGGAGGAAGTCAGGGCCGTGGCGGCCTCGGTGAGGACCGCCGACGGCGAAGTCCCCGCCACGGTGGTGAAGGTCATCATCGAAGCCTGCTACCTGGCCAACGAGGAGAAGGTCCAGGCTTGCCGCCTCGCGGAGGCGGCCGGGGCCGACTACGTGAAGACCTCGACGGGTTTCGCGACCTCGGGCGCCACGGTAGAGGACGTGGCCCTCATGCGAGACGCGGTCGGCGAACGGTTGGGCGTGAAGGCGGCCGGCGGAATCCGCGATCTGGGTCTGACTCTGGCCATGATCGCCGCCGGCGCCGACAGGCTCGGGATGAGCGCGGGGGTCGCCGTCCTCGAAGCGGCGCGCCGTGCCTAACTTCAAGGTCGAGGGGATCGTCCTGAGATCCCGCAACTTCGGCGAGGCGGATCGGATACTGACAATCCTCGACCACGACCTGGGCAAGCTTGAGGGAGTGGCCAAAGGGGCCCGGCGGACGCGGAGTGTCCTGCGCGGTCCCTGTCAGCCGTTTTCCCACAACCTGTTCTTCCTCTGGCAGGGTCGAACCCTCGACGGGATTAGCCAGTGCGAGGTCATCGAGTCCTTCGCCCGCCTACGGGACGACCTCTTGAAGCTGGCGGCCGCCAGCTACATGGTCGAACTGGTCGACGATGTGGCCCGGGAGAGGGATCCCAGCCCGGAGCTCTTCGACTTGCTCCTGGGGAGCTTCCGCTGGTTGGAGACGGCCGACGCGACCCCGGCCGGTGTGACCCATGTTTTGCGGTCGTTTGATCTCCGCCTCCTCGGGCTGGCCGGATTCGCCCCGGTCCTTGACGCCTGCGCCACGTGCGGCACGCCCATCGAGGGCTGGGCCGGTTCGGGGGGTGTGGCTTTCAGCGCGGCGGCGGGGGGCATCGTCTGCCCGTCCTGCCGGGTGGCCTCGGCCGAAGGCGACCATAGTGACGGTCTTGGCGGCGGCCATGGTGAGGGCGGCGGCCATGGTGAGGGCGGCGGCCATGGTGAGGGCGGCGGCCATGGTGAGGGCGGCGGCCATGGTGAGGGCGGCGGTGAGGGGGAAGGGTGCCCGGTCATCCTCCTGGCCGTCGGCACGCTCGCCGCCATGAGGCACCTGGCCCGGTCCGCGCCGGAACAGGCCCGCATCCTTCGCCTGACGCCGCGGGCGGCCAAGGAGATGGAGCGGGCCCTGCGCGCTCACATCCTCTACCACCTCGACCGGCGGCTGAAATCACTCGCTTTTCTGGACTCGGTGCTCAGGTAGAGCCGCAGAATCAACCCTGTAGACCACCCGGGCCACATTATCTCCCGGAACGGCGTCGCCTTGCAGCGGCCGGACAATGGCCAGAAGCTCGTACTCCGCTCCGGGGCCGCCTGCCCAGACGAAGGAGGCCCCCTCGGCATCGGGGTAGGCCGCCTCGCCGGCCTCCACCGGGAAGACCCTCACCGGATCCCAGGACGGACTGAAGGTCAGGATGGCCGGTTGGACCGTCTCGCCCTTGTTGGTCACCTGGACCCAGGTCCGCAGGAGAACGCGATCCCGTCTCCGCTCGAGTTCCGCCGTCCGGCCGATGCTTACGGCCAGATCGTGTCCTCTCTTGGCGGTCCGGGGCGGGCTCGAGATCGGGCCGGGGCCGGAACCCCCCCACGGGCGCGGGACGGGGATAACGGATCCGAGAGCCGTCGTGAGTTCTCTTTCGGAATGGAAGAAACCGCCGCGTGTTCCCCTGGCCAGGTAGAGGCGATACCCTTGCCCACGCAGGATGTCCGTCCACCACGATCGCTCGGTCAGATCGCGGTCAAGACAGGTCGACGGGAAAGCCACGTAGCGGCCAGTCAGCTCGCCCCAGCGTCTGGCGCGTTCCAGCACGGCGGCCAGAGGTCGGGCGCCTGTCCGGAGGAGCTCCCATATCTCTCGCAAGGCTTGCTCGTCGGCGATCCAGAGCCTGTCCCGAGGTCTCGGTTCAAACGCCTGCCAAGCCGTCGGCTGCATACGGACCGACCTCCGTCCGACATCGCTACTTCGCCTGCCTGCTTTGACGCGAGGCCAGGTCAACCCTCCCAGATCATCCACCCGCTTCGCCCGTTGGTTTGACACCCCCAAGCCCGTGTGCTAGATTTCGGCTAGTAGACACGGTGGCGGGAGACATCCCGTCCCTGGGTGGGGTGGCCTAGGACGGGGCTTTCTTTTTGTCGGGCCCCGCCGCGGTGGCCCGGCTCCGCCGCAATGGTCCAGCCCCGCCGCGCTGGTCCGGCCATGCCGAGACGGCCCGGCCCGGGGATACTTAGCGAGGGGGCGACGGTTTTGAGTCCAATCATCTGGCTCATCGCTCTGGCGGTCGTTTTCGTCATCATCGACGAGGGGCAGCGTCTGCGCCGCCGGGTCAAGGCCGTCGAAGACCGTCTCGACAGTCTCGAGCACGGAGGACGTGACCGGACCCCCGACGGAGGGCTACCGTCTTGACTCACACCCTTCAGGAAATCGTAATGGTCCTCGATCACTTCTGGAACAGCGAAGGCTGTGTCCTGATGTTTCCCTACGATATGGAGAAAGGCGCGGGGACGATGAACCCGGCGACCTTTTTCCGGGCCCTCGGCCCGGAGCCGTGGCGGGTAGCCTACGTCGAGCCCTCACGCCGGCCGGGCGACGCTCGCTACGGCGAGAATCCCAACCGCGTGGGCTACTTCTACCAGTACCAGGTTGTCCTGAAGCCATCACCCGACGACATCGTTGACACCTACTTGCGCAGCCTGGAGGCCCTCGGCCTCAATCTCCAGCGCCACGACGTGCGCTTGGTCGAGGACAACTGGGAAGCGCCGACCCTCTCGGCCTGGGGCCTGGGCTGGGAGATCTGGCTTGATGGCATGGAGATCACTCAGTTCACCTACTTCCAGCAGGTGGGCGGGATGGACGCCAGGCCCGTCTCGGCCGAGATAACCTACGGTCTTGAGCGTCTGGCCATGTACATCCAGGGCGTGGACAACTTCTGGGACATCCGCTGGAACGACACGATCACCTACGGGGAGATCGCCCGCCGTTTCGAGGTCGAACACTCCCGCTATGGTTTCGATCTGGCCGACGTTTCCGTTCTCTTCGACCTCTTCGCCATCTATGAAAGAGAAGCCGGTCGGCTGCTCGAGGCCGATCTGGTCTTTCCGGCCTACGACTACATCTTGAAGTGCTCACACACTTTTAACCTGCTCGAGGCCAGAGGCGCCGTCAGCATCGCCGAGCGGACCAAGTATCTCGGCCGGGTCCGGACCCTGGCCCGGCGCTCGGCCAAGGGCTACCTTGCCTTCCGCGAGAGCCTGGGCTTCCCGCTCCTTGGCGGAGGTCCGGCTACCGGCCCGGGCTTAGCCCGGCGGGGGGAGTCCGGCAGTGGAGGTGGCCCCAAGTGAAGAACGACTTCCTCCTGGAGATCGGCACCGAGGAAATCCCGGCCAAGCTCATGCCCGGCCTCATTGCCGACCTTGAGCGGAGGGCGTGTGAGGCCCTCGAGGCCAGCCGCCTCTCCTATGACGACCTCCGCGTCTGGGGCACGCCCCGGCGCCTGGCCCTGATTGTCGACGGCGTCGCCGAGCGCCAGCGCGACGAAGAGGTCGTGCTGAAAGGACCGTCGGAGCGCGTGGCCTACGGAGAAGCGGGGCAGGCCGGTGGGCAGTTGACCAAGGCCGGCGAGGGTTTCGCCCGCGGCCAGGGCCTCGACCCCGGGCGCCTTCTCATCAAAGACACTCCGGGCGGGCCCTACGTTTTCGCTCGCCGGGTGAACGTCGGCCGACCGGCCATCGAGGTTCTGGCCGAGATGGTCGTGGCCCTGGTCACCGGTCTGGAGGTCGAGCGGCCCATGCGCTGGGGCGCTTCCGACTTCCGTTTCGTCCGGCCCATTCGCTGGCTGGTCGCCATCTACGGTGACGAAGCCTTGCCGGTTGAGATCGCCGGGGTCAAGGCCGGCCGCAGCACCCGAGGCCACCGTTTCCTGGCCCCGGACGAGACGCCCACGGTCTTCAGGGCCGCCGCCTACCGCGAGGTTTTGGAGCGCGTCGGCGTTATGGTCGACCAGACCGAGAGGAGGAGGGTCATCGCCGAGGGGGCCTCGCGCGAAGCCGCCCGCCGCGGCGGCTGGCCGGTCCTGGACGACGACCTCCTCGACGAGATAACCTACCTGGTCGAGTGGCCGACCGCCCTGGCCGGGTCGTTCTCCCGCGAGTTCCTCGACCTTCCGGCTCCGGTGCTGACCACGACCATGCGTCACCATCAGCGCTACATTCCGGTGGCCGAGGCCCAAGAAGGGACTCTCCTGCCGGTCTTCGTTGTCATCCGCAACGGCGGAGAGGACGGGCTCGACCTCGTCCGCGAGGGTAACGAACGCGTCCTGACAGCCCGCCTGTCCGACGCCCGGTTCTTCTGGACCGAAGACCGCAAGCGGCCCCTGGTCGATCGGGTGGAGGATCTCAACGGCATTCTCTTTCTTGAGAACTTGGGCACACTCCGCGACAAGACCGACCGACTTGTCCGCCTGTCAGGCGCCATCTGGGAAGATCTCGGTCTGCCCCCGGAGGGAGCGGCCAAGGTCGCCCGGGCGGCCCGCCTGGCCAAGGCTGACCTGGGGACCATGATGGTCAGGGAACTCACCGACCTTCAAGGAGTGATGGGGCGCGAGTACGCCCTGGCTTCCGGCGAAGATCCCGACGTGGCCGAGGCCATCGCCGAGCACTACTTTCCGAGGCGCTCCGGAGACAAGCCGCCCTCGACCCACCTCGGACGGGTTGTCTCCGTGGCCGACAAGCTGGACACCATCGTGGGCTGTTTTCTGGCCGGCATCGAACCGACCGGATCCATCGATCCGCATGGCCTGCGACGTCAGGCGGCCGGGGTGGTGGCCACCGCTGTCAACGCCGGGTACCTCCTGCCGTTGGCCGGCCTTATCCCGCGGGTGGCCGAGCCGTTCCCCTTCGTCCGCGCGGCCGGAATAGAATCAGGCGCGGGCGCCGCCGACGGGGCGGCCGGGACAGCCGTTGCCGCTGTCCTGACCTTCTTCGTGCCGCGCGTGCGGGCCCTTCTCGAGGAGGAAGGCGTGGCCTACGACGTGATCGACGCTTCCATGGCCGGGTGGGGCTCTCTGGGCGACGCCGGCCGCGTGGTGGCCAGAGCCCGGGCCCTGCAGGCTTTCAAGGCTTCGGGCGCCTTCGCGGATCTGAGCGCCTCCTACGTCCGGGTCACGGGTCTGGCCGGCAAGGCCGCGGCGGGAGGCGTCGTGCGCCCCAACCTGTTCTCGGAGGATCCGGAGTTCGAGCTTCACCAAGCCTGCCTCGCGACGCGGGAACGCGTCGAGACCATCCTGGCCGCGGCCGAAGAGCGGGCGCGGCGGATGGCTGTCGGCGGTCACGGAGCGGACGCCCTGGGCGTCCTTGTCGACGCTTACCAGAAAGTGCTGGGCGAGTTGTCCAACCTACGCCCGGTGGTGGATCGGTTCTTCGACGCGGTTTTGGTCATGACCCAGGACGAGACCATCCGCGAGAACCGCCTGGCCCTGCTTACCGCCGTGGCCGCGTTGATGGGTTCGGCGGGGGATCTCTCCAAACTCGTCATCGAGGGAACTTGAGCCTTGGCGCGGGCGACTACCACGGCCTGTGGAAATGGGGGCACGGGATTTGGCACAGGGTCACAGGAAATGGGTCTACCTCTTCGACGAGGGCCGGGCCGACCAGCGCAAACTGCTAGGTGGCAAGGGCGCCAACCTGGCCGAGATGACCAACCTCGGTCTGCCCGTTCCGCCCGGCTTCACCATCTCAACCGAGGCCTGCATCGCTTACTACAACGCGGGTGGGGACTTTCCGCCCGGCCTGGAGGACGAACTCTGGGACTGCCTGGCCGTGATCGAGAAGAAGACCGGCAAACGCTTCGGGGATCCGGGCAATCCGCTGCTTGTCTCCGTCCGGTCCGGGGCCATGGTCTCCATGCCTGGGATGATGGACACCATTCTCAACCTCGGGTTCAGTGATGAGACGGCCCGGGGCCTGGCCGCCCTGACCGGTGATCCCCGCTTTGCCTACGACTGCTACCGCCGCTTTATCCAGATGTTCGGGAATGTCGTTCTGCGCATCGACCACCACGCTTTCGACAAGATCATTATCGCCGCCCGGAGGGGCCCGGCCCAGTTCGACTACGACCTTACCGCGGACGACCTCAAGGCGGTCATCGCCGCCTATGCCAAGCTCATCAAGAGAAAGACGTTTACGGCCTTCCCGCAGGATCCGCGGGAGCAGCTCCGCATGGCCATCCGGGCGGTTCTCTCTTCCTGGAACAACGACCGGGCCATCGTCTACCGGGACGTAAACAAGATCCCGCACGACCTGGGCACGGCCGTGAACGTCCAGACCATGGTCTTCGGTAACCTCGGACTCTCTTCGGCTACCGGGGTTCTCTTCACCCGAAATCCGGCCACCGGCGAGCCCGGAATGTACGGCGAGTATCTGGTCAATGCCCAGGGCGAGGACGTGGTGGCCGGCATCCGTACGCCGCAGCCGGTCTCGGCCATGAAGACCGAGATGCCCAAGAGCTTCGACGAGCTCACCGGTCTTTGCGCCACTCTTGAGCGGCACTACCTTGACATGCAGGACATCGAGTTTACGATTGAGAACGGGCGGCTCTTCGTTCTCCAGACCAGAAACGGTAAGCGCACCGCCGCCGCGGCCGTCCGCATCGCCGTCGACATGGTCGGCGAGAAGCTCATTGACAAGGCCGAGGCCGTGATGCGGGTCTCCACCGACCAGGTCCCCCATCTTCTCCACCCGGCCATCGCTCCCGAGGCGAAGTACGAGGTCATCGCCAGGGGTCTCCCAGCCTCGCCGGGCGCGGCCTCGGGCCGGGTTGTCTTCGCCTCGCGTGAGGCCACGGCCATGCTCGAGAAAGACAAGAAGGCCAAGATTATCCTTGTTCGTCCGATGACCAACCCTGACGACATTCGCGGTATTCTGGCCGCTCAGGGGGTCCTGACCAGTCAGGGCGGCATGACCTGCCACGCGGCCATCGTTGCCCGGCAGTGGGGCAAGCCGACCGTGGTCGGGTGCCAGGCCCTGGAGATCGACCTTGAGAAGAAGCGGATGACCGCGGGTGGGAAGGTCATCGACCAGGGCGACTTCCTGACCATCGACGGCGCGACCGGCAGCGTCATACCGGGATCGGTGCCCTTGGTCGAGCCCAAGCTGGCGGGGGAATTCGACGTCCTTCTCGGCTGGGCCGACGGCTTCAGGCGTCTCGGGGTCTGGGCCAATGCCGATAATCCGGGGGAGGCCGCCCGGGCCCGCGAGTACGGGGCCGTGGGTATCGGCCTCTGCCGGACAGAGCACATGTTCCTCGTTCCCGAACGGGTTCCAGTGGTGCAGCGGATGATCCTGGCCGACTCCGCGGCCAGGCGGCGCAAGGCCCTGGACAAACTTCTCCCCATGCAGGAGCAGGACTTTTACGGCATCCTCAAGACCATGCGGGGCTACCCGGTGACCATCCGCCTCCTGGACCCGCCCCTCCATGAGTTCCTGCCCCACCGTGACGAACTTCTGGTCGAAGTGACCAAGCTCAGGGCGGCCGGCGCCGGCAAGCGCGAGGCCAGTGACTTTGTCCGCCGCAAGTTGGAGAGAACCACAAAGCTCCTTGATCGGGTGAGCGAACTCTCGGAGTTCAATCCGATGATGGGGCATCGCGGCGTGCGGATCGGCGTGAGCTTTCCCGAAATCTACGAGATGCAGGTGAGGGCCATTTTTCGGGCCGCGGCTCGCCTGGTCAAGGAAGGCGTGAACGCCAAGCCGGAGGTTATGGTTCCGCTCGTCGGGATTGAGGCCGAACTGGCCATGATGCGGGAGATGGCCATCCGAGTGGCCGAGGAGACGATGAAGGAGTTCGGGGTGAAGTTCGACTACCACGTCGGGACCATGATCGAGGTCCCGCGCGCGGCCCTGATCGCCGACCAGATCGCCAAGCACGCCGAGTTCTTCTCCTTCGGGACCAACGACCTGACTCAGATGACCTTTGGCTTCAGCCGCGACGACGCCGAGGGCAAGTTCCTCGGCCACTATGTCGAGCGCAAGATTCTAAAGGAGAACCCGTTCGCCGTTCTCGACCGCGAGGGCGTTGGCCGTCTGATGGAGATGGCCATTCTGCGTGGGCGGAGCGTCCGCGAGGACCTCAAGGTGGGCATCTGCGGCGAGCACGGTGGCGACCCGAGTTCCATCGAGTTCTGCCACGGCGCCGGACTAGACTACGTCAGTTGTTCGCCCTTTCGCGTCCCTATCGCCCGCCTGGCCGCGGCTCAGGCCAAGATCAAGGAAGACCGGGCCAAGACAGGCCACAAGGCCGACGAGCGCGGGGAGAGGTAGGGGACCAGCGAGGGCCCCGGAGCGAGGGCCCAGGAAGCGAGGGCCCCGGTCCCCCGGGGCCCTCGCTGGTGTGGCAGAGGCGCCGCTCATTGTTTTCCTCGATCACGAATGTCTGGAACTGCCTAGAACCCCGTCGCTTCCTCCAAGGTATACTCCAGCCAGGCGTCGGCCGCCGTGTAGAACTTGGTGTGCAGAGCCATCGGGAAGTCTGGATTGACACAGAACGTGCAGGTCGTCGTCTGGCCGCCCGCCGTCGCCTTCCAGGTGCCGGCCGAGCCGGTGATTCCGGCGTAGGTCTCGTTCCCGGTGACCTCGAAGCTCCACGTCGCCCCTCCGGCCTCGTAGGCCCACTTGCTGCCCAGACCCCACTGGCCGTCGGAGAAGTACTGGTTCCAAGGGATGGCGACAACCGGAACCAGGCACACGGCGGCGAAGGGGTTGGTCCCCGCGCCGGCGGCCAGATCCACCGCTACGGTGTCGGCCCCGGCGTTGACGCTGCCCGAGAAGGCCTGACCCACGAAACTGCCGACAAAATCGATCTTCAGCTTTCCGCCCCCGCCATCGGAGATATCGAGGCTGAACCAGCCCCCCTGGCCTCCGGGCATGCTCACTTGGTACTTCAGATGCTGGCCGGGCTCGAACTTGAAGAAGGCCACGCCCTGGGTGGCGCCGGAGGATCCACCCGTATCCTGCCCACCACCGGTCTGGCTCGCCGGCGCCTTCTTGCAGCCGGCCAAGGGTAGGGCGAGGACCATTGCGGCGATCATCGCCAAGACCAGAATCCGCAGCCACTTGCTCCTAATCACTGACCGCATCCCCCTCCCGGCGCCAGGACTACGGCGCCGCTACACTAATGAGGCCACCTTTCTCAGGCTCAGGCTCTTTCTCCTGCCACGTTGTGCCATGTCGTGCCCCAAGTTGGCCCCTCCGGACCAAGGAACCTCTCGCCCGGGAAGGGAACCCCCGCCGCCGGGCGGAATCAGGAAGCCCATGACCACCATTCGTGAAGCCGCCGAGGACCTTGAGGAACAGCTCCTGTCGGCGCGGGCCGTTCGGTCTCGCGCCAGTCGCGGGCGGGAGCGACCCGAGGAGGAGTGTCCGGTCCGCACCCGTTTCCAACGGGACCGGGATCGCATCATCCACTCCAAAGCCTTCCGCCGGCTCAAGGGCAAGACCCAGGTCTTCCTCTCGCCCCGCGGAGACCACTACCGGACACGCCTGACCCATTCCCTGGAGGTCAGCCAGGTCGCGCGGACGATCGCCCGAGCCCTGCGGCTCAACGAGGATCTGGCCGAAGCCATCGCCCTGGGTCACGACCTCGGGCACACCCCCTTCGGCCACGCCGGCGAGACGGCCCTTGACCAGGCCGTGCCGGGTGGCTTCCGGCACAACGAGCAGAGTCTGCGGGTAGTGACGGTCCTTGAAGGCGAGCGGACCGAGCCAGGCCTCAACCTCACCTGGGAGGTCCGGGACGGGATCGTCTGTCACGTGCCTGAGCGCCGACCGTCGACCCTTGAGGGCCAGATCGTCCAGTTGGCCGACCGCATTGCCTACGTTAACCACGACATTGACGACGCCATCCGGGCCGGCGTCCTGGCCTCCGATGATCTTCCCCCCGATGTCTCCGCCACCCTGGGGTCGCGGGGTTCCCAGCGCATCGGGGCCATGGTGGCCAACGTCATCGAGGAAAGTCAGGGACGGGACAGGGTTTCCCTGGGCGGGCGTGTCGGCGCCGTCGCGGAGGCCCTCCACGACTTCATGTTCGAAAGAGTCTACCTGCGTCCTGAGGCCCTCGCCGAACACGAGCGGGTCAGGCGGATGATCGGTGATCTCTATCGCTTCTATGTCGAACATCCGAAGATCTTGGTCGCGGAGTACGAGCGGGCGACGGTCTTGGCCGGGGACGCGGCCGACCCCGCCGGGGCGTCCCCATGCGGGCCGCTCTCCGGCGAGCCCGTGGATCGTCCGGCCGCCGACTACGTGGCCGGCATGACCGACAGCTACGCCATCGACCGCTACGGGAGCCACTTCATCCCCCACACGTGGGAAGAGTAAACGGGAGGTTGAACTTGGGCGAGGTTCTGATTACGAGTTCGGTCAACAAGAAAGTGGCGGCCATCCGCCGTCTCAGAGGTCGCCGGGAGCGCGAGGCTACAGGCCTCTTCCTGGCCGAAGGCATCCGTATCGTGGTCGAGGCCGCTCAACTGGGGGCGGGCATCAAGACCCTCGTCGTCGCGCCGGAACTCCTTCACTCCGACCTCGCCCTGGCTATCGTCGCCGACCGGCGAGCCGCGGGAACCCCGTGCCTGGAGGTCTCGGCCGAGGTTTTCGGCAGCCTATCCGCTAAGGAAGGTCCCCAGGGACTGGCCGCCGTGGTCCACCAACGATGGGTCGACCTGGGGCGGACGGTCGGTGACGACGGCCCGGTCGCCCCGCCTGACGACGGCCCGGTCGCCCCGCCTCTCTGGGTGGCCCTCGACGCGGTCCAGGACCCCGGGAACTTGGGAACCATCATCCGCACCAGCGATGCGGCCGGGGGAGCAGGGGTCATCCTCCTCGGCGACAGCACCGACCCCTACGACCCGACGAGCGTGCGGGCCAGCATGGGCTCGCTCTTCGCCCAGCGCCTGGCGCGGACCGGCTTTGAAGAGCTTCTGGTCTGGTCACGCCGGCAGGGCTACGCCCTTGTCGGCACTTCGGGGACGGTCGAACTGGCCTACGACTCCCCAGCCCCGGCCCTGGCCGGAGTCTACGGCGGCCCCCTCGTCCTGCTCCTGGGTAGTGAGCGACAGGGTCTCTCGCCCGAGCAACTGTCAGCCTGCGACCTGGTCGTGAAGATACCCATGGCCGGGCGCTGCGACTCGCTGAACCTGGCCGTGGCGGCGGGCATCATCCTCTATGAGATACGGGGACGGCGCGAGACGCCGCGCGGCTGACTCAACTGGGGGACGGCGTGAAACCTGGGTGACGAGGAGGTGGAGGAGCCATGTCGGCCGAGTATCGCACCGGACGTTCCGGCCGCGGTGGCCGCTGGAGCGACGAGTTGCTCGACGAGATCCGGGCCAAGACCGACATCGCCCAGGTCATCGGCGAGTACGTCCAGCTCAAGAAACGCGGGGCCAACTTCCTCGGTCTGTGCCCCTTCCATCAGGAGAAGACGCCGTCCTTCACCGTGAGCCCGGACAGACAGATGTTCTACTGCTTCGGCTGTCAGACCGGCGGTAACATTTTTTCCTTCCTGATGAAGCGCGAGAGCCTCTCCTTCGCCGAGGCCGTCGAACAACTCGCGGCCCGAGCGGGGGTCACCCTGCCGGAGAGAGCATCGGCATCGGAGAGTCCGGCGGCCCGCGCGGCTGACGAACGGCGCAAGCGCGAGACCGATCTCCTCTACCGCGTCCTCGACTTCGCCTCCCGCTACTATGGCCAGGTTCTCCTGAAAAGCCCGGCGGGAGAGAAGGCCCGGGCCTACTTCTCCCGGCGCGGTATCAAGCCGGAGAGCGTGGGCGCCTTCCGCCTCGGGTACTCCCTGGACTCCTGGACCGCCCTGGTCAAGATCCTGACCGCCAAGGGCGTCGCCGAAACCGTTCTTGAGCGGGCCGGACTGGCTCTCAGGGGCAGGGAAGGCCAAGACCACTACGACCGCTTCCGCGGCCGGCTGATGTTCACCATCTCCGACCATCGCGGCCGGCCCATCGGCTTTGGCGCCCGGGCCCTGAAGGACGGGGACGAGCCGAAGTATCTCAACTCTCCGGAGACACCGCTCTTCAGCAAGGGCCGCGGCCTCTACGCCCTGCATCTGGCGGCCCAGGCCATTCGTAGGCGCGGGCTGGCCATTGTCGTGGAGGGTTACATGGACGCCCTCGCCTGCCACGAGCACGGTTTCGACTTCACCGTGGCCTCGATGGGCACGGCCTTCACGTCCGACCAGGCTCGCCTCCTGCGGCGCCTCACGGACACGGTCGTCACGGCCTTCGACGCCGACGCCGCCGGGACGCAGGCCACCTTGCGGGGCCTGGAAGTCCTCACGGCGGCCGGCTTCAAGGTGAAGGTGGCCGAGATGCCCGGGGGCAAGGACCCCGACGAGTGCTTGCGATCCGACGGCGGACCCGAGGCTTTCGGCCAGGCCGTCGATGAGGCCGTGCCCCTTCCCGAGTACCACTTTCGCCTGGCCCTGCGCCGTCACGACACGGCCACCATCGAAGGCCGGGTCGACGCGGTCAACGAGATCCTGCCGGTCCTGGCCGGCATCGACCAGCCTCTGGAGCGGCAGCAGTATATCCACGACTTCGCCCGCCGCTTGCCGGTCCCCGAAGAGGCCTTGCGTCTCGAACTTGGCCGCCACCTCAAGGCGAGTGTCGACCCCAGGCGTGGCCTCTCCAGGGGGGGCGTCCGGGACAGTATCCGGCGCTCGCGAACCGACCCCGCCGCCGACGCTTCCGCCGGGGGTGACTCGACCGCGCTCACCGGCCCGTCCAGGTTTGGGGACGAAGCCGGAGGCCTCCCGCGGCACGTCCGCGAGGCCGAGCGGGTGCTTCTCAGCCACATGGTCGGACCGGAGGATGGTCTCCACCTCGTCCTGACCACGCTCCTCGACGCCACCGATTGGTGCCGTAAGGTTGGACTCGACCCCGTCGCGGCGGGCCGGGAGGCGGCGGCCTGGGTGGCCGAGGTCGCCCCAGCGGTCGACATCGCTCCGGCCTCGGCGGAGGATGGAGCGGCGGGCGACCGGGAAACCTGGGCCCCCGAGGACGATGGTGGCGTGGACCTTGGCGACCTGGCCGAATCCGAAGCGAGCCTGCCCGAGCCTCTTACCGACTCCGAGTCGGCGGTCCTCGATTGGTTCGGGGACCCTACCAACGGACGCATTGCCCGGGCCGTCTTGCTGTTGGCGCGGGATGGCGCCATCGACGCGGCGCGCCTGGTCGACCACCTGGACGAAGCCGAGGGCGACGCCTCCAGGGTTGTCGCCCGAGTTTTCTTCGAACTCCAGACCCTTTCGGACCAGCCGGAGCAGGCCATCGCGGACTGCCTTGGCGTGTTAAAAGAACACAGGTTGAATAGTAGGATTGAACAACTGCATCGTCGAATTGAGGACCTCGAACGTCGAGGCACCCAGGTCGAACGAGAATACGCTGGGCTAATACGGGAACTGATAGACCTGGAACGGCATACCGATGGTGGCACCGGGCACTGGAAAGTGCCCGGGGATTGATTCTTGTAACCCTATATAAGCGAGATGAAAGGCAAGGGGCCAATGGCCGAAACGCACGAGGAGAAAGAACTCAAGATCGAGGGTCTGGACGAGCTCATTCGTCGCGGCAAGAAGCAAGGGGTTCTGACTTACGAGGAGATCATGGACACCCTCGAAGCCGAGGACCTCACTCCCGACCAAATCGACGACATCTACGAGACCCTCACGGAGAAAGGCATCGAGGTCGTCAGCGACGTCTCCGAAGTTGCCGACGACGGCCAGGCCAAGGCCGCCTCAGTGAAGGCGGTCGTTGCGGCTGACACCGTGGCCGAAGAAGACCTGTCCGTCCCGGAAGGCGTCTCAATGGACGATCCCGTTCGCCTGTACCTAAAGGAAATCGGCCGCGTTCCACTCCTCACCCCCGAACAGGAAGTCGACCTGGCCAAGCGGGTCGAAGCCGGGGAAGCGGATGCCAAGGCGCGCCTGGCCGAGGCCAATCTTCGTCTCGTGGTTTCCATCGCCAAGCGATATGTGGGGCGGGGCATGCTCTTCCTTGATCTCATCCAGGAGGGCAACCTCGGCCTGATCAAGGCCGTCGAGAAGTTCGACTACCGCAAGGGCTACAAGTTCTCGACCTACGCCACCTGGTGGATCCGGCAGGCCATCACCCGGGCCATCGCCGATCAGGCCCGGACCATCCGTATCCCGGTCCACATGGTCGAAACCATCAACAAGCTCATCCGCGTTTCGCGGCAGCTCCTCCAGGAGCTCGGGCGCGAGCCGCTCGCCGAAGAGATCGCCAACGAGATGGACATGTCCGAGGAGCGCGTCCGGGAGATCATGAAGATCGCCCAGGAGCCGGTCTCCTTGGAGACGCCTATCGGTGAAGAGGAAGATAGCCACCTCGGTGACTTTATCCCTGACGAAGACGCCCCGGCCCCGGCCGACGCCGCCTCCTTCCTGCTTCTTAAGGAGCAGCTCGAGGAGGTTCTGGAGACGCTCACGCCCCGCGAGGAGAAAGTTCTTCGCCTCCGTTTCGGCCTTGACGACGGGCGGGCCCGCACTCTCGAAGAAGTGGGCAAGGTCTTCGACGTCACTCGCGAGCGCATCCGGCAGATCGAAGCCAAGGCCCTCCGCAAGCTCCGGCACCCCAGCCGGAGCAGGAAGCTGAAGGACTACCTGGAGTAGCCGGCCAGGCCAGCGCCAGCGCGTCTCCGTCCCGCCGGGCTGACCTACCGATCCGGTAAAGGCAGCGGCCGCGGGCTTCCCTTGGGGCGCACGCGGAGGATGCCCCACATTCCGAGTTCCACATCCCACCGGATCAGGCCGCCTCGGTAGAGGAAGTCGCCCGGCCGGCGAAGCCGGCTGATGCCGCCCAGGATCACCGTGGGTGGTCCCTCGCCGATCGTGGTCCCGCTCTGGACCCCTTGAACGTGGGAGAGCGGGTCGGTGGACGTCTCGCGGAAGGCCGACGAGTGCGGGACGAAGCTGTGCGCCCGTGAGAGATCGGCCGGCATCAGGACCTGCATCGTGACCGGGTCCCCCACGATGGCCAGGAAGACCGGCGTGGCCGGATCGCCGTGGACCGTGGAGCTGAAAACGTTGTAGATGTTCTGGGGCACGGGCGCGACGGCCCGGTTCTCGAAGGGTTCGCTCCGGTAGTTGAAAGCCCGCATGCCCCGATCCTCGGGGTCAAGCTCATCCTCGGGGATGGGGATCAGGACGAAGGCGCCCGGTATCTCCTCCCCGGCGGCGTTGCGGAGGTAGACACCGTCCTGCATGAGCATGACCATCTCCCGGAAGTCCGGAAGGAACGGGTTGATGACGTCCACCTGGGCGCCGTGTGACCGCCGCTTTCCGCTCCGGGGACTTCTGTAGGAAGACCCGCCGGCTTCCACGATGAGGGCGCCGAACAGCCCGTGGTGCCTGTGGTTCACTAGGTCGCCGAAGTCCCAGAGGTTGCAGTTCACCCCGGAGGGTCCCGCGTACCAGCGGTAGGTGATCCTCTCTCCCGGCCCGACGGTCTGGTCGGGGTTGAAGCCTACCGTGGCTCCGTCCGAGCCTCGGCCATCGTAGGCCACGAGTTGGGCGTGGAGTGAGGCCCGGTTTGAATAGGGCCAGGGTGCCGGAACGGGCAGGTCGGGAACGTCGAGACCCGGGATATCGAGAGGGAGCTCGTTGGTCAGTCTCAGTTCGACGCAGTCACCGGAGTTAGCCCGGATGATGAGCGGCTCGGGGTTCTTGGCCCCCGACCGGACGGCCTCGACATCCTCGGCCCGGACAAGGATCATGCCGAAGGGATCGTGATCGCCGTGGGCGTTGTAGGCGATGGAGTGGCTCAGGGCCACAACATCGTAGTGCCGGGTCGGGACCCCGCGGGGACACGGCCGACCGGGGGAAGCGGCCATGGCCGGGGGAAGGCCCGTCGGCGAGGGCAGGGGTTTGGTTCGCCGGGGTGGCCGTCGCCGATCCGGGAGGGGCAGAAGATGGGGCGCCCGGCGACCGTAGACGCGCAGGAGGCCCCAACAGCCGAGCCAGAGGTCGTCTAGGCCGCCGGAGTAGTAGAGGGCGTCAAAGTCGTGCTTTCCGGCCCCCGACTCCGCCCGGAACTCCAGGGTGAAGGCCTCCGAGATGCCGATGTGCTGGGCCTGGATGAAGGCGGTCAGGAGGTCGTTCCGTTCGAAGGGCCAGGTCTGGCGATGCAGGTTGATCGCGTGCGACTCCTCAAAGGCTCCGTCGATGAGGCGCAGGCGAACCGGGTCGCCGTTGTAGACCTTGAAGATAGGTGTCTCCGGGTCCCCGTGGACATAGGAGCTGAAGACGTAGGCCGGATCCCCGTCTCGGACCTGGAACGGAGCGTTCTTGTAGTTGAAAGCCATGACGCCCTGGTCTTCCATCACGCTCGGGTGGGGGGGCGGATTCAGCGGGTCGCCCGAGGCCGTGAACTGCGGTGTCCAGTCCTGCACGGCCAGGCAGAGCATGCGGTGCGCGGGGAGAAACGGATTGGTGACCATGGCCTGGGATCCGGCGGGCTTCGGCCGGCCGGTCCGCGGGCTGAGAAAGCGCGACCCCTCCGGGGCCACGATGAGAGCCCCGTAAAGGCCGTGCTGCTGGTGCTGGCCGGCAAAGAGATGGTCGTGAAAGAAGACCGTCCGAAGCTCAGCGTCGGCAAACCAGCGGTAGACGAAGGTCTGGTCCTGGAAGGCCCCGGAAAGGTAGTTCCAACCCACGTTGGCCCCGTCGGCGGAAATGGGGTCGAACTTGACAAAGTGAACGTGGCAGCCGCAGAGCGGGGTTTCGGTCTCCATCTGGAAGGCGTTCGGTCCGAGGGTCTCCGGCAGCGTATTGGTCAAGTGGATCTCCACGCACTCGCCGGCTCGGGCCCGGATGAACAGCGGCTCGGCCGGCTTGCGTCCGGACAGGACGTCTTCCTCATCCTTGGCCAGAACGAAGAGGCGTCCCTCGGGGTCATGCCAGCCGGCCTCGTTGTAGACCAAGTCCTTCTGGATGGCGACCACGTCAAAGCGCCGGACCGGCGTGCCCGGGGGGCATGGGTTCGTGAACACGGCCCCCGGAGCCGCCCCCGGGGCGAAAGCGGCCATCTCAAGCGGGGTCGGCGGGAAGCCGCGATCAGTGTTGAGCGGGGGTTGGGGCGCCCGGCAACCGTCGGTTCCGGGAATGAAGAAAGGGAACCCGGGATGGGACCGGGTCGGCTTGGGCGGCCGGGGACGGTCGGGGAGAGGCACAAGACGAGTCACCGGTTGACCGCTTGGGTAGACGCGGGTTCCGTCCTCGCAAACGTCGTGAGTTCGGAAGATGCCCCACATGCCCTCGTCAAAGTGTGGGTAGAGATGGCAGTGGAAAATTGAGTCGCCGTAGCACCTCTGCAGGCTGCCGGCGCCGTAGAGAACATCGAAGGAAAAGGCCGACTGAGGCGAGAGGTCCTTAGAGTCGCGGAGAGACGAGAGCGGATCATCCGGGCTGTTTAGCCACTGGTGGACATGAAGGTGGAAGATGTGGGTCTCCTTGACCCCGCCGTGGACCACCCGGAAGCGAACGGGATCGCCCCTATAGGCCCGAAAAACCGGGGTGGCCGGATCGCCGAAGGGCCACGAATCGTGGTGAACTTCCTCGCCCACGCACCCTGGGCAGACAACTCCCTCCATGATCAGGCGCAGGCGATTGCGCATCGGTTCTGAACGGTAGTTGATGGCGTGGGTCATGTCGGGGAAACCGGTCATGGGGTTGGTCGGGACATGGCCCTGGGCGTCCTTCACCTCCGGTTCATCGTGAAAGATGGACACGAACTCCCGGAAGTCCGGCAAGAACGGGTTGTGGATGTCGGCCACGGTCCCGGCTCGCAGGCGCCGGCCCGTCTGGGGGTCGGTCCAGGTCGAACCTCTCGCCTCGACAACAATGGCTCCGAAGAGCCCGTGAGGGTTGCTGCCTTCTTCGCTGTGGAGCGGATTCCCGAGGTCGGCGAAGTGGAAAACACCCTTCTCCGTAGCCTCAATAGTGTAGGTGATCCGGCCGCCCGGAGGGACGGTCGTGTCTGGGTTCCGGCCGGCGTAGGCCCCGTCGGAATGGCGAACCTTGTAGGCCAGACCCTTCACGTTCAGAGAGACATTAAAATCGAGAGCGTTTTCGAGGTCGATTTCGATGGTGTCACCGACGTTGGCCCGCAAGACGAGAGGCCGGACAAGGTCGACGGGTGTGAGCGGATTGTCGTGGACCAGGGCCTCCACCTCAGAACGCTGGTCGCGCGGGACGTACATTCGCCCGTTTGGATCGTGATCGCCGAAGATGTTATAGACAATCCGGATGGAGATGGCCACTATCCTGTAGCGCCTCAGCATGGCTCTTCCCTCCTCGCGGCAAGATTGCGGTCGTGACCGCGGCCCCCTACAGAGTAAGCGGGAACAGGATGCCGCGCCTAAAGGGCAAGAAGACACCGATCTGATCAGTGGGCACATAGAGCGGAGTGGGGAAGATCCACTCCGGCGCGCTGCTGAAGCGGATGTTGACCCCGGTGAGCAAACAGAAGTCTTGCTGGACGCTTGCCAGCCGGGCAACCATGATCGGCCGGAAGCTCTGCCCCAGGATGAAGAGCATCTCCGGGAGAAGGACGAAGAGGATCGTTCGACACTCAAGATCCTTGAGGCTCATCCTGATGCTGGGGCCGCCGTCAGCGTCATCTTCGTCAAGGGCGCCACCGTCTAGGCTCAAGGTCGGCTTGATGGAATCGAGGCTTGGAATGGGGTGCTCGTCGTCCTCGATCCAGAATGCGGCCAGGTTCGTCAGTGTGATCCGGAACGACCGTCCGACCAACTGAATCGGGACGCCCTCCTCAACCTTTACCACCAGGACGCCCTGCCGGACGACGACGATCACCCCTATCACGAAAAATGGATACGTCTCCGTGAAAACCAGGATCCTGCGTCCCAGGTTCCGCGCCAGGAGAGACATCATTGTCTCGCACACGGCCATCACGCCCCGGTCGATTAATTGGGTCAAGCAACACAGTCTACGCTGCCGGAGCGGCGGACGTGTCTTATGTGAACCGCGACCGGACGCCGGTTGCGACCGCCCGAGCCAGCGTGGCGGGCTGCCAAAGCGGACGGAGCGGAGCGCGGAGCAAGTTGACCGGGCTGGAACGCAAATCGTATAATGTGAAGGTTACTGGAGCCGATCGCGAAAGTCCCCAATTACGTTTTGTGTTTTGTTCCTGGCTAGCTCAACGGTAGAGCTACCGGCTGTTAACCGGTGGGTTACAGGTTCGAATCCTGTGCCAGGAGCCAGAACTCAATCCGCCGACTTCGGCGGTTCAGGCTTAGATCAAGACCCCGGGGATGAGTCTTCGGGGTCTTGTCGTTTCTTCGGGGTGCTACGGTGTGCCGGCGGCGCCGACTCCCAGCGGAACTCCCGCTGCTCCGGAGAAGCTCTTGACAGGAATTCCCGCTTGATGTGAGGTATTCTGGGTTAGACTCGGCGCTGATCCTGGAGATGGAGGCTAGATCAAATGACGAAGCACTTCCATCCCCTATTCATGATCACGAACGGCATCACCGCCGGGCTGACCCGCATCGAGCGCGCCCGAGGCTTTCTGGAGGGTGCGTCCCTATCCGAAGCCTGGGTGCGAGAGATGGGCCGTCGAGCCTTGATCTTGGAAGCCCACCACACCACCCATATCGAGGGAACGCGCTTGACCCTCGACCAAGCCGAACGTTTGCTGGCCGGAGATCCGGTTCCCGACGCCGACCCCGACGATGTGCGGGAACTGCTGAACTATCGGAGGGCCTTTGATTTCGTCTCGGAGTATCTGAAAACTGGCGGACCGATCGCTGAAGGACTGGTGCGGGAAATCCACAAGCGACTTGTCCAAGGTGTCCGGGGCGGGGCCGCGGCGCCGGGCGAGTACCGGAGAGTCCAGAACTACGTGGTCAACTCCGCCACCGGCGAGACCATCTACACGCCACCTCCGGCCTACGATGTGCCGATCATGATGGCGGAGCTGGTGGACTGGCTCAACCATGAACGAGAGGTCCATCCCGTGCTGGTGAGCGGGATCGCTCAATTCCAGCTCGTGCAGATTCACCCGTTCTTGGACGGAAACGGCCGCACCTCCCGGCTTCTCTCGACCCTGTGCCTCTACCGGGCCGGCTACGACTTCAGGCGGTTGTTCACGATTAGCCAGTACTACGACCGGGATCGGACCGCCTTCTACCGGGCGATCCAGGGCGTTCGTGAGAGCGGCATGGACATGACCGGTTGGTTGGAGTACTTCGTCGAGGGTCTGGCCACCCAGACTGACCATCCAGGACTTTGAGAGTCTGTGTCCGGAGGTCAACCGGCGGTCTTTGCAGCGAGACCTAAAGACGATGGTGGATATGGGACTGCTCCTTGTTGAAGGCGAAACGCACCACCTGCTCTACCGCCTGTCGGAGCAGGACTGATCTTTGCGACAGGTTTGCGACATGTTTGCGACACGGAGCCAGGAGCCAATTCATGACCCGCCTCGCCAAGGCGGGTCTTTCATTGTTTGTGAGCCCGGCACGGGCGTTGGCTTGGGAGAGACAAAGGTGGACGAAACCATAATAGAGAAGACTTGGCACGCGATTAAGCGTGAGCACGGGAGGCCGACATGGCTCGCAAGCCGAGATCGAAGCCAGCGGAGAACGGAAACAACGGCGCCACCGTCGGCTACGAAGCCCACCTCTGGCGGATGGCCGACGCCCTGCGCGGCAGCATGGACGCCGCCGAGTACAAGCATGTGGTGCTGGGCCTTATCTTCCTCAAGTACATCTCCGACGCCTTCGAGGAGCAGCACGCCAAGCTCGAAACCGAGAGGGCGCAGGGGGCCGACCCCGAGGACCCCGACGAGTACCGGGCCCAGAACATCTTCTGGGTGCCGTCCGAGGCCCGCTGGGCGCTCCTGAAGGCCGAGGCCAAGCAGCCGACCATCGGCAAAACCGTGGACGACGCGATGACCGCGATCGAGCGCGACAACCCGGCCCTCAAGGGCGTGCTGGGCAAGGACTACGCCCGCCCTGCGCTCGACAAGGTGCGGCTCGGCCAGACCATCGACCTCGTCAGCAACATCAGGGTCGGCGGCGAGGCGAGCCGCTCCCAGGACGCGCTCGGCCAGGTCTACGAGTACTTCCTCTCCGGGTTCGCGAGCGCCGAAGGCAAGAAGGGCGGCGAGTTCTACACCCCGCGCTGCGTGGTGAAGCTCCTGGTCGAGATGCTCGAACCCTACCGGGGCCGAGTCTACGACCCCTGCTGCGGCTCCTCGGGCATGTTCGTGCAGTCGGTGGAGTTCATCCAGGCCCATGCCAAGGGCAACGGCAACGGCGGCAAGGCCAAGGCCGACATCTCGATCTACGGCCAGGAGTCCAACTACACCACCTGGCGGCTGGCCCGCATGAACCTCGCCATTCGCGGCATCGAAGGCCAGATCGCCCACGGCGACACCTTTCACAACGATCGCCACCCCGACCTCCGGGCCGACTATATCCTCGCCAACCCGCCTTTCAACGTGAGCGACTGGCGGGGCGACCTCCTGCGTGGCGATAGGCGCTGGGCCTACGGCGTGCCGCCGACCGGCAACGCCAACTTCGCTTGGGTGCAGCACATCATCCATCACCTCGCGCCCGCCGGCGTGGCCGGTTTCGTGCTGGCCAACGGCTCCATGTCGTCGGGCCAGTCCGGCGAGGGCGAGATCCGCAAGAGCATGGTCGAAGCCGACTTGGTGGACTGCATGGTCGCGCTGCCGGGCCAGCTCTTCTACTCCACGCAGATCCCGGCGTGCCTGTGGTTCCTGGCCCGAGACAGGAAGAACGGCAAGTTCCGCGACCGCCGCGGCCACGTACTCTTCATCGACGCTCGCAAGATGGGCCGGATGACCGACCGCACCCACCGTGAGCTGACCGACGAGGATATCGCCCGCGTCGCTCGCACCTACCACGCCTGGCGCGGCGAGAAGGACACGGGGGAGTACGTTGACGTGCCGGGCTTCTGCAAGAGTGCGACGTTTGAGGAGATCCGCAAGCACGGCCACGTGCTCACGCCCGGCCGCTATGTGGGTGCCGAGCCGCAGGAAGACGACGGCGAGCCGTTCGCAGAGAAGATGAAGCGGCTCGCCGCGACACTGCGCGAACAGCAGGCCGAGGCGGCGAAATTGGACGCGGCCATCGAGGCCAACCTGAAGGAGCTTGGGTATGGCGAGTGAGTGGCGCGAGCGCCAGGTCGCTGATCTGATAGCCGACGGTAAGTTGGTAATCGGCGACGGCTACCGAGCTAAGAATGAGGAATTATCGAGCCGAGGTCTCCCGTTCGCGCGAGCCGGAGACGTCAATGGCGGGTTCCGCTTTGCCGATGCAGACCGCTTTCCGCGCGACAGTCTCGACCGAGTCCGCAGCAAGTTGAGCGAGCCGGGCGATGTCGTCTTCACTTCGAAAGGAACTGTAGGCCGTTTTGGCTACGTTCGTCCGGACACACCACGGTTCGTCTACTCACCGCAGCTGTGTTTCTGGCGTTCCGTGCACCACGATATGCTTCACTCCCGCTTCCTGTACTACTGGATGTCCGGTCGGGAGTTCTTCCTGCAGTTCAGGGGCGTAGCGGGTCAGACCGACATGGCCGAATACGTCAGCCTCACCGACCAGCGGCGAATGCATATTACGTTGCCGCCGCTCCCCGAACAGCGTGCTATCGCCCACATTCTCGGCACGCTGGACGACAAGATCGAGTTGAACCGGCGGATGAACGAGACGCTGGAGGCGATGGCGCGCGCGCTGTTCAAGTCGTGGTTCGTGGACTTCGACCCCGTTCGGGCCAAGGCCGAGGGCCGCGACCCCGGCCTGCCTAGGCCCCTCGCAGACCTCTTCCCGGATTCCTTCGAGGATTCGGAGATGGGGGAGATACCGAAGGGGTGGGGGGTCGGCAGCTTCCGCGATGCTGTGTCCCTCAGCAAGGAGACCGAGAACCCGCTTGAAACCCCAGAGGTCGAGTTCTCGCACTTCAGTATCCCCTCATACGACGATGGCCAGGCCCCGAGGCCGGAGCTTGGAGAAGAGATCAAGAGCCTGAAGTTCCGTGTCCCTGCGGATGCCGTGTTGATGTCCAGGCTCAACCCCGAGATTGAGCGTGTCTGGCTGGCTGACGTGAGTGGCACTGGGCGACCTGTTTGCTCGACCGAGTTTCTTGTATTGCTCGCCAAAGCGCCTTTTGGGCGATCCTTCGTGTACAGCCTGGCACGCTCAGTTGGTTTCCGGCGTGAGCTTCAGGGGCTTGTGACCGGCACATCGAGAAGCCACCAACGCGCCCAACCCGAGGCTGTACTCAATCTCCAGACTATCGTTCCGAACCCCGAGACTCTCAGCGCCTTCGAGAGACTCGGCGGGCCACTACTACAGGAGGCTTCAGTCGGCAATCGTGAATCCCACACCCTCGCCGCCCTCCGCGACACGCTTCTGCCGAAGCTCATCTCCGGCGAACTTCGGGTGAAGGACACCGACGGAATCGCTCAGGAGCTAGCCTAATGGCAGATCTCAATCTCACGCAGATCGAAGCCGACGCCCTAATCGCGATGGAGAAGCACCGGGTCGACGACACCGAGTGGGACTATCCCGGCGTGGGAGGCATCTCGATTCCTCTTGTCTCGGCCGACCGCCGAGAGCAATTTGTCCTCGATTTGCGAAGAGGGCGGATCGACCTCAGCAAGGAGACCTTCCAGAATCGGGGTCGCCAGGTCGTCGTCCTAGTGCGCCTCGACCTGGGGGGCGCCCCACACCGCAATCCGGACGGGGAGGAGATTGGCCCGCCCCATCTGCACTTGTACCGGGAGGGGTTTGCTGACAAGTGGGCCGTTCCGGCGCCGCCAGACCGATTCGCGAACTTCAGCGACCCGTGGGGTACTGTTGAGGACTTCATGAGGTATTGTAGTGTCGTCGAGCCACCGCTCATCCGCCGGGGGTTATTCACATGATCAACGAAGTGCAGGCGCTCTTGGATCAGTACTGGGTGTGGCTGCGGGACAGAACGACCCTGCGGCAGGTTAACAATTGGGTCGAAATCACGACTCCGTACCTCGATCGTCACAACGACCACATCCAAATCTACGCCAGCCGTCGCGACACGGGATTCGTGCTCACGGACGACGGCTACATCCTGCAGGACCTTGAGCAGTCCGGCTGCAGTATCGACAGTCCGAAACGCCAGGGTCTGCTCAAGATGACGCTGAACGGCTTTGGGGTCCAGCTCAATGCTCAAGCCCTCGAAGTGCATGCGTCGCCGGACAACTTCGCACTGCGGAAACACAATCTTGTGCAGGCCATGCTTGCCGTCAACGACTTGTTCTACTTGGCCTCGCCCTTTGTCGCCAATCTGTTCTACGAGGATGTCGTTGCCTGGCTCGATCTTTCGGAGATTCGATTTACGCCCAAGGTGAAGTTCACGGGGAAAAGCGGCTACGACCATCTCTTTGACTTCGTGGTCCCTAAGTCCAGGGTTCAGCCCGAGCGCATCGTGAGAGCCATCAGCAGACCCAGCCGCGACACGGCTCAGGCGATGGCTTTCTCGTGGATCGACACAAGGGAGGTACGGGCTCCTGACTCGCGTGCCTATGCGATCTTGAACGACTCCGAGCTTCCGATCTCCGGAAGCGTCTTGGATGCCATGCGCAGTTATGACGTGCATCCGGTCCTGTGGTCGGAGCGGGAGCGCGTGCGAGAGGAACTGGCGGCGTGAGCGCCTCGACCTTCACCGAATCCACCATCGAGCAAGCCGCCCTGGCCTGGCTCGAAAGCGTCGGCTGGCGCGTCCGGCACGGTCCGGAGATCGCCCCCGGCGAGCCCGGCGCGGAGCGGGGCGACTACGGGCAGGTTGTCTTGGAGACGCGGCTGCGGGATGGGCTCGGCCGGCTCAATCCGGATCTTCCGGCCGAGGCCCTGGACGATGCCTTCCGCAAGCTCACCCGGCCCGAGGGGGCCGACCTCCCCGCGCGCAACCGGGCCGTGCACCGCCTGCTCGTGGACGGGGTGACGGTTGAGTACCGCACCCCCGAGGGTGAGATCCGGGGCGCCCAGGCGCGGGTGGTAGACTTCGAGAACCCTTACGCCAACGACTGGCTGGCTGTCAATCAGTTCACGGTCGTTGAGAACAAGCGCAGCCGCCGGCCGGACATTGTCCTCTTCGTCAACGGCCTCCCGCTGGCGGTCCTGGAGCTTAAGAACGTGGCCGATGAAAGGGCCACCATCTGGACGGCCTTTCATCAGCTTCAGACCTACAAGGCCGAGGTCGGCTCGCTCTTCACGACCAACGAACTTCTGGTCATCTCCGACGGGACGCAGGCGAGGGTCGGAACCCTCACCGCCGGCCCCGAATGGTTCAAGCCCTGGCGCACGGTTTCGGGCGAGAGCCTGGCCGATCCGCATCTGCCGGAATTGCAGGTCGTGATCGAGGGCCTCCTCACGCCCCGTCGCTTCCTCGACCTCGTGCGGGACTTCATCGTCTTTGAGGAAGCGGGCGGCGGCCGGCTGTCCAAGAAGATGGCCGGCTACCACCAATTCCACGCCGTGCGGGTGGCCCTGAGCGAGACACTCCGGGCCGCGAAACTGCGGCGCGAAGCCGGCGAAGCGGCCGAGGCCCGGGGTGGTTACGAGACCGGCCGGGCCCCCGGCGGCAAGCCTGGCGACCGGCGCATCGGCGTGGTCTGGCATACGCAGGGCTCGGGGAAGAGCCTGACCATGGCCTTCTATGCCGGGCGGATCATCCGCGAGCCGGCCATGGAGAATCCCACCGTTGTCGTGCTCACCGACCGTAACGACCTTGACGACCAGCTCTTGGGCACCTTCTCGCGTTGTAGGGAACTCCTACGGCAACCGCCGGTCCAGGCCGAGGATCGCGCTCATCTACGAAAGCTCTTGCGAGTCGCGGCGGGCGGTGTGGTCTTCTCTACCGTTCACAAGTTCCTGCCCGAAGAGAAGGGCGACCGGCAGCCGGCGCTTTCGGATCGCCACAACATCGTGGTCATCGCCGATGAAGCTCATCGCAGCCAGTACGACTTCATCGACGGTTTCGCCGCCCACCTGCGTGACGCGCTGCCCCGCGCCTCGTTCATCGGCTTCACCGGCACGCCCATCGAGCTTAAGGACGCCAACACCCGCCAGGTCTTCGGCGACTACATCAGCATCTACGACATTCAGCGCTCGGAGCAAGACGGCGCCACAGTGCCCATCTACTACGAAAGCCGCCTCGCCAAGCTGGCCCTGGATGAGGTCGAGCGACCCAAGATCGATCCGGACTTCGAGGAAGCCACCGAGGGCGAGGAGGTCGAGCGCAAGGAGAAGCTCAAGACCAAGTGGGCCCAGCTCGAGGCCGTCGTCGGGGCGGAAAGGCGCCTGGAGGTCATTGCCCGGGACATAGTCGACCACTTCGAGCAGCGATGCGAGGCCATGGACGGAAAGGCCATGGTGGTGTGCATGAGCCGGCGCATCTGTGTGGAGCTCTATCGCCAGCTCGTGCGGCTGCGGCCCACCTGGCGCCACCGCGATGACGGTAAGGGCCTGATCAAAGTAGTCATGACCGGCTCGGCCTCCGATCCACCGGACTGGCAGCCCCACATTCGCACCAAGCTACGGCGCGAGGCCCTGGCCAACCGCTTCCGCGACGACGCCGATCCGCTGCGGGTCGTGCTCGTCCGCGACATGTGGCTCACCGGTTTCGATTGCCCAAGTTTGCATACCATGTACGTGGACAAGCCCATGCGCGGCCACGGGCTGATGCAGGCCATCACCCGAGTTAATCGCGTCTTCGGCGACAAGCCCGGCGGGTTGGTGGTGGATTACCTGGGGCTGGCCCATGAGCTAAAGCAGGTCCTGGCGGCCTACACGGACAGCGGGGGCACGGGACACGCGCTACACGACCAGGACGAGGCGGTCGCCCTGATGCTGGGGAAGTACGAGGTCTGCCGCGGGCTCTTCCACGGCTTCGACTGGTCGAAGTGGACCGGCGGCAGGCCCCAGGAGCGGCTGGGCCTCTTACCCCCCGCCCAGGAGCACATTCTCAAGCAGGAGAACGGGAAGGACCGGTGCCTGCGAGCCGTCCGGGAGTTGACTCTGGCCTTCGTCCTGGCGGCGCCCCACCCTGAGGCCTTGCGCATCCGCGACGACGTGGCCTTCTTTCAGACCGTTCAAGCGGCCCTGGCCAAGCGGGCGGCGGGGGACCCCCGTCCGGAGGAGGAAATCGACTACGCCATCCGGCAGATCATTTCCCGCGCGGTGGCGGCGGAAGGCATGGTCGACATCTTCGCCGCGGCCGGACTCCGGAAACCCGACCTCTCGATCCTTTCCGACGAGTTCCTGGCCGAGGTGCGCGGGCTACCGCATAAGAACCTCGCCGTGGAGATGCTGCGCAAGCTGCTGGAGGGAGAGCTGCGGGCCCGCCGGCGCAAGAACGTGGTTCAGGCGCGATCCTTCGCCGAGATGCTGGAGGACACGATCCGCCGCTACCAGAACCGGGCCATCGAAGCGGTACAGGTGATTGAAGAGATGATCCAGATGGCCAAGGACCTGCGCCAGGCGGACGCCCGCGGGGAGACCCTCGGGCTCTCGGAGGACGAACTAGCCTTCTACGACGCGCTCGAGGTAAACGACAGCGCCGTCAAGGTGCTGGGAGACGAGACCCTGCGTCTTATCGCGCGGGAGCTTGTGAAAACGGTGCGGGCAAACGTGACCATTGACTGGACCCTGCGGGAGACGGTCCGGGCCCAACTTCGCGTGCTGGTGAAGCGAGTCTTGCGCCAGCACGGCTATCCGCCGGACAAGCAGAAGAAGGCTACTGAGACTGTGCTCGAACAGGCGGAGGTGGTCGCTGCGGAATGGGTCGGAGCCTGACGGGCTGACCTCGACAGGAATCTCTGCCCCCGCCAAAATTCGCTCATTTAGCTGTTACAAACCCCCTTAGTTGCATGTTTTTTCCACCTCCGCTATGATAAGGATGTCTTGGGCGCACTGGATGCGGACAGGGAGGTGACACCGTTCGACGCGCCGCGTGCCCGGACAGACAGCCTTGGGGGTGGAGATCATGAACCAGCCATACGACGACATTGGGTTGCGCTCCGTCTTAAGGGCTTCAGGTGCCATGCGCGTCTCGCCGGACATCATCCCTTACGGACCGGCGACCGTGCCCGACCCGCAGCGGTTCTTCTCCTCGAACTGGGACTCCGACGTCGGCGTCGACATCGCCGCCGGGCAACCGAACAACATCCACTTGCGGGCCATGAACTACGGGACCCACCCGGCCGCGGGCGAGGGCTACCTGTACTACTGCGACGCCACTCTCATACCGTGGCCTTCCTTGTGGTCCGGGCACGCCTTGTGGACCGCCGAGAAGGCCGACCACGTCGACTTCGAGGCCGGCGCAAACGCCATAACCGTGGGCGGAGACCCCTTTACCTGGACGCCGCCGGTGGTTAATCCCCGCGCTCCGTACTCCCTGGTGGCCAGGGTTGTCACCGAGACCCACCCAAACCCCATTCCGCCGGACGACTGCACCCTTCATGATCTCATCGGCTACTTCGCCCCCTCGGCCAACGGCGCGGCGGCTTCCGCCACCCGGGCCGCGATCACCGTGAGCCCCGACGAGGCCAAGGACTTCTCGGTCGCGGTCGGTCTTGAGACCCGCGGAGAGGCTATTCCCCATCTCCACATCGCGGTCCGGTGCTCGAGAATTCCGATCGGCTGCGGCCTGACCGTGTTGGCCCGTTCCCCCGGCCTCCACCCGGCCGTAGACATCCGGGGCCCGGTTACGCGATACCCGGAGTTCGTTGTCGGGGCCGAGACCAACCTTAAGGCCGAGTCCAGCGCCCCCATCACCCTCGGCTTCCGCGCCAATGGCCAGACCATCCCCCCGGATGCCCGGATCGAACTCCTGGCCATGGTTTCCGCGGATGCTCCGGTGCCCGGGCGGGGGCTAGTGATAGGCAGCTTCACCCTTCTGTTCCGCTAGTTGCGCGTGAGCGGCTCCGCTAGGCGCGTAAGCAGTTCGCTAGGCGCGTGAGCGGCTCCGCTAGGCGGGGTCGTGTGTCCGCCGCAGTCTACTGAGGGAGGAATTCACCGATGGTTACTTACGATGACCTGTTCATCAGATCCGGCCTGAGCGACACCGGCGTGGTTCCCTATCCGAACTCTCCCTTCTGTTCGCCCGACATCATCCCCTACGGTTCGCAGCCCGTCCAGCACCCCAAGGACACCTTCGCCAACTTCGGGCAGGACTTTGGGGTCAACATCCGCCTGAGGGAAGACAACTACATCTACGCGCGCGGTTTGAACAACGCCCCCGGGGCGGCTTCGGGCAAGGCCTACCTCTACTACGCCGACGGCTCGATGATCCTCTGGCCCAAGATGTGGGCCCAGCACCCCATCCTGACCGACCAGAAGAAGGACTACATTGACATCAGTTCCGGAGCCACGGGTCAGAACTGGATCGCCGACACGCCCTTCAGGTGGCGCCCAGAGACCGCGCCCAACGACCACTTCTGCATCATCTCCCGGGTCGAGACAGCCGCCCACCCCAACCCGATTCCGGACATCATCAAGATCAGCGATCTGGCCGCGTTCCTCTGCAACAACCGGGGCTTCGCCTGGCGCAACGTGACCACGGTCATGGGTTCCCCGCCCGAGCTCAACGTTCCCGTCCTCTACGAGCAGGGCCCCGAGGCGCACTACATGTACGTGATTCTTGAGTGCTCTAAGCTCCCGATCGGGTCGTCCATTGCTTTCACCTGCGGCACACCTGGTCCCGAGCCGCTCCTCACCCTGCAGAAAACCAACATCACGACCTACCCGAACTTCTTTGCCGGCGTTATGTCAACGGTCCCCGCCGGCTTCACGTCCTATGTCACCTACTCATTCTGGTCCAACAACCTACCCGTTCCGGCCGACGCCAGTATCGGTCTGAAGGCCGTCTATCTCACCAGCACGGGACATCCGCTACACGAGGCGGCTTTGCCTCTGGAAAGTATCCGAGGCACGCAGGGGTTTGACGTGGGCGCGACGGTCGGCCCGACCAAGGGCATTGTTCTGGGGCAGTTCTCCACCAAATTCACGGGGAGCTGACCGGGTGATCGGCGAAACGGCACGAGATGACACCCCTCGGAGGGATGAACATGGCACTTGACAGTGCTTTCCTTGCCAACCTGCAGGCCGAACTGAAGGCGGCGGGAGCGAAGTGGACCGCGGGACAGACCTCGCTGTTTCAGATGTCTGAGGCCGAACTCAAGCGGCGCCTCGGCTACGTCCCCGGTCCCGGTGAACCCACGCTTGCTGAGCGCGAGGCTACCTCGGCCTCCCGGAAGAAAGAGACGCCACCGCCAGGCGCGCCGGCGACGGGTCCGCTAGCGGGGACTACCCCGTCGGCCTGGGACTGGCGCAACGTTGGCGGTCGCAACTTCATCAGTTCGATCAAGGATCAGGGCAGTTGCGGCTCGTGCGTGGCCTTTGGAACAGCGGCGGCCCTGGAGGGCGACGTCCGCGTCGCCACCGACGTGGCCCTCAGCGATCCGGGCGGCGGGGCCCTGCCCGACCTCTCGGAGGCCCAACTCTTCTACTGCGGGGCCGGAGCGAACCAGTGCTCGGTAGGTTGGTACCCCTCGGCCGCCCTCAACTACGCCAGGGACACCGGCGTGGTTCCGGACTCCTGCTTCCCCTACAGCGCCGGTAACCAGCCCTGCAATCTCTGCTCCAACTGGCAGAACCTCGTGACCCGCATCTCGGCCTGGCACTACATCTCCTCGGTGGCCGACATGAAGGCCTACCTATCCAGCCGCGGCCCGCTGATCACCGCCTTCACGGTCTACCGGGACTTCTTCGGCTACTCCGGCGGGGTTTACTCCCATCAGAGCGGCGAGGCCGTTGGCGGCCACTGCGTCGCCTGCGTCGGATACAACGACTCAATACAGGCCTGGCTCTGCAAGAACAGTTGGGGCAGCGGTTGGGGAGAGGGCGGCTATTTCTGGATTGCCTACGGGCAGTGCGGGATCGACGCCTACATGTGGGCCGTAGACGGCTTGGCCAGGATCTACCCCCTCTACGACGACATCTTCATGCGGGACAACCTTGCCGACATCGGCCAGGTTCCCTCGCCGCCTCCCGCCTACTACTCGCCCGACATCATTCCCTACGGCGACCTTCCCGTTGGCGACCCCGTCACGTTCTTCAAGAGCAACTACGGGCAGGATGTGGGCAAGGACATCTACAAGGGCCAGTACAACTACATCTACACCCGGGCCAAGAACCTGGCCCTCGGGCCGAAGGCCGGGAAAATCTACCTCTATTTCAGCCGGGCCTCCCTCCTTCTCTGGCCGTCTCTCTGGTCGGCGAACGCGATCCAGACCGAACAGGGCGGGGCCTCGGCCGCGGTCAGCGCCCAAGGCCTGGGCGAGGTCGTCGTGCCGGAATCGGCCTTCCTCTGGCAGCCGCCACCGCTTCCAGACCCGCAGGACCACTACTGCCTCGTCTCTCGAGTGGAGACAGACACGCATCCCAACCCGATTCCCCCCGACGGCTCCATTACCGACTTCGCCCAGTACGTGATGTGTAACCCGGCCGTCGGCTGGCGGAACGTGCGCCTTGTGGAGCACGACACACCGAGCCTGCAGTTCAGGGTCGACCTCGTGGTCAATGAAGCGGTGAAGCTCTACATCGGTCTCGCCGCCACGGACCTCGACGGCTGCTCCGTCCAGTTCGCCTGTGGCGTGAAGGGGCCCAACCCGCCTCTGGTTCTGGACAAGACCCTCGTCTCGGGACCCAACGTGATCTACGGCATCTTCTCCGACGTCCCGGCCAAGTTCAGCGCGCCGATCACCGTCTCGTACTGGAAGGGCAGCCAACCGGTGAACCCCGGGGCAACCTTGAAGCTGGTGGCCTTCTACCCCATCGAGGGCGAAGCTCACCCGCTCGCGGCCTACGCCACGGATCTCGAGGCTCTCCTGCCCACCAAGGCCATCTTGGTCGGCGAGTTCATCCTGAAGATCGTGGACAGCAAGGCCGGCTCGGTGAGCGACGCCCCTCCGGCCGAGCCGGATCTGCCGCCGAAGGCGGTGTAGGGCCGGAAGAGCTACCCTAGCCGCGGCCCGGTTAGGGAGCGTGGAAGCGAAGGATCGCAAGCGAAGATCGCCCGTCCCGGGCCTTTGGGGATGGGCGATCTTGGTCTTCGCGCGGTCCGCGACGCCGGCCCCGGTGCGACCGCCATCAGGTCCGACGCAGCCCGCGCAAGTAGCCCACTGTCCATCGCCAGTTGAGGACGAGGTGAATGAGGACGAGGCCGGCCAGAGCATAGCCGCTCCAGGTGTGGACCTCCTCAAGGTCGTCCCCAAAGTTGACGAGGCCCAGCCCGTTTTCGGCAGCGCCCCACTCGCCGCGGTCGTCCGGACCGAAATCGCCGATGTCCATGAGAATGCCGGTGGCCACCGAGAGAAGGCCGGATGCGAACAAGAGGACGGCGACAACGAAGAGCCAGGTGTTTCTTGAGGGCAGACGCGACGACTTTCTGGACACGATGAAACCCTCCTCGGGCAAGCTCAGTATGGGCCACTGGAAGGAGACTACCTGAGGGCGTGGAACCCTCCGAACGTCTGTTTGGTTTCGGCGACCCAACCCAGCCTTTCTCTGAGAGAGACCCGACCCTACGACCGGAGGGACCGAGTTTGAGTGACGACGAGAACCTCTTTCAACAACAGACCCGCGAGGCGCGGCGGGCCGAGGCCCCCCTGGCCGTCAGGATGCGACCCCAGGACTTATCGGAGTTTGTCGGTCAGGACCACATTGTCGGGCCGGGGACCATTCTCCGGCGGGCCATCGAGGGGGGCGCCCCGCCGTCCTGCATCTTCGCCGGTCCGGCCGGCACGGGTAAGACCACCCTGGCCCGTCTGATCGCCAGTCACACGGATTCGGTCTACGTGCAGATCAGCGCCGTGACCAGCAATGTGGCCGAAGTCCGGAGGCTGATCGACGAGGCTCGCCACCAGCTTACCCACTTCAACCGCCGGACCGTGGTCTTCCTCGACGAAATCCATCGCTTCAACAAGGCCCAGCAAGACGTGCTCCTGCCCGCGGTCGAGGACGGCGCGCTCATCCTGGTCGGGGCCACGACCGAGAACCCCTACTTCGCCCTCAATTCGGCCCTGCTCTCGCGCTGCCGGGTCTACAAGCTCGAGCCCCTGACAGAGGGCGACCTGGTCCTGATCGTCGAACGGGCCATCAAAGACGAGGAGCGCGGGCTTGGTCATCTCAAGGTCGATTTGCCCCCGGAGGCTCTCCAGCATCTCGTCCGGGTGGCCGACGGCGACGCCCGGGCCGTTCTCTCGGCCCTGGAGATGTCGGCCCGGGCCACCGGTCTCGACGAGGATGGGCGGCGCCAGGTGAACCTGTCCACGGTGGCCGAGGCCGTCCAGCGCCGAGCCCTCAACTACGATCGCGGGGGCGATCAGCATTACGACACCATCTCGGCCTTCATCAAGAGCATGCGTGGCGGCGATCCCGACGCCGCCCTCTACTGGCTGGCCCGCATGGTCTACGCCGGGGAGGATCCAAGGTTCATTGCCCGTCGCATTGTCATCTGCGCGGCCGAGGATGTCGGCAACGCCGACCCCCGGGCCCTGACCGTGGCCACGGCGGCGGCGGAGGCCGTGGCTCTGGTCGGCTGGCCGGAGGGTCGCATCCCGCTGGCCATGGCCGCGGCCTACGTGGCCACCGCGCCAAAGAGCAACGCCGCCATGGGCATCGACGCCGCCCTGGCCGACGTGATGAACGAGTCGGGCGGTCTGGTGCCGGTGCACCTCCGGTCGTCGAGCTACCCCGAGGACGACAAGCGGCCGGCAAGCGGGGGGGCCTCCACCGGCGCCAAGGCTTCCGCCGTCGGAGGTCCGGGCTACGTCTACCCACACGATTTCCCGGGCCACCACGTGCGGCAGCAGTACCTGCCCGACGACCACCCGCGCGGGCGATACTATAAGCCGTCGGAGATGGGCTACGAAGCAACCTTGCGTGAGCGTATGTCGCGGTGGTGGCCGGAGCTCGGGGTGAAGAACGGGGCTGGCGACGCGACCCCCGGAGCAGGTTCCGCCCGTGGCCGGCAGGGACAGAAGCCACTCGACTCGAAAGGCAACACTTGAAGTGTGACCGGACGCGCCGGTGTCTCCGGCGCATGCAGGAAGCCAAGAGGCGTCCTGTAGAGTCAAGGGGAGGATTCCTGGTGGAAGTATTCGAGGCAATTGCCAAGAGACGGAGCATTCGCAAGTACGTCCCACTTCCGATTCCCGAAGACAAGCTCCAGCGGGTCTTACAGGCCGCTCAGGCCGCTCCGTCGGCCAGCAACAGGCAAGAGTACAAGTTCATCGTTGTGAAGGACCAGGAGACAAGGGAACGCTTGGTCCGCGCCGCGGCGGATCAGGGTTTTCTGGCCGAGGCCGGCGTGGTGATCGTGGCCTGCGCCACCGATCCATCGCGCAAGTGGCACGCCGTCGACGTTGCCATCGCCATCGACCACATGACCCTGGCCGCCGTGACCGAGGGTCTCGGAACCTGCTGGATCGGCGCGTTTGAAGAAGAGGCGGTCAAGTCGATTCTGGGCATCCCCGACAACGTCCGGGCGACCATGCTCCTCGTGCTTGGCGTCCCGGCCGAAGAAGGCCGGCCCCGCCAGCGCAAGAGCCTTGGCGAGCTTCTGATGCAGGACAAGTGGCAGGAGTAGAAGGCGGAGTCAAGCAAGAAGGTATCGCTTTGAGGGCGGGCTGACCCGTCGGTTCGCGATTCGGGCTTTCTGCTATAATGATGATCGCGTGCGCCCGTAGCTCAGCGGTGGAGCGACCGGCTCATAACCGGTTGGTCGTAGGTTCGAATCCTGCCGGGCGCACCAGCGAAGAAGACGGCGCGGCCGGTGCCGCGATGGGCTTGGCGGCAAAGCGTCGGGTTGCCGCGCTAGGGCCGGTAAGCTATAATTAAAAAGCTTCAAAAGCCCGTCAAGAGTTGCCTTTGACAATGCCATCAGTTCAACCGGCCCCATGGTCTAAAGGTTAGGACATCACCCTTTCAAGGTGGTAATCCGGGTTCAATTCCCGGTGGGGTCACCAGGTTTGGGTGGGCGGATAGCTCAGCGGGAGAGCGCTCGACTCACATTCGAGAGGTCCCGGGTTCGATCCCCGGTCTGCCCACCAGGTTTGGTAAGGTTTCTGATGCAAAGCGGCCGCCACGAGGCGGCCGCTTTGCTCTACGTCCTTCATCCTGGTCTAATGATACGGTGCTAGACTTAAACGCGACTCCAGGCTCGTCACCTCGAAGGGAACGGACGGGAGGCCACCGACGTGAGGCTGCTCGTAGTCGAAGACGAACCGGGTATCGTGGCCTTTCTCAGGCAGGGTCTCACTGAAGAAGGTTTCGCGGTCGACGTGGCGACCGATGGTGAGGCGGCCGTGGACTTTGCCCTCTCGGCGCCCTACGACGTGATCATCTTGGACCTTATCCTTCCGAGGAAGTTCTCATGCTCACGGCCAGGGGAACCGTGGACGACAAGGTTCAAGGCCTCTATGCCGGCGCCGACGACTATCTGGTCAAGCCCTTCGCATTCCCGGAACTTCTCGCTCGCTTGCGGGCTTTGCTCAGGCGTCCGGCCTCCGCTCTTCCCGCTGTCCTCAAGGTGGGCGATCTCAGCCTCGACCCGGGCGCCCGTCGCGCGGAACGGGCGGGAGCGCTCATCGATCTGACACCACGCGAGTTCTCCCTGCTGGAGCTGTTCATGCGCCACCCCGGACAGGTTCTGACCAGGACCCGAATTGCCGAGCACATCTGGAATTTCGATTTCTGTTGCCAATCCAATGTGGTTGATGTCTACGTCAGCTACCTGCGTCGGAAGATAGAGGCGGGTTTCCAGACCAAGCTCGTCCACACCGTGCGGGGCGTCGGGTACAAGATGGAGGTTCCCTCAGGCAGATGAAATCGCTCCCCATCCGGTTGCGGCTGACGCTCTGGCACACCCTGCTGCTGGCCGTGCTGCTGACCTCGTTCAGCGTGTTCGTCTACCTCAGTATGACTCGATCGCTTCACGCCCAGGTCGACGCCGGACTCCGGCTCGTGGCCGGTCAGATCATGACCACCATTCAGGACGAGGATGGCTGGCCCGGATTCCAGAACTCGGACACGGCCCAGCCTGGCTCGACTCTTCTTGCAACCAGAGGGTTCGCCCTCCGCCTCATCACCGAGAAAGGGACGGTTATCGGCGGAACCGGGAACTACCGTCGTCTTCCGCCGGGACCGCCCTCGGAAGGGTTGGCCACGGTGTTCGTCGACGAAGATTCGTGGCGCATCTACACGACGCTGATCGTGGCTTCCACCGCGGACGGGGCGGCCGGCCAGGAAGCGGAGGGACCCATGGAGGCCGGCGTAACCCCGGGACGCGCCTTCTTGCAGGTCGCCCAGTCTCTGGCGGGGGTGAACGAGGCCCAGGATCGGCTAGGGGGTCTCCTGTTAGCCGGCGTCCTTCTCGGGTTGATTCTGGCCGGCGCCGGCGGCGTCTTCCTGGCCGACCGGGCCCTGAGACCGATAGACGCCATCACCAGGCAGGCCAGTCGCATCGGGGCCGAAACTCTTGACGGAAGACCGCGGGACCCCGATCGGAGACTGGGTCTTGCCCTTCCCGCCGACGAAGTGGGCCGGCTGGCCCGGACTTTCGACGAGATGCTCGACCGGTTGCGGGAAGCCTTCCGCCGCGAACGTCAGTTCACGGCTGACGCGGCCCACGAACTCCGGACCCCTCTCACCGTGCTCAAGGGCTCGATCGGCGTGACCCGGCGCCGTTCCAGGACCAAGGCGCACTATGAGGAGGTTCTGGCCGAGGCCGAGGCGGAGGTGGATCGCCTCATATCCCTGTCTGAGGATCTCCTGCTCCTGGCCCGAACCGAGCGTCTTGCCGGGGTGATGAGCGCGGCCACTCCGACGGCCGACATGGCCATCGTGGCTGCCTCGGCCGTCGATCGCCTGCGGCCGCTGGCGCAAGCCAAAGGAGTCTCACTCTCACTCGACCTCGCCTTGCCGGGACCTCTGATGGCCGCCGGTGATCCGAGCGCCCTCGGTCGTGTCATTTACAATCTTGTTCACAATGCCATCAAGTTCAGCCAACCCGGCGGGCTCGTGGCAATCGAGGGATCGGTGGCGGACGATGGCCGGACGGTGCGCGTTAGGGTTACTGACAGCGGGTGCGGCATCGCTCCCGAGGACCTGCTCCACATCTTCGATCGGTTCTACCGCGCGGATCGGGCGCGTCGCCGCGTGAGCGGTGACGCGCCCGATCTCCAGGGAGGCGTGGGGCTGGGTTTGACCCTGGCCCGCTCCCTCGCCCGGGCCTTTGGCGGAGACATAACCGCCGAGAGCACGCCCGGCCGGGGCAGCTTGTTCACGGTTCTTCTGCCCCGGCCCTAGCGCTCCGGGAGGTGGCGCCTAGCCACCCGATTCAGTCTCGTTCTCCGACTCGGTGTCGGACTGGTTCTCCGTCAACAGCACGGTTCCGTCGCCGGCGTCAACCGTAACTTCGGTTCCATTGTCGAGTTCGACGGTGTAAACGAGGTAGCCGTCTTCCGCGTCGAGGTCGACCTTCGTGACGGTCGCCCCCAAAGCGGTGGCCACGGCCGCGGTCCCGGCCTGCTCGGCCGTGATCTTAGCCAGGGTCGTGAGGTCGGTCGGCTCTGGATCGACTATTCTGATGGAGCCAACGAAGGTGGCGCCGTCCGAGTTCTGGACGTCGGCGTCCTCGTCGGGGCCATCCTGTACGTCCGTGTCCTCGTCGGGGCCGTCCTGTACGTCCGTGTCCTCGTCGGGGCCGTCCTGTACGTCCGTGTCCTCGTCGACCTCGGTGTCCGGGGCGGTCGACGTTTCGGCCTGCGCGACGGAACTCGATTGCGTCTCCGGGACCGTCAGCGCCGCACCGCCATTATTGGCGATGGCTAGGGCCGGGAAGGCCACGAGCATCAAGGCTATGGCCGCCAGTGCGAGCATCCTGATTCTGATTGGGTATCCCTCCTTTCGGGCGCGCCCGTCGCGGGCGCGGTTTAGAGTTCCTCTTCATTATGAAAGAGTTGGGTGAGGAATCCGTTAAGCCCCGGTGAGGGTTCCCTAGATGGTCAGGCGCGGCCGGTCTTATCTAACCAGGAAAGGGTTAGGGGGAGGGTCTTGTCGAATGCTCCTTCCCGTGGACATTCCGATTTCGGTGCGGCCGCCGGCATGGCCGCCCGGTGACGGAGGAGACAATCAGTGACAACCCCGACCCAGAACGCCGTGCCCAAGCGCAACGAACTGCCAGACGAGGTCAAGTGGCGGCTGGAGGATATGTACCCCTCCGATGCCAAGTGGGAAGAAGACTTCGCCCAAGTGCGGGAGCTACTGCCCAGTCTCCAATCCTATCAGGGCCGGCTTACCGCCTCCAGCCAGGATCTCCTTGAGGCTCTGGGCCTTGAGGAGACGATCGGCCGGCTGATCGATCGCGTTTTCGTCTACGCCCGGATGCGCTGCGACGAAGACAACGCCGTTGCCGCTCACCAGGCCATGGTTGACAGAGCCACGGCTCTCCTCACCGAGACCGCGGCGGCCGCCGCCTTCATGCTCCCGGAGATCCTGGCCGCCGAACCGGCCCGGATCACCGCGATGTTGAGCGAAAACCCCGGGTTGGCCCTTTACCGCCACAAGCTGGAGAACATCCTCCGGCATCGGCCCCACACCCTAACGGCGGAGATGGAGCAGCTCCTGGCCCAGACGCTGGAAATGGCTCAGGGACCCAAGACCATTTTCAACATGCTGGCCAACGCCGACCTCAAGTTCCCCACCCTTCAGGACGAGGACGGAAAGGAGATCCCTCTCACCGAAGGTCGCTACCTTCATCTCCTGCGGTCGGGCGACCGGCGAGTCCGGCGCGAGGCCTTCGAAAGCCTCCTTCGCACCTACGGAAAGTTTGCCAACACCTGGGCCGCCATCCACTCCGCCAGCGTCAAGAAGGATGTCTTCTACGCCCGGGTCCACAAGTTCCCGTCTGCCCTGGAGGCCTCCCTCCACGCGGACAATGTCCCGCTCACCGTCTACAAGGGTCTGATCGAAGCCGTCCACCAGCACCTACCCCTTCTCCACCGCTACATGGACGTGCGGAAACGTCGCCTGGGACTGGACCGGCTGGCCATGTACGACCTCTACACGCCCATGGTCAGTGAAGCCGACCGCAAGATCCCCTACCAGGAGGCCGTGAAAACCGTCGAAGCCGCCCTCCAGCCACTGGGGGAGACCTATCTCGGGAGCCTGAGAGAGAGCTTTGCCAGTCGCTGGATCGACGTTCTGGAGAACGAGGGCAAGACCAGCGGCGCCTACTCCTGGGGCGCCTACGGCACGCACCCCTACGTTCTCTTGAACTACCAGGACAACGCCCACGACATGTTTACCCTGGCTCATGAGATGGGGCACGCCCTCCACACCCATTTCTCCGAAACGAATCAGCCCTACATCTACGCGGATTACGCCATTTTCGCGGCCGAGGTGGCCTCGACATTCAACGAGAACCTGCTCCTGAGCTACCTCCTGGGCCGGACCACGGACGAGACGGAGCGCCTCTATCTGGTCAACCATCACCTGGAGGCCGTGCGCACAACCGTCTACCGCCAGACCATGTTCGCCGAGTTCGAGATGTTGACCCACGAGAAGGTTGAAGCCGGCGAGGCCCTCACCCCCGAGTTGCTGAACCAGATCTACCGGGACCTAAACGTGATGTACTACGGACCCCAGGTAGAGGTAGGCGACGATATCGCCCTGGAGTGGGCCCGGGTGCCCCACTTCTACACCCCCTTCTACGTCTACAAGTACGCCACGGGCTACTCCGCTGCCGCGGCCCTGGCCCAGCAGATCCTGCGGGAAGGCCGGCCCGCCGTTCGCCGCTACCTGGAATTCCTCGGCTCCGGCGGTTCCGATTACCCGATTAATCTTCTCCGGAGAGCGGGCGTGGACATGACCACCTCCCAGCCGGTGGAGGAGACCCTCCGGGTGTTCGGGGAGCTGGTCGGGGAAATGGAGAAGGCGACGGAAACCCCGCGCCCGGAGTAGGGGAGTAGGGGCGGGCCACCTCCGCGGCGAGAAGCCGGCTCGGGGTATGCTTGTCATGAGTCTGGGCCACCCCCCTTCACGGGGGGTGGTATCGTCACAAAGGAGCCACCTCCAGTGCTTCGGTCCAAGCGGCGCGGCCTGGCCGCCCTACTCCTCACCGCCCTGGCCGTTTCCCTCCTGGGCGCGGGGTCGTGGTCGATCGGCCGGACCCTTGGTGGTCCCTACGCAAGACCCGCTCCGAGTGGCATCCTGTTCCGGACCCTGGGCACCGCCGCCGATTTTGCCGCCGGGATGCGCAGCGGGGTGAAGATCGACGAGCCGGCCGCCCTGGTCCTCGATCCGACGGATGGTCTCCAGCCCGAGGCCGACACGACCGGCGGTCTTCGCACGGGCGCCGATGCCGCGGGCGCCTACAACGGAGGAACCTTCCTCTACGGCACGTACCTTTCGCCAATAGTCAGCGCCGGAGCGGGGGCGGGCAGCGCCGGAGCGGGGGTGGACCAGATCGTGGCCTCCTGGTGCGCCGACACTCCCGAGGGCACCTGGCTCCAGGTGGACGCCCGGGCTCTCCAGGACGGCGCCTGGACCAAGTACTACACCATGGGCGTCTGGGCCTCGGGTACCTCGACGGTGAGGCGCCACAACGCCGGCCCCCAGGAAGACGCCGACGGTCTGGTCGACACCGACATCCTCAAGCTCAAGACCGTCGCCTCGGCCCTGCAACTGCGGGCCACGCTGTTCACGACCGACCCCGCTGTCACGCCGAGGTTGCGCCGGCTGTCGGTGGTGGCCACCGGCCCATCCGCCGGCCCGGGCTCGACTTCCGGAGGGACCTCCGACTGGGCGCGGGGAGGCAAGGTCCCGGTCCGGTCCGCCGGGTCCTCGGGGTGGGCCTGGGGCGCCAGTCTGGCCGTGCCGGAGCGCCGTCAGAACGACTTCCCGGACGGGGCCGGCTGGTGCAGCCCCACCTCGCTATCGATGCTCATGGCCTTCTGGGCCCGCCAGACCGGGAATGCCGCCTGGGACCGGACCGTCCCCGAGACGGCCGCCGGGGTCACGGACTACGCCTACGGGGGCGCCGGAAACTGGACCTTCAACACGGCCTACGCCGCCAGCCTGGGGTTCGACGCCTACGTGACCCGCTTTGGGTCGCTGGCCGAAGTCGAGCGGTGGATTGAAGCCGGCGTGCCGGTGGCCATCAACATCGCCTTCGAGCAAGGGGAACTCGACGGCGCGCCCATGCCCTCCAGCGACGGGCACGTGATCGTCATCCGGGGTTTCAGCCGCGCGGGCGATCCGATCGCCAACGATCCGGCGGCAAGAGCCGATCAGGGGGAGAAGGTCAGGATCGTCTACGACCGGGGCCAACTCGAGAGGGCCTGGCTCGGGAGTTCCAGCGGCACAACCTACGTTCTCTTCCCGCCGGACTACCCGACGCCGTAGGCCGCCACCGCTGTCCGGGCCACCCGCCAGAGCAGGATCACGCCGATTAGCCTTGTCACCGCCCCGATGCCTATGCCCATCCTGACGCCCGTCATCGAGGCCACCCACACGCCCAGAAGCGGCGCCGAGAGAACGACCAGACCATTCACGATGTTGAAGACGGCAATGTAGGTCGAGCTATCCTCCTGGGGGGCGACCTCAAGGATACTGTTGAAAGCGCTGAGGTCGAATCCGGAGACGAAGGCGGAGAAGATGAACTCGATGACCGACGGCGCCCAGGCGGTTTGGATGAAGCAGTAGAGGAGGCCGTGCAGGGGCCGGACCGTGGCGCAGAGGGCCAAGGTCCGCCGGTGACCGTAGCGATCGGAGAAGCGACCCCAAAAACGGTAGGTGAGAACCGCGGCCAGACCACCGGCGGTGTAGAGCAGTCCAATCCAGAAGGTCGACATGTGCATTTCCCGGACGAAGAGGATCGGGTAGAGAGCCTGGGGCATAAACAGGCTAAACCAGAAGATGGCCATGGCCGTCATGAATGACGTAAACTGGCGGTTTTTTCGCAGGCGGCCCAGAGACCGGAGGATGTCGGTCCCGGCTTTGCGCCGCTCCTCCGCCCGCGCTGACGACGGGGGCTCCCGGAGGGTCGTCAGGTAGTAGACCGAGACCATGAGAAAGACGAACGAGGTCAGGTTGAGGATCGTATAGTTGGCGGGGAAAGGCAGGGCCGTCAGAAGCCAGCCGCCGAGGGCCGTGGCCAACAGGGTCGCCGCGCTGATGAAGGCATTCCGCTGTCCGAAGATCTGGCCCCGGTGTTGGGGTGGAAAGAGCCTCTGCACGAGGGCCGTCCACGTGAGGCCGGCGACCGAGGCGGGCAGGTTCATGAGCGCCACGGCCAGGACGAAGACCCAGGCTCTGGGGACCGGCAGAAACGGCAGGAGGGCGAAGAGAAGGAAGAAGGACCGGCTGAGGGCCGCCCAGAGGACCACGACCGGGAGCTTCCGCCGGGTCCCGCCGGCTAAGAGGGCCCCGATGGCCTGGCCGATCATCCCGACCAGAGCCGGCAGCGAGACCAGGAGTCCCACCATGTAGTTCGTGGCCCCGAGAGCCATGGCGAAAACGCTCATGAACGGATTGAAGAACCCCGTCATCACGGCGAAGGCCATGCCGTCGAGGAGACTCTGGCGGACGTTGTGCCGAAGCGTGGGGTCGATCGTTTCGGGCTCGACCGGGGGTATGGCTATCACGCGGCCATAATACGCCCCGCCCGCCCCGGATACCTCTGTCACGGTGCCGCGAAACCCCAGCTATCCTCCTTTTCCGGCGACGGCCCCTGGTCTCGGCCGGCGGGCGCGGCAGGCCAGATGCCGCGCCCGCCGCGCCCGCTTTCCACTTTACGTCTGCAGGTCGGGTCCGTAGGACGACGCGTACTCCACGGCTTGATCGACAAGGGGGAACAGGGCCAGGCACCTGACGCTGCAGTAGACCAGGCATAGGATGGGGAAGGGTTGGGTCGATGCCGACAGCTCGTTGACGCTCTTCACGGTTTGTCACCTCCTCCGGCGATCCACCGCCAACATGAAGGACTCTGGCTTGACTGTACGACGGCCTTGTTCTGGCTGTCAATGGAGCAGACGCCAGTGTCTGGAGGCAATCGGCCCGGCTCGGCAGAAATAGTCACCGCCGTGGCCGGCGAGGCGGTAGCGCTGGAGCTAGTGAGCGGGCCTTGAGGACAGGACGCGTTCATCGGGTTCTGGCTCTGATCCTGGTCGCATCTCTAGTGGTCACATTTGTCGCGGCCTGTTCCCCCGGATCCTATAGCGTGTCACTGTCCGTGAGGACCAGATTCGACCCACCGCCCCGTTCAATCTCATCGCCACGGTTATGAAACCCTCGCACTTCCCTTCCCGCAACGCGCTGCTGGAAGGCGATACCTGGTACCAGGCTCTGGTTTTCCAAGGGGTGCCGCTGGGCATCACGCTACGGGCGGACGGCCCGGTGGATGACCGACATGACCTCCGATCTGCGCCCCTTCTATGACCGGTTCGCCGGCGACGAAACGCTGGGACCGGTCCTGCGGCGCCGGCGCGGCATGCGGGTCTCGACCAGCGCCTCTCGCTACGAGTTCATGATCAACCCGGAAGAGGTTGAAGAGGTCTTGCTTGAGCTTGCGGGAGTCTCGGCTTGCCGGGTCTACAGTGTTCCGTCGGAAGGCATGGGTGAAGTAGTGGCCGCCGACCTGGTGGGGGAGCAGTTGGAGCTGGAGACCATCCGCGGCCATTGCCTTCGGAGACTGGACCCCTTCAAGATGATGGTATCTAGGCAATCCGGCCGACTTCCCTGCGGCTGGTGGCCGAAAGCGCGAGCCTCATGAAGTGGCGTACTGGTCCAGGAGCTCGCCCAGGTCTTTGGCCTTCCCGGCCAACTCGTGGCTTTCCAACAGCCCGATCTCAAAGAGACGGGTCAACTGCGGGTAGAGCTCCGGAAGCCCGAGAATGTCCACGACTTGCTCGCGGAGGCGTGCCAGAGCCGGCCGAGGGACTGGAGCTGTAGTAGGGGAGCCACTGGCCACGGAGGCGCTCCCAATGACCCCCTTCGTCCCGGAGAGGGACGGCATAGACCAGGAGGTTCCCTATCTCGAGCTCGAAGGGGTCGGGTCCAGAGGTCCAGTGACGGGCCTGGGGCTTGAAGCGGCCGTCATGGAAATCGACCTCGATGTTGGAGTATCGGCCCGCCGATATCGGCCCCCGAGGCGTCTACCTGGGCCTGACTTCGGACCAGGGCGAGTTCTTGGCCCCTCACCTGACTCCCGAGTCCTTGGCGTCGGCTGCCTTCAGCCAGTCCCACGCCTCCGGTAGGCCCGCCCACCAGACGATAGCCATACGGGCGTAGTCCACCGCCTCGTCCTCCCCGCCAATGACGAATGCCGTGCGGCCCAAATCGACGTGGGGTTGCCTGCGCCCCGAAAGATAGGCGGGCACGTGGGGGTTTGCCCTTAGGGCCACCTTCTCAAGCCTGGCCACCGTTCGCGGCGCCGCTCCCCGGGCCAAGGCGAGCCACAGGCGCTCGTAGGCCAGGCAGGCTGTCACGTCCACAGCGTACCGCCTCACAAGTCGCGCCAGGGCCTGGAGGTCATTCTTCTCGTGGTAGATATGGAGAACCTCGAACCGGACACCGAGGTGGTCATCCCCATCCCAGTTCATGAGTTCCTCATAGAGAGCCCGCGACTCGTCGAAGTGGCCCCCGTCCATCAGGCAGCGGGCCAGGGCCATCCGGGCCCGGAGAAAGGGGCGCGCGACAACGCTACCGTAGAGACCCCCGGCCGGATCACCCTCTCCACCCGCGGCCGTCTCCTTCTTGTGGGACTCGAGCCACCCCTCATCGCTCGCCCCCCGGCTCGAGAGAGCGACCGCCTTCTCGAAACACTTACGCTGCTTGACCCAAGTCCGCTCGCGCTCAGCCAGGATCAGCCAGGCGTCGCTGCACCGCTCGTCCAAGGCCAGCGCTTCCCGGGCTAGCCGGTAGCGGTCCTCACCGTCCGCTTCCCAGGCGTCGAAAGCCTTCTCCTGGGCCTTCTCCATCCGGCTTCGTGGCGGGACACTGGCCAGCGCTCTCTGCCCCTCCGGTGAGGAGAGGAGCCGGTTGATCTCTAGGTGGCTTTTCCAGCGGCGCGAGGCGAGAAACCTCTGGACCTGCGCCATGAGGCGCTCGGTCGGCCGTGGCGGGGGCGCCACGGAGTAGCTCCGCGGAAGCGGGATGCCCCGCGGGGAGTCAGGGGATGGTGACAAGCGAATTGCCCCCCTCGCGGTTACTTGGAGCCTGATGCCAAGTAACTTCGGGGGGCCGACCAGGTTGACCTTGGGCGCCCTCCCCTTTCCGAGGAGAGCGCCCTCGTTGACTCCCTACTTAACGGCTTGCCTGTTGCCTACCTGATATCCACCGGCAGCATCGGCTCAGCGCTCAGCACGCCCGGACCAGGCGGGGTCCCGACGTAGAAGAGCACATACTGGGTCGAGGCCTCGACCTTCCCGTCGTGGACGTAGGCGGCGGCGTAGCAGTGCCACCCGGCCTGCGGCTTGGGGTTGAAGGCGAAGCCTCCGTCCGCGGCGGTGGTCGCGCTCTCACGGAGCGTCCACTGGGCTGGTAGGTTGACACAGGCCGCGAGGTCGGCCTCGTAGAGGCGGATCTCGCCGCCCGAGAGGCCCTGCCACGTCGTGACCGGCACCCCGATGATCCCCCCGGTCGTGACCCAGTTCCCGATGTTGCCTTGCAGGGTCAGGGCCTGGCCGGGCGTGAAGGGCCCGCCGCCCGGGTCGTCGAGCGCGAACTCGTAGGCCGGCGGCGGCAGGAAGATACCGATTGGCCCCTGTTCCGGGGTCTTGATGTAGCAGAAGGCCGGATAGGAGGTCCCCCAGCTCTGCTTCACATTCATGGGCAGCAGGGCCGGGTCTGCCGAGTAGGCCTGGGTCTCGTACTTGTTCACGGTCTGGCAGGCGTCGTTTCTCTTCAGCCGGGCCACCTCAAAGCCCCGGATCTCGGCCTTGACGTCGGTCGTGGTCTCGCTGTTCACGATGGCCATGACCTCGATGAACCAGCGGTTACCGGCGCTCGGCGGCCAATGGTCCGCGGCGTAGGCGGGCAGCGGCACGTCGATGACGACCTGCTTGCTGCTATCCGGGCAGTTCTGGGGGTCCTGGTTTGGCGTGTCCCAGATGAGCTGGGCCACGTGCCCACCCGATCCCGGTGTGGCCCCTTCGACCCCCAGTTTGATCTTGAGGCAGTTGCGGCCGGTCGAGCAGAAGACCCGGATGCGGGCCGTGTAGGCATAGGCCGTGGCGGACGTGTCGAACGGCTTGGTCACGAAGTAGCGGAAGGAGGTGAACTGGGTGTCCGCCACGTCGTAGGGGATGTTGAAGTAGCCGCTGCCGTTGAAAGTGTCGCCCCGGCTGTCAAGGCAGCGTAAGTAGCCCGTGTAGGTCGTGGTCTGGCCCGCGACCGTCCTCGTCGTGGTGGCGTTGTCGTTGTAGCCCACGATGGTGACGCAGTGATCGACATTCTGCCAGTTTCCGTTGACCCACGACAGCGGGCCGAGGGCCGTCAGCGGCCCGAAGCGGCGGAGGTACCACTTTAGGCCGTCGACCCCTTCCGACTCCACGGCGATGGGGTCGGACCAGTCGGTCATCGTGTAGAGCGCGGCCTCGGCCTTGTCGGCCGCGTCGGGCTTGGGCATCTTGTCGAAGACGTACTTCCAGACGATGTTCCCGTGCTCGTCTTTGACGAATTCACCGTACTGGTTCTTGACCGGGACCAAGACCAGCGGGTCGAAATCGGAGGGCAAGGACGCCTCGGCGCAGATGCCGGCGAACCCGCTGGGGCTATCGCTCTCCAGGATCTGCTCGGTGAAATCCGGCCAGCTGGTCCAGGGGTCATTCGGGTGCGCGGCCGCGTACTGGTCGCGGGCGTAGTCGTTGGCGTACTGGAGCCACCAGTAGGAAAAGTCGGGCGCGTACCTGTGCTCCATCTCGCGGAGGATGCTCGTGGCGTGAACCGCGGCCCGCCGGATCTGGCCGCCCCAGCCGTCCTGGTCGCCGATGAGGGTGACGTACTGCCAGTAGTCCAAGTAGGTGGGTGGCGGGCTCGCGGGGATGTTTGGGATCATGGTCTTCGGCGGCGCGGCCTTCTTGCCGGCGGCCGCCAGCACGAAGGCGTCGTAGAGTCCCGGCAGGCCCGTCGGCGGCTCGTCGGGGTTCTCCCCCAACAGCCATTCGCCGGGCGGCGTCCCCGGAATCTTAAAGATGTCGCCGAGGAGAGGGGGCACGTCGGCGCTGCGGTCGACGATGGGCGGCGAGTCGATGAGGACGCGCCAGTTGGGGCCGTCCCAGGAGACGGCCGCCCCGAGGGCTTCGCTGACGAAACGAAGGGGCACGAGGATGCGGCCTCGGATGTTGGCCGGCGGGGCGTCAAGGGTGAACGGCCGGCCGTTCACCAGGGCCGTGGCGTTGCCTACCTGAAGGACGATGGTGATGCCGCCCTTGTGGGCGTAGACGGTCTGGGTCAGGCCATCCCATCTATCGACAATGGCCCCCAGGGCCTCGAAGATCACGCGCATGGGCACGAGGAGGCGGCCGTTGATGTTGGCCGGTTGAACATCGAATGATAGGGGACCGGTGTCGAGGTAGATCTGGGGCGCCGGGGGTTCCGGCTGCGGGTTCAGGGCCAGCGCGCGGGTGGCGGGCGGGCAGGCGACGAGCATACCGGCGACGAGAGCTGCGGTGATGATGGCGGAGATTCCCAGGGTTGAGGCTTTCTTTCGGTGGTTCATATCTCCACTCTCCTAACGCCCCACCCAAAGCGATGGGTCCTAGCTAGTTATGCCACGTCTATCCGTGAATCCCTTCTCCGCCTGGAGGGGCTGGGCCGGCCCCGCCGGATCGACCCGGCCGTGCTGGAGAAGGCGGTAGCTCTCCGGGAGGAGGAGTATCGTTGTCGACGGCGTGGCTCCCGCCGAAAGCGCCGAGCTAGACGCGGCCCGAGGGGAACGACGGCCAGCGACGCGGTGGAGAGCGCCACGCCGGCGATGAGGCTGGGGGAGGACGGTCCAGTGGAGGACAAAGCGCGGCTCCTGCCCGGTAGGGGTCATTAGCTGCGAACGCAACGGCTCGGGTGAACCCCATTCGCTCTGGAAGCTTGCCGGCGTTCCCGGGGGCGCGGAAATGGTCCGGAAGACGCGCTCGCGGTTCCGCGGTCGCCAGGCGTCAAAACAGAAGCTCCTACAAAGCCCTAGAACCCCGCGGCCTCGACCAGCGTGTACTCGTAGACGCCGGGCGGGGTGTTGCGGTAACTGGTGTGCAGGACGAGCGGGAAGTCTGGGTTGACACACCAGGAGGTCGTCACAACGCCGTCGCCGAGGACCTTCATCGTCCAGGCGCCCTCGTAACCCTCGAGCCCGGCGTAGGCGCCAGTGCGTTTCACCTCAAGGGAGACCTCGCCGCTGTCCCCCTCGAAGGACCACTTGTCGCCAACGCTCCACGGGCAGTCCGCAAGGAACGTATCCCAGCGGCACGTTAGGATCGGCACCATGCAGATGGGCAGGGGGGCGACCCTGAAGTCGGATAGAGGGTCTTCGGCCGAGACCGTTTCGTCTCCCGAGAAATCGTTTCCGTCGAAGTTGCCGACGTAGGCGATCTTGAGCCGGCCGCCGCCCGCGTCGGAGATGCTCCAGGCGAACCAGCCATTCTCCACGGCGCCGGAGTATTCGGCGCGGATGGTGTACTTCACGTACTCACCGGCTTTGAGCAGGCCGTAGGCCCAGGTCTTGCCGCTGGTGGATCCGCCGCTGCCACCGCCCGGGGCGGCGCCTCCGCCCTGGGTCCCTTCCCCGGGAGCGGCTATCGGCTTCTTGCCGCAGCCCGTCAGAGGAAGGGCCATGATCATGACCGCCAGGATCAGCGGCCCGCTACTCCCGCTCGAAGCCGTGGCTCGACAACTTCAGGGTGCGGCTGTTCTCGGTGACCGTCCGGACCACGTTTTCGGGGGCCCCTTCGGGAATGGTGGCCTCAATCTCCAGGGTAACCCGCACCTCGGCGCGGGGCAGGGCCCGATACCGCCCGGCCACATCATCGTAGCTATCGGCGTAGGCAAACGAGTCCCGCCCCCAGATGACGCAGGCCAACCCGTCGCGGACAGCCCCCACGAGTACTGAAGGGTTCTTGAGGCGCGGGAGGTACAGGTAGCGGGCGAAATCATCAACCAGTTGAGCCACGGCGACATGGTCGCCACGCCACAGGAACACGTCATGGCCAAGGTCGATGCGAGTCCTCCGGCCTAGTGAGCGATTGCCAACGTAGCTTACGGGAAGGAATTAGCATGCAGTTGGTAAGGCCATTTCGGGTAACCAAGTCCCTGACGCGTTCAGTCACAAGGATGAACCGGGGATAGCCATTGACCGTGAAGAAATCGGAGCCGTCCCATTGCTCTTTGTCCACAATAATCCCGTTCCGGTAGGAGGAGTATCGGATCAGGTTACAGGCCTCACAGGTCTCAATGACCCTGATGCCCGATTCAGGGCAGGCGTCACCGCCTTTGCCAGTCACCGACAATTCCCATAGCACTGGAGCAAGGACCCCGTCGCTCCCCCTTTGCTTCTTTACCTTCTCAACCTTCACGGGAAGGTCCTGAAACCCGGTCAGCCCCGCCTGGCGGAACAGGTTCAGAACTCGATCGGTAATCAGGCAGTCACTGTACCAGGTCCAAGCAAAGTCACCAGTCTTCGGAGAAGGCAACACGATGACTAGCTCACCGACGCGCTTGCCGGGTCTCCTGTGGCCGGGGCGGACAGGACAGATAACCTGCTCCATGTCGACGATGTGGGTCCACTCGGCGCGACCGAACTGGGTCTCCCACCCTGGGCGGCCGTAAACCGCTTCGCTGGATGAAAGGACTGATGCAGAGCGCAAGTTATAGAACTCCATCATTGTAGCCCAGACTCCCACATCATCTTCTCCAACTGCTGGAGGATCTCATCAGCCGCAGCGTAAGGGTTGCCCATGAAGAAGCTCTCCCATTGCCTATTCCAGCCGGCTGGACCCGTGTGCAACCCACCTGACTTCAGCCTGTGAGCATTCCGTGACATCTGCATGACATAGTCGTCAATGTTCAGACCGGCCCTTTCAAACTGTCTTATGAACTGCCTCGGCAGCAGATGGTGTTTCTCCAGTCGCTGGATGACCACCTCTAGCCTCTTGGCAGCGACCGCAGCTCCCCCTGCCTCAGAGGCGATATCAACGAGCTCGTCACCCCCTTTGAGAAGCCCCCGGACGGTACTTCCTCCCACCAACGGCACAAAGATACAGACCACCGTGAGGACCCGTTCCCAGCCCGTCAGGCGTTGGCCGGTTATCAGATCGACTCCTGTGATGGCTTCCTGAACGTCCTTGACTTCGCTTAGGCCGGGGACGAAACCTACCCCGGCGCTCAGAATCCACTCCCCACCGCCTCTCCCAACGTCGAACCAAGGCGTCACCGGAGGGGGTGGCGGGGCGAACCCGGCTTTGCGTACCAGGATGTCCTGCTTGTAGGCGATGAGATCGATGACTTCCGTGCGCTCGTAGCTCTCGACTGGTACCCAGTCGGTCAAGTAGCGCTCTTCCTGGATCACGATCCAATACCTGTTCTTGGCCGCGTCCTCCACGTACTGACACAACAAGTGAAGGACATCGTAGGTGTGGAAATGCTCCCAGAGATACTCCAGGACGAGCTTCTCCGCGCTTCGCGAGACCTCGCGCACGGACATCTGCGTCATGTCGCCGGCCCAAGCCTTCATCCAGACGTTGCCGATGGCCCCGAGAGTCTCGTCGTCGAGGTCAATGACCCACTCCGGCTCCTCCGCGTGCAGCCCCCACCGGTCGACGAAGTTCACGGGGTTGGCCTTAGCGAAAAGGTAGGGGTTAAGGGTTAGGGGGTCCCGCAGGGCGCCCGGCGTGGGGTCCGGGGTAGTGAAGCGCCCCACCGACGCGTCATACCAACGGGCGCCGAAGTAGATGAGGCCCGAGGCGGGGTCGAACTCCTTGCCGAAGGGACCGTAGAGGTTGTAAGGGGCCGTGGCGCTGGTGAGCAGGCCGCCGAAGGCGTCATAGCGATAGCTGGCTTCCGACTCGCCGAGGCGGTCGGTGAGCAGGCTCACATTGCCGAGACCATCATAAGTGTAGTAGAGCAGGCCACCGTTGGTCTGAAGGTCGGGAGCGCCCGGCTCCTTCCGCCCGTGGTAGCCGAACATCTTCCGGGCCAGGACACGGTCGCCGGCCGTGTAGTACTCCGCCAGTGGAGCGCCCTTATCCGTGTACTCCGCCAGCACGCGAAGACCGTCCCAGAGGTAGGTGGTGGACTCGGTCTCCAGGCGCGGTCGGGTGAGCCCCGGTGGCGTCTTCTGGCGCCCCAGGCCGTCGCCGCTATTCTGGCCCTGCTCGAAGCCGTTTCCGTGTTCGAGGCCGTTCTCGGACGGCCCACGCCGCTTGGGATCGGGGACCGACCAGAAAGTGGCCTCCCGGGATACCTTGCGTCCGAGGGCGTCGTAACCGTAGGCCACTCCCGTTCCGTCGCCGTCGGCCACCTCCCGGAGGCGCCCGGCGACATCGTAGCCGTAGGTCACGGCTTCGTCGCCCGCCAGCCGGCGCGTGAGACGGCCGGCCGCGTCATAGGCGAGGGACACTTCGCCGGCCTCAAGGAGCCGGTTCGCCGCGTCGTAAGCGTAGTCCGTGACCCCCAGATCGCTGGTCTCCCGGACCCGGTTGCCGGCGGCGTCATACTGGTATTCCGCCCACTCGCGCACCGGCAGCGCGTAGGCGGGGACGATGGTCTCGGTCGCGTTGGTGTTGGCCAAAGCGCCGGGGTCGGTACCTTTGCCCTTGTCCGAGCCGTCACCATTGCCATTGCCCTGGCCCGCTCCATTGCCCTGGCTTCCGTCGCTGCCCTGGCCGTTACCCTGCCCCTGGCCGTTGCCCTGCCCCTGGCCGTTGCCCTGCCCCTGGCCGCCTGCAAGTAGAACCGGGCCGGCACAGGCCAGGTTCGCCAGGCAGGCCGCGCTTCCCAGGGCGCCGGTGGAGGCGCGGCTGTCGTGGCTTCCCGTGGGGTCGGTCGCGCCTTCGCCCTCCGGGTTCTCCTCCGCCTCGGTGGCGGGCTTGACTCGCTCAATGGTCGCGCCCTGCTCGTCGCGGATGGCCTGGATCTCGGCGGCCGGGTAGTCCACGCGCACGAGCCGACCGGCGTCGTCGTAGGCCCAGGTCGTCGTCGCCCCATCCTCTTCCACCTGCGTGGTGGCGAAGCCCCGGGCGTCGCGGGCGTAGACGTAGGTCTCCAGCAGACCCTCCGGTCCCCCGACGGCGAGCTCCGCCAGGCTCCCCGCCGCGTCGTAGGCGCGGGTCTCGGTGACGCCATTGGGATAGGCGACCCCGGTCAGCCGCCCCACCGCGTCATAGGCGAGCCGGCTCTCATTGCCGTCCGGGTCGACGAAGACCGTCATCTGGCCGGCGGCGTCGTAGCGGTAGGCGAAGACGCGGCCCTCGGGGTCGATGAGTTGGGTCCGCCGGCCGGCGGCGTCGTAGCCGAAGGCTGTGGTCTTGTCGAATTCCATCCAGGAAGTGGAGACCTGGCGACCGGCGGTGTCGTAGCCGAACCGGAGGTCCGCGTCCGGCGAGGTGGCCCGGACGAGGTTTCCGTCGGCGTCGTAGCCGAACTCCTCGGTGATCCCGTCACTGTAGGCGGTCCGGGTCAAAAGCCCCCGAGGGTCGTAGCTGTGGCGAGCCGTCTCTCCGGTCGGCAGGGTGACCGCCGAGAGCCAGCCGTTGGCGCCGTAGGCGTAGACCGAGGTGTTGCCAAGTGGGTCGGTCTTCGAGGTGGGCCGCCCGGAGAGGTCATAGGTCCAGTTCGTGGTCTGGCCCAAGGCATCAGTCGCCGATGTGAGGGCCCCGACCGCGTTGTACCCGTATCTCGTCGTGTTCCCGAGCGGATCGGTGACCGAGGTGAGTCTTCCGGCCAGGTCGAAGCCGTAACCGGTGACGAACCCGGCGGGATCGGTGACCGCGGTGGGCCGCCCAGCGGCGTCGTAGGCCGTGACGGTCGCCCGGCCGAGGGGGTCTGTCACCGACACGGCCCGGCCCAGAGCGTCGTAAGCGGCCCGGGTCACGTTGCCGAGAGGATCGGTCGCGCTCACCTGGAGACCCCGCGGGTCATAGCCGTAGGTCCAGGTCCGGGCCAGGGGGTCGGTGGTCGAGACGAGGCGCCCCAGAGTGTCGTAGGCTTCCTCCGACGTCGCTCCCGTGGGGTCGGTCAGGCGCACACGGCGGCCCCCGTTGAGGTAGGCCAGGCGGGCCCTGTTGCCGAGCGGATCGGCTAGCTCTACGACTCTCCCGGCCAGGTCGTAGCCGGTCCGCCAGGTGTGGCCGCCGGGGTCCACTGTCGCCGTGCGGCGCCCGGCCGCATCATACTCGTAGCGAGTGACGCAACCGGCTGGGTCGCTCACGGAGGCGAGCCGTCCCGTGGCGTCATACCGGTAGGACCAGACCTCTCCACCCGGGAGGGTGAGCCGGGTGAGCCGGCCAAGCGAGTCGTAAGCCAAACCGGTCGTGGCGCCCGCCGGGTCCGTGACCGAGGCGGCCCGCCCGGCGGAGTCGTAGGCAACTACGCTAAGGCCTCCGTTGGCGGCTGTGATCCGCGTCGGGCGCCCGACGGGGTCGTAGGAGACGAGGCTGGCCAGGCCGAGGGCGTCGGTGTGCTTAGTCGGAAGGCCATCCGGGTCGTACTCAAATGCCTCCGTCGCCCCGCCGGGATAGGTCACGATCACGATCCTGCCCAGGGGGTCGCGGGCATAGGACGTCACTCCGCCGAGCGCGTCCGTGACCTCGACAAGGCGTCCTTCTGGATCGTACCGGTAGCTGGTCGTTCCCGCCCCCGCTTCGGTGGCTTCCACGGGAGCGATGGCCCCTGCGGCTTCGGGGACGTTCAGGGAATCGGTGACCCCGGCTGGCTCTGTCGCCTGGACCAGGCGCCCCTCCGGGTCAAAGCGGTAGGTCCAGACCGCCCCGGCGGGATCGGTCAGGGTGGTCTGCCGGGCCTCGCGGTCGTAGACGAGACCAAAGGCGCCCCCCAAAGGAGTGGTCGCCGACGTCAGGCGCCCCAGGGCGTCGTATTCGTAGGCGGTCCGCAGCCCCTCGGGTTCGACGGTCTCCGTCACCCGGCCCATGGCGTCGTAGATCCAGGTGGTCACCCCGCCGTCCGGGGCGACCATCCTCGTAGCCTGGCCGAGTTCGTCATACTCCAGCCAAGTCACGGCCCCCGCGGGATCGCTGACCGAGGTGAGTAGGCCCGATGCGCCATAGCCGTAGCGGGTTTCCCCGCCGGCGGAGTCAACCTGGAGGACGAGACGGCCGTCTTCGTCGTAGTCGAAACGGGTAGCGCTCTCGAGCGGGTCGGTGACGGAAGTCACCTGGCCCGCCACGTCATAGCCGAAAGACCGCCGGGCGCCGGCCGGGTCCGTCACCGAGAGGACGCGACTGGCCGCGTCGTAGACGTAGGAAGTGGTCCGGCCGGCCGGAGTCGTCACGGACGTGAGGCGGCCCACTCCGTCATAAACATAGCGGGTCTGGCCGCCAAGGGCGTCGGTCTCGGAAGAGAGCCGACCCCGCTCATCGTAAGCGTAGGCCACGGTAGCCCCGGTGGGCTCGGTGACCCCGACGACGCGGCCGGCCCCGTCGTAGGCGAAGGAGTGCGTCCCGCTCGGCGAGGACACGGCCGTGACCCGCCCGGCCGCGTCGCGGGCGTAGGTCAGGAAAGACCCGCCGGGCGAACGCGTCTCGGTGATACGGCCTAGGGCGTCGTAGCGCCACTCGGTCACTCCGCCGAGAGGGTCGGTGACCGTTACGAGGCGCCCGGAGCCGTCGTAGCCGAAGCGCCAAGCCTTACCCAGGGCGTCGGTACGGGTAGCGACCCTGCCCGCCGCATCGTAACCGGTAAGGGTTGTCTCACCCAGGGAATCGGTGGTTGCCGCCAGGCGCCCGGCCCCGTCATAGCGGAAGGTCGTGGCGCCCCGGCCGGGTTCGGTCTCGCGGACCACCCGGCTCTCGCTATCGTAGACCCAGGTGGTGGCAAGACCCGTCGGGGTGCGGCGTTCGGTGAGGCGGCCCGCGGCGTCGTAGGCAAGCCGCACGGCGCGGCCAAGCGGGTTGGTAAGCTCGGTCAGGTTGCCCGAGCCGTCGTAGGCCATGGTCCAGGCCGCGCCGTCCGGACCCACCCGGCCAATGAGCCGGCCCCGCTCGTCATACTCGAAGCTGGTTACCAGACCGCCGGGCCTCGTCTCGGTGGCGAGGTGGCCTTGGTTGTCATAGGTCCGGGAGGTGACGTTGCCGTCGGCGTCCTGGTACCGAGTCATGGCCCCGAAGACGGGGTGGTAGTCGTAGCTCTCGACACGCCCGGCCGGGTCGGAGGACGTTAACAGGCGCCCGTGGTCGTCGTAGGTCATCCGCACCGTCCCGGGGGGACCCGTCTTCTCCGTCAGGAAGCCACGACTATCGTAGATATAGGTGATTTCCCCGCCGGCGGCATCCACCCGGCGCAGGAGTCGACCATCCGCGGCGTACTCGAAAAGCTCCTTGGTTCCATCGGGGTTGGTGCGGGTCGTACGGGAGCCCGGGGAGGAGCCTGGGGGTGAGCCCGGAGCGAGCGCGAGAGCCTCGTAGGTGAAGATCACCGTTCCCCAGCCGTCGGCTTCCACCCGGGTGATCCGACCGCTGGTGTCGCGGGTGTACCGGGTCTGACCCGTGGCCGGATCCCGGATCTCGACCAGGCGGCCCGAGGTGTCATAGAGGTAGCTCACTGCCAGGCCCCTGGGGGAAGTGGCGCCCGCCAGGCGGCCGGTCGGGCCGTAGGTGAAGGTCCAAACCCGCCCCAGAGGGTCGGTCACCGAGGTGACCTGCCCCGGGTGGGCCGGGTCGTCATAGGTCAGGCGAACGAACCGTCCGGCGGTGTCGGCGATGGTCGTCAGGTGGCCGGCCGAGTCGTAGGCGAGGGTGACGGCGTTGCCGTCGGCGTCGCGGATCTGCGTGAGGCGGCCGGCGTCGGGGGCCTGGCCCGAGCGCCACGGGGCGCGATAGCCCCGGTAGACGTAGACCTGGCCGCCCGGTTGGCCCAGCTCGTAGCGGTCGGCGGCCACCCGGACCAACTCGGCCGCGTTGCGGGCGTTGTCGGATCGCCAGGAACCTTGGCTGAGATCGTAATAGATGAGAGCGTCCCCATCGCAGCTCTCGACGTAGGCCTCGGGGTCGGCGGGGTTGAAGAGGTAGGTGTTCCAGCCGCCGCTTCCGAGGTGCTCCGTAAGGCTGAAGTCCGCGTACATCTGGAGCCACTGGTCGTAGGAGAAGCTCCATCCCGGCCCGAGCAGGCTGGCGGCCGATGCGGCGCCGCCGCTGCCTCCGGAGGTCGCCTGGACTGGCCCGGTATAGGCCCGAGCCACCACGAGATCGGGGCCGAGGGCGGGGATAGAGAAGAGGGCGACGGCGAGAGCGACCTCACCCGTGCGAGGGTCGACAGCGTCGGCGGGGTGGCCCGTGGCGTCCTCGGGCAGCGGTGGCGGAGTGAACTCCTCTGGCCGCGGCATGCCCGTCCCGGGCTCGAGCTCGGGTGGCTGGATGCGGCCGAGGACGGTCGAGAGCGGGTCCACCGCCCGCGGCAGATCGGGGGCGGGCGAAGCCGGAAGAAGTCCTTCCAGCGTCTCGGCCAGGGAAGGCCAGGAACCTTCTCCGCCGGGGCCGGACTGGCCCTGGTCGCCCGTGGCCGCGTAGGCCAGACCGGCCGGAGCGAGGACCGCGGAGTAGGAGACAATGACCGCAATGACAAGCAGCACTGACAGGATGCGACGCCACAGCCGGGGGACCGACACGTCGAGCCCACCTCTCGCCGATTTCCGACAAACCACGAACAGGTTAAGTGGGAGACAAGAGGTATGTCAAGCGTTGCCTTTGCTGGCGCGGGATGCCGTTGTTGGTGAATCCTGCCACCCCGCTGCTGAACAACGCGGCCGATAACCTGGCCATCCTCTGCCATGCGCGACATCGACTTCGTCCCGACGTCCGCCATCGTCGAGATGCTCACTTCCGTGGCCAGGGCGCCGGAACCGAAGTTCACACCGGATGACTTGGATCAGCGGCGGCGTTCCCGCTGGCGACGACCATGGATCTGGCGGCCATGGCAGGACGGGTGGCCGGCGGCCCGCTACTCCCGCTCGAAGCCGTGGCTCGACAACTTCAGGGTGCGGCTGTTCTCGGTGACCGTCCGGACCACGTTTTCGGGGGCCCCTTCGGGAATGGTGGCCTCAATCTCCAGGGTAACCCGCACCTCGGCGCGGGGCAGGACCGTCAGGTGAGCGATTATCTCCTCCGCTATCCTGCCGGCGTCCCTCCCGGCGCGCGTCGCGTCTAGGACGGCGCTGCCGTGAAAGCGGCGGGGTTTGGGTGAGGGTTGCTGTGACGCGGGACCGGTGGCGGCCGGGCCGTCCGCCCCGGTGGGCGCCACCCCTCCGGCGCCAAGAGTGGGCTCTAGAATAGCGAAGGCCGGCTTTCTGCTCCCCAGAGTGCGCGGAGTGCTGGGGCCTCATTGCACACAGCCACCGAGCCGATTGCACGTGAATTGCACGCAGGTGCAATCTCGTGAGCAGTTCGCTCGCGTTCTTCCTGGTTCATCGTGACCGTAGTTCTCCTCTGAACTCCTAGTCTTCGGGGCCTGTCTCGGAGAACCAGCGTGCGCCATCTCCCTTCGGCTGAGCACAGAGACCACCTGCTGAAGCTCGGCCATGACACGCCCGTCGGGGCGGACACGCTGAAGATGCTTCAGTAGCAGGGCTTGTTCTGCTCGATCCAATCCCCTCCGCGGGTGTGCATCCCGCGCTGACCAGTCACCGCGTGGAAGCGCCACACGAGCAGGCAGCGCGTTCCTTGGCCGCGCCCTACGGTTTCCACGACACCAAGATCCCCGAGCCGCCGCAGGCGAGGCCGCAGATTTCCCGGAACGGGTTCTTGGGACCCTCGTCACCCGGCATTACCCACGGCCGGATCCAACACCGTGAGTCCCTGTTCCGAAGCGAGACGGTTGAGCTTAGCGTCAGACGAGACAAAGACCACTCCCGGCCCAAGCGCTCTGGCGGCGGCTATCTGGAGCGCGTCCACGGCCGTCAGGTATTGCCGGGCCAGGATCTGGACCGCCGCTTCGATGTCCGCCGGCGTGGCGTTGACCACGATCACCTTCCCGGACTCGATATCCGACGCGACCGCCGCCTGGAGCAGTTGGAGATGATCCTTGGCTAGGAGTCCGTCGACGGAGTGAAGCCGCCGGAGGTTCGAAAGGGTTTCGAGGAGACAGAGACCGGACACGTATCTCGCGGCATACTCGCCGAAGACGGCCTCAATGATGTCCGAACCCGTCTCATTCAGGTACCTCTTCAGGAAGGCGCTCGTGTCCAGGAAGTAGGTCTTCACTCCTTCTCGCGCTCCTCCCGGACCCGCCCAGTCATGTCGACGGGCAGCGGGGGTATGGACTCTCTCAAACGGCGAGGATCCAGGGCCCCACGGGAGGCCGGATCGCCGTAGCCGAGTTCGGCCAGCCTGCGCCTGGCGTAGAAGCGCATCTGCTCGCTGTCGTTCACGTCCGTCTTCCTGGTGAGAATCAAGGAATCGTCTTTGACGACAGCCTCCAGGCAATCGCCCTCGCGGACCATCATGATGTCTCGCGCCCGCTTGGGAAGGGTGATCTGGCCTTTTGAAGTCACCTTGATGTCCCACTTCGCCTCGGTCATGCCGCCTTACCTCCTTACGTCAAGGCTATCTTACCGTCCTCGCGGAACCAGCGCAAGCCGGACCCCGGCGCGAGACGACAGACCCCGCGACAGGGACGACAGCTTTCGGGAATGCCGCTCCGCTGTACGCCCAATTGTCGCCAGCCAGCAAGGATTGCATTGGGAGGATTTGGCGGCCAGGGCGGCCAATCTCTCCAAGAGGTTAGGTGATTGGCGACTGGGCCACAGACGCGTACCATTCAGCCACCCGCAAGGCGGCTGCCTGAGTCTGACTGATGATACTAGCTTAGGGGGTTGGTTTGGTGTCGCGTCTGCGCGGACTCGTTCTGTCGGCCACGCTGCTGTGCGCCATCGCGCTCGTTGGCCCTCAAGTCATGGGCTGCCGCCAGCCGGAGGCAATCGCCACAATCGCCATTCCGTTCTTTATTAGCGTACGTGAGGACTTCCCAACGGAGTTTGACAACTTCAGGCGCTCATTCTACCCCGGGCTCTGGCGTCCGGAGGCTGTGACCGTCTCGCTCAGCGACCAGCCGGCCTTTGTGGAGACGTTCCGGGCTCTAGCCTTTGACTGGACCTGCCGGACGGCGATGTCGTGGGACGGCGGGAACCGCATCGCCGTGAACGCCCTCCTGGAGGATATTGTCCTGGAGATGGATGCCGGGCCCGACTACGAACTCAATCGTGTGGACCCACCGAGCGACGGGTTCTACGTGACCCTGAGCGCGCCCTCGGAGTCAAGGGAGGGGCCGCTGTTGATAGCCTACTCCGGAGGCGCGGAAGGACCTGGAGTAGTGGTGGGGATCCGCCGCGGCGACGGGTTGGCGAAGACTGCTCTGCAGTTGCCCGCGGGCGATTGGGATCCTCATTCGATCGTCATGCCGATGTTCGTCGGCCCCGAAGGGCAAGATGTGTTGGTGTTGGTCCTCGCCGAGAGAAAGACCGGGGAGGGCGCTACCCCCCGAAGCGTCGGCGCACAGAGCCTGCTTATCTGCCGCCTGGGTGCGGATGGCCGCCAAGACTGGACCGAAGTTGACGCCACCGGCGCCTCAGGGCTTCTCGACGAGTTTCGGAGCCAGAGCCACGACGACGCCACTCGGCTCGGAGACCGGCTGTTCGTCTATGGAAAACGGCAGGTGGTCGCCGTGGACCTGGCCACGGCCACCCTCAGTCCAGTGCGAGCTATCAACGATACTCTGGACGAGCTCTACCCCCCGCCACGGGGAGAGGATTCGCTTCGCGTGCACGTCGATGCCTATGGGGCCTACCTGCTTGTGCTTGTCCGGGGCGACGACGGGATGGAGCGATGGGACCGATGTGTCCTCGCCTTCTCCGGCGATCATTTGGTTGGACGACTTCAGTTTGCGGCTGGAGGCCTCGCGCCCATGGATGCCTCCGGCAAGAGTGGCCAGAGTCTCACCTGGCCCTGGCCGTGGGAGGCGGGTAACAGTGGGCTGATGCTCCCTGGCCCGCCCTGACCTCACTAGCGGAGAGGGCCCGTCAGTCGGCGGGCCCTCTTCAATCTCCAAGGCGTCGCGTGCGGGTCCATGAGTCACGCGGACGGACACGCCTACTCGCTCTCGAAGCCCTGGCTAGCCAACCTAAGGGTGCGGCTGTTCTCGGTGACCGTCCGGACGAGAGCGTGCGCTCCATCCTGGCCATGGCCGTGCCGGGCGAGAACCTGTCGGCCGCAGTTCTCGACCCCAGCCACCTCGACCGCTGGCCCGCGACGCCGGTGATCCAGGTCGCTACCGGCGCCTACGCAGTTCGATGAAGCGGCCGTGGGGAGGGACAGCCGGTGAGCGTGGCCCAGGCCTTCGACGATGAGGGCTTGTGGGGACGCATCGACGCCTGGCTCCACGCCCTGCGCCTGCCGGAAGCCGCGGCCCACTGCCGTTCCCTGGCCCAGGCGATGGACGTCTCCGCGCCGCCAGGTTCCCAATGATCAAGGAACTCGGCGGCTTCGACTTCACGGCCGTGCCCAGCCTGCCGAAAGCCCTGGTCGGCAACCCCGGGACGGGGAAGACCCACGTTCTCCTCGGGCTCGGGATGGAGGCCATCCGAAAGGGCTTCCGGATGAGGTTCGTGACCGCCGGGGTCCTGGTCAATGAGCTGCTCCTGGCCCGGGCCGAGTTCCGCGTCCACGTGCCCTTCAGCCGGGAGGCCGCCCAGTTGCTCTTCGCCTTTGGTAAGATGGAGCCGTTCCGTCTCTTAGGGCGCGACAGCAACTGCCGCCCAGACTAGACCTATCAGGGCTACCACGATGTTGTATCCAACATGAACCGCGATGGGGAGAGCAAGGTCGGCGGTTGTCTTCCTGAGGAAGCCGAGTAGAAGCTGCAGCGGCAGAACGACCAGCATCTTGAGCGGGTTGAGGTGAAGAAGACAACCAACCACTGTGCTACCCACGAGGGCTGTCCACTCACCCCACTTGGCGAAGCCGTCGTAGGCGAACCCCCGGACCAGAAGCTCCTCGCTAAGGGGAGAGAGGGCAATCATCACTAGCCATGAAAGTGGGTTGGCGTATGACTCCAGCACGTTCTGGGACGGTGAGTAGAGATGGCCGAGAGCTGCGCTCAAACACGAGGACGCTAGGAGGACGAGCCCCACGACCCAGACGTACCTCCTCGCGATGCGTAGATGCGCCCGGCTGGGTCGAAGCGCCAGCATAAACACCTGACCAAGGGTCTTTTCGTTGCGGCTGGCCATCATGGATACAGAGACCACGACCTGAAGACACCCAGCCACGACACTACCGACCATGAGTCCATTGGGCGTCAGCTTGGCGCCGAGAACGACCACGGTCATGAAGGACGCGCCGAAGTAGCAGGCGAGACTGGCCAGCACGCCGGCGAAGCCGGGCGACAGGCAATCCGCCCAGGTAGTGCCCGTACGGTCGACCATCTGGGGAACCTCCTCTATTGTGGACAGCGCGCCCTGGCACGGCCGCGTTGGCGAGGGCACCCATCCTGTCAGTGGATTGAGGCAAGTCCTGGCGACGGGTCGCGCAGAAGGAGTCGCTGCACCTCCCTTTCCATTCCATGCCGGACCAAGCACAACCTTCCACGGCACGGCAAGAGAGCGGGGCCCCCGTGTCCAACTCTGGCGAGGTCCGAGGCAGGTCGCCCCAAGCCCGAGTCCGGTTCGGTCCGGAGGCCTATCGACAGTCCTTCTTCCGGGTCGCCAGAAGATGCCGAGAGGCGGGGCTGATCGAGGCTCGAGGGTGTGCTCCGCCATCGCCCGGCTCAGGTCTTCGATGAGAGCCTGAAGAAGACGCCGTGGTCCTGCTCGATGGCCTTCAGCCCGAGTCCGATGGCGGGGTGGGTCTTGCCGACCCCGGGTGGTCCGAGCATAATCACGTTGGCCGCCTCGGTGACGAAGGAGCGCGCGACCAACTTGTCGGCCCGCCCCTGGTCGTGGATGCAGGGGGCGTCCCCCCCCGGCAGGAACCCCCCGCCTGCTCCCGAACCTCTTTCGCGTCACATTCACGCCACATTCACGACATGTCGCAAAACCCGTCGCCCCCGAGGGAGGGTGCCCATGCCTCAGCCCTCTGACCATCCCCAGCCCGTCACCCGACCGCAGGCGGCTATCGCCCTCCAGTGCACCGTCTGCGGCCGCGCCACCGAGCCTACCCCGGCGGTCCTGACCTGCCCCTCCTGCGGCGAGGCGGGCGTTCTCGACGTGGTCTACGACTACGACCGGGTCCGTCTCGGCCTCACCCGGGCCTCGCTGGCCGCCAACCCGGACTACTCGATGTGGCGCTACCTGCCCCTCTTGCCGTGCGAACCGTCCACCCCGCGACCCAATCTCCGCGTCGGCTGGACTCCTCTCTACCGGGCCGACGCCTACGCCCGGGCCATCGGTCTCCGGAACGTCTACGTCAAGGACGACGGCCAGAATCCGACGGCCTCGCTGAAGGACCGGGCCTCGGCGATGGGTGTGGTCAAGGCCGTTGAAGCCGGGGCCACTACCATCGCCTGCTCCTCGACCGGCAACGCCGGCTCGTCTCTGGCCGGAAACGCCACGGCGGCGGGCCTCCGGAGCGTTATCTTCGTCCCCGAGCGGGCGCCCCAGGGTAAGCTGGCCCAACTCCTCCTTTTCGGGGCGACCGTGGTCATGGTCAAGGGCGATTACGAGGCGGCCTTCAGGCTCTCGGCCGAGGCCATCGCCAAGTGGGGCTGGTACAACCGGAACGCCGCCCTCAACCCCTACCTCGTCGAGGGAAAGAAGACGGTCGCCCTGGAGATCGCCGAGCAACTCGGCTGGGAGGCCCCCGACTGGGTGGCCGTCTCGGTCGGCGACGGCTGCACGGTGGCCGGCGTGGGCAAGGGCTTCGCCGAGTTGCGCCGGGTCGGGCTGACCGACCGCGTCCCGCGCCTCCTCGGAGTCCAGGCCGAGGGCTGCGCCCCGCTCTACCGGGCCTTTCGGGCCGGCGTCGAGGGCTTCGCGAGCGAGCCCGAGAATACCCTGGCCGACAGCATTGCCGTGGGCGTGCCGCGGAACCCGCTGAAGGCCCTGCGGGCGGTGCGCGGCTCGGGCGGCGACATGGTCACCGTCACCGACGACGAAATTCTGGCCGCCATGCGCACCCTCGGGAAGACGACCGGCGTCCTGGCCGAACCGGCGGCCGCGGCCGCTTTCGCCGGCCTGGCCAAGGCGGCGGCCGGCGGGCTCATCCGGCCCGAGGAGGTCGCCGTCGGCATCGTCACCGGCAACGGGCTCAAGGACGTTCGGAGCAGTCTCCGGGCGGCCGGCGAACCCATCCACATCGAGCCCGACATGTGCGAGTTGGAGCGGGCGCTCGGGTAGTGACGAGACCGCGCGGCCGCACCGAGCGACCTTGGCCTGAGCGCGACCGCGCGAATAGGAGGGCAAGCCACATGCCCCAGCACGTCTACGGCCCCACTTTTGAGGAGATGCTCCACCCCGACCGCATCCCCGGGGACATCCGGGCGAGGGCCCTCAAAGCCCTGGAGGAGGCCCCCCTAGACCCGATCAACCTCTTCAACATTACCTGGAAGGACCCCGCGAACAAGGTTCGCTACATCGTTCTTGAGAAGGCCCTCACCGGCGTGGAGGCCAACATCGTTGTCCTCTACGGCAAGGAGTTCCCCACCGGCAGCCACAAGGTGGGCCCGACCTACGCGGTGGCCATGGAGAAGCAGCTCCAGGGGGAGATTCAGCCCGGCGCCCACACCCTGGTCTGGCCGTCCACGGGCAACTACGGCATCGGCGGGGCCTGGGTCGGTCCCCGGCTGGGTTACAGGTCGGTGGTTGTCCTGCCGGAGATGATGAGCCGGGAGCGCTTCGACCGGATCGAGTCCTACGGGGCCACCCACATCGCCACGCCGGGCTGCGAGTCCAACGTCAAGGAGATCTACGACGCCTGCAAGGAGCTGGCCAAGCAGGGCGAGGTCCGCGTGTTGAACCAGTTTGAGGCCATGGCCAACTATCGCTTCCACTACTATGTCACCGGAAACAGCGTCGTCGAGGCGGTCCAGGAACTGGCGGCGGGGGGCGGCGGAGAGGCCGGCATCGGCAACGGGCGTGTGGCGGCTTTTGTCTCGGCCATGGGCTCGGCCGGAACCATCGCCGCCGGCGACCTCCTGAAGCAGCGCTTCGGGACGATGATCGTGGGCCTGGAGCCGATCCAGTGCCCCACTCTCTTCATGAACGGCTACGGCGGCCACGACATCCAGGGCATCGGCGACAAGCACGTCACCTGGATCCACAATGTCTTGAACATGGACGCCCTGGTCTGCGTGGATGACATTGAGTCTAAGAAGGGGCTGCAGCTCTTCACCGAGCCGGCCGGCCGGGAGTGTCTGGTTGGCGACATCGGGGTTAGCCCGGAGCAGGTCGGGCGGCTGGCGACCCACTTCGGCATCTCGGGCGTGGCCAACGTTATCGGGGCCATCAAGACGGCCAAGTTCTACGGGCTCGGGCCGGAGGCCAACGTGGTCACCATCGCCACCGACGGCCTCGACCGCTACCCGTCGGTAATGGCCGACCTGGCCAGAACCCACGGGGCGATCACCCGGGAGCGAGCGGCGGCCTACGCGGAGTCCATCTTCCACGGGGCCAAGCTCGACTGGATCCAGGAGGGCGACAGATTGAACCGGCAGCGCTGGTTCAACCTCAAGTACTACACCTGGGTGGAGCAGCAAGGGAAAACCGTTTCCGAGCTCGACGCTCAACGCGACCCGGCCTGGTGGGAAGGTCATCAGCGCGAGGTGGAGGTCTTCGACCGGCTGCTGCGCCAAGCGAGGGGTTTCTAGGCCATGGACGGGGGCAGGCCGATAACGGTAGCGGTCATCGGACCGGCGGACCTCACGGCCGAAGTCTCCGACATCGCCGAAGTCGCCGGCGCGGGGCGGCTCTTTGACGGCCTCGAGGTCTGGGCCCTGCCCTACGAGCGGGTCGACCAGGCCGCCGAACTCTACGCCCGGGCTTGCGGGGGCGCCGGGAGTGATGGGGCGGGCCTTGCGGGCGGGGGCGCCGGGACGGATAGCGTGGGCTCCGCGGGCGGGGGCGCAGGGACGGCCGGCGCTGGACCGGCCGACGCGGTTTTGTTTACCGGTCCGCTCGGCTACCGCCGGGGCACGCGCGGTCTGCCGGTCGCGGCCGTGCCCACGGTCTACGTGCCCTACTCACCCCTGTGGCTCTACGCCCCGCTCTTCGCTGTCACCGACCGCGACTCGCTCCGCCGGGTGAGCCTGGACAGTCTGGACCTCGGCGTCCTGGAGACCACCTACCGCGAGCTGGGGCTTCTCCCAGAGGCTGTGGCGGTCTACGAGCCGGCGTCCGACGACCCGTCGCCGGAAGAGGTCGCCGCCTTCCACCGGCGGGCCATGGAGGAAGGCCGCTCCACCTGCGCCTTGACCTGCGTGCTCTCGGTCTACCGGCTACTGCGGGCGGCCGGAGTCCCGTGCCTGTGGCTGGTTCCGTCGCGGGTGGCCCTCCAGGAGGCCCTTGAGAAGCTGCTCTACGTGGCCGAGGGAGTCCGGGCCCGGGGGGCGCGGATAGTCGTCGGTCTGGTCCGCCCGCACGACGGTCTGGTCCACTCTCGTGACGACGGCCATCCCTCTAAGGCGGCCCGCCTGCGGCTGAGGGCTCACGAACTCCTGCTCTCACAGGTCGAGGAGTTCGACGGCCACCTGGTCGACTCGGGCAGCGGCGACTTCCAGTTCTTCACGACCAGGGCCCACTTCGAGAAGGCGACCGGCCTCTACAGCCACTGGCCGCTCCGGGAGAAACTAGTCCGGGCGGGGCTGGAGATGAGCGCTGGGGTGGGCCTGGGGGCCACGGCCGGCGAAGCCGGGGCCAACGCCAGGGCGGCGCTGGGCGAGGCCATTCGTGGCGGGGACGGCGCCTGCTATGTGATGCTTGAGGGTAGACGCCTGATCGGGCCGCTCGGCCCGGGGGCGCCGGAGGACGGCCCGGAGGCGCTGGAGCAGGGCCCATGGGCGCGGGAGCACGGCCCGGGATCGTTGGGCCATGGCCCATGGGCGCGGGAACTCGGCGAGGCGGGCTTGGCTCTCGCTGCGGGCCCGGCCTCACTGCCGCGGACCTTGGCCACCCTGGACCGGATGAGCGGCGACTTTACGGCTCGCGACCTGGCCCTGCGGTTGCGGGTCGGGCTGCGAACAGCCCACCGTCTCCTCCTAAAGCTCCGCGAGGCCGGGTCCGTGGTCGAAGTGGGACGGGAGTCCAGCGGCCCGCGAGGCCGGCCGCGGCGAGTTTTCCGCCGGTGGGTCCCGGGTCCGGACGACGCGGGCGGGGCAGAGGCTCATGGCGGTCCGGCCGACGAAGGAGGAATACGCGCTTGACGGCGGATAGGACGCGCTCGGCGACTGAGCGTTCACCTGCGGCGGGCCGGACCGGCGAGGACGTCCGATCCGAAGTGCTCCGCCTGGCCGAGGCTTACCGGGCGGATATTGCCCGTTTCTTGCGTGACATCGTGGCCATCCCCAGCCCGAGCGGCCGGGAGGGACCGGTGGTCGACCGCATCCTCGAGGAGATGGGCCGGGTGGGCTTTGACGAGGTCTACCGGGACGAAGTGGGCAACGCGGTGGGGCGCATCGGGACGGGCCCGACCACCATCCTCTACGACGGCCACATCGACACGGTGGGCCTCGGCGACCCCACGGCCTGGACCCACGACCCTTACGCGGGGAAAGTCGAGAACGGCCGCATTTTTGGACTGGGGACGGTGGACGAGAAGGCCGCGGTGGCGGCCATGATCCACGGCGTCCGGATCATCAAGGAGATGGGCCTGGATCGGGCCCGCGGGGGCCGGGACTATACTCTCTACGTGGTTGGCACGGTCCAGGAGGAGGACTGCGACGGTCTGGCCGCCGGGCTGTTCGTGGAGCACCTCCGGGCCAAGACCGGTCGCCGGCCCGACCTGGCCGTCCTGGGTGAGCCGACGGATCTCGCGGTCTATCGCGGCCACCGCGGCCGCTGCGAGTTCAAGGTGGTCGTCAAGGGCCGGGCCTGCCACGGCAGTGCCCCGGAACGCGGCGACAACGCCGTCTACAAGATGGGCCGGGTTCTCGAGGGCATCCAACGCTTGGCCCCGCATCTCAAAGACGACCCCTTCCTGGGCCGGGGGACCATCACCGTGACCAGGATCGAGAGCAAGTCGGGTTCGCTCAACGTTGTCCCGGACGAGTGCGCGATCTTCATCGACCGCCGGATGACCTGGGGCGAGACCTCCCAGTCGTGCCTGGAGGAACTCCGGGGCCTCGTGGCCGAACTGGGTGAGCCGGACCCGCCGGGGAAGGGGCCAGGGGTTGGGGCCACCGGGGCGGAGGTTGCCCTTCTGGACTACGACGCCGCGAGCCACACCGGCTGCCCCACGCGGATGGCCAAGGAGTACCCGACCTGGGTCACCCCGGAGGAAAGCCCGGCGGTCGCGGCCGGACTCCGCGCGGCCGAGGACCTCTTTGGGGTCAGGCCGCCCGTGGGCAAGTGGGCCTTCAGCACCGACGGGGTCAGCCTGGCGGGCGGGCACGGCATCCCCACCATCGGCTACGCCCCGGGTAACGAGGTCCTGGCCCACACGGTCGGAGAGTGGGTGGCCGAGGACGACCTGGTCAAGGCCGCTGCCTTCTACGCCTGGTTCCCGGCCGTGGCGGTGGAGGAACTGAAGAGGGGCAAGAGATGAAGCCGTCGCCGAGAGCCGGAAAGCTTGGCGGGAGACAGGGGAGGTTGTTTCGCGTGACCAGCACTTTGCTGAGGGGCCGTCACTACTTAGCGGACATGGACTTCACCGACAGCGAACTGGAGACCGTCTTCGAGGTGGCGGCCGACCTAAAAAAGCAGTTCGGCCTGGGCCTCCCGCACCGGCTCCTCCAGGACAAGACTCTTTTCATGATCTTCTTCGACAACTCGACCCGGACGCGCAACTCCTTTGAGGCCGGCATGACCCAGCTCGGCGGGCACGCCCACGACCTAACCCCGGACCGGATGCAGATCTCCCACGGCGAAAACGCCAAGGACACGGCCTCGGTTCTGAGTCGCTACGGCCACGGCATCGCCGTCCGGCATACCGTTTTCGGCGAAGGTAGCCGCTACCTCCGCGAGGTAGCCCAGTACTCGCGGGTGCCGGTCTTCAACATGCAGTGCGACATCTACCACCCCTTCCAGATCCTCGCCGACATGATGACCATCCGCGAGCGTTTCGGTCGGAACTTGCGCGGGGCCCGGATCGCCGTTTCCTGGACGTCGGCCCCGAACTACGTCCGCCCCATTTCGGTGCCCCAGAGTCTGGTCCTGATGGCCCCGCGCTTGGGCCTCGACGTGACCCTGGCCCACCCGCCCGAGTTCAGTCTGATGCCGGACATCGTCGCGCAGGCCAGGGAGAATGCCCACCGGGCCGGAACCAAGTTTGAGATCGTCCACGACATGGACGAGGCCTTTCGCGGGGCCCAGGTGGTCTACCCCAAGAGTTGGGGCCCGCTGGCCGTTACGACCGACAAGGAAGAGGGCCTGGCCCTCATCCGGAGCTACCCCGGTTGGTGCGCCGACGCCAGGCGGATGAGCCTGGCCGCGCCCGAGGGTGTCTACATGCACCCGCTCCCGGCCGACCGCGGCGTGGAGGTCACCGACGAGGTCATCGACGGCCCGCGGTCCGTCGTCTACGATCAAGCCGAGAACCGGCTGCACGTCCAGAAGGCGGTCATGGCCCTGACCATGGGAGGACGACCCTGAATGCGCGCCTGTGATGTGGTCATAGCCAACGGCACGGTGGTCACCGCCGCCGGGCGATACCGGGCCGACATCGGCATCCGGGGCGGCCGCGTGGCCGCCGTGGGCGACCTCGCGGCGAGTGCCGCCGAGGTTATCGACGCCGCCGGCAAGCTCGTCCTGCCGGGGCTCATCGATGTCCACACCCACTTCGGCCTGACCTCCGGCGAGCTGTCCACGTCGGACGACTTCCTCTCCGGCACGGTCGCGGCGGCCGCGGGCGGGGTGACCACGGTCATCGATTTCGCCACCCCCAGGCCCGGTCAGACGGTGGTCGAGGCTGTCGCCCAGCGACGGCGGGAGGCCTCCGCCTCGGTCATCGACTACAGCTTCCACGGTGTGCTCATCGAGCCACCGGCGGCCGACGAGGTCTGCGCCCTGGCCGAGGACGGGATAACCAGCTTCAAGCTCTATATGACCTACCGGGCCCGCGGTCTGATGGCCTCCGACGGCACCCTGGCCAAGGCTCTGGCCGCCGCCGGGAAGGTTGGAGGGCTTGTCGGCGTCCACGCCGAGGACGAGGAGATGGTCGAGGCGACTGCGGCCGGGCTCGCCCGGGCGGGGCAGACGGCCCTGGCCTTCTTCGCCGCCGGCCGACCCCCGGGGGCCGAGAGCGCAGCCATCGCCCGGGCCTGCCGGATGGCCGAGGAGGCTGAGGCGCCGCTCTACATCTTCCACCTGTCCACCGCCGCCGGTCTGGACGAGATCCGGCGGGCGCGGGCCCGCGGGGTCCGGGTCTGGGCCGAGACCTGCTCGCACTATCTCGTCTTCACCGACGAGGTCTACACCCGGAATGACGGCTACCGTTTTGTGATGAACCCGCCTCTGCGGAAGCGGGAGGACGTCGAGGCCCTCTGGGCGGGGCTGGCCGGCCACGAGATCCAGGTGGTCGCGAGTGACCATTGCCCCTTCCCCCTGGCGGCCAAGGCTCGTGGGGCCGCATCGTTCTTCGACGCCCCGCCGGGCATCGGTGGGACCGAGCTCATCCTGACCGTGCTCCTCTCGGAGGGCGTGGCCAAAGGCCGGATCAGCCTGGAGCGGCTGGTGGAGGTCACGTCGGCCGACCCGGCCCGCCTGTTCGGGCTCTACCCTCGGAAAGGTCGCCTGGCCCCGTTGGCCCACGCCGACTTCGTCATCGTCGACCCCAACGAGGAGTGGACGGTTGAGCCCGGCCGGCTCCACTCCCTCTGCGACTACACGCCCTATGAGGGGTTCCGGGCTCGTGGCCGCGTCGTCCTGACCATGGCCCGCGGCCGGGTCGTCTATCGCAACGGGGAATTCGTGGGCCACGCTGGGACCGGACGCTTTCTGAGGCGCCGTCCGGCGAGGCATTTGCGTCTGGAGCGCGGAACTTGAACGGACAGGGGCGTTGAACTTGGAGAACCTGGATGTGGAGCTAGTCGTCAACGGCGAGCGGCGCCGGCTGCGGGTGGGTGTGAACGAGAGCCTCCTCCAAGTGCTGCGCGATAGGCTCGGCCTGACGGGGACCAAGGAGGGCTGCGCCGCCGGAGACTGCGGCGCCTGCACGGTGATTATGGACGGCCGGGCGGTGCTGTCGTGCCTGGTCATGGCCTTTCAGGCCGACGGCCGCCACATCACCACGGTCGAGGGCCTGGCCGAGGGGGGCCAGGGTGGGAAGCTGCATCCCCTCCAGGAAGCGTTCATGGAGCACGGCGCGGTGCAGTGCGGCTACTGCACGCCCGGCATGCTCATGTCGGCCAAGGCCCTCCTGGACGCCGACCCGAAGCCCGACCGGGAGACCATCCGGGAAGCCCTGGCCGGCAACCTGTGCCGGTGCACCGGCTACCACAAGATAGTCGACGCCGTGGAGGATGCGGCCAGGCGGATGGGCAAGGCGGGTGAGGGCGCCGGTGGCGCGGGGGTGGCGATCCGCGCCGATGAAGCTCGAGTGGGCAAGGCGGGTGAGGGTTCGTGACGGAGATGCGTTCGGCCGGGCACGCGGTCGGGCAATCGGTTGGGCGCTCCGTGCGGCGGATCGACGCCGGCGAGAAGGTGACCGGACGGGCCAGATACCCGGCCGACTACTCGATGGCCGGCATGCTCCAGGCCAAGGTGGTCTGGGCCGGTGAGCCGCACGCCCGGATTCTGGACCTCGACCTGTCGGCGGCCCTGGCCCTGACGGGTGTGGTCGCCGTACTCACCAGCCGCGACGTCCCGTGCAACGAGTACGGGATCATCGACCTCGATCAGCGGGTCCTGGCGGCGGAGGTGGTCCGCTGGACCGGCGAGGCGGTGGCCGTTGTCGTGGCCGAAACCGAGGAGCTGGCCGAGCGGGCCCGGGATCTGGTCAAGGTGACCTACCAGCCCCTGCCCCTGCTCCTCGACCCGATCAAGGCTCTGGACCCCGGGGCGCCCCTGATCCACTCCGGGCGGGCTTCGAACCTCCTGGGGAGCTGGAAGGTGCGCCGCGGCGACGTCGAGACGGCCCTGGCCCAGGCCGACCTGATCATCGAGGCGGAGTATCGGGTACCGCTTGTTGAGCACGCCTACCTCCAGCCCGAGGCCGCCCTGGGCTACCTGGACGAGGCGGGGCGGGTGACCGTGGTCGCGGCCGCCCAATGGCCGCGGGACGACGTCCGCCAGATCGCCCACGCCCTGAACCTACCCGAAGACAGGGTCCGCGAGATCGTCCCGTCCATCGGGGGCGCCTTCGGCGGGCGCGAGGACATCTCCCTGCAGATCCTGGTGGCCCTGGCCGCCTGGAAGACCCGGGGCCCGGTGAAGATGGTCTGGACCCGCGAGGAGTCGATGCGCTGCCACGGCAAGAGGCACCCCTTCACCATGCGCTATCGCTGGGGGGCCAAGGACGGGTGGATAACCGCGGCCAAGGTGGAACTGATCGCCGACGCCGGGGCCTACTCCTCGACGTCCAAGGCCGTTGTCCCCGGGGCCCTGTCGCTGGCCGTGGGACCCTACAACATCCCCAATGTCGCGGTGGACGCCCGCGTTGTCCACACCAACAATCCTCCCACCATGGCCATGCGCGGCTTCGGCGCCGCCCAGCCGCCGGTGGCCTACGAGCAGCAGATGGACAAGTTCGCCCGGGCCCTCGGCGAGGACCCGGTCTCCTTCCGGCTCAAGCACCTCTGGGACGAAGGCTCTATCCAACCGACCGGGGCGACCGTGCCGCCGGGCGTGGGGGTCAAGGAAACGCTCCGGCAGGCGGCCCTGGCCATCGGCTGGCGGCCGGACCTGGCTATCGGCGGACAGCCGTCCGGGAAGGGCTGGGTCAGGCCCGAACTGCCGCCCCTGCCCGACGGGCGCCGGCGCGGCGTGGGTCTGGCCACGGCCTTCAAGAACGTGGGTTACAGCTTCGGCTTCCACGACCGCTCCACGGCCCGGGTGACGGTGGACCTTGACGAGCGGGGCGAGCCGCTGCGGGCCGAGGTCTTCAGCGCGGCGGCCGAGGTGGGGATGGGCGTCCACACTGTCCTGGTCCAGATTGCCGCCCAAGAGCTGGGGCTGCCGGTGGAGCGGGTGAAGTTCCACCCCGTCGACACCAGCGAGACCCCCGACGCCGGCAGTTCCTCGGCCTCCCGGCACACCTTCATCTCGGGCAACGCGGTCCTGGCGGCCTGCCGTCAGGCCCTGGCCAAACGGTCTCCGGGAGAGCGGCGGGTCGAGGCCGAGTCCACTTACGACTCGCGGGACGCGCGGCCCACGACCGGCCTAGACCCGGAAACCGGGGCCGGCAATCCGCACATCGCCTTTGGCTACGCGACACAAGCGGCCGAGGTCGCCGTCGACCCGGTCACCGGCGTGGTCGAGGTCCTCCGGATGGTCTCCTCCCAGGACGTCGGGCGGGCGATGAACCCGCTGATGATCGAGGGTCAGGTCGGAGGCGGTATAGGCATGGGCCTGGGCTACGCCCTGATGGAGGAGTTCAAGCTACGGGACGACGGGCGCGTCCGGACCCGCAACTTCAGCGAGTATCTCATCCCGACGACCATGGACATGCCGTCCGAGTTGGAGAGCATCAACGTGGAGGTGCCCGACCCGGCCGGGCCCTACGGCGCCAAGGGAGTCGGCGAGCACGTCATGCTCCCGGCCGCCCCGGCCATCCTGAACGCCATCCGGGACGCCGTCGGGGTGGACATCGACGAGCTCCCCGCCGGGCCCGAGCGGGTCTGGCGGGCCCTGTCCGGGGCCGAGCGGGCCTCATCCGGGCCCGAGCGGACCCCGGCGGCTGCGCGAAAGGGGGCGACGGAATGAGGTCGTTCGACTTGCACGTCGCCACCAGCCTGGCGGACGCCCTGGAGTACCTGTCCCGGCACGGAGACGAGACGGCCGTGCTGGCCGGGGGCACCGACCTAGTCATCCGCATTCGCAGCGGCCGCGAGGTCCCGCCGCGGGTGCTCGACATTTCCCGCCTGGGCGAACTGCGGGTCATCAGGAAGGAAGCCGCTGCCGCGGCCGCCTCGGGCGTTCTCCGGCTGGGCGCCCTGGTCACCCACGCGGAGGCGGTTGAGTCGCCCCTGGTGCGGGCTCACGCCCCGCTTCTGGCCGAGGCCTGCGCGGCCATCGGCTCCCCGCAGATAAGGAACCTCGGCACCCTGGGCGGCAACTGCATCACCGCCTCGCGGGCGGGCGATTCCCTGCCGGCCCTCCTGGCCCTAGACGCGGAGATGGTTCTCCTATCCCTTGAAGGCGAGCGCCGGGTGCCGATGACCGAGTTCTTCACCGGCCCCCGGACCACAGCCCGGCGCCGCGATGAGCTGCTCGGCTACATCCTCGTGCCGGTCGCCGCCTCCGACGAACGGTCGTGCTATCTGAAGCTCACCCAGCGGAAGGCTCTGGCCATCTCCCTGGTCAGCGTGTCTTTCCGCCTGAGGATGGACCCCGGGGCCCCACGGCGCTGCCTTGAGGCGGCCGTGGCCTTCGGCAGCCTGGCCCCGATGGTCATCCGGGCTCGCGCGGTCGAGGCGGCCCTAGCCGGGCGGGAACTGGATGAGGCCACCATCGCCCGGGCCGCCGAGGCCGCCCTGGGCGAGGTCTCCCCCCGGGACGATGTCCGGGCTTCGGCCGAGTACCGCCGGGCGATGGTTCAGGCTCTGGTCCGGCGGGGGCTGGAACGGCTGGCCGAACCGGCGGTCTCAGGCGCGGCCGGCGGCCGCGGGTTGGGGAGGGTCGAGCCGTGAGCCTGCTCATCGAGAAGGCCGATTGGGTCATCACCCTCAACGACCGCGGCGAGCGGGTCCGGGAGGCCGACATCCTCATCCGGGGGCCGGCCATCGCGGCCATCGGGCCGGGGGCCGGGGAGGCCGCCCTGGCCGCCGGGGAGGGCATCGACGAGACCATCGACGGGCGGGGGAAGGTCGCGATCCCCGGCCTGGTCAACACCCACCATCACCTCTACCAGACCCTGACCCGGAACATCCCGGACGTGCAGGACTTTCCGCTCTTCCCCTGGCTCCTCAAGCTCTACGAGATCTGGCGCGGGCTGGATGAGGAGGCCGTCGAGGTCGGGGCCCTGGTTGGCCTGGGCGAACTGCTCAAGACCGGCTGCACGACGTCCGCCGACCACCATTACGTCTTTCCGAGAGGGGCCGGGGCGGTGCCCGGTGCGGCTGGCGGCCTCATCGACACCCAAATCGCCGCGGCCCAGCGGCTCGGCATTCGCTTTCACCCCACCCGGGGGAGCATGTCCCTCGGGCGTAGCCAGGGTGGCCTTCCCCCCGACGACGTTGTCCAGACCGAGGACGAGATCCTGGCCGACAGCCGGCGGCTGGCCGAGGCTTATCACGATCCGTCCCGCTTCTCCATGTGCCGTCTGGCCCTGGCCCCGTGCTCCCCGTTCTCGGTGACGGGGGAGTTGATGCGGCGGACGGTGGAACTGGCCCGGGCCTTGGGCCTGCGACTTCACACCCACCTGGCCGAGACCGCGGACGAGGAGCGCTTTTGCTTGGAGAAGTTTGGCTGCCGGCCGCTCGACTACATGGAGGGGCTGGGCTGGATCGGCGAGGATGTCTGGTTCGCCCACGCCATTCACCTGAGCGACGACGAGGTCGGGCGGCTTGGCCGGACGCGGACCGGCGTGGCCCACTGCCCGACCTCCAACATGAAGCTCAGCTCGGGCGTCTGCCGTGTGCCGGACTTGCTGGCCGCGGGGGCCCGGGTGGGCCTGGGGGTGGACGGCTCGGCCAGCAACGACTCCTCGGACATGTGGGGTGAGATGCGCCAGGCCTATCTCCTCGGCCGGTTGGCCCACGGCGACCGCGGGCTGGGGGCCGAGGACGTCCTCCGCCTGGCCACGGTCGGCGGGGCGCGGGTCCTGGGCCGAGATGACATAGGCCGCCTGGCCCCGGGTCTGGCCGCCGACCTGGTTCTCATCGACCTGGAGCAGATCGGCTTTGCCGGCGGGCGGCACGACCCGGTGACGGCCATCGTCGGCTCGGGCGACAGCCACATAGTAGACACGACCATCGTCAACGGACGGGTCGTGGTCAGAGGCGGGCGCCTGGTCGGGGCGGACGAGAGCGAAATCGTCCGGCGGGCTAACCGCGTCTCGGCCGGGCTGCTTGAGAGGGCGGAGAGACGCGCGCTCCAGAGAGACCAGAAGAGAGGTCGGGAGGTGGGCCCATGACCGAGCGGGTGACGCGTGACGTTAGCGTAGGCCTGCTGCCACATCAGGCGGCGGCCGAGGCCGGAAGATGCCTCTACTGCTACGACGCCCCATGCGTCAAGGGATGTCCGGCCGGGGTGGACGTCCCGGCGTTCATCAGGAAGGTCGGGAGCGGCAACTGGCGCGGGGCCGCAAGGGTCATCCGCGAGGCCAACGTCTTCGGTGGAACCTGCGCCCTCGTTTGTCCCACGGAGGAACTCTGTGAGAAAGAGTGCTCGTCGCGCCTCCTCGGAGGGCCCATCTCCATCGGTGCCCTGCAGCGGCTGGCCTGGGAGCGCGGGACGGCCGGGGGCGTGAAGGCGGGTGCGGGCCGGGGCGCGGGCGCCGACCTGGGGGCCGACGCCGGCGGCACCGCAGCGGGCAAGCGGGCGGCCATCGTCGGGGCCGGGCCGGCCGGCCTGTCGGCCGCCTGGGAGCTGCGTTCGCGGGGGTGGGACGTGACCATCTACGAGGCCACGGACAAGCCCGGCGGGCAACTCGACTGGACCATCCCATCTTACCGCCTGCCGCCCGAGGTGGTCGCGGCGGAGGTCGGGGCCATTGTGGCCACCGGCATGAAACTGCGCACCGGGGTTCGGGTCGGACGCGAGGCGGCCGAGGGCCTGCTGGCCGAGAACGACGCGGTCATCCTGGCGACGGGTCTCGGCGGCGGGCGCGCGAGTGGCGCTCCAGGTGAGGGCCGCCCGGGTGTGGTCAAGGCCGAGGAGTTCCTGGCCCGGGCACGCCAGGGCCGAAGCACGCGCGTTACGGGCACGGCCGACACTGGCGGAGACCTTGCCGGCAAGAGGGTCGCCGTGGTGGGCGGCGGGAACACGGCCATGGACGCGGCGGTGACCGCAGCCAGGGGCCGGGCCACCCGGGTGACGGTGCTCTACCGGAGGACGGCCCGCGAGATGCCGGCCTGGCCCCGCGAGTATCGGGGCGCTCTGGCGGCCGGGACCGAGTTCTTGTGGCTGGTCCAGCCGGTGGCTTTCGAGGGCGCGGGTGCCGCGGACGGTGCGGTCAAGGCCGTCCGGTGCGTGCGCATGGCCCTTGGCGCCCCCGACGCGTCGGGGCGCGCGGCCCCGCGACCGATACCGGGTTCCGAGTTTACCATCGAGGCCGACCTCGTTGTCATGGCCCTGGGGCAGGGTTCCAATCAGGAGATCGTCGAGGCCTTCGGTCTGGCTGCCGACAAGGCGGGTCGGCCGGTGGTCGATCCGTCCGGTCGGGCCCAGGTGTCGGCCGGGGCGCTTCCGGCGGGCCACGTCCTGAAGGCCAAGGTCTTCGTGGCCGGCGACCTCGGAAACGGTGGGGCCACCGTGGTCCGGGCCGTGGCCGAGGGCAAGAGGGCCGCCAGGGCGGCGGCCGGCGAACTCGAACGGTTAGCTCCGCGAGAGGAGGCGGGTTCAAATGGCTGTTGACCTGTCAGTAGTCTTCTGCGGGGTGAAGTTTGAGAACCCTTTCGTCCTGGCCGCGGCGCCTTCCACCGACAACGCCGACATGGTCGCCAGGGGCTTCGAGGCCGGCTGGGCCGGGGCCATTCTCAAGACAACTTCGGTCGAGTCGGAAGTTGTCAGCCTGGCCTACCCGATGATGGTCGGGCTGGACATCGACGCCCGGCGTCTGGTGGCCCTTGAGAACATCGACCTCATCTCCGGACGCCACATCGACGAGGTCGAGAAAGACGTCCGGCGACTGAAGAAGGACTTCCCCAAGAAGGTCGTGGCCGCCAGCATCATGGGGGGCAAGAAGGAACACTGGGAGGAACTCGTCCGGCGGCTCGAGGCGGCCGGCGTGGACCTCATCGAATGCAGCTTCTCCTGCCCGCACGGGATGCCGGAAAAGGGCATGGGTTCGGCCGTCGGGCAGAGTCCCGAGCTGACCGAGAAGACGGCGCGCTGGGTCAAGGACGCGGCCAAGCGCGTACCGGTGATCATCAAGCTCACGCCGCAGATCGCCGACATCGCCGCGGCCGCCGAGGCCGTCAAGCGCAGCGGCGCCGACGGGGTCACGGCCATCAACACGGTCAAGGGTCTGATGGGCGTGGACCTCGACACCTTCGTGCCCTACCCGAACGTTGGCGGGCACTCGACCTACGGGGGCATCTCCGGGCCGGCCATCAAGCCGGTCGCCCTACGCTGCGTGGCCGAGATAGCCAGGAGGGTCTCTATCCCCATCAGCGCCACCGGCGGTGTGACCACCTGGCGCGACGCGGCCGAGTTCCTGCTCCTGGGGGCCCGGACCGTTCAGGTCTGCACGGAGGTCATGCGCCACGGCTTCGGCGTGATCGAGGATCTGACCGACGGCCTGGCCAACTACCTCGAGGACAAGGGCTTCGCCAGCGTGGAGGAGATCATCGGGAAGGCCCTGCCGCACGTGGTCGAGCACTCGCAACTGCCGAGGGACGGGAAGGTCCGGGCCCACGTCGACCCGGAGAAGTGCATCCGTTGTGGGGTGTGCTACGTTGCCTGTCGCGACGGCGGCCACCAGGCCATCGAGTTTGGCCCCGACCGGCTGGCCCGGGTGGACGAGGAGAAGTGCGTGGGGTGCGGCTTCTGCCCCACGACCTGCCCGGTAGCCGATTGCCTGACCCTGGGCCCGGCCTCGGCCGGCAAGGGACGGGCGGCTTCGTGACGGGGCGAAAGGTGGGGCGCTCTTGCCGTTAATCGAGTTCACCGTGAACCGAAAGCCGGTCAAAGTCGAGGTCGGGGTCGAGGTCGAGGCCGGCGCCACCCTGCTTGCCGTCCTGCGGGACAAGCTCGGCCTGATGGGGGCCAAGAACGGCTGCGGCAAAGGGCACTGCGGGGCTTGCACCGTGGTCATCGACGGGGAAGCCCGTCGGTCCTGCTTGGTCAAGGCCGCCCGGCTGGCCGGGTCCGAGGTCACGACCATCGAAGGACTGGCCGGCGAGGGTGGTCGCCTCCACCCCGTTCAGGTGGCCTTCATCGAGGCCGGGGCCATCCAGTGCGGCTTCTGCACCCCGGGGATGGTCATGTCTGTCGTGGCCCTGCTGTCGCGGCAACCCGACCCGACCGAGGCCGAGGTGAAGGAAGCCCTGCGCCACAACCTCTGCCGCTGCACGGGCTACGCCTCGATCCTGCGGGCGGTGCGGCTGGCGGCGGCCTGGATGCGGGGCGAGACCGCCGGCGGCGGCGCGGCGGGAGCTATGGCAGCGGCCGCGGATGGCGGCGCGGCGGGAGCCGGGACCACGCCCCCTGAACCCGGCCGCGCCATCGGCCAACCCACGCCCCCTGAACCCGGCCGCGCCATCGGCCAACCCACGCCCCGGGCCGGGGCCGCCGCCCGGGTGACGGGCCTGCCCATCTTTGCCGCCGACCTGTCCTTCCCGGACATGGTCCACGGCAAGTTCGTCCTTTCCGAACACCCCCACGCCGAGGTCCTGGCTGTCGACTCTTCGGCGGCCTTGGCGTTCCCAGGGGTGCTGGCCGTCCTGACGGCGGCCGACGTCCCGGGGCGCAACGCCTTTGGGCTCCTCGTCCCGCACCAGCCGGTGCTGGCCGGCGACCGAGTCCGTCATCTTGGCGACCCCGTGGCCGTGGTCTTGGCCGAGACAGAGCGCCAGGCCGAGGCCGCCGCGGCGGCGGTGAAGGCGACCTACCGGCCCCTGCCCGCCGTCTTCACGCCTGAAGCGGCCCTGGCCGACGGGGCGCCACGTCTGCACGAAGAAGGCGGCGCCGGGCAGCCGCCCAACATCATGCACCGGGTCGAGGTCCGCAAGGGCGACGTGGCCGAAGCCTTCCGGCGGGCCGACGTCATCGTGGAAGACGTCTACACCACGCCAATGGTCGAGCACGCCTACCTCGAGCCGGAGGCGGCCGTGGCCGTGCCGGAACCCGGTGGCGGGGTGACCGTTTGGACCGGCAGCCAGGGTTCGCACGCCTTCCGGCAGATGATCGCCGCCTCCCTGGCCTTGCCCGAGGAGAAGGTCCGGGTCATCTTCACCCCCACGGGCGGGGCCTTCGGCGGCAAGGAGGAGCCCACGGTTCAGATCCACTGCGCCCTCGGGGCCGTACGTCTCGGGCGGCCGGTGAAGATGGTCCTGACCCGCGAAGAGTCCATCCGGATCTCGACCAAGCGCCACGCCGAGCGCATCCACATGCGTCACGGCGCCACCCGCGACGGGCGGTTGGTGGCCATGGAGGCTCGGATCGTGGCCGACACCGGCGCCTACGCTTCTCTCGGCCAGCCGGTCGTCTTCCGTTCGGCCGTGGTCGCCGCGGGACCCTACGACATCCCGAACGTCAGTTCCATCGCCATCGGCGTCTACACCAACAACCCGGTGGCCGGGGCCTTCCGCGGTTTCGGCAGCACGCAGGTGGCCTTCGCCTCCGAGGTTCAGATGGACAAGCTGGCCCGTCGCCTCGAGCTCGATCCCATCGAGTTCCGGCGGCGCAACGCCCTGGCCGAAGGCAAGGAGACCATCACCGGGCAGGTCCTCGGGCTGGGCACGTCTTATCTGGAGACCCTCGAGGCGGTGGCGGGGAAGGTTGAGGAACTGCGGGCGGAGGCGCGGGTGGCGGCGGGAGCGGCGGTAACTGAGGCGCGGGCCACGGCACGGAGCCAGACGCCCGGTGAACCGCGCTCCGCGCCCGCCCGCCCGGGGAAGAGACTCGGCGTCGGCGTGGCCTCGGCCTACAAGAACGTGGGCATCGGGGCCGGGAAGAGGGACGCGGCGGGGGCCGTGGTCGGACTCACCGAGACCGGTCGGCTCCTGGTCCGGGTGGGGTCGGCCGACATCGGGCAGGGGTCGGACACGGTCATGGCCCAACTGGCCGTGGAGGTCACGGGGTTCGCCCTGGACCAGGTCGACGTCCTGTCCTCGGACACGGCCCTCTGCCCGGACGGCGAGGAGACCACCGCCTCGCGGCAGACCTACGTCACCGGCAACGCCGTTGTCGAAGCGGCGCGGGACTTCCGGGAGAAGCTGGCGGCCTTCGTCGCCGAGACCTACGGGCTCCCGTCGGACGACATCCGCATCGAGGGCGACGCGATCGCGTTCGGATGTGGGGGGGGCGGCGCCAACGCGCCGGACGGGGGCGGCTCCGTCTTCCCCCGACGGGCGTCCCTGGCTGAGGTCGCGGCCCGGGCCCGGGCGGCCGGCCGGAGCCTGGAGGCCGAGTCCGTCTACGTGGCCCCGACCACCTACGCCCTGCGGGAGACGGCCGACAAGGTCCCCGGCGAGGACCCGTGCCTCTGGGACGTCCACTTCGCCTACAGCTATGGCACCCAGGCCGCGCTGGTGGCCGTGGATGAGGAGACCGGCGAGGTTGAGGTCCTCAAGGTGGTGGCCGCCCACGACGCCGGCCGGGTGATAAACCCGCAGGGGGTCAGGGGGCAGCTCGAGGGCGGCATCGTCATGGGTATCGGCTATGCCCTGTCGGAGGGACTCGTCCTTGAGAACGGACGCATCGTCAACGACAACCTTCTGAAGTTGCGGGTCCCCGGGGTCGGCCTGACCCCGGAGATGGACCCGGTGATCATCGAGAAGCCCGACCCGGGCGGACCCTTCGGGGCCAAGGGCATGGGGGAGCTGGCGATGAACCCGACGGCCCCGGCCGTAATCAACGCCATCCGCGACGCGGTCGGGGTCTACATTAACGACCTGCCGGCGGACAAGGAGCGCGTGGCCGCGGCCATTCGGCGGGCGGCCCAGGGGGAGGGCTAGGGCGTGCTCATTGTGGGGAACGGCAACCTGGTGACGCTCGGCGCGGACCCGCTGGTCATCAGCGGCGGCGCGGTGGCCGTCGAGAACGGCCTCATTGTCGAGATCGGGGCGACCGGAGACCTCCGGGCCAAGCACAAGGGGGCGGACTTCCTTGACGCCGCCGGGGCGGTCGTCATGCCCGGGCTCATCAACATCCACGCTCACGGTTACGGGGCCTTTGCCCGCGGGCTGGCCATCCCCGGCGAACCGCCGCGGACCTTCCTCGAGATCCTGCAGGACCTGTGGTGGAAGCTCGACCGCGCCCTGACCCCCGAGGACGTCTACGTGAGCGCCTCCCTGGGTTTCGTCGACAGTCTCAAGAACGGGACGACCACCATCTTCGATCATCACGCCAGCCCAAACGCTATCGCCGGCAGCCTGGACGAAGAGGCCAGGGCTGTCGGTGAGGTCGGTGTGCGAGCCTGCCTCTGCTACGAGGTGTCCGACCGCGACGGCCCCGGGCCGGCGGCGGCGGGCATCGAGGAGAACGTCCGGTTCATCCGGTCGCTGCAGGGGCGGGGGCCGGCGGGCCGGGCGGGCGGCGCGGGCCGCGCGGACGGTGCCGCCGATGCTGGCCGCCCGGGCGAAGCTCGCGATGCAGGCCACGCGGCGGATACGGGTCGGTCTAGTCTGCTCGCCGGGTGCATGGGCCTGCACGCCTCGATGACTCTCTCCGACGCCACCCTTGGCCGGGCCGTCGAGGAAGCCGGGAAGCTCGGCGTGGGCTGCCACCTCCATGTCGCCGAGGGCCTGGAGGACGGCGCCGACAGCGTCGCCCGCTACGGAAAGAGCGTAGTGAAGCGGCTGGCCGAACTCGGCGTCCTGGGCCCGCGGTCCATCGCCGCGCACTGTGTCCACGTGGATCAGGAGGACATCGACGTCCTGGCTCGCGCGCGGACCATCGTGGCCCACAACGCCCAGTCGAACATGAGTAACGCCGTGGGCGTAGCCCCGGCTCTGGCCATGGTTCACAGCGGCGTCCGCGTCGGCCTGGGCACCGACGGCTTCACAACCGACATGTTCGAGGCTGCCGCCAGCACGAACGTCGTTCACAAGCTAGCCGCGCGCGACCCCTCGGTGGGTTGGATGGAAGGGCAACGGATGACCCTGGGCACGAACGCCGAGGTGGCCACGGAATTCTTCGGCGGGCGGCTCGGGGCTTTGGCCCCGGACTACGGCGCCGACCTCATCATCGTGGACTACGACCCGTACACGGCGCTGAACGAGGGCAACTTCTGGGGGCATATGCTCTTCGGGATGCGCGGCGGGCAGGTGCGCCACGCCGTCGTCGACGGACGGGTGGTCATGCGCGACCGGAAGGTCCTCGGCCTCGACGAGGCCCGCCTCCGGGCCAGGGCTCGGACGTTGTCGAAGAAGGTCTGGGAGCGGTTCGCGGGCATGCCGTAGCGGTGCCTGGAGACCGCTCTTGGCGATCGACGGGAAGTGAGCGCGCCGCCTCCGCGGTGTCACGGAGGCGGCGCGCCGGACCCATGGCCCGCTGGGCTTCTCCCGGGGGCCTTTACGGTTCCTCGAAGAACAGGCGTCCCGCGGGGTTGTGCTCGTACTTCAGAACACACCCCATGCAGTCGGCCCGCATGACGAGAAGCAGGGCGTGGCCGATGCCGGTATGGTCACGGACTACCAGGTACTGACCCGGGTACAGGTCGGTGCAGATGGGGGCGTAGGCGCTACTCTGGGATGGGGCATACCCCCCTGGCTCGAGATCGGAAAGCCCGCCGCGGAGGGAGGCGATGCCCCCGCCGGTGGAGGAGTTGGCCACAAGCTGGTGGGCCCCTTGGCCGCAGGCGGACCCTCTGCCGCATCCTTCACCGACCACGTAGGCCAGGTCCCAACCCTCCGGATCGCCGGGGTGGTAGCCGGCGGCCTCACCGAAGCTGCCCTTCTCGAACGGGGCGAGGACCATGAACCCGCACGGAACCCTCTGGCTCACTACCCGACCGATGGGCATGCCGTACTCATCGGTGAGGACCACGCGGATCGACTGGAAGTCCTGGGGCGGGTCGATATTGACGATGAAGTAGGCCGGGGTGCACGGCTCAATGGGCCTATCACCGTAGAAGCGCACCCCCGTCGACGATATGCCCGCCTGCCAGCCGAAAGGACCGCTGACGGGAGTCACGGTTGTCGACGGCGACCAGCCGGTCTGGTCGGTGTAGTAGATCTCGAGGTCGTAGAAGTCGAAGCCCGGTGTAGGAACATGGACCTTCAAGGTGATGCGGCCGGACGAGGTGGCCTCGAAGACGGACTCGACTCCGGTCAGGACCAAGTCCTTTCCGGGCGGCGCCTGGCCCGGACCCTTGCCGGTCCCGGGCGGCTCGGTCTTATCCCGCGGCTTCCGGGGCGGCTCGGGCGGCTGCGCGGGTGGGGCCGGCTGCTCAAGGTCCTTAATGCGAGACATGAAGACCAGGACCCAAAAAACCGCATCAGCCTGGTCCCGGTCGGGGGGTCTAGCCACACCGAGCGCCCGGGAGAGTTCCTGCAGGTTCCGGATGATCTCGTCCTTCATGTCCAGCAGCGTCCTCACCGGGTCACCCCGCTCCTGCTCGAAGAGAAGGTCGGCCAGTTGGTTTATCGTGTTCTGGATGCCTTGCCCGATGTAGGCCGGGATGCCAAAGTTAAGCCTCAGGGTCTCCCGGAGGAGCATGATTTGCTGGCGTTCGACCCCCTGCTCGGCAACGAAGGCCATCGGTAACCAGAGTTCATTCATTACCCGGTCCACGTTGGCCTGGGCCATCCCCCGGTCGACCGCCAGTTCGGCGTTGGCGTAGAAGAGATCGAGAATGACCATCTTCTTGTCGACAAAGACATCAACAGGATCGTCACGCTTCTCCTCGGTGATGAGGTCGGCTACCAGCGATCTGGCTCCGAACAGGCAGGAGGCGACCAGGTTCCGGGCCGGATCGGTCGAGACCTGCCATTCAGTGCACAAGGCATCAAGAACGGAGGCGATCAGGACCGTGCGCTCCTCGGGACCGTAGTCCTCGGTCTCGCCGTAGGCGTACTCGCCCTTGCCGACCCAGCCGGCCGGGACGGGCTCGCCCTTGGTCAAGGTCAGGCGGAACCAGCAGTCGTAGGGCAAGACCGAGGCGCCGGGCGTGAAGGATGGCGAGACAAGCGTTGCCGACGTGGCGCCGGGGGTCCAGGTGTTGGGGTTGATCTTCAGGTTCTGGACGGCCCACTCGCCCTCTTCCCAGACCATGTCCCTATCCCAGTCAATGAGGAGATTGAAGAAGAGGGCCTTGTCGTCCGCGTTACCGTAGAGGGACGGATCACGGCCGGCGACGCTGACCACGAACTCTACCTCGTAGGTTGGCGCTTGGGCCGTCCCACCGGGGACAAAGCGCATAAATCCGTCGTCGAAGAAGTCGGCGTTGACCTGTCGTGAGTCGATCTCGCCGTCCGCGGTCTCGCCGAGCCAGACCGTACGGTAGTCATGATGCCGGGCGCCGTCCGAGGCCAGAAGAGACGGGAAGTTGAAGTAGGGCGGAAGATCGGGCGCGTCTCCGAAGTCGAGGAGTTCCCGGGCATCCCTCACCCGGGCCACGACCGCGCAGGCCTCGGCCTTGCTCATGCCGGCAAGGGGACGGAACGTTCCAGCCGCGTCTCCTTGGAAGAGGCCGGCGACATAGGCCTCGGCCACGTAGGGCAAGGCCCAACCGGAAACCTGGGCGGAGTCTTTGTAGCGGGAAACGATGGCTCTGGCCTGGGCCTGGGAGAGGGCCAGGGCCGCCGACTCGAAACCGGCTGCCCGAACCAGCACCGTGGCGGCCTGCTCCCGGCTCAGGGGATCCTCCACGCCGAACCGGCCCCCGCTGCCAACCATGATTCCACGCAGGTACATGGCGCTGGCGTAGCGGAAGTAGGCGTCGGAGTAGGGAACGTCGTCGAAGAACGAGCGGTAGCCGCTGTAGGGCTCGATGCCCCAGCCGATGGCCAGGTAGCGGGAGACCTTGCCCCGGGTGATGGGCGCATCCGGGCTGTAGACCGGGGGCTGGTCATCTAGGGCCCCGAGGCTGTAAAGCTCCTCCACGGCCGTCTTGGCCCAGTGGCTCTCGAGGTCCACGAAGTCGGTGAAGGCGGCCAGGGCCGGGGTGGACGGGAACTGGATCAGGGCCACGGCCGAGGCGACGACGAGGATGGCGGAGAGAAAGGCGCGCGGGCTGCGACGGGCCTTGCTCCTCTTGCCGATCCGATGCGTTCTGGACACTAGACACTCCTCCTCGCGAAGGCTGTCGGCAGGCGCGGGGACCTCTTCCCCAGCTTCAACTTGTCCAGTGCTGTCCCCGGGGTGAGTATTGCTTGGAGTGGGAGGATTCCCCTTCTGCGGGCGCCCCCAGCACTACTCCACCCAGTACCCCCACCCCCCTCGCCCCTCGTGTAGGGTTCGGACCGTCGGCAGGGCGGCCGCCTCGCGCGCCGAATTCCAGTAGCCAAGGCTTCCCAGTATCGCCGGGCCAACCCGGAGTTTCACCGGACCCCATACGGCGTTGTGACCGGCCAAGGAGACACCAATGGCCAAGCGGGGCACGATTGCTTTTATCACGACTCCGAAGTTCAGGGAATCCAGCCCCGAGCTCGCGGAGGATTTCATCCACGCCCATCTTTATGAGTTGTGCGATCCCTTTTCGGTGATGACCACGGGGCGAACGGGGCGATTCATTCATGGTCTTGTCAGTCGCGAGCCCAATAGCATCGAGCGCGAGAAGATTCGCGCAAGCATGGGCCTTGGTAAACTCAGCAATCACGATCTTGCAGAGTGGCGACGTACGATTCGCGAATCGCTGAAACTAACGATGGATAGTGTTCAGGGCATGATCCACGTGACCTACGAACTCGTTGAGGGTCGACTTGATGGCGTCATTCACCTCACCGACTGGGAGGACAAGAGCGCAAAGCCTGACTCGGCGGTTCTGTCGCGTGAAGCAAACGTCCACAACGTGCCAATAGCGACGGACCCATATACCGCGGTAGCTTTCATCCGAGGCTGGCAACGGCGACTGGCTGGCGGTCCGTCCAGCGGACCGGTCTTCGTGGCGAGGCATCAGCCCAAGCCAGGGCCGCTGGACAGATTGAAGCCGACAGATAGCGTCCTCGCAATCATCGCCCACGACAATATGAAACTTGAAACATGCCTCTTTGCTGTCAAGCATGCTCAGCACATCTTGGGTTACGACTACATTCTCGCCACGGGCACGACCGGTTCTTGGCTCAAGAGATTCATGCACGCCGCGGGCAGAAGCCTGGCTGAAGTGGAGAAAATCCGCTGCTGCAATTCGGGTCCACAGGGCGGCGACATTCAGATTGCGTACGCGGTCGTTCGTGGGATTTGCCAGAAGGTCGTTTTCCTACAAGACCCGACGGTCAGCCACCCCCATGACTCGGACATTCGACTGTTTGAACAGGCAGTCGTGGCGAAGAGTGCTCACGTGGAGCTCGCGACAAACGTGGAATCTGCTCGACTCTTGGTCGGAGCGTAGGCAGGGCCAAAGTAAGGCAGCGGGTTGTGAGGCACTTAGCCGCAGCGCATCCTTGATGGCGCGGGTGCGCCCGCAGTCGCACCGGACGTATTCCTGCAGGGGAAGTGAGGTGATCGGGATGGCGGAAAGGCATGTAACTGGAGGGCCAGGCTCGACAGGCCGCGGGCGAGGGTTCCGGTCGACGCCGTCGACGAAGCTCGGATGGTGGTCCGTCGCGCTGGCAGCCACGTTCGCTGCTCTCTTCATTATCAACGCCACGGTGTTCATGCCCTCGGTGGTGGAGGTGCCGTGGAGGCAAACGGTACTGCCCTTCTACGGCATCGCGATGATGACGTGTGGGCTGGCCGCCGGCATCGTCGGCCTGATTGCGGTGACACGGCGGCAAGAGAGTTCCTGGATGGTCTGGCTGACCATGGTTCCCGGCCTCTTCGTCATCTTCTTCGTCCTCGGCGAGTTCCTGGTGCCGCACTAAGCACACCGGTGAGGCCCCCGCTGAACTCACTACGGCGAATCTGCTGATCTGGGGCGGGCTCCGTAGGGCGACCCGGAGGAAGACGAGGGCCCAAAATGACATCGTCGGACACGGTCATCAGCACCGAGGGTCTCACCAAGCACTACGGTAAAGTCCGGGCCGTCGACGGACTCGACCTTCACGTGCGACGCGGCGAGATCTACGCGTTCCTCGGCCGGAACGGCGCGGGCAAGACGACCACGATCCGCATGCTGCTCGGGCTCGTGCGGCCGAGCTCGGGCCGGGTCACCGTGCTGGGCACGGACATCGTACCGGGGGCGACGGCCATCTTCTCGCAGGTCGGCTACCTGGTCGAGGTCGCGGCGGCCTATCCCGACTTGACCGTGCGGGAGAACCTCGATTTGCAGCGGCGACTGACGGGAGCGGGTCGCGAAGCGGTCGGCGAGGCCATGGACCTGCTCGGCCTGTCCGGCTCCGCCAACCGTCGGGCGGGACAGCTCTCGCTCGGCAACAAGCAGCGGCTCTCGCTGGCGCGTGCCCTCCTGCACCGGCCCGATCTCCTCATCCTCGACGAACCGGCCAACGGGCTCGATCCGGCGGGCATCATCGAGGTCCGCCGGCTGCTGCGGCGGATGGTCGACGAGTCCGGGGTCACCGTGTTCATGTCCAGTCACATCCTCGCGGAGGTCGCCCACCTGGCCGACCGCATCGGCATCGTCCACGAAGGCCGACTTCTCCAAGAACTCGACTTCGACGAACTTCGGGCCAGGACGCGCGCCTACCTCGACATCGGGGTCAGCGAGCCGGACCAGGCCGCCGGCCTGCTGCGCGAGCATCTCGGCCTCGACCGGATCGAGCGGACGCCCGAAGGCGGGTTGCGTGTGTTCGATGGGTCCGACCGGGGCCCCGAGATCGCCCGGGTCCTAGTTGGCGCCGGCCTCGACCTGACACGCCTCGCGCCCGTGCAAGAGGACCTTGAGTCCTACTTCATGCGGCTGACCGGGGGTGAGTCGTAGATGTTCGGCCAGGTGATCGCCACCGAGTTCCTCAAGCTCCGACGGGCCAAGATTACGTGGCTCACCGCCCTTGGCATCGCCATCGGTCCGCTGTTCGGTGGCCTGTTCATGTGGATACTGCAGGCGCCGGGGCGCGCGGAGCGACTCGGCTTGATCGGTCAGAAGGCGCAGTTCCTGGGCCAGGCGGCGGACTGGCCGACCTACTTCGCGCTGCTCGCGCAGATGACGGGGATCATCTCCGTGGTGCTCTTCTCGCTCGTGACGGCCTACGTCTTCGGCCGGGAGTACTCGGAGGGGACCGCCAAGAACATGCTCGGTCTACCGGTGACACGGGCGTGGTTCCCGGTGGCCAAGTTCCTGGTCGTCCTGGCGTGGTGTGGCTTGCTGACGGCCGTGATCATCACGGAGGGCTTCCTCGTCGGCGCGGCACTCAAGCTGCCCGGGTTCTCGGCGACCCTCGCGGCGGCCTCCGTGGGCGAGATACTCCTGGTCGCCCTCCTGGGCTGCCTGCTGATGCCGGTGGTCGCGTGGATCGCGGCCCTCGGCAAAGGCTACCTGGCGCCTCTCGGCTTCGCGCTGCTGACGCTCCTGCTGGGGATGGGGCTCGGGGCCACTGGCTGGGGCAAGTGGTTCCCGTGGTCGATAGTGCCGCTCTTCGCGGGTATCGCCGGACCGCGGACCGAGACGCTCGCGGCCGGCAGCCTGGTGGTGCTCGCCTTGACGTGCGCCGCGGGCGTCGCGGCCACGATCCGGCAGTTCACCTACGCCGACAACCACCAGTAGGGTAGGCAGTTGTCTTTCCACAGGCGCGGACCCCAAACCTTAGGGTGTGTTACATCTTACCACCCCCTTCCGGACAAGTAATTCTACATGCTCTTCTTCAACGACTCGCGACGTGGTCTACCCGCGCGTCTGGATCAAAGGCCGGCACCGCCGTGGCTATCGACATGGCCTCAATGAACCAGGCGTCCGGATTGTTCCGAGCATCCCGGCGGACGCACTTCGAGCGGATCACGATGATCCTGCGCTCGGCGGGATTCGCGACGAGCGAGCTGATCGGCGGTCGGAACGCCGTCAACTTCGCCTACATTCTCTACCTGCGCGGCCGGACGGAGGGGATGCCCGCGGCCGACCTCGAGCGGCTGGTGCGGCGCTGGTACGCCATGTCCGTGCTCCGCGGGCGCTACACAGGCAGCCCAGAGACCGCCTTCGACCTCGACATGCGCCAAATGGAGGCGCACGGGCTCCCGAGCTACGCCGCGTCGGTGATCGAGAATGAACTGCCGGAGAGCTTCTGGACCGGCATGCTGCCTCAGCTCATGGATACCTCCTCCGGCCAAAGCCCGTACTTTCACTGCTATCAGGCGGCGCAGGTGAAGCTCGGCGACAAGGGCTTTCTCTCTCGCGACATCACTGTGCTCGACCTGCTCAGAAACCACAGCGACGTCCACCATGTCTATCCGAAGACGCACCTGAAGGCGCAGGGCCTCTCGCGTGGACGCTACAACCAGATCGCCAACTTCGTGCTGGCCCAGAGCGAGATCAACATCGCCATCGGCGACAAGGCGCCCGAGGAGTACTTCGCTGAACTGGCCACGCAGTGCGACGGCGGCAAGAAGAGGTACGGCGGCATCACCGACGCGGCCGACCTGCGCGCCAACCTGCGGATGAACTGTGTGCCCGAGTCGCTGCTCGATGGCGAGGTTCCCGCGTACGAGGACTTCTTAGGGGCGCGCCGGAAGCTCATGGCCCAGAAGATCAAGGCCTGGTTTGAGGTCTTGTGAGGGCGACAGCTCTGGTCCTTTCATCCTGAGCTTCTTGGCCACCGGCCGCCTCTGGTTCTCCTGGCGTGGCTGTCTTCGGATTCCTCCATGCGTGGTCGCAGGCGTCGCGGCCGCGAACCTCCTGCACCGCGTGGGCCGGGCGAGGGTCGTCGCCTGCTCGTGGCAGGAAGTGCCATCATTCGCGCTGAACTCCCAAGACCGATAGGCGGGGGCGCGTGCCGTATCTGGTCCAGAAGCGGCTCCCCGGACACAGCCAACTCGGTCATCCTACTCCAGACCCCGCCGCCGATAGTGGCCGTAACCCACCCAGCCGCCGGAGGGGCAAGCCATGAGCGAGCAGTTTCCGTTTGACGTGTTCCTGAGCTACAGTTCCAAGGACAAAGAAGCAGTGCGAGCCATCGCGGAGCGGTTGCGGGATGACGGGCTTCGCGTGTGGCTCGATGACTGGATGCTCGAGCCGGGCGACCCCATCGCCGCCAAGATTGACGAGGGTCTGGAGCAGTCGCGCGTCCTCGTGCTGTGCATGTCGGCCCATGCCTTCGCTTCCGACTGGGCGCGGCTGGAGGCCGGCACGTTCCGGTTCCGCGACCCGCTGAACAAGGAGCGCCGCTTCATTCCCCTCCGGCTCGACCAGGCCGAAATCAAAGGTTCACTAAGGCAGTTTCTCTATGTCGACTGGCGCCCGGCGGAGCGCGAGAAGGAGTATCCTAAGCTCCTCGCGGCCTGTCGCCCTCCACGTGCGGGGCTCACGGCCAAGCAGCAGGCGGCTCGTGAGCAGTTTCTGACGAGAGCTGTCTTGCTTAAGCACCCGGCCGACATTAGCTCGGTCGCCTTCAGTCCGGACGGGCGGCGGGCCCTCTCCGGGGCCGATGACCACACCGTCCGCCTGTGGGAGGTGGAGAGCGGCCGCTGCCTCCGCGTCCTGGAAGGCCACACCGGTGTGGTCATCAGCGTCGCCTTTAGTCCGGACGGGCGGCGGGCCCTCTCCGGGGCCGATGACCACACCGTCCGCCTGTGGGAGGTGGAGAGCGGCCGGTGCCTCCGCATCCTGGAAGGCCACACCGATATTGCCATCAGCGTGGCCTTCAGTCCGGACGGGCGGCGGGCCCTCTCCGGGGCCTGGGACAACACCGTCCGCCTGTGGGAGGTGGAGAGCGGCCGGTGCCTCCGCGTCCTGGAAGGCCACACGTACTGGGTCACCAGTGTGGCCTTTAGTCCGGACGGACGGCGAGCCCTCTCCGGGGCCAGGGACAAGACCGTCCGCCTGTGGGAGGTGAAGAGCGGCCGGTGCCTCCGCGTCCTGGAAGGCCACACGAGCTTTGTCAACAGCGTGGCCTTCAGTCCGGACGGGCGGCGCGCCCTCTCCGGGGCCGGGGACAAGACCGTCCGCCTGTGGGAGGTGGAGAGCGGCCGGTGCCTCCGCGTCCTGGAAGGCCACACCGATACTGTCATCAGCGTGGCCTGGAGTCCGGACGGGCGGCGGGCCCTCTCCGGGGCCCGGGACCACACCGTCCGCCTGTGGGAGGTGGAGAGCGGCCGGTGCCTCCGCGTCCTGGAAGGCCACACCGGTATTGTCATCAGCGTGGCCTTCAGTCCGGACGGGCGGCGGGCCCTCTCCGGGGCCTGGGACAAGACCGTCCGCCTGTGGGAGGTGGAGAGCGGCCGGTGCCTCCGCGTCCTGGAAGGCCACGCCGGTAATGTCGACAGCGTGGCCTGGAGTCCAGACGGGCGGCAGGCCCTCTCCGGGGCCAGGGACAAGACCGTCCGCCTGTGGGAGGTGGAGAGCGGCCGGCGCCTCCGCGTCCTGGAAGGCCACACCAACTGGGTCAACAGCGTGGCCTTCAGTCCGGACGGGCGGCGGGCCCTCTCCGGGGCCTGGGACAAGACCGTCCGCCTGTGGGAGGTGGAGAGCGGCCGGTGCCTCCGCGTCCTGGAAGGCCACACGGGTCTTGTCTACAGCGTGGTCTTCAGTCCGGACGGGCGGCGGGCCCTCTCCGGGGCCGGGGACGCGACCGTCCGCCTGTGGGAGGTGGAGAGCGGCCGGTGCCTCCGCGTCCTGGAAGGCCACACCGATACTGTCAACAGCGTGGCCTTCAGTCCGGACGGGCGGCGG
>Ga0315278_10000037_pt1 | contig 110035 bp, 102 predicted proteins | sample YL17G06_0_MG_FD_203880 | JGI IMG/M metagenome (GOLD analysis project Ga0315278, IMG submission 203880) | Sediment microbial communities from Yellowstone Lake, YNP, Wyoming, USA - YL17G06_0 | ecosystem: Environmental > Aquatic > Freshwater > Lake > Sediment | place: USA: Wyoming | collected... | reverse complement strand
GCTGATACCGGCGCACATCGCCACTACTAGAGCGGAGATAAGAACCTTTTTCACTTCTGGTTTCCCTCCTAAATGGAACATGTGCTGTAGTGCCTGTTTGTCGTCCAGACCGTGGGTGGGTGGGTACAGTCTGAGCGAATTACGTAGTAATGACGCTTCTACCGCTTGAACCCACGGTCCTGCGCGTCGAGGAGCAAGAACACTGCGTCGATTAGACAACTGGCTAAGGAGAGGGGGTAAGATAGCTGGAAGGGTGTTCATGGAGGACTAGCGGCTGAGGCACTCACTAACAGGGCTCACTAACAGCGCTACAAAAAGGGCGGCGGGGCCGAAAGCCCCGCCGCCCTTAATCTCGACTGTTCCTTCTACGCTCCCAGCCGTCGCCTCCTGGTCTGAACGGCCCGCCAGACAAGCCAGCCGAGGCCACCGATTACAGCCAGGGGCGCGAGGACCGCCGCCAGGAAGATGGCCAGTTGCTCAGCGAAGCCGCCCATCCAGCGCAGACTCCTCAGGAAGGCGTCGACAATCCGCTCCCAGAACCCGCTCGTGGGACCAGGACCGGCGCCGGCCGGTTGCAGGCTGAGGTAGATGCTGGAGAGGTCGACCTGTTCGTCAAGATACCGGAGCTGGCTCTCGTAGGACTCTATGTCGGTCCTTATCCGGGCCAACTCGCTTTGAATGGCAAAGATATCCCCCAAGCTCTGGGCCTTCCCCAGGAGGCTGAGGAGGCTCTGCTCCTGAAGACGAAGGTTGTTGATCCGGGCCGTCAGATCGATGTGCTGAGCCGTGACGTCCGCCCGGGAAGCTTGCTCTCCGAGAACCGTTCCAAGCTGCCGGAGCTGGTCGAGAACGTTGCTGAGCGAGGCTGCCGGGACACGAAGGGCCATACTGGCCGATACGAGGCCCTCACTGTCGGTCCAGTAGTTGAGCGACTCAACGAAACCGCCGGTCGCCTCGGCCGCCGACACCGCTTTGTCCCTGGCCTGGCCCACCTGCTCGCACTGGACGGTCAGGTTAACGCTCAGGATAACCTGCCGCCCCGTCGTGGAGAGACTTCCGAGGCCAGTGGCGCCCCCCGCGCCGATGAAACTCGTGTCCTTGCCTGGAGCGCCCTCCGATGTCACGCCATCGCCGCCAGGTGAAGCGCTTCCGCCGAGGCGATTGGTGTCGAAGCCGATTTGTGAAGTAGTATCGCTGAGAGCGCCCGGTTCCGAGCTACGCTTGAGGCCGAGAAGTTCGGCGCCGGGAACCGGGAGGCCCATGAAAAAGGCGAAGCTTCCGGCCCAGAGGACGAAGATGAGAAGGCCGGCGACCACCGCGGCCCCGCGAAGCGGGAACCGCCGGAGCCGGCTACCGAGACTGCCCCACAGGTCGCCGAGGCCACCGGCCGACCAGGAAGGGCCACGCCGGAGAGGACCCACTCGCGCCGCGCCGGCTCGCGCGGTCGAGGCTTCCGCCGCGATCTTATGAGTAAGGGCGCTGTGGAAGTCAGCCGGCAACTCGGGTCCGGGCCAGCCGCGGACGGAGGCGGAGATCACCCGAAGCGCCTCCATTTTCTCAAAGCAAGACGGGCAGGTCTCAAGATGGGCCCTCACGGAAAACCGGGCTTGGGGGCTGAGTTCGCCGTCGATGTATGCGGACAGCATCTCCCGCACCTTGATACAAGGGGGCCGAGCCATCACGCATCAACTCCTCTCGCCGGGCGGGCCACTGAAGCGGAAGGCTCCGCTCTGGCCGGACCTACGCTATAGACGCCCGCCTGGGACAGAAGTTCCCGTCGAACAAGCCGGTCCCGGAGCAGGGCTCGAGCCCGGCTGATCCGCGATTTCACCGTCCCCAGACCGCAGCCCATCGCCTGGGCTATTTCTTCGTAGGGCAGATCCTGATAGTCGCGGAGCAGGATGGCCAGCCGATGTGCGGGCGGAAGCAGGGCCACGGCCGTCCGGATCTCCGTGGCGACCTCCGACCGTAGCGTGAGACTCTCCGGCTCGAAGGTGGCATCGGCCAGTTCCCGTTTGACCCCGCCCTTCTCGGTCTCGATCGGACCGTCAAGAGAAGTCGCGGGACCGGAACGCTTGGCGCGGCGAAGCTGGTCGAGGCAAGTATTGGCGACGACACGATAGAGCCAGGTGGAGAAGGATGAGTCGCCCTTGAACCGGCCGAGGGCCCTGTAGACCTTGAGAAAGGCCTCCTGGGCCAGGTCATAGGCATCCTCGCGGTTGCCGCACATGCGGTAGGCCAGACCATAAACCTTGCCTTCGTACGGTTCAACGAGTTCCGCGAAGGCGTCGCCGTCGCCACCGATCACCCGAGCGACGAGGTCCGCTTCCTTCACTCTATCGATCAAAGGCCAGCCACCTCCCGACCCCTCCGCCTGAAGCCGACAGGCCACAAGCCGGAGGGCAAACCAAACCATGTGGTTTAGACGCAGGACAGGTACTGCCGGTTCCGAGGCCTAACGGCCTATGAGCACTCCGTCCGCGGTCACCTGGAGAGTCGCCAGGCCGGTCAGAGCGGCGGCGAGGTCCTCGTCTCGGATGAAGCTTCGCCCGTCGTCGATGAGGACAGGGACGGGTAGGCCTCTGAAGATCACCAGGCCGGTCGATGGCTCCCACTGGAGAGGGAGTCCGAGGGTCTCGGCGACTGTCCTCAAGGGGACATAAGTTCCATCGCCCCGGCGGAATGCCTGCCTGGAGATGACGCATCCGTCGACGTAGACCAGTCCCGGGAAGATGGCCAGCCGGTGCCGGAGGAAGAGGTCTTGACCCAAGGCGGGCGCCGCGGCCGGAGCGGACTCGCCCGGCTCGACAACGTCCCAGGTCCAGTCGAGGTTCGTCCCGGAGGCCGTGGCCAGATCGTCCAGTCTGGCGAAAGCCCGCCCGCCCATGATAACAGCCGGAACGGCAATCCCGTCGACAGTCGCCTGTCCTAAGGCCTGGTCCCACCCGGCGCCAAGATCAAGGGCCTCGGCCACGGCCCTGACCGCCACAAGCGGGGCATCCTCTGGAGAACGGCCGAGCCTGACGATTGGCGTGTCGACCAAGCGAGAGCCGAGGAGCACCGGAGAGGCCGTGTCCAGGCCCACCGCCTCGTAGCCAACCAGGGCCCCGAGGAGCCAGGTCACCGTCTCCGCGGGCAGGGTCCACCCGGCCAGGGCGAGCCTCGACTCCAGGAACGCGGCGTAGTCGGGAACGCGCCCGTAGATGTCCGGAAAGAGCGCCAGAACCAGGCCGGCCGGTTCCGGCTCGCCCCCGTTGTCCGGCTCGCCCCCGTTGTCCCGAAGGATCGCCAGTTCAACCGGTTCGTAGACCACCTCCAAAGGCGTTCCGATGCGAACGAGGTCAAAAACCTTTTCCGCGTCGGAGTTGTGCAGGCGAACGCAACCGAGCGAGACGGCTTGCCCTATGGACCAGTCGGCATTGGTCCCGTGGAGGCCATAACCCGACCAGCTCCAACCCATCCACCGGGTGCCGAGCGGGTTGAGCGGGCCGGGAGGCACGGGCGGGCGGCCGTCGGTTGGATACCAGGTTGGGCCGCAAGCCTTCCCGAGAATCGAGTATCGCCCGGTGGGAGTGTGATGGCCCAGGCGGCCGACGGCTGTCGGGTAGGCGGCGGTGAGGGCCCCTTCCGAGTAGACGTAGAGTTGCCGGGCCGCCACGTTGAGGACCAAGCGCGGCTCACCCGCGGAGGCCTCGGAGGGTAGTCTGAGCGGGCTGAAGCAGGTCGCCGGGTCGGGTCCGTAGTCGTCCGGGAACGGTCGTGGTTCCACTGGACCGGGATCGTTGGGGGCCGTCGCGCCGGCGGTTGGTCCGCTCCAGACAAGTGACATCAGGGCGACCGAGAGGACGAGGGCGACCAGGCGGCGGGAAAGGCGCGAGAGCACGAGGGCGGCTCCTCTCCGGGCAGGGCGACACAGACAAGCGGAGTATACGCCGCCACCAGGCCCGGCTATGCGAGAGGATCGGTCTCCGCCTCCACGGCCACGCACGCTTGTTTGAAATATGTCGAGTCAATTTCAAAGCCGACGAAATCGAGACCGAGTCGGGCCGCCGCCACGGCGGACGGTCCGATACCCAGAAACGGATCTATTACGAGGCGGGTCTTATCGACGCCGTGAAGCTTGATGCACATCATTGGCAGTTTCACCGGAAACGACGCCGGGTGGGGCCGGTCCTTGGTCCGGCTCCGGATTGTCTGGTAAGGGACGAACCAGGTGTTGCCGCGGCAGCGAAGGTCGCGCTCGACGCGCTTCCACCGACCGATGTTGGACTTATCCTGATAGGGCACACCGATGGCCAGGCGGTCGAGAGATACGTCGCCCCTCTTGGTGAGATGGAAGATGAACTCGTGGCAGTCGTTGAGGTAGCGGCGAGTGTTCAGGGGTTTGTAGTGCCCCACGGAGATGTCGCCGGACAAGGCGGGGTAGTCTCCGGCGTCTTCCTTGCTGATGGATATGGACTTTATCCAGTGGATGACGTTCTGGAGGGTGAAGTGCCGGGAGACAATGCCGAGAACCTCGAAGGGCACCAGGGGATCGCTGGGCTTACCGGCGACATTGAGGAAGAGGGAGCCCTCTTCGGTCAGGACGTCTTTCATCGCCATGGCCCAGTCGTCCATCCAAGCCAGGTAGCGCTCGCGCGATATCGTGTCGTCATACTGACGGTAGGCGACGCCCAGGTTGTAGGGCGGGGAGGTCACGATGACGTCGGCCTGGCGGCCGAGAGTTCGCGTTCCCTCCAGGCAATCCAGGTTGCGGAGGATGATGGTCCCGCCGCGGATCGCGTAGACTCGCTCGGCTTCAGGTCGGCGTTGAGGTTTCGGTGCCATAGACGCTATTTTCGTCTAAGACGGTCCGGCTCCCTGCGGCGGCCTGAACGGATCGTCGCCCGGGGGCCTCTGGCGGGCCCAGGTGGATCGCCGTCGTTGCCCGCACCAGCAACATCATGTTAGAATTCGCTTGCATACGAAACGCTTCACACGGAGACGCAGGGCCGGGGTGTCGGAACTGGCAGACGATGGCGACTCAAAATCGCCCGGGGCGACCCCCCGTGCGGGTTCGAATCCCGCCCCCGGCACCAAAGACGTCAAAGCGCGGAAGGCCTCGCGGCCTCCGCGCTTTTTCTTGTCGCCCGAATCTCTACACTGGTCGCGTCCCGCGGCAAGCCTTCCCGCGTCCTGAAAGCTTTCCGCCGGAACGCCTACAATCGCGCGAGGTCGATGTCCACGATCGGCGTCCCGTTCTCAATCGACTCCCTCCGCCCGATCATGAATGACGCCGACCATGGGTCAAGGTCGTCCAGGTGTCCCTCCTCCTGGCCCAGCCAAGCAGGGCTGAGCTGGTGTTCCTCTCGGTATCCGGACAGGAGATGCTCCATGAGGAAGCGAGCGAACCCGTTCGGGTCGGATTGGGGGTGGTAGCGGAGGGCGTGGAAGAGCGTTACGGCGAGGTCACTGGCGAACCAGTCCAAGCGACAGTCATCGAAATCGAGAAGGGTGATCTCGCCGTCGCCAAGGGTCAGATTGATCTCGATGACGTCGCCGTGAATGGGGCCGAAGGAGTCGGCGTCTTTCGGCAGGTCAGCGGTGAGCCGGACCAGTTCCTCACACCTGGCGACCACCTTGGGCTGCCCCGCAAGGCAGTCCGCGGCCCGCGAGGCGCGACAGACCTCGCGCCACTCCAGCCACTCGCAAGAGTCGTCAGGAGCCCTGTACCGCCTGGCCAGGTCGTGCATCCGGCCCATGAGCCGGCCGAGTGTCTTGAAGTATCGCGACGTGCGATCCTCCGGGCGCGGGCGCAGTCCGGGCGCCTTGGCCGAGACCATGACCGAGTAGTGGTCGGCCTCCACGTCGATGAGTTCGACAAGGCGAGCGCTGGCGAAGGGGATGGGTGAAATCAAGGGCAGACCGCTTCGGCCGAGGTAATCGGCCCAGTCGGCCGCCCCCTTGACCCGGCCCGGTCTCCTCCCCTCGCTTGGGATGGCTTTGGCGACTAGAAACTCGCGAGTCGCCTCAAGCCTGATGGCGCCACTCCGCAGAGGTGAGCGATCCGCTCAGCGACCTGGGCCTGGAGAACCTCGACGCAATCCCTGGTCACGTCGACATCCCTCCCGCCCTACTTCCCGGCCTCACCCTCCGTCGGCGGCGCCGGTGTCGCGGGCTCGTCTTCCTTCAGAGCCGCGTGCACCTTGGCCAGAAGCTTCGAGATGGGCAGGTCTTGCGGGCACTTCTTCTCACACTCGCCGCAAGCCTGGCAAGCGCCGGGTCGGTTCTCCGCGGGAAGCTTCGAGTACCAGCGGCGTCCGCGGTCGAGGTCGCCCGGGACCACGGCTACGTTGTAGACGGCAAAAGCATCGGCAATGCCGACCTTGTTCGGGCAAGGCGAGCAGTAATTGCAGCCCGTGCAAGGGATCCAGCCGGATTTGAGGGTCAACTCGCGGGCCCTGTCGAAGACGGCCGACTCCTCCGCGGTCAGCGACCCCACCCCGGAACGGCCGGCGCTGGCGGTGTTCTCCTCGACCTGGGCCATGGTGCTCATCCCGCTCAGGACCACGGAGACCTCGGGCTGATTCCACAGCCAGTCCAGAGCCCACTCCGCCGACGATCGCCGCGGCGTCAGTTCCTCCCAGAGCCGGCGCACGGGCGCCGGCGGAGAAGCCAGGGCGCCTCCCCTGAGAGGCTCCATGACGACCACGCCCAACCCCTTGCTGGCGGCGTAGCGCAGGCCTTCTAGTCCGGCCTGGAAGTCGACATCCATGTAATTGTACTGTATCTGGCAGAACTCCCAACCGCTAAAGTCGTCGATGATGGTCTTGAGGGTCTCGACTCGGTCGTGGAACGAGAACCCCAAGTGGCGGATGCGGCCGTCGGCCTTGGCTTTCTCCGCCCAGTCCAGAACCTTGAGCTCTCTCACCTTTGACCAGCCGCGGGCGTCGAGGGAGTGCAGGAGGTAGAGGTCGACGTAGTCCATCTCCAGGCGCTGGAGCTGTTCGGTGAAGTAGCGTTCGGCGTCCTCCGGCTTCTCCAGAAGCCAGACCGGCGACTTGGTGGCGACCTTCACTCGCTTGCGGTACCCGCCGGCGAGAGCCTTCGCGACCAGGCCCTCACTCTTGCCCCCGTGATAGGGGTAGGCCGTGTCGACGTAGTTGACGCCGAGGTCGATGGCCCGTCGGATCATGCGGATGGCCTCCGGTTCGTCGATCTGAGCCGGGTCTCCGTTGTGGAAGGGCAGGCGCATGACCCCGAAGCCCAGGGCGGACGGCTTCCAGCCGAGACGACCGAAGTCGCGATAATGCATTGGGGGGCTCCTCTCCCGTGGAGGTTGTCTTCCCAAGACCGGTCCCGGCTCTTCCAGCCGGTTCCGGGAGGTGCGGGGAGTAGGCTTTGCCGCTGGACCCGTAAAGACCTGCCGGCAGGACTAGGACCATTCCTTCCGAACCCCTGGACGACAGGGAAGAAAAGGGCGAGATCGCCCGCGGAAGACGGGGGGCTGCCTTGCGATGGTGGTGGCGAAGATCGGCGATCTGGACCTGTACTACGAGCTTGACGGTGATGGACCGCCGCTGGTTATGATCATGGGTCTCTCAGGCGACGCCGGCTGGTGGGAACCCTCGACCGTGAGGATTCTGAGCCGCGACTTCCGCGTCCTGCGCTTCGATAACCGCGACGCCGGCCGGACCACCGGACCCGCCTCTAGCTACACCATCAAGGACATGGCCCTGGACACCGTCCGCCTGATGGACCACCTGGGTCTTGAGAAGGCCCATATCCTCGGGATATCCATGGGCGGGATGATCGCCCAGGAACTGGCCTTGAATTACCCGGACAGGGTCGCCCGTCTCGTTCTCGGGTGCACGACCCCCGGCCTGCGGACCGGCGTCGCGCCTTCATCGGAGGTTCTCAAGATCATGACCGCGAGCCAGGAGGGCCTGCCGGCCTGGAAGGTTGCGGCCCAGTTGGCCAAGGTAACCCTGGCCCCGGGCTGGATGCTGACCCACTTCTGGAGGCTGCCGGGTCTGGTCCTCCGCACCGGACGCCACCCCATCCGCCCGGATGGATACGCCCGGCAACTAGTGGCCATCGGCGGCTTCGAAGCCGGCGACCGGCTTCCCGCCTTGAAGATTCCGACCCTCGTCATCCATGGCGACCGGGATGTCCTTCTCCCGCCGGAGAACGGACGCATCCTGTCAGGGCTCATCCCCGGAGCGCGCCTGGTGATCTACGAGGGGGCGGCCCATGGTTTCAGCACTGAGAGGCCCCGGCTTTTCGCCAGGACGGTGAGAGACTTTCTCCTGGAGGGGGCGGTGGCCTAGTCCGCCATCACCTTGGGCGAGCCGGCCGGCATCGTGGAAACCCGGCCCGCTCCGCGTCCGGTCCACACGGCAATGATCCGGCCGAGGACCCGCCGGTCGGGCACGGGGCCGAAGTCGCGAGAGTCGTAGGATTGGTCGCGGTTGTCGCCGAGGAGAAAGCAGGTCCCGTTGGTGACGGCCGCGACGCGTTTTACGATCAGGCCATGCTCGGGCAGTTCGGCCACGACCATCGAGCCTTCGGTCGGCCCGAGGACGCGGGCGAAGACCACCGTGTCTCCTGGACGAAGCGTTGGCCACATGGACAGGCCGCGGACCACGCCCAACCCCAGAGTAGACCTGACGGCCAGACTTATGAGAAGGCAAGCCAGAAGCAGCGGCAAGCGTCGCGCGCCGGGAGATCTGTAGTCGGGAGACCTGGGGTCGGAAGCCATGGGACAAGGATATGCGGGATGATGCCCCGCTAAACGCGCGACGGCGGGGGTGCGGCAAGGGGGTGGCCCGAGGTGACGGCGGACGAGATGTGGACGAGCCTGGCCCCGTTCTACGATCGCCTGTTCCCGCCCAGACGCGCCCAACTCGACTTCATCACGGCCGTGCTGGGACGGCTGCCTCACCCGGCTCGCCGCCTGCTCGATGTGGGCTGTGCCACGGGTGGCTACGCTTTCGCCCTGGCCGGGCGCGGCTACGAGGTCACGGGGGTCGACCTCTCGCCGGAGATGATCCGCGTTGCCCGGGGCAGGATCGGCCAGTGGGTGGCGGAGGGTCTGCCGGCCGAGACCGGACCGGAACGTGGCACGAGGGTTGGGGGTCCGATCCGCCCGCGCGAGCCTCGCTTCCTTGTCTCGGACATGACCAACCTGGCCGACTTGCCCTTTGACGAAAGAAGGCTGTTCGAGGGCGTCACCTGCCTGAGCAACACCCTCGCCCACCTGCTCTCGGCGGCCGAACTCGGGGCCGCTCTGGGCGAGATGGCCCGCGTCCTCACCCCGGATGGCGGGGCCATTCTCCAGACAGTGAACTACGACCGCCTGGCGGCCACCGGAGAGATGAAGTTCCCACCCCTCACCCTCGAGGCCGCCGGGACCCAGCCCGAGAACCTGGTCTTTCAGCGTCTCTACCTGCCCCGGGCGGACGGCCTGGTCCTGTTCGTCACCTCGCTTCAGAAGGCCGGGAGCGGGAGGGTCGTCTACCGGGCCGAGACCCTCCTCCGCCCCATCGTCCGCGACGAACTCGCCGCCGTGGCCGCCATGGCTTTCCACGGCCAGGTCGACGTCTACGGTGACTTCCTCTTCTCTCCCTGGTCGGAAGCTTCGCCGGCCACGGTGGTCGTGGCCGGGAGGGGGTGGGACTGATGCCCTCGTCAGCCGTCGTCGTACGGGGACTCACGAAGGCCTTCCGGGTTAAGACCCGGGCCGCCGGCCTGGGCGGGGCAGCGCGGGCCCTCTTCCACCCGGACTATCAGGAGACCCTGGCCGTGGCCGGGGTTACCTTCACCGTCGAGGAAGGCGAGGCTCTGGCTTTCATCGGACCGAACGGGGCCGGCAAGTCGACGACGATCAAGATGCTGACCGGCATCCTCCACCCCACCTCCGGCGAGGCCTCCGTCCTCGGCCGCACGCCTTGGCGGCAGCGCGAGAAGCTGGCCTTCGACATCGGCTCGGTCTTCGGACAAAAATCTCAGCTCTGGCTCCACCTGCCGCCGTCCGACTCCTTCGATCTCCTGGCCCACATCTACGAGATCCCGGCCGCGGAGTTCGCCTCCCGGCGCAACCACCTGGTCGAACTGTTCGAGATCGGTCCTTTCTTGCGAACACCTGTCCGCAAGCTGTCCCTCGGGCAGCGAATGCGTTGCGAAATCGCCGCGGCCCTCATCCACGGCCCTCGTCTCATTTTCCTCGACGAACCGACCATCGGCCTCGACATCGTCGCTCGCCAGACCATCCGCGATCTCATCCGGCGCCTCAACCGCGAGGAGGGCGTGACCGTCTTTCTCACCTCCCACGATGTCGGCGACGTGGAGCGCCTGTGCCGGAGGGTCGTCGTCGTAAGTCACGGCCGGATAATCTACGACGATAGCCTCAATGCCTTGAAGCGACGCTACCACCGGACCAAGTACGTGGACCTGCTGCTCGACTCTCCGGCCGGCGAGTTTGTTTGCGCGGGGGCCAGGGTCGTCAAGGCTAAGGGCTACGGGGTCAAGCTGGAGATCGACACGGAAAGAGTGCGGGTCGACCAGGTCCTTAGCCGCATCTTGGCCGAGCACCGGGTTCTCGACATCAACATCGAAGACCCTCCCCTGGAGGAGGTCATCGCTGAGATTTACGCCCGTGGGCACTTCGGCTGACTCCTAGCCCGCCGAAAGAGCCTCGATCAACCTCACCGGATCGACAATGACCCCCCGGGCCGTCGATTCGAGGCCGGTCACATCGACTGGTTGACCGGTGGCCAGGGCCGCCTCCCAGAACGTGACCGGGGTGACGTCGGGGTCCGCCTGACAGGCCAGAGCGTAGAGCCCGGCCAAGTAGGGGACGCACCAGCCCGGCCCTCCCTGCGCGTAGAACGCGTACTCGCCCACCCCCGTCGGACTGGCGGTGCACCGCGACTCCATCGGAACGTAGAGGATGTCGGCGGGGGGAGCGGGCGTTTGCGCGGCGTAGTACCCGAACCTTGTCACCGGCCGGTAGCTGTGTCGGTCCTCCGGGTCGGACAGAGGCGCTCTTTGCAGCCCGTTGAAGCGGAACCCGTGGCTCCAATGCAGGCTGTCGGTAATGACGAACACACCCTGCCGCGTGGCCCGCGCGATGGCCTCATCGACTGCGCACTTGTTGGTTCCTTCACGGTAGGCGCAGGAGATGGAGATGACGCGGATTCTCTGCCCTTCGGGCAGCAACTCGTTGAGCTCGAGAAGCCTGTCGATGCACACGGCCCGGGACATGACGTCTCTGTTCGTGGTGGCAATGAAGTAGAGATCGGCGCCTGGCGCCACTCCCGCGAACTCCCCGGCTGCAATGGAGGCTGTGGCGGCGCCATACGTCTGCGCATAGGGCGTCGTGCAGTCGATCTCTTCGTAGTACCGGAGACGGTCCGCGTACTCGATGTGACTTGTCAGGAGGGGCGCGTCGATGATGGCAATCCCGACCCCCTTGCCCGTGACCCCCTTCGCGTGAAGCGACCTCACGCCAAGGCCGGGGTTCTTTCCGAGCTCCATGAACCGGTCCGGGTCGAAGCCCTCAGGCAGCCGGGAAGGCCATTTCGTTTGGGAATCGAAGCTGGCGCCTAGAACATCCGCGAGACGGTCGCCGAGATCCAGCGAGGAGAGGTCGTAGCCGCGCAGGTCCACCTGGAAGGGGTTGAACGAACTAGGATTGTAGGTGGGCAACGCGGAGAGGACGCCGCGGTTCCAGTCGAGCACATCTGGACTTGCGTGGATGCCTATCGCCACCGGATCCAAACCTACCTTGCCCCCCGCGCAACCATGGCCCGCGGCGGTGAGGGCGACCGCACAGACCAGGACCCCGAAAACACGTGGAAGCCGGCCCCTGAGTCCCAGCACCTTGCTTGGCATTGCTGTCCTCTCCTACCTAGTCGGTCCAGAGTTAGCCCGCGCTACCATTCGGCCTGCGATGCCCCTTTCCTTCGGGATCTTGACCTGGCAGGTCGGCTGACAGCGGAATCTTGTGTGAACCTGCCCGAGACGCCATAATGGGCACATATCCGGAAGGGACGGCGGAGGGAGGCGACCACCGGTGGACGGAAGGCACCCCCAGGGCCGCCCGAAGGACTACCTCCGCCCCGACCGTCGCGGGAGTTGGCTCTTCCGGCCCGGGGCCCAACTGGCCAAGTATTCCGCCGTGGCCGGGGTGACAACCCGAAGCAATATGGCCTACCTGGCCGACTTCTTCCTGCGAGGCATCTTCCTGGTCATCGTGATGTTCGTCTTCTTCCAGCTCTGGCGGACGACCTACTCGGCCACTGGTGAAGACAAGATCGGCGGATTCAGCCTGCGGGAGATGATCTGGTACCTGGCCATGACCGAGGCCCTGATCGGCTGCTTCCCCCGCCTCACGGTGGTTATCGACGAGCAGGTGAAATCGGGGCAATTGGCCTACTATCTCTGCCGCCCGTACAGCTACCCCCTCTACCTCCTCTCGACCTACTTCGGCGAAATCGTGGTCCGCCTGCCGGTGAACCTCCTCATCGCCGGAGGTATGGCCTTCCTTTCCGTGGGTCCCCTCCCCTTCCGGCCGGAGACAATCCCGGGGCTGGCCCTGGCCATCACTCTGGGCTTTGGCCTCAACTTCACCATCGCCGCGGCCATCGGGCTTCTGGCCTTCTGGTTTGAGGACACCGGCTCCTTCTACCTCCTGTATTCGAGGCTGCTGATGATCTTCGGCGGGATGCTCATCCCGCTAGACGTCTTTCCAACCGCCATCCGGCGCATCGCCCTGGCCCTGCCGACCAACCTCATTCTCTACGGGCCGGCCCGTCTCTTCGTTGGTCACGGGGCCGGGGCCGCCGAGATCTGGCGCCTTCTGGGCCGCCAGGCCCTCTGGCTGGGCCTCCTCTGGCTCGGCCTGGTTGGGCTCTATCGATTGGGGGTGAAGCGGGTCAATGTCCAGGGTGGGTAGCGCCGGCGCCACAACTCGACACCGTGGCGGATTGGGCCGGACCGTGCGGTTTATCCTCGCTTATCTCCGGGCCAACCTGGCCATGGAGATGGAGTACCGGGCCGCCTTCCTGACCCAGGTCCTGAGCATGTTCATCAACGACGGAATGTGGGTGGCCTTCTGGGTTCTCTACTTCACCCGCTTCCCGGTCGTGGCCGGTTGGGGTAAGACCGACGTCCTGGCCCTCTGGGCCATCACGGCCACCGGCTACGGAATAGCCGTGGGCCTCTTCGGCAATGCTCTCCGGCTCTCGCGGATCATCTACACGGGAGGGCTCGACGTCTACCTGACCCAGCCCAAGAACGTGCTTCTCCATGTCCTGGTCAGCCGGACCCAAGCCTCGGCCTGGGGCGACGTGCTCTTCGGGCTGGTCGTCTTTGTCTGGCTGTGCGACCCCACCTGGGCTTCGACCGGGCTATTCCTTCTGGGAAGCCTCCTGGCCGCGGTCATCATCGCGGCCTTCTTTACTCTGGCCCAGAGCCTGGCCTTCTTCATCGGCAACGCCGACACGGCGGCAGATCAACTCGTCAATGCCTTGATCCACTTCGCCACCTACCCGACCGACATCTTCCGCGGTCTGACGAAGGTTCTCCTTTTCACGGCCCTGCCGGCCGGGTTCATCAGCTACATGCCGGTCGGCTTGATGCGCGAGGCCGATCCAATCTTTATCGCCGGGGCCACGGGCGCGGCCGCCACGCTCGCCACCGCGGCCATTCTGGTCTTCCGGGCCGGACTGCGCCGCTACGAGTCGGGGAACTTGATCACGACGAGGCTTTAGACCCGCGACCCGTAGCCCCCGGCCCCGCGAGTCCGTCCGGGCAGGAGACCAGGCCGGGACCCAGGAAGTAAGCGAGGGTCAGGCTGATTGACTTCCCAGGGAGGGTTCGCCCACGACCAGAGTCCTGGCCTTCAACGGAAGCCCCCGCGGAGGGCGCGGCAACACCCAGGCCCTGCTCTCCCCCTTTCTCGAAGGCGCCGCCTCGGCCGGAGCGGCCACGGAGTTGGTCATGGCCAAGGACCTCCGGGTCGGCTTCTGCAAGGGCTGTTACACCTGCTGGGCGACCACGCCGGGCCGGTGCTGTCAGGATGACGACATGACCCAGGTCCTGGACAAGCTGCGGCAGGCCGACTATGTGGTCTACGCCACCCCCCTTTATCACTTCGGAATGACCGCCCTGCTCAAGCGCGTTCTGGAGCGAACCCTGCCCCTTCTTGAACCGCGCATCATCCAGCGGGGTGACCGCTCGGGCCACCCTCTGAGACCGGACACAAAGCGCTCGAAGTGGGTCCTGATCTCCAACTGCGGCTTTCCGGATCGGGTCCACTTCGAACCCCTTGTCGAGCAGTTCCGGCATCTGACGGCGGGTGGACGGTCCCTGGCCGCGACCATCCTTGTCGCCGCGGGCGAGGCCCTTGGCCGGGCCTACTCTCCGGACGGACCCTTCGAGTGGCTCAACGTCGCCCTACGCCAGGCCGGCCAGGAGGTCGTGACCCAAGGCCACCTTAACCCCGAGACGGAGGCCATCCTGGCCCGGCCCCTGGTCCCAGCCACCGGCTACGTGGCCCAGGCCAACCGGAGTTGGGATGCCCGTCCGGAGCCCTCCTCTCGGGACACCTCCCGCCCCGAGGAGTAGAGATGATGGGGCGTCGAGGGGACCCAGCCACCACACGTCTGGTGGTGGACAATCACGTCCACACCCGCTTCAGCGGGCACTCGGAAGAGGGCGTCGAAACCACGGCTCTCCGCCGGGTCGGGCTTGGCCTCGGGCTACGGGTGAGTCTGCGGGAGCACGCGCCCCTGCCGGAAGGGTTTGAACTCCGCCAGGTAGAGGCCCCCGGGCCGGAGTTCCCGCCCGTCTCCACGGCCGTGGGGCTTTCCCTGCGGGACCGCTCCCTCGATCTGTTCTACAAGGAGTGCCTGGAGGCCGGACTATCCGTGGGCTTCGAGGTGGATGTCTTGGGCGGGCGGCTCGACCTCACCGAGGAACTCGTCGGGGAACTCCACCACCGGGCCCGGTCGGCGGGGGTGACCATCGATGCCCTCAACTGCTCCCACCACGTCATGGGCGAGAGCCCGTGGGATTTCACCCCCTCGACTCTCTTGGCCGCCATCAGCCTCTGTGGCGGGCCGGCGGCTTTCGCCCGCCGGTACTTCACCGAGATCCGCGAGGCCGTGTCGACGGGCCTGTTCCACTGCGTCAGCCACATCGAGGCCCCGCGCAAGTTCGACGCCGGGGCCAAGGCCCTGCCCCGGCCGGCCTTCGCCGGCGCCGAGGATGTCTGGTCCGAGGAGTTGGAGCGAACCCTGGAGGCTCTGGCCGTGGACGGGGTGGCTCTGGAGTACAACACCGGCGGCCGGGCCACCTGGGGCCGTCCCTACCTGAGTCCCGACGCCTTGCGCCGGGCGGCCGATCTCGGCCTTCGTCTGGTCGTGGGGTCCGACGCCCACCACCCCGAGCAGGTGGGGCGTGGTTTTGTCGACGCCGAACGGGAGCTTCGGGGGGCCGGGATCACCGAGGTCTGGACCTTTCAGGCCGGGGAGTTCATTCGGATAGAACTGGGCGCAGAGTGAGCCGGCCTTTAGCCGCCAGGTTCCGCCCGACGATGGCCAGGGCCCCGAAGACCCCCGGAACAGAGCAGGCAAAGTTCACAGCCGCTTCGAGGTCGCCTTTCCCCTTGATCTGGTTCCCCGTAGCCGTGGCCACGGCATCGGCCAAGGAAGCTGAGCGGGCGACAATGATGGCGGCGTCGGCGCAACCGAGACTGAGCGAGGGTCCTACAGTGCCCGACGACGTGCAGACACCCAGCCCCCGGCCGGCGTCCGCGCCGCTGATAACCAGGGCCGCGCGCCCGGTGAAGGGTGAATTTCCGGCGAACAGGCCCACGAGACGCTCCCGCTCGGATTGAACGTGGATGTCGCCCCCGTTCTCGACGAGGACGTCGGGCGAGAGAAGGGCCAGATCGCGCCCGACCCACTCGGCCACGGCGCCGGCCACGGCGGCCATCGGTCCGACACCGCACACGGCGGCCGCCTCGGCCATGGCCCGGACGATCGGCGGCGCCCCCCTCGGAACGGGGTGGGGTTCGAGGGTCGTGGCGAAGACAGGATCGGCGGCGATGTAGTCCTCGATGTCGCCGCGGAGGCGGCGAACCGTGTCGCCCGCGCGCTGGACCAACTCGGGGCTGAAGTCCTCCCGCCGGACCCCGACATGGAGGTCGGTCTCCTTCCACGTGATCTGGAAGTAGGCCAGGTCGACGGCCCGGTGGAGACGGCGGTAGTGGCGCTCGCCGCGCTCCGAGTCTCCTCCGATCAGGCCCAAAGCCCTTCCCCCTTCCTGGTTTCTCGGCGTCCCCGGCGTCCCCGGCGTCCCCGGCGTCCCCGGCGTCCCCGGCGTCCCCGGCGTCCCCGGCGTCCCTAGAAGCGTACTTCCATGGCCTTCACGGGGCAAGCCACCGTGCAGATCTGACAGACCACGCACTTCTCTTCGTCGAAGGCGACCTCGGCCCCGGGTCGGACTACATGAAGAGCCCCGGTAGGGCAGATCGCCGTGCAGGCGCCGCACATGGTGCAACGGTACTCGCTCCGGCGAATGGCCTGGTCAAGAGATTGGACCTCCACGCCCCGGCCCTTGAGATACTCGATGCCCTCCTCGCACTTCTCCCCGGTTACAGCCAAGACCATGGATCCTTCCTTCTGCGGGTTGACGTTGGCCCGCAGGATGTTGACGACCAGGTCGTAGTCCTTGACCAGCCGGTAGATGATGGGCTTGTCGGAGTTTGCCGCGTCGAAACGGAGGACTATTCTTTGCGTGGCCACGGGGAGATCACCTCAACCCTTTAGAAAATGCGCCTGGGGCGCCTCGGCCCCGGACGGGAGAAGCCGGACCGGTTCGGCCAGGAAAAACCGGCCGCCAAGCAGCCACTGCTTCAGCAAGCCGGCAATCTCTCGCGCCCGTGACAAGCTTGAGAGCGGGGCGGTCGGGACGGCCTTGCCGTTGACAGTTATGCCGCCCGACTCCAGCTCGAGGTAGCTGACCAGGCCGAGGTTGCCGGGCCTCCGGCTTGGGTAGGCCTGGCTGTAGTCCACAACCGGAGCGTAGAGGTCTCGGTTGGACTTGGCCGCGTGCCGGGCGACCTCCTCGTCGAGGAGGGGTATCGGTAGACCGAGACCCACGCTCAGGGTGGCCCCGTAGCCGGCAAAGCTGGTCCCCACAAGCCAACGGGAGTTCATCTGCTTGAGATCACCGATGACGGCCAGAGTACCGCCGGCCGGTCCGAGTTCGCGCCCGTCCGGCCCCCGCTGCATGGACGGGAAGTGCTGAGTCCCATTCCAGGCCACGTAGCCGACGCCACCACCGAGGAAGATGCGGGTGCCGACGCCTATGGTTCGGAACTCGGGGTCTTTGAGAAGCGGGCTGAGCTGCCCCGAGCTCGAGTAGTGGGCGTTACCGAGGTTCGGCTTCAAGATGCCCATGTAGGTGTAGAGCGTCCGGGCGCCCAGGTTCACGGCGCAGTTGTAGTTCTGATAGGCGTTGCGAGGGTTGAAGAGAATGGCCTCGTTGATGTCCGGCAAGGTGATGACGGTGTCGATCTCACGCCTGGGGTAGCAGTCGGTCCCGTAGCCTGTCGCCCGCAGGCGGACGGGCCGGCCGGCGACCAGATCCTCGATGACGTGACCGCCTCCCCGGCGGAACTCCCCGGGATGCCGGGCATTGAGAGGGTCGTCGTCCGGAACCTCGGTGGCCCCCAGATAGGCGTCGACAGCGGCCAGGCCGGCGTAGGCCGGGACGTCGTCCAGCCAGACCCGGTGCATCTTGATGCGCGGGGACGAATGACCGAAGCTGAGAAACGCGCCTGAGGAACACATCGGGGCGAAGGTCCCGGTGGTGACAACGTCGACTTCCGCGAAGGCCGAGCCAAGACCCTTTTCCTCGGCCCTGGTCACAAACTCGTCGGCGGTCAGGACGACGGCCTGTCCGGCTTTGAGCTTCTCGTTGATCTCCTGGTAGGTTCGCTGCACGCCAAGATGCCCCCCAGCCGGCCTGTCCATTGACGGGTGTTTTCCATACATACCAGCTAGGGAGCGGTCGTGTCAAGGGGTGGGGTAAAGTAAGCCGGAACTACCGAAGGTGGTTAGTCGTGACGACAGCCTCAAGGGCTTCCTCGTAGGCCCGCAGGGTCGCGGCGTTGAAGAGAATAAAGGTGACCCGCTCAAGCGATGTCTCTTCCCGGAGACCCTCGATCACGGCCTCAAGGGCGATGCGGGCCGCGAGGGCGAGAGGGTAGCCGTAGACACCGGTGCTGATGGAGGGCAGGGCCAGGGTGCGGACCCCGCGCTCGGCGGCCAGGGCCAGGATGGATCGGTAGGCCGAGGCCAGGAGCTCAGGCTCTCCCGCTCGGCCGCCCCGCCAGATCGGCCCGACAGCGTGGATGACATACTTGGCCGGCAGGTTCCCGGCCGTGGTGACAACGGCCGATCCGGTCGGGCATCCGCCGATGGCCCGGCCCTCGGCCATGATGGCCGGTCCACCGGCCCGGTGGATGGCGCCGTCGACCCCGCCGCCGCCGGCCAACTGGGCGTTGGCCGCGTTACCGATGGCCTCGGCCGCAAAGCGGGTGATGTCGCCGAACTCAAGAACGAGAGTTCGCGGGCCTATCGCCAGGGACCTCATCTCGCCCGCACCTCCACCGTGCCCTACTCCACCTCAAGCCAGCCCAGGTCTAACTCCAGACCGGTGGCCGTCTCGAGTTTTCCCTGGCCACAAGCGGGACAGGTGGTCTGTCCGCCCTCCCCCGGGGCGAGAAGCCCGCAGGCCGGACACCGGGCCGTCGCCGGGACGCGCTCGATGACCAGCACGGCCTCATGGAGAGCGGTGCCTTTGGCCAGGGCGGCGAAGTCGTCGACCAGGTGATCGCAATCCACGGGTTGGAGGGCCCCTATCCGGGCCCCGACAACCTTCACCCGGGAAGCGCCGGACCTTCGGGCTTCCTCGAAGGCCGCTTCCAGGAAGCGGCCGGCCAGTCCTGTCTCGTGCAAGTCAGGCCCTCCTCCGCCGCGCCGGCGACGCGACCAGACCCCGGCGTCCGACCCGAGGGCCGGCTATTGACCGTTGGCCTTCGCGGCCGCCTTCTCGGCCAACATGATCATCTGGAGTTCGCGCCAGTTCTTCGGCACTACCGGCGGCCGCTCGCGACGCTTCATGGTCAGAGCCTCTGTCGGACATTCAAGGTTACAGACACCGCATCCGATGCACCGTTCGAGATCGACGGTCACGCCGGTGTCGGTCTCCGTGATAGCCTTCACCTGGCACCGATCGACACAGGCGCCGCACGCGGTGCACTCGCCCGCGTCGAAGGAGACGACGTAGGCCGAGGTGGCCACGGCCGTCGGGCGCTTGAGGTGGGTGATGCCCCGCAAGATGCCGCAGCAACAGCCGCAGCAGTTGCAGATGAAATTGACTCGCTCCTGGCAGTTATCCGTGCAGTGGACGAGCCCGGCCTTCTCCGCGCGATCCAGGGCGTCCATGGCCTCGTCCACGCCGACCTTGCGGGCGAAGCCGCGGTCGGCGCAGAAGTCGGCGAACCGTCCGAAGATCATGCACACATCGAGCGGGGCCCCGCACCCGTGTCCCAGGAGATTGGCCTCGTGGCGGCAATAGCAGTTGGTGAGAGCCACCGAGCGCGCTCCCCGGATGAGCTCAGATACCTTCTCGTAGGGGAAGACCTCGATGCCCGAAGGGATCTGGCGCTCCACAACCACGACCCTCGGAAAGGGCGTCGTCGTCCGGGTCAGGCTCTGACCCCACCCGGCGTAGTAGTAGGCGTTGAAAAGCTGAGCCAGGCGCATGGCTCTCGGCGTGTGCTCGGCCTTCATGAACTGCATCTCGAAGATGCCGGGGACCAACGGGAGAAGCGAGTAGAACGTGACCCCCTCCCGCTGGGCGGCGAAGACGACCCCTCGATCCGCCAGGCGTTCGCAGACAACCCGCAGTTCATCGGCCTTCATTCCAAGGTTCGCGGCCAGTTCCGGGACAGGTGTCGGAAGCTGGGGCAGCCGGGCGGCGATGGCCGCCTCCTCCGGCGTGAAGAGCTCGCGAAGGATGTCGTCAAGGGTCGCGTCGGGCGGGGCGCCCAGGGGGAATTGGTCGAGCCTGCTCCGCAGTTCGGCGTGGGCGGGATGGAGTGGCTTTTGGGCTTGTCCGCTGGCTTCGGTCACGGGGTGGCGCACCTCCGTTCCGGACGCGCCGGGGCCCATCACGGCGTGGCCGGTTCTTCCAGGCTGATTCGGCGACCACTCCGGGGTTCCTGTGCCCGCCCGCTACCCTAGCTGGCCGCCACCCGCGGAGGGTGCGCGACGCCCCCGAACCCCCGAGCGGGTTTGCGCCCGCCGGAGATAGACCGACAGTCCGAGGAGGGCCACAAGTTCGACCGCCAGAAGGCCGACGATTTCGAGGGCCAGCCGCTGGAACAGTGACTCCGGCAGCATCTGGATGAGGAGAGAGTCGGCCGGCAGGAGCCAGAGGTCATTGGTGAAGAGGGTCTCGTGGAAGGCGGTCCAGAAGGAGCTGAACCCCGTGAGCATGGCCGCGGCCAGCAGGGCGCCGGCGCCGAGGAAGGCGGCCGCGCCCTGGCCAAGCCCGCGTCCGAGCCGAGCCAAGCCTTGGCGGCGTTCGACGAGAATCACGGCCAGGCCACCCAGGGCGATCACGAACAAGGCTACCCGGCGACAGGTCGTGGCCAGCCCGAAGAGGGACCGGACGTCGACCATGTGGTCGATCTCGATTCGGCTGAAGGCCGGCCGCCCGGGTGGGCCACCGTCCACGTCGGCGCGATCGAACTGAAGATCCGTCCGCCGCCCGGTGGCGTAGTCCAGGGTCCGCCTCATCGTCCAATCGAGCTGCTCCAGGGAGAACCCGGTCGCGGCCGGCGCTCCGGCCTGGGCGAAGCTCTCGCGGTAGGCCGGCATGTCGTAGGCGACGGCCTCGACGTCGACCAGGAGCAGAAAGGAGGGCAGAGCGAGGCCAACGGCCAGAGCCGCCAGAAAGGAGAGCAGCCTCCGTGTCCGAGTCACTGTCCCGCCACCACCCTCTCCTTGTGATTTACCAACGCGACAGACCGGACGCTTCGCCGCGGGCGCCGACCCCAGCCGTGCGCACCGACCCAGCCGTACGCACCGACCCAGCCGTGCGCGGTTACTTCGCCGCGGGCGAGGAGAAGGTCCTGCTAGCCGCGTCTTCTCCCCTTGCCTTGCGGCCGCCTCGCCCTCGGGCTACCTCCCATTAGAGCGAAGAGTTCTGCATTTCGGTAGGATTTGGTCGTGTGGCTGACGAAAATCGCCCCTATATCTGATTCTTCGACGAAAGCCGCAACCAAGTCTGCCTTCTGGGAGGTCGACAGTTTGGAGACCCGACCCTGGCACCGCCACTGGCCGCGCGGACTCCCACTCAGCCTCGACTACCCGCCGGTCCCCGTTTGGAAGCTTCTCGAAAGCTCGGCCAAGAAGTATCCGGACACTCAGGCTATCATCTTTCAGGTCGGCGAGGGAGTGACAACCTACTCCGAACTCTGGGAGCAGGCCCAACGCTTCGCCACGGCTCTGGCAAGTTTCGGGGTCGGCAAGGGCGATGTGGTCGCGGTCCAGTTGCCCAACAGCCCGCAGTTCGCCATCGCCTACTATGGCGCCCTCCTCACCGGCGCCACCTTCACTCCCTGCAATCCCCTCCTCTCCGCTCCCGAGCTCCGCTACCAGTTGGATGATTCTGGAGCGAAAACCCTAGTGGCTCTGGACATGTTCATGGCCACGGTCATGGCCGTGCGCGCGGAAACCGGGGTCAAGCGGGTGATCGTGACCGGCATCCAGGAGGTCCTCCCGCCGTTTGCTCCGGTGGATGTCTCGTCCTACGGCCCCGAGACCTACAGCTTCCAGGAACTCCTGGGCGCCCATTCTCCCGAGCCACCGGCCGTGACCATCCAGCCCGGCTCGGACGTGGCCCACCTGGCCTACACCGGCGGAACGACCGGCATCTCCAAGGGAGTTATCCTCACCCACCAGACCGTGGTGACCAACTCCCTGCAGTTCGCCCACTGGTGCACTGGAGGGCGCCCGGTCCTGGGGGGAAGCGACGGCCTCATCCATATCGATCGCCCGGCGACTGGACCGGGTGAGCACTGGGAGTATCCCGTGACTCCCGGGCGGGGAAAGGCCATCATCGTTGTTCCATGGTTTCACGCCATGGGCGTTATCGGCTACCTGAACTTCCCGGTCTACGTGGGCGCGACCATGGTTGTCCATCCGCGTTTCGACGCCGGCGCCTACCTCCGAGACATCTCCGGGCACGCGGCGGCCGTATTCGGTGGCGCGCCGCCTCTCTTTCAAGCCATGCTGAACCATCCGGAGATCGACTCTTTCGACCTCTCCCAGGTCCGGCTGGTGGCCAGCGGGGCCGCCCCGCTCCCGGTGGAACTTCTGGGCGAGATGGAGCGCCGTCTCAGCGGGGGAGTTCTCATGGAGGCCTACGGGCTGACGGAAGCCACCATGGGGGCGACGGCTAATCCGGCCAACTGGTCCGGCCTCCGCAAGCCCGGATCGGTCGGCATTCCCATCTTCGACACGGAGGTCAAGATCGTCGACCTCGACGACTCAAGCCGAGAGCTTGTCGGCGGCGAAACCGGGGAGATCTGCATCAAGGGTCCCCAGGTGATGCAGGGCTATCTGGGCCGGCCCGAGGAGACAGCCCAGGTGCTCCGGGACGGCTGGCTTCTGACCGGTGACATCGGACGGATGGACGAGGACGGCTACGTGTTCGTGCTCGACCGCAAGAAGGACATGCTCATCTACAAGGGCTACAACGTCTATCCGCGCGACCTTGAGGAGATTCTCTTCACCCACCCGGCCGTGGCCAATTGCACCGTGGTCGGCAAGCCCGATCCCCTCGCCGGCGAACTGCCCAAGGCCTTCATCGTCCTGAAGCCCGGCGCCGTGACGAGCGCCGAGGAGATCATGAGTTTCGTCGCCGCCCAAGTGACGCCCTATAAGAAGATCCGAGAGATCGAGTTCGTCGACGAGATCCCCGTCAGCCTGGCCGGCAAGGCCCTCAAGCGCGAACTCAGGGAGCGCGAGAAACTCAAGGCCGGGCAAGCCAAGGCCTGAGGCGACCCGGACCGGAGAGGCCCAGGAGGAGCGGGAGAGGGCCGGCGGGCGAGGCCGAAGCAGCGGAGAAGGCCGGCCGGCCTTCTCCGCTGCCGTGAGACGCTGGAGACGCATCCGTCTTCTGCTATCCGCTAGTCCTTCGGTCCGCGGCCGCGGCCGTTGCCACCGCCGTTACCGCGCCCGTTTCCGTTACCGGAGTTCTTTCCGCCGTTTTGGCCGGCGCCACTCAGCAAGGCGCCGTTGGCGCCCCCGTTGAGAGGGCCTTCACCGTTACCGTAAGCGTAACGATGCCGCAGGGTCTTGGACGACTTGCCGATGAACCGGACCCACTTGGCGCCCCCGGCGCCGTCGCCCTTGACGACGACCCGGTCCCCGACGGAGACGTCGGTGATGGCCAGGGTCAGCGGTCCGGCGTAGACGGCCGTGGCCTCCGTGACAACGAAGGTGTAGACCAGCCCGTCTTTCGCCCTGACCGCGATGTCGGTTACCGCGATGGTCTCAACAATTCCGGGGACCGCCGCGTACTGGCTCCTGCCGCTCGGGAGAACGACAGCGGGTGTGACGATGATGTTGTCAACCACGCCGTCGGTGCCGCTCACCTGGGCCAGATCACCGATGTTCACGATGTACTCGCCCGTTTCGGCCGTAGGGGCCACGATGGTGAAGGTTTCGGCCACGGGGTAGAGGTACTCGCCGGTCTCGTTGGTCACGGTGATGTATGGGCCGGCCGGAGCAGGCTCCTCCTCGACCGGGTCCGTGGTGTCAACCGGATCGGTCGTCCCGTCAACCGGATCGGTCGTCCCGTCAACCGGATCGGTCGTCCCGTCGTCGGTGTCCTCGTCGGTGTCGCTGTCCGGCAGGCAGGAGATCACTCCCGAAAGACTGTAGGCCACGACAACCCCCGTGGTCGTGAAGGGGACCGGCGCCGGGTCGGTGACCGGATCAGTGACCGGGTCGGTGACCGGGTCTTCGGCTAGAGCCGACGAGACCGAGAAGGTGAGGATGAGGGTAAGAGCGATTAGACAGGCCGCTAGCTTACTCCAACTGGTTCTCTTTTTCATCTTTGCACCTCCTTTGCCCGGTCGGGCTTAACCGCGCGGACCCGACCGAAGAGGTTCCGTCACACCTTTCGCTCCGAGGGGCGATTTCCTGGGGGTCATTCAAGAGACTTCCGTCCCGGGGTTCTCTAGCCAACCGCTCCAGCCCCTGTCAGGCGCCAACCAAAGGGCCGCGCCGGCTACGGATCCGTCCTGGTTATGGTCAAGAGGAAGTGGCTGGTCGTTTCGGGCAGATCCGGCCGGCCCAGGAGCCCGGCGGAGTTAGTGTGCTCGACGACCTGGAACCGGGTTGGCTCCATCTTGCCGGCGAAGGCGAAGGCCACCGCCAGGGCGCCGGGAGAGTCCAGGTTCGAGGGCCCCATCCCGAACAGGGTGGGCCAGTCGGCTCGCGTCAGGGCGGCCAGGGTGAGTTCGTCCCTGTCCTCGGCCTGGGATCGCGGGAGGTAGTGGGAGAAGTCGACCGAAGCCACGACGAAGACGTCCCCACCGGTGGCGGTGGCCCATTCCCGGAGGAAGCTACCCAGGACCGCCGCCTCCTTGAGGGTGATACCCCTCCGTAGCGTGAGGGCAACCACTCTGGTCTCGGGCAAGTACAGCTTGACCAGCGGCATGAGGGCCCCTATGGAGTGCTCGCCGTCCAGGGTTGTCCAGGCCTCCTGAGCCAGCCCGGCCTCGAGGAGGGCCGAGACAAGTCCGTCGTCGGCCGCCGTGTCGCCCCAGGCCGTGCGCCAGGAGGCGTAGTCGGTTCCGACGCCTGGCCCTCGTCCGAAATGGTCCGGCCCCACGATGACGAGGGTCTCCGGCGGCCGGACCCTGAGATAGGCGAGAAGTCCGGCCGGAAGGTGTCCGGCCACCAGATGGTGCGGGACAACCGCGGCCACCCACTCCATCGCTCCGTTCGGACCTTGTGCCGCTAGGCGCAGATCCTCTACCACCCGGGCCGCGCCGTCCACCGCCGCCTTGAGGCCGGCCGAGTCGGCGAAGCGATCGGCGTGGGCGGGCGTCGCCGCCTTTGCCTCCGCTCGCCGGACCGCCTCGTCTCCGGCCGCCCGCGAAACGGCGCAGCCCGCGAGGGCGGGGCCGGTGGCGAGAAACAGGATGGCCACGGCGAGAACGGTCCGCGATCTACGGCTTGATCGCAAGTTCATCCTTGCCCGTGGCGGCGAAGATCTCGCCGCTCTTCACGTGAACGAGAATGGCCGGGTCGGCCTGGTACTGCCCGAGGGAAACGACCCTCGCGTAGTAGGTGACCGTGTCGGAACCACCCCGTGGCGCCGGCTTCCCCGTGGCGGGGTCGATCGGCCCCGAGTCGACGTAGATGTTGAAGGTCACCTTCTGCCCGTCGACCTCGGCCGGATAGTCCACCTCGGAGTCGCTGATCCCCAGTTCGTAGACCCGCGGCACGGCTTTGAGACCGGAGGGTAGGAAGTCGACTAACTGGTACGGGCCTTCCGGCGCCTGGCCCGTGACCCCCCAGCCCAGGACAACCTTGACCACATCCCCCGCGCCGAAGGTGGTTACCTTCCTTCCGCCGACGAAGTAGTCGCGGGACAGGCTGGCCTCGCCACCGCCGATCCTGGTCTGGGAGAGATCCGCCGGTGACCGGTAGGCAACGCAGAGGCCGACCTTGCCCTGGACCTTGGTGAAGTCGAGGCTCGGCAGGTCCTCCGCCGGGAGCAGGCAGGTGTAGGTCTCGCCCGGCTTCAAGCTCACGTTCTTCCCGTCGGGCCCCAGAGTGAAGGAGACCGAGGTGGAGGGCGCCGACGGAACGGTCACTTCGAGGAAACGGCTCATCTCCAGGAAGTTCAGTTCCTCCCAGGGCACGTTGTCGAGGAGGTACTCGAAGAGGGCGGTCTTGTCGGGCATCTTTAGCCCGGCCGCGACAACCGCCGCCAGGGATGTGGCGGCAATGATCTCTTCCTGGTCGCGGCTGACGTTGAGCCGAAGCAGCGGGCCAATACGGTCGCCCGAGGCTTCGAGGACGCCACCGAAGATGTCTCTGGCCGTCTCCTCATCGCCCAGTTCAATCAGGCCCAGGCAGGCGTAGAGCTTCTCTTTCACGGAGAGATCCGGCTCGGAGGCCACCTTCCGGAGATCGCTCAGGACAGGCTGTTCCAGGGCGGCCAGACCGTAGAGGGAGATGATGAATCTCTCCCGGCTTTGGGTCTCGTCGTCATAGACCTGGCCCAGATAGGACAGAAGCCCGTCCCGGTCGAAGCCGACCTCGCCCAGGGCAGCCACCTTGGCCGTAAGTTCGAGACTGGCGTCGGCGTAGGGTAGGAGGGCGATCCCGCCCTCACTCCTCTGACAGGTCAGGAGTTCGCTGGCCGTGGGAGGCGCTCCGATCAGCTCTTCCGCGTATTCGAAGTGCTCCAGGAGAAGCCGGCGAGCCACGACGGCGGCCGCCTTCATGTCCAGGCGACGACCACTGCCCGAGAGCCGCCAGAGCATCCCCAGGTATTTCCCCCGCTCTTGATCGCAGAAAGTCAGGGTGGCCAACTCGCCCGGTTCAGCGGTTACCGTGAGCCCCTCGCTCACCTCGTAGTAGTCCATGCGATCGAGGCGGAGATAGGTGTCCAGGACTTCAATGGGTTTGGTCAGAGTGTCTTCGAGAACCTGGCCGCCGGCCGGAGTGGCCTGGCCGGTCACCGTCAGCCTGTAGTTGCCCTTCTCAAGACGTCCCAGGTCGATGTCCGCCGGCTTGAAGGATGTCCCGGCCACCGGAGAGAGATCCACCGGCTCGTAGGCGCCGTCGGGCTTCAGCCGGGCCAGTTGGGCCGCGAAGGTCACGGCCGTCCCGGACGGAAGGGCCGCCCCGTAGGCGCGGGCCTGGATAATCGGACCGTCACCGGCCAGGTAGGTCTGGTTCATGGATAGCTCGACAAAGAACGGCAGGCGGACCGGAACGTCCAGGCTGCCGCTGCCGGCCCGGACGCCCGAGGCGTAGGCCTGGTAGGTCAGACGCCAGGAGGTGAGGTTATCCGGAAGGACCGTCTCGACCGTGCCCTGTCCATCGGCGCCCGTCGTTAGGCTCTCAAAGAGGGCCGCGTCCTTGAAGTCCTGCCGGCCGCCACCCTCGCCGCCGCACTCCGCCCCTCCGCCACCCAGCAGCCTACGGTAGTGGGAACCGCGGGTCAAGAAAACGTAGTCGCCGATGGTCCGGCCGTAGAGACTGGAGAGAAGGTCGACCGACTGCCCGCTCAGGGCGAAGAGAGCCTCGTCGACCAGGCAGAGATTGACCTCGGCCCCCACCGGCCGTTCTTCGTTGTCCCTGACCTCCACTCCGAAGACGACCCGGTCTCCGGGAGCGTAGCTCTCCTTGTCGGTGGTCACGGTCACTTGAAGCTCGCGTCCGGAGTAGTCGAAGCCGATCAGGCGCGACCCGACCTCGTTGTAGTACCGGCCGTCGAAGTAGACGGCGCCGACATTGGTGTTGGGAATGAACCCTTCCTCGAAGGTCAGGGAGTACTCCGGGTCGTCCTCAACCGTGACCGCGTCCAGACCCTGGCGACCGGTGTAGAAGAGAAAGCCTTTGGCCCGGGACGGGACGGTCGTCTCTCGCTCCTGGACCACGACCGTGGCCGTCTCACCGACGGTGTATCTAGCCGATTCCCGATCCGGGGTCGCCAAGTAGTACCAACGATAGCCGTAGTCGGGTCCGATGAAGGACCCGCCGTGGAAGTAGAGCTCGGCGGCGGTGGCCCGCCCGGAATCGTCCTGGGAGTCAAGGCGCGCGTAGTAGCTCTTGGCGGGATCGTGGGTGAACGTCCAGGAGGCCGTCCCGTCGGCGGCCGTGGTCATAGTGAAGCCCTGGATCGGGACCCGGACTTCCGTGTAGTCATAGGTCTTCCTGGTAATCTTCTGGACGAAGTCGTAGTACTGGCCTGTCTCGCGGGCCTCCCAGCGAATCTCCAGAAGCTGCCCGCTTATGCTCCGGTCGGCGACGGGGTCGCCGAGGTAGCTCTCCTCTCCCCAGCCAACATCCGAGCCGGGGGCGTTGATCTTGTCTAGGGTCACCTTGTTCATCTTGGCCTCGATCGTCGTCGCCGTCGGTTCGGCCGTGGCGGAAACTCTCAGGGCCACATCCTTTTCAAAGACCCGCACCCCGCAATCGGCGTAGATCAGGCCGGTTTCGGGGAGGTTGGCGTTGGCGTTGAGGTAGTTGTCGCGCTCGACCCTGAACAGCTCGCTCCCTCGGGTCGGAGTGTTCGTCAGGGCCGCCCGGCCGGTAACGTCGGTGGTCAGGATCCCGGAGAGGGTGGTGTCCCCGTCGCAGAGAGTGTAATCGAGGCTCAACTCGGAGACCGGGGTGCCCTCGAAGAAACTCGCGTCGAGGCTGTAGCGGACGACCTGGCCGACAAAGACGGCCTTCTTGTCCGAGGTCAGGGTGACGCGGTAGGCGGGCTTGGAGTAGGTGGCCACCTCGAAGCCCTGAGCGCCGAAGACCGCCCCGTCGTAGGTCAGTTCCAGCCGGTAGTAGCCCGGCCGGAGGTTGGGCAGGGTCACGCTGCCGTCGAAGGTGTGCCGCTTGACCTCGACCTCTTGGGCCGAAACGAGAGTAGCGTCACCTTCTCCCGTTCCACCCCACCCCAGGGGACCCTCCCAACAGTAGTTGGAGGTCCGGAGCTCCACTCCGACGCGGGAAATGTCGGTGACACCGAGATTTCTGGGCTCCATCACGCCCCAGAACCTGACGGTGTCGTCGGGCAGGTAGAGCGGGCGATCGGTGTAGAGGTAGGACCAGAAGTTGTCGATTAGACGTGTTTGCTCGTCGTAGGGGTTCCAGCCGGGCGACAGGTTCAAAACCAGTTCCGATCCGTCAGGGGCCTTGGCCGTCACATAAAACTGGGCGCCGGGCTCGAAAGACCCGCTGGAGATGACCGGGTCGGTAATGGCCTGGGGCGTGGTGAACCGGACCAGGCCGTCGGCGTTCGAGGTGCCCAGGGGCGCTCCCCCGGGAGGCTGGCGGACGGCCACGCTTCCCACCGGACTTCCGGCCTTAAGGCTGTTGAACCAGAGAACCGTGTCATTGGTGGCCTCCACGGCGTAGCAGGAGAGGTCGGTCACCTGGACCCAAGCGTAGTAGGCGAAGGGCGCCAGGTGGAAGGAGATCAGGTAGTAACCTGGTTCGAGAGGGCCGGGCAGGGCGACATAGGTCTGCCACTCGTAGGTCTGAATATCGAGATCGGCCTCCAAAACCGGCTCCAGCCCGGCGGTAGACGGTTCCCAGGTCTGGCGGGTCACATAGGCCCAGTAGGGAATCTTATCCCGCTCGACTAGAGCCGTAAGGTAGGCGGCCGAGTCACGATAGCGGGAGACCTTGGTGGCAATCTTGGGCCCGGCCCCCGACTCCCCGCCGTCTTTCCCGTAGTTCACGTTGAAAAACGGAGCTTCCGTCGGGGCAAACTCCGCTTCCCCGCTGTCGATGTAAAGCCAGAAGCCCAGGCCACGGTTTTCTCCGCGCTCCGCGGTCTCGAAGGAGAAAGTGTAGTCCTCGGCCAGCACCGCGTCGCTACCCTGAACCCCCAGACCCTTCTTCAGAGTGCAGGTGTAGAGACTGCCCGGGGTGAGGCTCGTGCGCGGGACGTAGACGAGGGTGCGGCGGTGGCGTTCCCAGGTTCCGGGCACGAATGGCGAGATCGAGAAGTAGGAGCCCGGGTCATTGACCCCATCGTGGCTAAACTCGATCTCGATGCCGGTAGAGGTCGGCACGCCCGCCGAGCGGTCGCCGGGTAGACAGCCCACGACCCGCACTTGGCTCGCTACCTGGTAGGCCCAACTGTAACCCGGCTCGTTCGATCCGGCCAGATTGAGGGCGAAACGGTAGACGTGGTCGGGCGCCAGGGGTTCGTCGGGAGTGACCTTGAAGACCTTACCCTCTTCGCCCGCCGACTTCACGGTGAACTCGACCGCCGGTTCGATGGAGAAGGCTGCCCGAACGGCGGCCAGCGGCACGGCCTCCCCGAGGGTTAGGGTGAAGGTCGAGTCGGAGGCCACCCCCAGCGAGTCCGCGGACAGCGGCTCAAGTGTGGCGGCGAAGGCCCGTCCATCTTCGAAGACAAGGCCCGGAATGCACGAGCGGTAGGCAAAGACCCCGGTTACGGCGACGAGGCAGACGACCACGCCGGCCACGATTCTGTAGAGGATTCTACGACTTGGTTTCCACTCTATCTTCATCCCCACGCTCACCCCTTGCGGCCAAGGTACTACCATGGCAGCGATCATTGCCGGCGGCCATCAACACGACCGTCCTGGCCCCATCAATTCCATCGAGACGGGGCGAGTCCTGTCGGGGGTAAGAAGCGGTTCTAGCCGAGGCCGACCCGGAGGCATTTCACGCGGCGGCCGTCGCAAGACACGTCCGGCACGTCCTCCGGAGCCGGGAAGGCCACTTCGATGGCCTTGGGGCCCGTCGTCACGGACGTGATGGCTTGGGCCAGGGGGGTGCTCTCGTCCCGTTCTCGTTCAAGGAGGCGGACAACGGCCTCGCGGTTCGGCAGGACCAGAACTCGACGGGCCAGATCCTCGCGCGTCGGCAGGTCGGGCCGGGCGCCCTCAAGTCCGGCCAGTTCGAGGAGGTGCCGGTCGATGAGATCCCGCAAGTCCCGCGGCTCCCAACCACAGGTGGGCAGGGCCTCGGAGCAGCGGGGGTGAAAGCGGCAACCCGCCGGCGGGCGGACGGCGTCGGGAATCTCGCCCTTGGGCAGTTGTTTGTCACCGGCCTGGCGGGGGTCGGGGACGGGAATGGCCCGCATCAAAGCTTTCGTGTAGGGATGGAGCGGCTTTCTGAAGATAGCTTCCGACGGGCCGATCTCCACGATCTGGCCGAGGTACATGATAGCGATGCGGTCACAGACAAACTTGGCCGTGGCCAGGTCGTGGGTGATGAAGAGGTAGGTCAGACCGAACTCATTCTTCAGGTCGAGCAGGAGCTTCAGGACCCGGGCCCGGATGGACATGTCCAGCATGGAGACAGGTTCGTCGGCGACGACGAAGTCCGGACCCAGGATCATGGCCCGAGCTATCACCGCGCGCTGGCGCTGACCGCCGGAGAGATCGGCCGGGTAGGCCGCCGCCAGGGCTTCCGCCGGGACGAGCCCGACCTTCTCCATTATGGCCTGGACCCTGGCCGTTCTCTCGGCCCGGCCGAGCTCGGTGTGGATGAGGAGAGCGTGCTCGATGCCCTGGAAGATAGTCATGGCCGGGTTCAGCGAGGCCATCGGATCCTGGAAGATAATTTGAAGTTGGGACCGCAGCCGCCGATTGAGTCGGGTGGTGACCGGCTGGCCGTCGTGGAGGATCTCCCCCTCGCTCGCGCCGACGAGACCCAGGACCAAGCGCCCGACAGTGGTCTTGCCACTCCCGCTCTCACCCAGAAGACCGAAGACCTCACCCTTCTCGATGGTGAAGTCGAGACCGTCGACAGCCCTGACCAGTGGTTGACCGCCGGCAATCTTGTTCCAGAGCGTTCCACCGACCGGGAAGTACTTGCGCAGGCCGCGGACGGCGATCTTGGGAGGACTTCCCCCACTCGTCATCTAGGACTCGCCCCTCCCCTTCGACCCTCGCCCGGCCGCGCCTCACGCCCGCCCGAGGCGCCCGGACCCTCGCCCGACGGGTTGACGCAGCAGAAGCGATGAGTCGGGCTGAGCTCGCGCTCGTCCGGGAAACCGCCGTCGCAGACCGGTACCCGGCGATCGCAGCGGGGCGTGTAGGGACAACCCGGGAGGGGATGCCCCAGATCGGGAGGCATACCGTCGATCCAGGACAGGCTGGTCGAGCCCATGTGGATGACGGACGAGAGAAGCCCCTTGGTGTAGGGGTGGGCCGCCCGGTGAAAGACTTCCTCGGCCGTTCCCTGTTCGACCACACGACCGCCGTACATCACGGCCACCCGGTCGCTGATCTCGGCCACCACGCCCAGGTCGTGGGTGATGTTGAGGATGGTCAAGCCGTACCTGTCCTTGAGTTGCCGCAGAAGGCGCAGGATCTGGGCCTGCACGACCACGTCCAGGGACGTGGTAGCCTCGTCGGCAATGAGCAGGGCCGGGTGGAAGACGAGGGCCAGGGCGATCATAATCCTCTGCCTCATGCCCCCGCTGAACTGGTGGGGGTAGTCCCGAAGCCGGCTGGGCGGAACCCCGACCGCGTCGAGGGCCACCGCGGCCCGGCGCCTGGCTTCCTTTCGCTCGATGTCCTCGTGGGACTTCAGGGTCTCGGAAAAGTGCTCCTCAACCGTCATCAGGGGATCCATGCGGGTCATGGGATCTTGGAAGATGAGGGCGATCTTCTTGCCCCGGATTTGCCGGAGCTCCTCGGAAGCCAGAGTCAGGAGGTTTCGCCCCTCGAAGACGACCTCGCCCCCAAGCTCGGTCCGGTCGGGTAGGAGGTTCATCAGCGTCATACCCAGGGTCGACTTGCCGCAGGCGCTCTCGCCCACGAGACTGAAGACCTCGCCTTTGCGGAGGTCCAGGTTCACGCTCTGGCAGGCTTTCACCATCCGCCTCTTGGTGTGGTAGTAGGTATTGAGGCCGCGGATGGAGAGAACCACTTCGGCGTCGGGCGTGGCGGCCGAGTTTGTCCCTGGGGCCATTAAGGTGTTCATCGCTGGCTCTCCCGAAGCTGCGGATTTAGGATGTCGTTCAGTCCCTCGCCCAAAAGGGTGAAGCCCACGATCAGGATGACGATGGCAAAGCCGGGAATGGCCGTCCACCACCAGATCTGCGGGTAGTCCTTGGTCATGGTCATGTACCGCCAGGCCTCGCTTATGTCCAGCCCCCAAAACGGCTTGGGCGGGGTGATCCCGAAACCGAGGAAGCTGAGGCCGGCCAGGGTGAGGATGGCGTCGGCCGAGTTCACGGTCAGGATGACCGGGATCGACTGAGAGACGTTCGGGAAAATGTAACGACGGATGATGTCCAACTTGGAGGCCCCCAGGGCGCGGGCCGCCTCGACGAAAGTCTCCTCGCGCACCGAGAGAGTGTGGTTCCGGGTCACCCGGAAGTACTGGGGAATGTAGACCACGGACACGGCCACGGCGGCGTTGAGGAGGCCGCTGCCCAAAACGGCGGCGATGACAATGGCCAGGATGAGGTCGGGGAAGGAGTAGACGGAGTCCATGACCAGGACGAGGATCCGGTCGAGCCAGCCGCCGAGGTAGCCCGACACGAGCCCCAGGGGCACCCCGATGAGCACGGCGATGAGAGTGGCCATGAGCACAATCTCCAGGGCTGTCCTGGTCCCGTAGATGGTCCGGCTGTAAAGATCGTAGCCGAGATAGGTCGTCCCGAAGTGGTAAGTGGAGTCGGGGGTCTGGAGCATCTCGCCGACGCCGAGTTTCTCCGGATCGAACGGAGACAGAGCCGGGGCCAAGACAGCCACCAGCAGGTAGAAGAGGACGATAATCAGGCCGATCACGATCCGCAAGCCGCTGATCGTGAACAACTCGCCCTTGAGTCTCGCCCAGATCCTGCGCAAGTCTTTCCGCCTCCGTCCAGCCCCAGCGTCGGCGACAGGCGTCGCCGACTTCCGGTCTGTCTAGTACCTGATCCTCGGGTCGATCAAGGCGTTGATGATGTCAATCAGGATGCTCACCCCGGCTACCATCAAGGCGAAGACGGTAACGATACCCTGCACCGAGGGGTAGTCTCGTTCCAAGAGACGCTGCACAAGGAAGCTGGCCAGACCCGGCCAGTTAAAGGTTGTTTCGGTCAGGACCGCGCCCCCGAGAAGCACGGCGAACTGGAGCCCCAGCATGGTGACCACCGGGACCATCGCGTTTCGGAGGCCGTGCCTGAGGCTCACCCAGCGCTCCTTGACTCCGCGGGCTCTGGCGGCCACGACGTAGTCGGCTTTGAGGGTTTGGAGCATGTTGGTCCGGACCATGCGGGCGAAAACGCCCGAGATGGCGATGCCGAGAATCAGGCTCGGTAGGATGAGGTACTTGAGGGTGACCAGAAACTTGTCCAGGCGGCCCTCAAGGAGACTGTCGATGAGAAGGAGCCCGGTGTGGGTCACCGGCGGCACGATCACGCCCGGAAACCGTCCCGAAGTGGGCAGCCATCCGAGGTAGACCCCGAAGAAGAGTTGGGCCATAATCCCGATCCAGAAGATCGGGAAGGCGTAACTCAGAATGCCGTAGGAATCGCCGAGAAAGTCCCAGATTTTGCCCCGCCTGTTGGCCGAAAACACCCCGACGGCCAAGCCGATGGCTACGGCGATGATGAAGGCGAAGATAACCAGCTCGAGCGTGGCCGAGAGGCGGTTTCGGATGAGGTCCCAGACCGGAACCTTGAATCGGAAGGAGATGCCGAAATCACCCCGGCAGACTTCGCCGAGATAGCGGCCGTACTGAACCAGGATGGGGTCGTCCAGGCCCATCTGCTGCCGCAGTTCCTCGATTACTTGCACCGAGGCGTGGCCACCGAGCATGGCTGAGGCCGGATCTCCGGGGGCAACGCGAAGAAGCACGAAGACCAAGGTCAGGAGGATAAAGACCATCGGCAGGGTCAGAAGCAGGCGCACGATGATGTAGTTGAGCAGACTCCCGGACTTCCGACCCACGCTGTCCCCTCCCGCACCCGACCTTCCGCCGGGGGAACCACCCCGAGAAGGGGTGGTTCCCCCGGCCTAGGGCCTTCTGTGTCTACTTCCAGCCGTCCTTGGTGATGAGGTAGTAGCGCAGGATCATCAGGGGCTCAAGCAGGGCGCCCTTGACGTTCTTCCGCGTGGCTACGAACTGAGGCTTCTGGAAGAGCGGGACATAGGGCACGTCCAGAGCCAACTGGTCCTGGATCAGACCGAAGGTCTCAGTGCGGTCCGCGACGGTGGTCTCGGCCAACTCCTCCTGGATGAGGGCCGTCATGGCCGCGTCATCGTAGAAGGCGCCCATGGAGATGGCCCCGGCCTCAGTGAGGAAGGGGGTCACGTAGTCGTCGGGGTCGAGGTAGTCGGGATACCAGCCGAGCATGAAGACGCCCATGCTACCGGCCATGAGGTCGTCGACGTAACGGCCCCACTCCGAGTTCATCAGTTCGACCTGGAAAACCCCCGTGGCCTCGAGCTGGCTCTTCAGGACCTGAGCCAAGTTGGCCTCGGTGTCGCCGTAGTGGGTCGGGGTGTACCAGAACTGGATCGGGAGAGGATTGGTCTCCGAGTAGCCGGCCAGGGCCAACTCGGCCTTGGCCTGCTCCAGATCTGGGGCCTCGCCGTAGATGTCCTTGAATACCGGCTTGTAGCTCCACATCCCGTCCGGGATCAGCGAGTAGAACGGAGTAACGCTGCCCTGGAAGACGGTGTCGTTGATGGCCGCCCGGTCCACGGCGTAGGCCATGGCCTTGCGGACATTGATGTTGTCGAAGGGCGCCTTGGTCACATTCATGACGATGAACCGAATGCCCGGGCTCTGGCCACGCTCAGCCACGAGCTTGCCGTTGGCCAGGAGGCTCTCCTCTTCGAGAGGGGCGAAGGTTCGGTAGGCGACGTCAATCTCGCCCTTCTCCAGAGCCATCTTGAGAGCCGAGCTGTTGCTGTACTGCTTGAGCACGACCCTCTCGGCGAAGGGCGGGGTGCCCCAGTAGGTCTCGTTTCGGACTAGGGTGATGTGGTCGCCCTCGACGAACTCGGTGAGGGTGTAGGGGCCGGTGCCCACGACCTGGTTCGGCAGCCACGTGCCGGGCTCGACGTAGTCGGCGTAGGCCGTCGGGGAGATGATGGACCCGACGGTGTAGCCGAGCATGGAGACGAACGGCGCGCAGGCGTAGTTGAGGTCGATCCGCACCTCGAAGTCACCGGTGACCACGACGTCCTTGATCGGATCCAGGAGGAAGCCCGGATTGCCGCCCATGGTCATGGCCCGGTCGAGGGAGAACTTGACCGCGTTCGCGTCCAGGTCTGTTCCGTCCTGGAACTTCACGCCCTGCCGGATGGTGAAGGTGTAGCTCATCTTGTCGTCGCTGGCCGTCCACCCCGTGGCCAGGCTAGGTATGATGTCGGCCGTTCCTGGGGCGTAGGAAATGAGACACTCGGCCGTGTTGTAGAGAATGTTGCTGGCGAAATAGTCGTAGCAGTCCGCGGGGTCCAAAGTAGCCGCCGTGTCAGTGGTCCCGATGACCAGGACCTTCTCTCCGCCTCCGAGCTTGCAGCCGGGAACAAACATGGCTGCCAGCATCGCGGCGAGAGCCAGGACGATAATGCTGGTCCTCAGCTTCATATGCCATCTCGACCTCCTCGTTTACCATCTTTCCATCCCCCGACCCGCGGCGGGGTCCGCCGGGATCACGGGAATGCAAACGTAGATATTCCTACCTGCCCAGCCATTTCCTCCTGTACTTGGAGAGCGGGACCATGCATGTGACAATTGGCGATAATACGCCCACAAAGAGATGAAGAGTGCCACTTGTGCGCAAGGTCGGAGCAAGAGGCGATAGAACGGCTACTAAGGGCCGAACTCTACGGTCAATGAAGAGGACGGCGCCGTACTTCGCTCTGCCCGGCTCACTCCACCTTGAGGACGAAGAACTTGAGGTACCGCGTTTCCGGGGCGGACGGAAGGGTGGGATGGTCCTTGGCCTGAGAGCGGACCTCGACTACGCGAACCCGGCGGCGCGTGTCGGCCGCGGCCGAGGCCAGCATCTCGCGGAAAAGGTCTTCCGACACGTGCTGGGAGCAGGACGAGGTGATGAGGTAGCCTCCGGGCGGGATGAGGCGCATGGCCCGCAGGTTGATCTCCTTGTAGCCGCGCAGGGCGCCCGGGAGGGCAGCCTTGTTCTTGGCGAAGGCCGGGGGATCGAGGAGAATCGCGTCCCAGGAGAGGCCATCGACCTCGGCCTGGCGCAGGAAATCGAAAACATTGGCCTCCACGAAGGAGACGGGGCCGTCGAGCACGTCACCGAAGCCGTTGAACCGCGCGTTCTCCCGGGCCAGGGCGACAGCTTCGGCCGACGAGTCCACCCCGAGGACCTCAGCCGCCCCGGACCTGGCGGCGGCCAGGGCGAAGCCCCCCGTGTAGCAGAAGCAGTCGAGGACCCGGGCGCCGACTCGCCCGGGGAGGGTGGCGCCCGCGGTCCTGAGGGCGGTGTCCGCGGCCCCGCGAATGTACGGCTCAATGGCCGCCCGATTCTCGCGCTGGTCGAGGAAGTAGCCGGTCTTCTGCCCACCGGCGATGTCGACAATCATAGAGACATCGTTCTCCCGGATGGTGACGCGGGGTGGGGCCTCGCCCCAGAAGGGCCCGGTCGTCAAACGCAGGCCCTCCAGACCGCGCACGGGAGCGTCGTCTCGCTCGTAGATCCCCAGAACGGGGAAGCCGGCCGCTACGGCCTCCTCCCGGACCAGGCGAACCAGCACATCCTTGATGACGTCCACGCCGAGGGCCAGAGCCTGAAAGACAAGATGGCCGGCGAAGTAGTCGACGATGAAGGCCGGGAGGTAGTCGGCTTCGGCGAAAATGAGGCGAAAGGCCCGTTGGCCGATGTCGGCGGGGAGTTCGGTGGTTGCCTCGCCTAAAGAGACGGCCGGCCCGTCGCGCGGACAGCGCGGGAGGGCAAGAAGCATCCGGCGGTAGGCCACGGCCTCGCGCACTCGTCCGCGGTAGAAATCCTCGTCGATAATCTCGTCCTGGCGGCGGCTCAGGAGGCGGACGATGATCTGCGAGGCCGGGTTGACGTAGCCGCGTCCGACGAACCCGCCGCGACTGGTGACAACGTCCACATGGTCCCCTGGTTCGTAGTGGCCGCGAATGCCGGCGACTTCGGTGGCGAAGACCCAGGGGTGACCGCCGCGGACCCTTTTCTCCCGACCCGGGGCCAGGATGACATGAGCGACTCCCGAAACCGTGGGTGGACCCTCCTTAGAACCTCAGCTTCCAAGCCAGCCTACCAGAGCTTGCCCCTCCGGGCAAGGACGACCAAGGCCCTGGCCGGCAACATGGGGGACTCAGTCACGCCTCCGCCTACACCATTCGTCGCCGCCCGGCCCGGTAGGCCGCGAAATCCGGCCGGTGCTTCGCGGCGATGACCACGGCCAGCCCAATCCCCGCGACGATCCAGGCCGGGTCCCAGCCGCCGGCCAGGCCCAAGGCGATGGGCTGGACCAGGGCGGCCAGACCCGCGCCCACATTGGTGTCCCGCGTGACCAGAGAGCCCAGGCCGATGAGGCCCAGAAAGACAAGGGCCAGGATCGGGTCGAGGACGAGCAGCGAACCGAGGGTCGTGCCGAGCCCCTTGCCTCCCCTGAAACCGAGGTAGAGCATCCAATTATGCCCAGCCACGGCCCCGACCATGGCCGCGAGAGGGGCCCAGGAACCACTTCCCAGACGCCAGGCCAGCCACACGGCGAGGGCCCCCTTGCCGACGTCGAAAAGCCCGGTCAGGATCCCCGCCACAGGTCCCACGTTGCGGAGAGCATTCATCCCGCCGACGCTGCCCGAACCCACCTGCCGGATGTCCCGGCCGCCAAAGAGGCGGGAAGCCAGGAAACCGGATGGAAACGAACCCAGAAGGTAGCCGACGACGAGCCAGAGCAGAGCGTTGAGCCAAGGAAGATCAAAACCCACAACTTCCACCCCCACCATGGTAAACGGCCCTCACGGCCTCGCCACCCTCACGGCCCTACTGCCCTCACGGCCTGAGGTTACCGCCGACAGTTTCGGCCGGAGACCGGGTCGTCCTGCAGGACCAATCGGGAGAACCTACTCCTAGGACTACCGGAAGCTACCGCTAAGACTACCCGAAGCCGACGCCCGCGGCACGGAGAGTATGCCGGCCGCCCCGCGTGGGTCAAACTTCAAGCCAGACCGAGTCAGGCTCAAGCCGGACCGAGCCGAGGTGAGGCCCCACTTGATCCGTGACTTTCTCCCGGAGGACCTTGAGGGACTCGTCCGCATGTTCCAGGCCGGAGACAATACGCCCATCGCGAGCTTCCGGCGGGCTCTGGAGGCCTACTCCGTTATGGTCGACGAGGCTCGTGGGAGGCTGCGGGGTTTCGTCGGAACCCGCGAGGAAAAGCCCGGAGAGCGGGATATCCGCCTTTATGTGGACCCCGCTCATCGCCGGCGAGGCGTGGGGCGCCGTCTGTTCGAGGCCGGGATGGAGCGGCTCACCGGGTCCGGAAGAATCACGGCCAAGTACCGGACCGACGCCGGGGGCGGTGGTGGCGCCGCTGGCGGGATCGGTGGCGCGGGCGCGCGTGACGCCTCAGGCGCCGGCCTTCGGCGCGAGGACGTGTCTGACGCGCGCGCCTTCTACGCCGGACGAGAGTTTGAGGTCTGGTACGACCTGGACGAACTCATCTACCGCGGCGGGCGGCGGCCCGACCTCGCCGGGCCGGTCATGACCCTCGGTCCCTCCGAGGGCGCCCCTCTGGAAGTCCCGGGTATCGGGTTGTCCCTGGACATCCGGCCCTACGACGACCGTCACTTCGAGGCCTATGTCCGCCTCGTCGGCGACACCTTCGAACCCATGCGCCGATCCCACGACTTCCGGCCGCACAACGTCCGCGAGATGAACAGCACGCCCGAGCGCCGAGACTACTTCGTGGCCCATAGGGACGACATCTTCCTGGCATTCGGAGAGGGAACCTTGGTCGGCGAGGCGGCGGTGGAGGGCGATTCCATCGACGACATCGGCGTGGCGCCCGGCCACCAGGGTCAGGGCTACGGCAGAATCCTGACCCTGTTCTGCTTGGACCTTCTCCTCAACAGGGGTTACCCCCATCCCCGGACCTCCGTGGTCGTGGGCAACGAGCCCGCCCGGGGCCTGTACTACCGGCTGGGGTTTGAGTTGGTCCAGACAAACGAGTGGGCCTGCCGGCGGACCGGCTCAGCCGGCGCCGGCGAGTGAGGCCGTCACTGACAGCGGATCTCGAACCAGTCCAAGGATGCCGTCGGCCAACACTCTCGTATCGCGCCTGTGCTGCTCGAACTCCACGCCGAGCTTGACCATCGCCCGGTCGAGACCGTCGAGCCGGGCCATCATCGACTCGTGCTCGACGCGGTTGGCCTCGAACCCGGCCGTCATCCGGGCCATCATCGACTCGTGCTCGACGCGGTTGGCCTCGAACCCGGCCGTCATCCGGGCCATCATCGACTCGTGCGCGGCCCGGTTGGCCTCGTGGTCGATCCGGTTGGCCTCGTGGTCGATCCGGTTGGCCTCGTGGTCGGCCGCCATCCGGGCCATCATCGACTCATGCTCGGTTCGGTTGTCCTCGAATTCGGCTCTCTGGACGGATCCTTTCTCTTCCGTCATAACAAGACGCCTCCAGAAATGGAGCCCTCGTGGCTCCTGGTTCACGGGATCCAGTGACAGCGGGACCGTTCATTTCCACCAAGAGACGGCTGACTCCTTCTGACCCGCCGTCATAAAGGCGCGCGTCTGGTGTCTAGGCCCGTCGCCCGGAAGAAGCGACCCCGCGGCAAGACTAGGGCGGCGGATGCGTTCCCGCCGCCCTAGCTCACCTAAATCATCGGGGTCTTGGTTCTCTCCCTACCCCGCCCTCTCGAACACTCCCGCCGCGCCCATGCCGCCGCCGATGCACATTGTGACGACACCATAGCGGGACTTGCGGCGGGCCATCTCGTTGAGCAGGGTCACGGTGAGCTTGGCCCCGGTGCACCCGAGCGGGTGACCCAGGGCGATGGCCCCACCGTTCACGTTGACCTTATCCGGGTCGAGGCCCAAGGTCTTGATCACGGCCACCGATTGGGCGGCGAAGGCCTCGTTGAGTTCGAAGAGGTCGATGTCCCCGAGCTTGAGCCCGGCGTACTTCAGAGCCTTGGGAACGGCCTCAACAGGGCCGATACCCATGACCTCGGGGGCCACCCCGCCGACGGCGAAAGACCTGAACACGGCCAGCGGGGTGAGGCCAAGTTTGGCGGCCTTCTTGGCCTCCATCACAACCACGGCCGCCGCCGCGTCGCTGGTCTGCGAGGAGTTGCCGGCCGTGACTGACCCACCCTGCCGGAAGGCCGGCTTTAACTTGGCCAGAGCCTCCAGGCTGGTGTCGGCCCGAACGCCTTCGTCGGTGTCAAAGAGGATAGCCTTCTTGGCCACCTTGCCGTCGCGACCCATTTCCCTGAGGACCACGTTGAGGGGCGCGATCTCGCCCTGGAACTTGCCGTCCTTGATGGCCGCCACTGCCTTCTGGTGGCTGGCGACGGCAAACCGGTCCTGGTCCTCGCGGCTGACGGAGTACTGGCCGGCAACCTCCTCAGCGGTGAGGCCCATACCCAGGTAGACCTCTGGCAGGTTCTCGACGAGGTAGGGATTGGGGGCCATCTTGTTGCCGCCCATGGGTACCAAGCTCATGCTCTCCACGCCCCCGGCGACAATCACGTCGCCCCAACCGCACATGATGGTCTGAGCGGCGATGGCGACGGCCTGAAGACCGGAGGAGCAGAAGCGGTTGACGGTCTGGCCGGAGGCGGTCACGGGCAGGCCGGCTCGGAGGAGGGCGACCCTAGCGACGTTCATGCCCTGTTCGGCCTCTGGAAAGGCGCAACCGATGACGACATCCTCAATTTCCTTTGGGTCAAGACCCTTGGCCCTGGCCACGGCTTCCTTGATGACAACGGCTACCATGTCTTCGGGACGGGTCTGCCGGAGGGTTCCGCGCGGGGCCTTGCCCGCGGCGGTCCGGACCCCGGAGACGATCACAGCTTCACGCATGGTCACACCTCCTCTAGTTCCGTAGGGGTTTATTATTCAGCAGCATGTGCTGCATCCGCTCCCGTGACTTCTCCTCGCGGCAGAGCTCGATGAAAGCCTCGCGCTCGAGGTCCAGGAGGAATTGCTCCGAAACCTCGGCCCCGGCCGGTGCCGGACCGCCCGTAAGGACGTAGGCGATCTTGTCGGCGATGAGCCGGTCGTGGGCGGAGATGTAGCCACCCTTCCACATGCCGTAGGTGAAAGCCTGGAGAGTAGCCCGGCCACCCTCGCCGACGACCCTGATCTTGGCCGGCTTCGGCGTGCGGAACCCGGCCGCCGCCATGGCCAGGACCTCCTGTTTGGCGTCGTGGAGGTGAAGATCGCGGTTCATGGATATCCGGTCGGCGCCGCGCAGGTAGCCGAGTTTCTTGGCCTCCGGGCCGCTCGTGGAAACCTTGGCCATCGAGATGGTCTCGAAGGCGCGGGCCACGGCCGCCATGGGGTCGAAAGGAAGCGGTCCGCTGGCCGGAATGTTCTCCGTGGCCCGGAGGAGAATCTCCTTGCAGCCGCCGCCGGCCGGCAGGAGGCCGACCGCGAACTCCACGCAACCCAAGTAGGTCTCGGCGCCGGCCACCACCCGGTGGCCGTGCATGACGATCTCAGCCCCGCCGCCCAGGGCCAGGGAGTGGGGCGCGGTGACAACCGGTCTGGGGCAGTACTTCATGGCCATGCAGGCGTCCTGTAGACCCTTGGAGGCCATGGCGATATCGTCGAACTTGCCCTCGTTGGCGTACATGACAACCATGAGAAGGTTGGCGCCGACGCAGTAGTTGGGGGCCTGATTGCCGACCACGAGACCGACCCAACCGGGTTTGGAGATCTCCTCAACGGCCCGGAGCATCATCTCGATGAGCTCGGGTCCGATGGCCTGGTTCAGGGAGTGAAACTCCAGGCAGGCCACGCCGTCGCCGAGGTCGACCAAGCTCGCGTCGAGGTTGCCCGTGATGATGTCCTTCGACTTCTTGAGGTCGGCCAGGACGTACAGGCGCGGATCGACCGCGATGGGAACGTACTTCTTGGTCTTCCAGTCGTAGTAGGTTCGCCGACCCTTGTCCTCGGCATAGAAGGACGTCTTGCCCGAAGCCAGGAGATCCTCGACCCACTTCGGAATGGCGGCCCCTTCGGCCTTCATCCGGGCCACCGTCTCGGGGAGGCCGATGGCGTCCCAGGACTCGAAGGGACCCATCTCCCAGTTGAAGCCCCACTTCATGGCCTTGTCGATGTTGACGATGTCGTCGGCGATCTCCTGGGCCACGGCGGCCGCGTAGAGCAGCCCTTTCTTGGTGAGTTCCCAGGCGAACCGGCCGGCGCGATCGTCGGCCGAGACGAGCATCTTCATCCTGGCCCCGAGGTCCGGGGTCTTCTTGGCCACCTTGAGCGAGGGAAGGTCGGGTTTCTGCTGCGGGGCGTAGTCCATCGTCTCGAGGTTCAGGGTCAGGATCTGACTCGCTCCGTCGGGACCCTTGACCTTCTTGAAGAAGCCCCCGCCGGTCTTATCGCCGAGCCAGTTGCGCTTGACCATTTCCTCGAGGATGGGCGGCATGTCGAAGTCGGCTTTGGCCGCGAGCGTGGTCATGCCCTCGCGGCAATTGCGGGCCACGTGATAGAGGGTGTCCAGGCCGACGATGTCGCCGGTGCGGAAGGTCGCGCTCTTCGGGCGGCCCATGGCCTTTCCGGTGATGGCGTCGATCTCGTCGACGGTGTAACCCTTCTCCTTGGCCACCCGCAGGACCTCAAGCATTCCGTAGGTGCCGATGCGGTTGCCAATGAAGTTCGGCGTGTCCTTAGCCAGAACGATGCCCTTGCCGAGGACATCCTGGCCGAACTTGACCATGTAGCCCAGAACGGCCGGATCGGTGTCCTGGCCCGGGATGATCTCCAGGAGCTTCATGTAGCGGGGTGGGTTGAAGAAGTGGGTGCCCAGGAAGTGCCGGCGGAACTCAGGCGACCGGCCTTCCACCATCTTGTTGATAGAGATGCCGGAGGTGTTCGAAGTCACAATGACGCCCGGCTTCCAATGCTTTTCGACTCTCTCGAAGAGGCTCTGCTTTATGTCCAGCCTCTCAACGACGACCTCGATGATCCAGTCAACCTCGCCGACCCAGGAGAGGTTGTCCTCGAAGTTCCCGACCGTGACGTAGGTGGCGTTCTCCGGAACATGAAAGGCCGCCGGTCTGGCCTTCAGAGCATTCTCCAGACCCTGGGCGGCCAGGCGGTTTCGGACCGGGGGCGACTCGAGGGTTAGGCCTCTTCTCTTCTCGTCCTCGTTCGGTTCCTTGGGCACAATGTCCAGAAGGTAGCAGGGGATGCCGACGTTGGCCAGGTGGGCGGCGATGCCCGCCCCCATGACCCCGGCCCCGAGGACGGCGACCTTGCGGATCTCTCTAGGCACTGACTTCCCTCCCTTGCCTTGCCTCAAGCGAACGAACCCTCGCCTTGCGGTTCACCTCCTCGCGGCGCGCTCTCTGGGTCGCTATCATACCAGCGGAAGAAGATGCGAGTAGCTGCCGGATAATTCTGCTGTTTCACCAACCGACCGTTTGTTCCTTTTGGCTACCGAAATGCACAACAATTCGAGGGACTAGTCGCAATTGGACCCCTCCGCCCAGGCCAGGGGTGGTCTTCCTCAAGAGGAAACCCCTCCGCCCCGCCGAACCGCTCTGGCTGGATCGCGGCCGAAGAGTCGGTCCTTCCGAGGAGTGGTTCTCTCTGCCTAGTCGTCGATATCCGGAGCGCCGGTCGGGATTACCGAGCGCCACCGGGCCGTTCACGGCCACCATTCTGGCTCTGCTCCTGACCGTCCTGGCCTTGGTCTGTCCCGTGTCCCCGGCGTGGGCGGCTTCGGAAGCCGGCCCGCCCGGACTCCCCGCCGAGATGCCCGGCCCGGTCTCGGTGACCCGGGTCTACTTCGGCGGCGAGAGAGTAGTCTTGCCCGTGTCCGCCATCATCGTCGGTGGCTGCGCCATGGTTCCCGCCCGGGCCCTCCTTGAGCGGGTGGGGGCGACCGTCGTCTGGGACGGTAAGAGAACCCTGAGCGTCCGGACGACCGACAGGACGATAAACCTCTACCTGGGCGAGGTCTCGGCCGAGGTCGACGGCAGGAGCGTACCGCTTCCGGCGGCGCCGTTTCTGTGGCGTTCGCGGGTGATGGCCCCCCTTCGCTTCGTGACCGAGAACCTGGGGCTCGTCTTGACTTGGGATGAGAGCCGTCGGGCTATCCTCCTCGAACCGGCCGGGGCCGGCTCAGCCGGAGGCTCGGGTGGCGGCGGCAGTCCGGGGAGCGGTATCGAGGACATCACCCTGGCCTTCGCCGGGGATACCCTCCTCGGCTTTCGCATCGGCGATCTCATCCGCGAGAGAGGGACCGACTACCCCTGGGGCGGCGTGACCCCCACTCTGGGCGGCGCCGACCTGGCCATGGTCAATCTTGAGTGCTCCGTTTCCGTCCGGGGTAGCCCCCAGGACAAGAAGTGGACCTTTCGGGCCGAACCTGAGGCCCTCACCGGTCTCCGGAACGCCGGCGTCGACCTTGTCTCCCTGGCCAATAACCACGTCCTGGACTACGGCCAGGAGGCCTTTGAGGACACTCTGGCCAACCTCGACAAGGCCGGCGTGGCCAGGGTTGGCGCGGGCCTGAACGTTGACGAGGCTTCTCGGCCCGTTATCCTGGAGGCCAAGGGCTTCAAGGTCGGGTTCCTGGCCGCCACCGAGTTCTACCCCGAGGCCTGGCTGGCGACGGACACCCGACCCGGGGTGTGGTCCGCGCGCTACGGCGAGAAGCTGGCGGCCGCGCTGAAGACTCTCCGGCCCGAGGTAGACTGCGTGGTCGTCTCCCTCCACTGGGGCGTCGAATACGAGTCGTATCCCTACGCCTACCAAAGGCAACTGGCCCGGGGCCTCATTGACGCGGGGGCCGACCTGATCATCGGACACCACCCCCATGTCCTACAGGGCCTCGAAGTCTACAAGGGCGGGCTCATCGCCTACAGCCTGGGGAACTTCGTCTTCACCTACAAGAACCGCGAGTCGCAAGACAGCGGCATACTAGTGGTAACCCTGGATCGAGCGGGCCTGGCCGCGGCCAGGTTCCTGCCTGTCTTCACCAACTACGGGCGGCCCATCCTCGAGACGGGCGAGGATTACGACCAGATACTGGCCAACATGAATACCTGGTCGCGGGATTGGGGCGCCTTCGTCGACTCGGCGGGTTACGTGATGCTGCCCTAGGAGAACCGGGCGGCCCTTGCCGCCCGCTACTGCCCCGGACGGTACTCCACAAGCTTGGAAAGGGTCTTGGCCGCCTCGTTCGCGTACTGAACCAATTGATGCGGCGCCTCGACCGCGATCCAGGCCTTCTGGGCCAGAGCCGGCATGGCCACGACCCAGCACTCGTAGGTCCCCTGGGGCACGCTGACGGTTTCCTTGCCGGAGACGGTTACGCGCACCTGAGTCTTGCCCGCCGACCGGCTGACAACGTCGTTCAGGGTTGCCTGCCAACCCTCGGCCAGGGGCAGGGCCCGAAGAGCAAAAAAGTCCTGACCCGAAGACCGGCTCGCGATGAGGACCTTGCCGTCGGAGTAGACGGCCCGCCCCGTGGCCACGATCAACCCCTTCTCATCCTTGAACTCAAACTCGACGAGAGATGGCGTGAGATCGCCGGTCGAGACGTGCACGGCCGCCCGGTCCGTGCCCTGGGGGACCCTCGTAAGAGAGACCAGAACCCAACCCTGGCCCCCAGCCTCGGCCTCGACTCCGAACTCCCAGTCGGCGATCTTGGCCCCCGTATCGGTGTTCACAATCTCCAGGCGGGAAAACTCGCCCGCCACCCAGGGCGCCTCCAAGGTGAGCGGCTGGGCCTTGGGACGGCAGCCGGCGACCAGGAACCCGGCGGCGACCACGACCATCAGGGTCGCGGCCAGGGTCACCCGAGTCCCTGCGTTGCCAGGTCTGGGGCCTGTCGCGGCCGAGGGCCGGATCAGGTAGACAAACCAGCCGAAGACCGTCAGGGCCGCGGCGGCTACCAGGGCCTCGGTTGTCGCGACCGATCCGGACAGACCCGCCGCGAGAACGGCTACGTAGTTCACCAGACCGTGGATGAGACTCACCCCGCCCAGAGCCGCCAGCCCCTTGACCGGACCGAAGGTCCAGAAGTAGACGGCGATACCGGTCAGGGACAGGTGAAACAGGACCGCCGATACCCGCTCGATGACGGCCGGCGCGGCGGCGCCGAGGCGATCCAGGCCCGGGGCCATGGCCCCGGCGGTGGCGAAAACCTGGGACAGGAAGAAGGCGGCCTCGAAGGCGCCGAAACCCGCGCCGGCCACCGCGCCCAGGAGGATAGCTCTCCGGACCGCCTTCCGCCGAAGCCGTTCCGCGGGTGCGCGGCCGGCCGGCGCCGCGAACCCTAGCCCGGCCGGTCCCGCCAACCCTAGCCCGGCCGGCAGAATCCCGGCCAGGGCGACCAGGAGCTTGGCGGGCTCCTGAACGAACCCGGACAGCAGGATCACCGGTAAGGCCAGGACGGCCTGGTTGGCCGTGGCCACGCCGGCCATGACCCACCGCCCGAGGGCCGTCTGAAGCGGAATCTGGACCAGGACGATGACCGCCGGGAACAGCGTGGCGGCAATGAGAAAGACCGCCGAGCTTCCCAAAGCCAGCCGGGCAAATGAAACCCGGATCGTGTTCTCACCGGCCACCCCGGTCACCCTGCCGCGACCCATCCGGCCGGCCGCCCATACCAGGACGGCGTACTCGACGCCGGCGATGGCGAGGGCGACGACAAGGCCGAGCGGGCGCAACTGTCCGTAGACGGCCCCCGGGGAGCTCCAATCCATGTTGACTTCGCCTCCACCGGCGGCGGCCTTCCAGCGGTCGCCGCCCTGCTACCGACCTGTCAGGTCGTCGACGATGGCGATGAACTCGTTCACGGATGGCTGGCCACCCCAGCCGAGGAGGTCTTTGTAGACTGTGCCCCGGCGGTCGACGACTATGGTTCTGGGAATTCCCGTGACGTTGTAGCCCTCGAAGGCCTGGCTGTCCGGGTCGAGCAGGACCCGGGCCACGCCGGCTTCCCGAAGGAAGTTGAGATCCTCTTCCGACCCGAAGCTAATGACAAAGCAGGTGAAGCCCTTGGCTTCGAATTCACTTCTGTGGGGCTGCAACTGCAGCACCTCTTCCCGGCACGGCCCTCAGCCGTAGGAGAAGAACTGAATGGAGTAGGGCCGGCCGGAAAGATCGGCCGGCAGGCGCACCGTCTGGCCGGTGGCCAGTTCCTTGAGGGTTATCGCCGGGGCGTCCCGCCCCACAAGGGACTCGGGGGCGCGCGAGCGCGGCCGCAAGACATAGGCGCCGACCGCCGCGGCCAGGATCAGGACCACGATCAGCGGAACGAGATAGGTTCGCCTCACGATCCACACACCTCCCGGGCATCCTACGGCGACAGGAGGGCTCTCGCCGTGGCTGTCTGGACCGTTCTTCTATTCGGGGGCGCCGTCGCCTCCACCTACTTCTTGGTGACCATGCTCCTGGCCCTGATCCACGAAGACCCGGAGACGGTGGCCAGGCTGAGGACCGCCGGTCTGGCCGTGGCCCTTATCCTGATGATGATCGGCGCCCTTCTCCGGCCCGTGTCGATGGCCGACGCGCCACCCCCTCCGCCCCGACCCTACCCGCCTCGCGTGCCCGCGGCGCCGGATGGGCGCGGCTTGGCCAATCCTGCCCTCCCGGGAGAAAGCCGGGCAGGAATGGCCGAGGGTTCCGGCCAAGTAAGACGCGGGCTTGCGGGATGTGGGCCGTGGCCCGAACCGGCCCGGGAGAGGCGGAGGGTTCGATGCTTCAGCGAGGGCCCGGCGGCACGGTGATCCTCAGCTTGGCTTTGGTTCTCGGCCTTGTTCTCGCCCCGGCTCTGTCCCTTTCGGGTTGCTTTCCGGCCGACCCTCCGGAGGCGGCCGGGAGCGGCGGGACGGGCGGCGAGGGCGGGGCCGGCCCGGCCCCGGCCGACCCCCTGGGACGCGATCCGAGTGAGGGCCAGGAACTCGGCCCGTGGGACGACTGGGTCGTCGAGTTCCAGAACGGTCAGCGCTTCCGGTACTCGGTCAACTTGATGGACCAAGGTCAGATCACCAGAGGCTGGTACGATCTGGCCTTCAGCGACGCGGGCGGCGGTCGGATCAGAGTCGACTACGCGGGAAACCTGGGGGTGTCCGTCTCCGGCAGCTTCGTCTCCGCACCCAGTAACGTCGACTGGCGGAGCGGCATGCGGGACAACCCCCTGGCCTGCGCCATGCTCCTGGGCCTGGTGATCACTCCGACCGTCACTTTAGACCTGGTCGGGCTCTCCTGGGACGTCGGCGCGAGCTGGGCCATCGGTGAGGGCCAAGAAGCCATGAGCTTCACCCTAACGGGCAAGCGAGCCTACGGTGGCATCACCGGCGCGGTCGTCGAGTGGACGACCCGGGGCGCCACCTCGGTCTTTTGCGTTAACCCCAATGTTCCGCTGGCCCTGCATGTGAAGCTGGTCACCGACGACAGAAACCACGTCGAGTACATCCTGGCCGAGTGCGGCGGCTTCTAGCCAGGCCTCCGGACAGCCTGGCCTTCTTTAGCCGCCGGCCGTTTCGATGTGGACGTAGTCCTTGAAGACGTAGCCCTCCTTGCCGCTCGCGAAGCGGACCTCCACCCACAGACCCTTGACATCCTTGACCAGGACCGGGGTGCCCCGTTCGGCGGTGAGGAGCGAGATGTCTTTGGCCGTCGGTCCGCGCCGCACGTGGACGCCGTCGCTGGAGATGCTGCCGAAACCGAGGAACCTGTCGGGCACCTCGGTCTGGAAGAGATCCAGGCTCTTGAGCTGGAATCTTTGATAACCCAGGACCATCGCGGCCAGCTTCTTCTCGGTGACCGACACGGCGGCCGAGGCCAAGCCCTCGTACTCGTTGAGCAGGGGCTCTTCCCTGGCCCTAATGCCCTTGGCCAATTCCTGCACGATACCCAAGGCGGTAGTTCCCTCCTCCCGGATGGAACCCGGGCCGGTAGCTTGGCCACCGGTCCGAGGAACACACAATCCTATTCGGACGTCTGCCAATTGTGTACAATTGGCCGGAAGGCACGGTGAGCCGGGGGCGCGATCCATGGCCGGTGAAGGAACGAGCGGGACCGATCAGGAGCGGCTCGGAAAGCGCGTTATCATCGTGACGTCCGCCGCCCGCCAGGAGAACCCCGCTTACATAAGGGAACTCGTCCGTCCCGGCGATACCCTGATCGCGGCCGACGGCGGCGCCGAGGTCGCTCTAGATCTCGGGCTGCGGCCCGACCTCGTCGTCGGTGATTTTGATTCCATAGACAAGGCGACCCTGGAGCGAGCGAGGGCCACCGCCCGGGTAATGACCTTCCCCGCCCGCAAGGACAAGACCGACTCCCACATCGCCCTGGAGCAGGCCCTAGACATGGCCCCGGACGAAGTAATCGTCTGCGGGGCCTTCGGCGACCGGTTCGATCATAGTCTGGGGTTAGTCACCCTCGTGGCCGGGCTTGAGACCCGGGTGGTCGTGCGCTTCAAGGGCGCCCGGCAGGAAGCTTGGATCGCCCGTGGACCGGCGGGAGAGCCGGGGGCGACCGGCCCGAGACCTGTCGTGATCGCCGGCCGGCCCGGAGACGCGGTATCCCTCCTCCCTCTCTCCCCTATTGTCAGGGGTGTCACAACCGCCGGCCTGGGCTATCCGCTCGCCGGGGCGACCCTCCGATGGGGAGAGACTCTGGGAGTCAGCAACGAAATGCTCGGAACCAAGGCATCCGTGGTCGTAGACGCGGGAGTCCTACTGGTCACGCATCTCAGGGGCGTATGGTAGCCTGAGACAGGACGGCCCGGGGGACAGGATGGTCCGGGGAGACAGGATGCGCCGGGGAGGCGACGTTTATGGTCCGTCAGACTGGAAGGGTAGGCGGCCGACCACTGGCTCTCATTGCTATCGCCGTCATGGTGGTGGCGATGGCCTGGCTGACCTACGGGTACGTGCAGGCAAGGAGGGAGGTTCCCAAGGTGAAGGTAGCCGACCTCGCCGGACAGCCCGAGAAGTACGACGGCAAGACTGTGGGGCTAACGCTCGAGTACGATAAGCGCAACCCGGACGATCCCGCGGCCGAGTTCATCTCCCGGTCCGACTGCCACCTCCACGACGCGACCGGATCGATCCTCCTCTTCGGCGGTTGGCAGGTGTGGATCGACTGGAAGGACTCACGGAAGTTCGAGAGCGATTGGCTCGACGTCGACGAGGCGGGCGTCTGGACGGTCAAGAAGGCCGTGGTTCGGTACACCGATCAGGGCCTGCCCTATCTGGAGTCGCCGGCGGACGCGGCGGGGGGCTAGGGATACGGGCCCGGCCTTGGCTGCTCCTTGCCGGCGGGGTCATGTCCGGGGTCTGCGCGGTAGCTTTTCTCCTCATCAAGCATAGGAGAAAGGAGAAGCCCACATGGACCTCTCGGGTGTCTCATTGATCTTCGGCGCGATTACGGTGCTGGGCATAACAGCGCTCTTTGTCCTGGCCATGGGGTACTTGTTTGGGCTGGGCTTCAGGAAGGGGCGCCGCCGATAGGGTCTACCGGTACCCGCCGCAGTTGGCAAACCAGACGGGGGCATCTGAGGAGCAGCCTCCTCAATCCCTATCGACGCCAGGGAAATGGCCGTGTCGTGCCGGAGGGAGAGTTCCGCGGCGACCTCGGAGCAGTGTCGCCTCTCCCGAGCTCCGTCACTCTTCTCGAGCAGGAGGACCAGAGCTTGGAGGCGGGGCGGAACCGCGTGCGATCGGCGGATAGCCTTCGGGGCCCTGTGCATTCAATCCACGCCCCCTTTCAGGCTTGTCCTCGTTACTATACCGGACATGCCGGGCAATGGATGCCTGACAACAGCACGGCCAGACTTCTAGCGGCTCAGCGGCGCCGGCAGGGGCCGACTAAGGTCTGCCCAGCCGCCACGCGTCCGCTGGAACTGCGGGTTCGACGGCCCTGCCTGTCGGCGGGAAGCGCCTACTTCCAGTCCATCGAAAGCTTTCGGTGGTGGGCGACGCAGTCGCGGAGGTACAGGTTGATAAGGCTCTGGTACGGAATCCCCATCTCCTCCCCGAGAGATTTGAAGTAGGCTATCACGTCCTCGCCGAGGCGGATAGTCACCTGTTTCTTGAGCTTCTTGGCGTAAGGGTTCTTCCTGCCGACCATATTGGAGAAGTCATACTCGTCTCTCATGGCGCACCTCTCGCGTAGGCTTCGCGCTCGATTCCGGTCGCCTTCCTGGCCGAGATGATCCGAATTGTGTCACCCCGGTCTCGAAGGCAGTGGACGACAACCAGAACCCTGAGCGAACTGCTCAATCCAAGGAGGAGGAACCGTTCTTCGTCGTCCGAGTGGTCCGGGTCGTCAAAGACGATAGCCCCATCATCGAAGAAGGCGGTCTGAGCCTCCTCGAACCGGATGCCGTGCTTCCGCAGTGAGAGTCAAGGTGTCTGCCGGGTCATGGTCCAGGGCCCACGCAGTCCTCGTCCATCTAACTAGTGCTTCAATATGATCCGCATAAACTGCCGAACTTCGCTTTCCTGTCCGCATGACATGCTGTTGGCTCACCCGACAGACCTGCGGCAATCCCCGCTACATCAGTGACTTCAGACGAATCGTCGACTTATCAGGGGGTCTTATGCGGATCGGCGTGACCCCTACCCCCGATCCTTCCCCTGGTCGATGGCCTCGATCATCTCGGTGATGAAGGTCGCGGCCCGACCTACGGTCTCGGGGTCGACGTTCTCGAAGGTGTCCGTGGGCCAGTGGTAGTTCTGGAGGAAGCCGTCGGCGCCCTCGGCCCAGAGGACGATGGCCCGGCAGCCGGTGGCGATAACCGGGGTGGCGTCGGTGTAGCCCAGGTTACAGACCGAGTCGCGGACAGACCACTCGGGATGGCCGGACCCCAGGCGGCGAGCCAGTTCTAGGAGGCCGTTGTCCATCCGGAGGGGCAGGGTGATCCCCTCCTTGGTGAGATGCCGGAGATCCCCGGACCCGACGTTGTCGAGGACCAAAACCTCCGACTCGCGAAGCTCGGGCAGGTGGGCGTCGACGAACTTCCTCGCCCCCGCCGGGTAGCCGCTCTCTTCCGCGCCCGTTACCACGCACCAGATTTCGGTGTTTGGCAGCGGGTTGGCCGCGTAGTGCTCCCCGATGGCCAGGGTCAGGCCAACTCCGGAGGCGTTGTCGTTGGCCCCGGCCACGTAGGGCATAACCAACTGACGGTGGGCGAGGGTGAAGAGGGCGTAGATCGAGATCAGGGCAAAGATCGAGGCCACGATGCGCAGGCCCGGGAGAAGGTAGGTTGCCCGGACATTCTCCAGGCCGAAGACGGCCAGAGACAGGACAAAGACGGCAACGGCGCTGACCATATTCAGGATGTGGCTGGCCCGGAGGTTCTTGAGAGCCTTGGGCGCAAAGACCAGAGCGGCCCTGGTTGTGTCGACGTGGGCCATGAGGACAACCCGGCGACCGGCCCCTCGCGCCGGCACTCGCCCCCAGACGTTCTGACTCGGCCGCTTCGGGAAGAGAAAGCCCACATCGGCCCGGCCCGAGGACACGGCGAAGTAGAGCGGGAGATTAAGCCCAGCCAGGATCAGGGCCGCCGGAGGCGAGACCCAGAGGGCCAGACCGCTGGCCGCCATCAGGACGGCGATGAGGGCCCAGGGGTAGCTGTAGGTGCTGTAGCAGCGGAAGGGTTGGGTTTCCACATTCTTGGTCCACTTACCCATCACGCCGGCCGCGTACTCGGCCCCTCGCCTCTCGCCTTCCGTGGTCGAGCCACGCGGGCCGATGGTCACGGAAAGGTGGCGGATGTGTTCTAGAGCCCGAGCGGCGATCGCCGCCCCATCAGTCTTGCCGAGGTTGGACACGTCGGTTGCCTCCCTTTGGGTTCCCTTGATCCGCCACATCGACCCCGGCCGGTAGTCCGCCGGCGGCCACTGCGGCGAGAGCCGCTCGGATCACGGCCCCGGCCACGGCTCTGGCGGCCAAGGTTCCCACGGCCGACAGGTCGGCCTGGACCTTGCTCTCGTCGGGGCCGCAGGAGATAGCGAACAAGGTGTCGCCGTCGTACATGGTGTGAACCGGGCTGATGGTCAGGGCCAGGCCGTCGTGGGCCATCTGGGCCACCTTCCGAGCGCCCGTCTTGCCGAAGGCGGCGTTGGTAACCACCACCCCGATGGTCGTGTTCTGACCGGCGCTTTGACCGGCAACCCCCGGCGGCTGACCGGTGAGAACCGCCGTCGTGTCCAGGAAGCCCCCGGCCGGATTTCGGGTTCCGGCCAGGATAGCGCCGCTCGACGGATCGCGCACATCGCCGAAGGCGTTGACGGCAATGACCGCCCCCACCAGAAGCCCGCCCGGACCGGCCAGACAAGCCGTCCCGAGACCCGTCTTGGTGGCCATGGCCGGGCCGAGAAGCTTGCCTGCGCTGGCCCCGGCCCCCGCCCCGACGTTACCTTCAGCCACCCGATCGGCCATCGCGTTCTCGCAGGCCGCGTAGCCCATGGCCGCGTCGGGCCGGCGATCCGCCCGCCCCAGGCCGAGGTCGAAGAGAACCGCTGCGGGGACGATGGGCACCCGCGCGATGCCGGTCTCAAGGCCGTGGCCGCGCTCTTCGAGCCATCGCATTACCCCCGTGGCAGCGTCAAGGCCGAAAGCGCTTCCGCCAGCCAACAGGATAGCGTGCACCCGATCAACCAGGTTGATGGGATCAAGGAGATCCGTCTCGCGGGTCCCGGGGGCCGAACCGCGCACGTCCACGCCGCCCACCGCCCCATCCGGGGTCAGGACCACCGTGCAGCCCGTCAGAGCCTCGGAATCCGAAGCGTGACCGATCCAAAGTCCGGGGATGTCGCTGATCGCCGGTTGTCCGGGCATGCCCTCACCTCCTATTGTCGCGCCGGGTGGTCCAGGCTCACGGGCCAAGAGGATGGCGGCTTCGGTGGGGATGGGGACGATTCCTCCACGGTTTCTCCCCACCGGACCACAGAGAGTCGGGCCCTGGCTGGAAGCCCGATAGCCGGTAAGACCCCGGACCCGCCCCTGGCGGCGGAACGGGCGGCCGAGTTGGAACCGGCGCCCGAGGCGGATTAGAGGTTGAGGGACATCATTCCAATATCCTCGCGCCAGGTCCAGCCGCGACGGCGGTAGAAGTCGATGGCCGGCGTATTATCCACGAAGACGAACATGTGAACCTTTAGGACGCCCATCCGACGGAATTCACCCAGGAGGTTGTCCAGCAGAGCCTGGCCGAGTCCCTGTCTACGGCAGTCGTCGCGGACGGCCAGATGATGGATGTAGCCTCGCCGTCCATCCCACCCCCCCATGATGACCCCGACGATCTGTTTGTCTTGCCGGGCCACGAAGGACGTTCCGGGGTTCCGATCGAGGAATTTCGCCAACTCGGGCGGTGTGTCGGCGCTGGAAAGGCCAACGCCCGGGGTCGCTCGCCAGAGTTCGATGACCTGGGGAATGTCCTCGTGCAGGAAAAGCTCGAAGGAGACCATGGTCGTCTTGGGCGCTCCTGTTCCTGCCCGCGGTTGGCCCGCGGCCGGCTTGTCAGTGCCCGCGGCCGGCCCGCGGCCGGCCTGTCAGTACCTCCGGCTGAAGTGAAGGGCGATGAAGCAGACCAGCGTGACGCCGAGAACGGCCAGGAAGATGGGAGTGAGCGACGGCTCGTTCCGGATGCTATTCCCCAAGCTGTTGACACTGGTGTAGAGGAGGGCGCCCAGAGCCGCTAGAGAGGTGGCCATGCCCCAGCCCCGCCCGATGAGAAGACCGAAACCGCCCGCGATGGCCAGGAGAGCCATGCCGAGTTCGGCCGCCTGGTGATAGACGATGTACTGATTGCCCACCACGGTCCAGAGGCCCTCGGGCATGTTCCCTCTCATGACGAAGATCACCCAGTAGGCGATGATGGCCAGCCCGACGAGAAGGAGAACAATCCCGACAAGGATTGCCGACCAGCTATACGATCTGGGCTCGATCCGACGCCCAACGCGGCTTGCCCGATAGGCCATGTCGTCACTCTCCGGTGGAAAGCGGTCTTTCTATTATAACCGAGGTTCTTGAGACTCAGGAAGCGTCGGCGGGCGGGTCCGGGACAGAATAGGCCACAGAACAAGGGGTGAGGTGCTCTCTCGGATGTACGACGCCATCCTTATCGGCTCGGGGCACAACTGCCTGGTCGCCGCTACTCTTCTGGCCAAGGCCGGCTGGAAGGTCGGCCTATTCGAGCGGGACGAGACTATCGGCGGGGCGGTCAGGACCGAGGAGTGGACCCTGCCGGGCTTTAAGCACGACGTGGCTTCGGCCGCCCACATCTTCTTCCTCATCTCGCCTTTCTACCACCAGATGCGGGGCGAACTCGAGAAGCACGGCCTTCGCTACCGGTTCTTCCCCACGCCCATGGCCTGCGTCTTCCCGGACGGCTCGACCTTGTGCCTGCATCGTGACCTTGAGGCCACCCTGGACAGCCTCGGCCGAGAGTGCGCCGATGATGCCGCCGCCTGGAAAATGCTGTTTGACCTTTACAAGAAGCTGGCGCCCGACATTGTGACTCTCTTCAGTTCTCCGCTCCCCTCCGTCGCGGCCATGACCGCTTTGGGCGGCGCCCGGATGAAGCTCGGCCCCGAACGCAGCCTGGAGTTGGCCCGAATGGCCGTTATGTCGGCGCGGGCCTTCGCCTCCCGCTTCTTCCGAAGCAGTAAGGTCCAGAGCTGGTTTGCCACCTGGGCCGGGCACAGTGGCCACGGACCGGACACGGCCGGTGGAGGCTTCCTCAGTTGGATCACCATGGGTGCCTCGCAGGATCGCGAGTCTGGCCTGGCCGTGCCGGAGGGAGGCAGTGGGCAGCTCACTCTGGCCCTGGCCGGCCTGGTGCGCTCGCTGGGTGGCGAGATCCACACCGGGGCCCGGGTCACCCGGGTCATCGTCGACAACAACGTGGCCAAGGGCGTGGAACTCGCCGACGGGACTCGCGTTGAGGCTCACCGGGCCATCATTGCCGGGGTCGCTCCGACTTCCCTGTTCGGTGATCTAGTGGATGAGAAACACCTGCCCACGATCTTGCTCGACCAGGTGCGGAGATATCGCTACGGCGTGTCCGTGTTCAAGATCGACCTGGCCCTGGACCGCCCGCCGGAGTGGAAGGCCGGGCAGCCTGTAGGCCAGGCCGGGATTGTCCACCTCTCCTGCGCCATGAACGGCATGGCCCGGGCCTACGCCCAGGCCGCCGAGGGTCTCTTGCCCACCGAGCCCCTGATCATCGTCGGACAGCCGGGGGTAGCCGACCCCAGCCGGGCCCCGAGGGGCAAGGCCATCCTCTGGGTGATCGTCTTCGCGGCCCCCTACGAGGTGAGCGGCGACGCGGCCGGAAAGTTGACGGCTCGCTCCTGGGAACACCTCAAGGAACGCTACGCCGATCGCGTCGTGGACACCATCGACGGCTACGCGCCCGGGCTCAAGCAAAGTGTTCTCGCCCGGCGCGTGATGTCGCCGGAAGACATCCAAGAGATGAACCCCAACCTCGTGGCCGGCGACGCTTCCGCCGGCAGTAGCCATCTTGATCAGTCTTTCGTGTTTCGCCCCGTCCCGAACTGCTCCCGCTACGCCACTCCCATCGGCCGTCTCTACCTAACCGGGGCCTCCACCCACCCGGGCTCAGGTGTCGGCGGTTTCTCCGGCTACATCGTAGCCAAGATGCTTCTTTCCTGAAGAGGCTGGCCCGGCCACGACCCATGGTGGCCGACGGGGCGGCAGGAACACCTCGACCCCTGGCGGAACTGGGCCCCATCGGAGCGGGAGTTGGTAGGGGTGGGTAAGAAGGGCACGGTAGGCCAGCGGCTGGCGGGCAAGGTGGTTCTCATCACCGGCGCCTCCCAGGGTATCGGACGAGCCCTGGCCCGACGCCTGGCGGCGGAAAGATGCCGCCTCGTCCTGGTGGCCCGGTCGGGAAGCCAGATCGAAAGTCTGGCCGGAGAGCTCGAGGAACTCGCCGGGAAGGTCGAGCACGCCTCGGGGCCCGTCGCGGTCGCCGTGGCCGGAGACGTGACCGACCCGGACGTCGCCCGGCGGGCGGTTGACCGGGCCCTGGAGACCTTCTCAGGCCTGGACGTTCTGGTCAACAACGCCGGAGTCGGCCTCCGGGCGCCTGTCGCCCGGCTGGCGCCCGTTGATTTGGAGGACGTCTTCCGGGTCAACGTGGTCGGGGCGGTCAACTTCATCCAGGCGGCCGTGCCCCACCTGGTGGGCCAGGGTCGGGGCCTGATCGTGAATGTCTCTTCCATCGGCGCCCGCCAGCCTGTCCCCTACCTGGGCGGCTATGGGGCCACCAAGGCGGCCCTGGCCGCTCTTTCGGACTCACTCAGGATGGAGTTGGCCGGGACCGGGGTGGCTGTCCTTACCGTTTTCCCCGGTTCGGTTGAGACAAACTTCAAGGCCAAGGCCAAGGGCGAACCCTACCCCGAGCGCAAGAGCGCCTCCCGGCTGTCCCCGGAGGAGGTCGCTGAGCGCATTCTCCTGGCGGCCGAGGCGGGGCGCCGGGAAGTTCGCATCCTTTCGCGCGGCGAGAGCCTCGGCCTTCTCCTGGGCCGGGTCCTGCCCGGCGTGGTGGAACGGCAACTCATCCGGAGGTACGGCGACCGTCCGGAGGCGTGATGACGGGACCGCGGGCGCGATGAGCCCGCGGGTGGTGAGTGCCGATCCGCGGGCGGGGCATCCTAGGACTTGATCTCTTCCTAGGGAGGAATGACCGTGCTCCTGTGCCGTACCTGCGGAAACCAGTGGCCCGAGACCGTGCCCAAGGCCGTACCGCCCAAGCATTGCCCGAAATGCGGCCGGCCGGATGTTGTCCGGACCTCACCGCCACCCGGCGAGACGCCTGGAGTGATGGGCTGAGTGAAAGAAGCGATTCCGCGCCGACACTTGAAGCGGGGCCGGTAAGCGGGTACAATCAGGGCTGGTAGAACAACTCCATAACGGATGTCAGCTTCCTTCGGGGCCGGGTGAGGGTCGGCTTAGACGACCCAATTCCCGACCGGCGGTGATGCCTCCAGGTCAACCCTGGACGGATGAGCCCGCGAACCGCCTAGCGCGGCCGATCCGGTGTGATTCCGGAGCCGACAGTAAAGTCTGGATGGGAGAAGGAAGGCCTGCTTTCTGTGGCCGATTTCTGTCGCGCTCCGAAGAGTTTCGTTTTCGGGGCGCTTTTTTCGTTCCGGGGGCTGATGCCTGCCGTCGAGAAACCAAACTAGGGAGGAATCGCTTTTGCTTAAGGTATCGGAATCGCGCACGGCCGCCCGCTCAAAGGCGGGTGGAACCACTCATCGAAACCAGGTCGGCAAGCGGGCCTGGGGCGCCAGGACCCTGATCCGCGTCGGAATGCTGGGGGCCGTGGCTTTCGCCCTGATGTACGCGGAGTTCAACTTGCCGCTTTTCCCCACGTTTCTCCAGTATGACCCTGGAGACGTGCCCACTCTCATCGGCGGTTTCGCCATGGGTCCCCTGGCCGGCGCGGCCGTGGCTCTGGTCAAGGGCTTGATCTTCTTTCTCTCCGGCAAGGACGAAGCCGGTCTCATCGGCACGGCCGCCAACCTGGCCACGAGCCTGGCCTTTGTCGTCGCCGCGGCGGCTGTCTACGTCCGGGTCCACAACCGGCGGGGGGCGGTTCTCGGTCTTGGGGCCGGCGTGCTCTCCATGGTGGCCGTGATGACCGTCCTGAACTACTTCGTTTTCCTGCCGGCCTACGGCCTTCCGTCCGCGGCCATTCCGGCCGCCTTGAAAATGACCGTCCTGTTCAATCTGGTCAAGGGTAGCCTGAACTCGCTTCTGACCTTCCTGGTCTACAAGAAGGTTAGCCCGCTACTGCGCCTCTAGGGGGTCGGCTCCCCGGGATTCGGCTGGGTCAGACTCACCTCCAGGCCAAGCTCCCTGGCCTTGGCGGCGTACTCCAGCACGGCGCTGATGAGTTCGGCGTGAGACCAGGTCAGCGGGGCCACCGATAGAGGCTGCCCCGTGTAAGGGTGGAGCTGTTCGGGAAGATGTCCTCCGGGCATGGCGTGCGTTCTGACCCATTCAAGAATGGTCAGGGCCACCTTGAGTTCGTCCGCCGATCGGGCCTTGGCCACGTACCAGCGCCCTAGCCACAAGGTGCAGATGATCCAGGGGTTGCCTGGCACGCCCTCGACGTCGTCGCTCCTCTTGAAGTACTGATCGCTGGTGTAGCGGGCGACCCCACCCACGTCCGTGTTCACCCAGAGCCGGTCGCGGACCAGAGCCATGGTCCGGACAACCCGCTCGTCGGCCGCCGGGAGTAGCCCGAAGAGGACAACGCCGAAGAGGCTGGAGTCCAGGGTGTAGTCCGGCGACAGAGACCCATCCGCGGTCACGTAGACACCGCGCAGGAACCGGCCCAGCTTCGCGTCGTAGAGCCGGTCCAGGGTGGCCTTCCTGACCTCCTCGGCCACCTGCCGCCATCGCTCGGCGCCCCGATCCCCGAAGAGATCCCCCAGGGTGGCGGCGGCCAGGAGACCAGCGTAAACCGAGGCCGCGGTGTAGGTGAAAATGCCCTGCCGCTCTTCCCAGAGATCCCAACTGGGCCGGGGCAGCCCGGTCTCGGGATCGCGGTAGGAGGCCAGCCAGTCGGCCGCCGGCTCGACCAGAGTTGGATAGAGGGCGTCGATGAACTCGAGATCGTGATCCAGGTTGAAGTGATGACCAAGGGCCCAGAGAACGCCGGCCGTCTCGTCCTCCTGGACGGGAAGGATGGTCTCGCCCTTGCGAACCCACGGGTGCCAGCTCGATCCCACCGACCCATTGGGGTGGTACTTGTGCCACAGGAAACCCTCGCGGCTGAGGGCCCGCTGGCAGAAACGGAAGAAGCGGCGGGTCAAACCGTAGTAGCCGGCCAGATCCAGGGCGTAGGCGGTCATGGCCCCGTCGCGGGCCCAGACGTAGCTGTAGTGGTCCCGGTTACTGCGAAGGATGTCGGTGTCGTTGGCGGCCAGGATGCCGCCGCCGTTGTCGACCTGGGTCCGGGCGACGAGAATGCTGCGCTTGAAGAAGGCGACCAGGTCGGGCGGAAGAGACCCTAGCTCCCTCTGACCCTTGGCCACCCAGTGCCGCCAGAATGTGGCCGTCTCGATCAAGAGACGTTCCGGGCCGGTGGTCGTGACCAGGGCGTGGACGGCCCGGGCGCTGTCGAAACCCTGGCCCACGGCGATCCAGTAGTAGAGCGTTTCCTCGCCGCCGGCCTCCAGGGCGACGTTGAAGGCGATGGCGCTGTCCACGGATCCTTGGGAGATGGCGTGGCCTTCGAGGCGCCCGTCCTCGGCGTCGCGCCAGGTGCCCTCGGCCCCGGCGAAACGTTTTCGACCGGTCGAGAACTGGGCGATGCCCGCGGACCCGCCCTCCCCGGCGGGTGGCGCAGCCTCCCCCGGCTGCGGCGCCGGCTCTCCCGACCGCGGCCCGACGCGCCCGTCCATAATGAAGCACCGGTTGCGCTTGTAGTGGTAGATCGCCCGTAGATCCGGATCGAACAGGGCCGTGTCGCCGATGTCTGATTCGTCGATGTTGAAGTCAATAGCGAAGAAGACCCGAACTTCTCTCGCTTCAGGGCGCAGATTGCGGATGACGACCCGCTTCAGGTAGAGACTCTCGCGGTAGTGGACGGCGTCGCTGGAGGTAAGGGAAAGACCCAGAGCCTGACTTGTCGCCAGGCTGCGGGCGACCAGAGTGTCCTCAACATAGTCCCAGGTCTTGACCCAGCCCGACTCGTCCAGCCAACTGAACTGCCCTTCGGCCCAAATCCCCATCATGTTGCGACGGCTCTCGATGTGATTCGTCATCCCGACGTGCGGGTAGTAGAGGTCCCGCATGACGAGATCGCCGTCGAAGTTTATCAGCAGATCCCCGTTGCCGATGCAAAGCGGCCTGGGCACTTTTGGCGAGCCTCCCGCCGGTGGATACCGCGGTGCGGAATAGCGACCTGGATCGGAAGGTATTTTACACTTGTCTTCTTGGGAACTATGCTTCACACCACCCGTAGGTGGGGCAGGCTCAGCGGCTCTCATGAGAGGAGCTCCCGACGATGAGCGGTTGGCTCTTGATGGTGGGGCTTCTGGCGGTAGCCGCGGCGGTCTGGTTCATCCTCTCGGACAGGCGGGGGGCCCAAACCCGCGGCCTCAGGACTCGCAGCCGGCGCCCCGATGCTCTCGGCGGCCGTCCGAGGCGCCGCCCGGCGTCGCGCCCCCTCGACCCCGACCGCATGACGGCGCGCCGCTTCGTATCCGGCCGCCCGGCGGTCGACACCGAATTCGCGTCGGAGACACTGCCGCTTCACGAGACCGGTCGGGTCCGGACCCGGGCGGAAAGTCCCTGGGGTAACGTGGCCGTGCCCACCTGGGAGCATCCCATCCCCTGGTCCTACGGGGAGACCCGGCTCGCCGCCCTCGTCCGCGACCCCTACTGGATCTTCGCCTACTGGGAGATCACCGGGGAGACTCACCGGCTGGCCCAGAAGGCCGTGGGTCCAGAAGCCTGGTCCGCGGCGACTCCCATCCTCCGGGTCCACGACGCCTCCGGGCGGGCGCACTACGACGTGGCCATCGACGAGGAGGTCCGCAACTGGTATCTCAACGTGGGCCAACCCGACCGGGCCTGGTACCTTGAGATCGGCCGCCTGACCAGGTCGGGAAGGTTCGTCATGCTCGCCCGCTCGAACACGGTCCACACGCCTCGGGACGGTCCCTCCCAGGTCATCGATCCTCGCTGGCCGCCGCTGGGACGCGCGGCTCATTGGGCGGGCGCCTTGTCGGCCTCGCCCGGCCTCGACCTACCCTCCAGTCCGGGCGCTCCAAGCTCATCCTGGGGCGCGAGCCGGCCCTCCGAGACGGGGTCCGGCGGAAGGAGATCTCACCCATGACCAGCAGTCCAAGCGACTCCCCCGGCCCGGTCGGCTCGCGTGGCCCAGCCGGTTACGTGGGCCTCGTTCTTCACGCCCACCTACCCTACGTTCATCATCCAGAGCAGAGCGGCACCCTGACCGAGCGGTGGCTCTTCGAGACAATGACCGAGTGTTACATCCCCCTCCTTCAGGTCTTCGAGAGACTCACCGCCGACGGAGTGCCCTACCGCATCGTGGTTTCGCTGAGCCCGACCCTCCTGGCCATGTTCGACAACGAACTCCTCCAGCGGCGCTACTGCCTCTACCTCGACCGCATGGCGGAGCTAGCCGCCCGGGAAATGCGCCGCACGCGGGACGACGCGCGGCTCGCTCCGCTAGCCCGGATGTACCGCGATCGCCTGGCCTGGGTCTCCCACGTCTACCACGACTCTTACGGCCACGATCTTGTGGCCGCCTTCCGCCGTCTGGCCGACGCCGGCAACGTGGAGCTGGCCACGTCGGCCGCCACCCACGCCTACCTGCCCCTGGTCGGCCCGCACCGCTCGGCGGTCGAGGCCCAGGTGGAAGTGGGCCTTAGCGAGTTCCAGCGCTTCTTCTCGCGCCGCCCGGCCGGATTCTGGCTGCCGGAGTGCGGCTACCACCCAGGTTACGACCAGATCCTGGCGGAGAAAGGCCTGCGCTGGACCTGTCTTGAGAACCACGGCGTCGCCTTCGCCAAGCCGGCGCCCCGTTATGGGGTTCACGCCCCCGTCGTGACCCCGGCCGGAGTGGCCTGCTTCGGACGCGACCCCGAAAGCTCCAAGCAAGTCTGGTCCAGCCGCGAGGGCTACCCCGGCGACCCCTGGTACCGGGAGTACTACCGGGACATCGGCTACGACCTGGACTACGACTACATCCGTCCGTTCCTGGCCCCGGACGGGTCGCGGACCCATACCGGGTTCAAGTACTACCGCGTTACTTCCGGGCCGGGAGACGATGCGGAGGGTGGCGGTGGGGACGCCGGCGGCGGGAATGGTGCGGCGGGTGGCGCGGACGGGCACAAGGAACCCTATGATCCGGGGGCGGCCGCCCAGCGGGTCGAGGTCCACGCCGGGCACTTCCTGTGGGCCCGTCAGAAGCAGGTGGAATGGCTGTCCGGAGGATCCGACCGTCGCCCCTACATCCTGGCGCCCTTCGACGCCGAACTCTTCGGCCACTGGTGGTTTGAGGGGCCCCAGTGGCTGGAACTCTTCATCCGCAAGAGCGCCTACGATCAGCGCGACTACCGCCTGGCCACACCGACCGACTACCTGGCCGAGTACCCGATGAACCAGCCGTCGCAGCCCATCCTGTCGAGCTGGGGCTGGAAAGGTTACAGTGAGGTCTGGCTTCAGGGGGACAACGATTGGGTCTACCGGCACCTTCACCGGGCCGCCGAACTCATGGAGGGACTCGTGGACCTGTTTCCCGATCCGAACCCGGTTGAGAAACGGGCCCTGGACCAGGCCGGGCGGGAGCTACTCCTGGCCCAGGCCAGCGACTGGCCCTTCATGATGCAGGGTCGGGCCATGGACGGCTACGCCAAACACCGCTTCACCCACCACCTCGGCTGGTTTCTGGCCCTGGAGAAACAACTGCGGGAGAAGCGGTTGGACACGCGGTGGCTCGGAGAGCTAGAGAAGACCGACGACATCTTCCCCGGCCTGGACTATCGCCTCTTCGCCTACCGGGCCTGGCAGCCCAGCCCGTGGGTGGCGGCGGGGACGGCGGCGGGGAGCTAGCTGCGGGTGCATCGCACCCTGCTCACGCCTGTCTAGCTCGCCTGCGAGCCAGAATCCGCCACCAAGACAAGTCATCCAGCAAGACGCATAGCAGTAGCGCAAGGCCAGCGCCAAAGCTATTCCAGGGGCTGCACCCCCCCGCACCCGCTAGCAGCTTCCACATTTTACTACACGTCTGTGGATCCTGAAACCCGGCCATGCCGGGAGCATCCGGGGATACCCGGACAGCCCAATGGCCGGCAGGGTGCTGCCATCTCAGCCCCGAATTTGTCCGAGAACAACGTCGCTGGGTTAGCCAGCGGCTCCAGTGGAGGCGCTTGGCTTGGCCAACCGCGCGAGTCACGGTACGGGGCCGCTGAGCGGCTATCCATTAGGAGGAGCAGGAGGGAATTTCTTTGCTCGTTATCCGTTGCACACGCAGGCTTCTCGATCGCGTCGGCCCGCCCGTCGCTCCACCGCCGGAGTCCACGACCGCACTCGGCGACTGGTACGCCAAGCCTTTTGGCGTGGCGCGGAAGCGCTTCGTTCTTATGATCAGCGAGAGCACCCGCATCGCCATCGTGATGCCCAGCCGGGCAGCGGCGGATCTGGCGCGCTCCTTTCGCCACGCCTTGGCCATCCTTCTTGAGAGTCTGGGCGTTCCTGCAGATGCTGTCGAGCGAGAGATCGCTGCTTCACAGGAAGTGCTGCTCGCTGTCACCGACAGTCGATCGCTCCTCGGCACCTTGAATGACTTCTCGACCCTGGCCAAGTCCCGTCTGCGTGACAGGCCCGATACCGCTCTCGATGATCTCTCGGTGTCGCTGAGCCACAGCCCTGTGGCACCGCTGGGATATCGTCGCCCTGCCGACCTGGCCAGAGAGTTGTTCGGCTTGGTGAGCCGCCAGCCGTTGGACGCAAGGTCTCCGGGAGGGTGGTAGGGTGAGCATCTCATGGCCCGAGATCATCATTGGCTGGCCGGCCGTCGTCGGAAGAGGGCACCGTCTGCTCACGGCGTCGGTCTTGGCGCCGTTCCTTGTTACCGTCATGTGGCTGGCGTACGTGGTGCTGACGCGGTAAGGAATGCATGCTGCCTGTGTCAACTGATTTAAGGAAAGGCGGCGTGGGTCACCCCCTCTTCTCCGACGAGGCCATCCACCTGATCCACCAGTTCTACCAAGGGCATCCCGCGGCGGATCGACACGAACCTCGGTTGATGAGTCGCCTCAGTGATGATAACGTCGGGTGTGGGGATCGTAGAGGCTATATGGACGAGTCTCCGGACGGGTTAGGCGTCTCCGGAAAGGCAGGTGGGTATCCCGGTGAGGTCGGCGAGGCATCCAGACAAGGTGAATATCGAGCCTCAGTTGGGGTCGCTGGTTGGGTACCTGGAGTCACGGCACGATGTCCTGGCCGCCTACCTGTATGGATCATACGGGACGGCTCACCAGACGGCTCTCAGCGATGTCGATATCGCTGTGTTGTTCTACCGAGACAGGCCACCCGACCGCCGGCGGCTTTTTGCCCTGGAGGCGGATATCTCCAGTATCTGCCACGAAGACGACGTTAACGTCCTATCAGTTAATGATGCCGATGTCATGCTGCAGTTTCGGGTCTTGGAGACAGGCAGGCCATTGCTGGAGAAGGACCCCGTCGCGGTTTCCGAGTTCCGGGAGTACGTGTTCAGCGTCTACGGGGATTTCGAGCCCTTTTACCGGGCCTTCTGCCAAGACCATGACCGAGGGCTGAGGGAGGCGTTCCCGCGTGATAGACCAAGACAAGGTCAGGTCAATGGTCAGGTTCCGAAACAGAGCCGTCCATCTCTATGCGGACATTGACGTCAGCCACGTGTACGGGATACTGCAGGAGGATCTAGGGGATCTCGAAGTGTAAGCTATGCTGCACCGCTCTGCGCCTACTTTTCGGTTGACACAGGCAGTTCGTCCAAGTCCCTTGGTGGGAGCCTACGGATTACGGCCCCCCTCCCGCAAGAACGAAACAAGAGCCGGATGGTCCCTCAACAAGGACGTGTTCTTTGCTGACTTGGACAACAGGGAAGCCAAGATGGCTTATGTCGAGCACCTGGAAGACGCCCACGATACTGTGCTCGCGATGCGGGGCCTAACAGGCGACTTCAGCGGACTTCTAGCGCGCCACACTCTCCATCGCACGCGGCCTCGGTGGCTCCCCCCACCCTCGCGCAGGCGGCGGCCATGAGACGCTCCCCCGGGCTCCTCCAACCATTGGAATGTGCCCGCATGGACAGGCAACAGCGGAAGGAGTCGGAGCCCGTGGCGGTAAATGCTGGGAGCGTTCCGCCCGGATTTCACAGGGGCTCGGATGCCCCAACGGCCAGCCGCTAACCCACTGGATAGAGGGATCCGCCATGACGAGGAAAGAGCAAGGCATTCTGGACATGCTGGCACAGCTACCCTGGTGGGTCAGCGTCTGCGCGGCCGCCGTCGTCTACATCGGGCTGAAGTTTGTGTTCCCCACCCTAGTCCCCGATGACTCGCTCCTAAATCCGCTCGCCACGGTCCTGGCACGGTTGGCGGTGCTGCTAGCGGCATTCTTCCTCATCCCAGCTGTCGTCTCGGCCGTCCGGTCATCCCAGATGCGCAGGATGCTGGACGCGCAGAGCGGGATCGACTCTATCCGGTCGCTGTCGTGGAAGCAGTTCGAGGAGTTGCTCGCGGAGGCGTTCAGGCGCCAGGGCTACGCGGTTCAAGAGAACCTCTACGGCGGTGCGGATGGCGGTATCGATCTGACGATCAGGGGGGACGGAAACGTCTACCTGGTCCAGTGCAAGCAGTGGCGCTCCCTCAAGGTGGGCGTCAAGGTCGCTCGCGAGATGCTCGGCCTGGTGACCGCCCGCTCGGCGCACGGTGGCATCATCGTCACGTCGGGGGTGTTCACCCGGGAAGCGGAGACCTTCGCTTCGAGGAACTCCGTCTACCTAATCGACGGACGCCGGCTTGACGCGATGATCCGCGCTGTCCAGGCGCGCCCCGCGGCCGTAGCGCATGTGCAGCCACCACAGCCGCCTCCCCCAGCCTACGCGAGCACGAGGCCCGCGACCTACGAGAGCACGGGGTCCTCGACAAGCGTCAGACGGTGCCCCCGCTGCGGCGGCGACCTGGTCTTGCGCGAGGCACGGCGCGGGAGCCATGCGGGAAGCAGGTTCTGGGGATGCTCGCGCTACCCCAACTGCAGGTACACGGAGGAGTACGCGGGCTGAGTCTCGGACGGCAGACAGTCGAGGGAGCGTGTTTGGCGGACCGTCGGAAGCGACGGCACCGCGCCCCGTGCCCGACCCTGCCGATTGGCCAAAGGCGGTTCCCCTTCCCAAGCCTCGTGTCGCGGAACTTCCCGCGACCGGGAAGAAACCCCTAGTGGCCAGCGTGGTGGCCGAGCGCCGCTTCGCTATCGGCAAGGTGGACGGCTTCAGCCGGAATGAGTGGACGAACCAGCGACGCTGCCGTGTTGACCGCCGGGATTGATGGTGATGGTTGCGGGGGAATTGGGCTTCGCCTCAGCCCCAAGGGATTCTTCGCAGCGGGCATCTACGCATATGATCCTATAGCGTCGCTGGCCTTCTGGACGATTAGTGCGCTAATCTTCTGGGCGCTTAGTGCGCTAATGGGGGTAGTCGATTGGTCATCAAGCGCTGGGCTCCAAACAGACCAGGAACCGTCGCTGGATCCTCAGGCAAGGTTCGCCCCCTGATGGGAGAGACCGCACGGCTCTTGGCTTTCTCGACTTTGCTGCACGGAAGGGGATAGCGACGTGGACGGGCATGCTCTCAATCTGTGGGCCTTTCTGTCGCTCGCGATCGCACTTTGGGTCGCCATCAGCCTGCGTTGGTCAAGGACTCGCACGACATTGGCAGTGCTAGCCGTCGGGGGAACGTTCGTGGGGTTGGCCCTATTCGCTCCGGCAGAAGTCACGAGGGCCGACGTCATAGGGCTGCTCGCGTTGACCATAGCATCACTGACAATCTACGAGCTCGACCGCACACGAAGGGCCGTGAAGAAAAAGCACTCGTCCCCTACGCCCCGCACTTGAGCAACGCGAGGTGCTTGACCCCTTACGGAATACTTCGACGGTCTAAGCATCACCGCCCTGGTGGGAGGAGGGCCGGGGCCCCCCTCCCACGGTCATACTACGTGCGCGTGACAACCATGCTCAAGGGGATGGCCAGCAGGGCCAGAACGAGGAAGAACACCCAGCCCTGAGCACGCCGCAGGCGCAGGACTGCGAAACTGACTATCGCCGCCGTACCCAGGGCGATGCCGGCGCTCGTCAGCCGAGCCGTCATCAGAGCCGCCGGAGTGACGCCCAATAGCCAGGTGTCAACTACCGTGAAATTGATGGTCAGGCCCACGGCGTTTACCAGCCAGGCCGCGACGGCGGGGCGCCAGGCCAGCCTGACACGCGGCCATATGGCCGTCAGGAGCAGTGCAACCCCCATGTTCAGCGCCGAGGCGAACAGGCCTCCGGCGAAGAGAAACAGGACCATGCCGACCGTAGCCATGTAGCCCTCCCTCAGATCGACGAGGCTGGTTCTCGCAGGCCGTCCCTGGAGCAGCTCACCTGAGACCGAACGCCAACAAACCCCCGCAAGGGTCTGGGCCGGCGGCTAGCGGATGCGTGAGCCCACAACCCCCACGGACCCCGGCCAGGGCAGACCGGCCAGGTCCGGCCGGAACAGACTCACGACCTCCCGGACAGCCTCGACGAAACCCTGGCCGTGGGGAAGGGCGCAAGCGTAGGTGGCTTCCGCTTTGACCTGGGCCTCGGCGTTACCCACCGCCGCGCTCCAGCCGGCCACGCGAAACATGTCCAGGTCGTTGGGGCTGTCCCCGACGGCGGCCACGTCGCCGACCCCGATACCCAGGAGGGCCGCGGCCTCAACGAGCCCGGTGCCCTTGTCCACGTCGGCGTCGGCCAGTTCGTAGGACAGGCCCGAGTCGAGTAGCTTGGCCGCAAGCCCACTGTCCCTCAAGAAGCGGTTGGCCGCCTCAAGATCGAGACACCGGACGAGCACCAGGCTGGCCAGGCGGGATGGAATCGGGACAACCTGGATGTCGGACCCGAAAGCCTCCTTTAGAGCCGTGAGGGCCGCCTGGACGCGCTCGGGCCGGCCCAGGAGACGAGTTTGGTAGGACATCGGGCCGAAGCGGCCGACGACCGCCCCGTCTTCAGCCACCACCACTCCGCTCGTGCCGAGGTAGGGGGCCAGCGTTCCGAGGGCGATGATGTCCCGGCCGCTGGCCAGAATCACGGGTAGTCCGGCCGCCTCAAGTAGGCGGATGACGCGGATGGCGTCGAGGTCCATGACTAGAGCGTCGTCGGTCAGGGTCCGGTCAATGTCGGTGGCGATGGCTCTAAGCTTCACGGCCGGTCTCCTCGCTCGCGCCGCCGCTTATCCCGCCGCTTGTCTCGAAAAGCTCCTCGTCGCTCATCTCCAGCAGCCGCCGAGCCGACCCCCGGTCGCCAAGCTCCGCGAGCCACTTCCCGGCTTGGGCGGCGACCTCGGGCCGCGCGGTCAGACGCAGGCGAGCGCCGCCGGGCGAGGTGGAAGCGTGGGGCGCCGGGCCGTGGCCGGGCGAGGTGGAAGCAGGCGCCGCCGTGGCCGCCGGAGCGGGGGGCGACCCCGGACCGCCACGCGGGCGAATCCGGAACTCAACCGCCGCCGCCAGCCCGGCCTCGCCGGCTTCGACTACGAGGTTCCCCTTGCCCGTCGTGCAACCCGAACCAAGCTGAACCCCGTCGGCAAAGCACGACAAAGGTGGTTTCGTTCCGCTCCAGACGCGGGCCTCAAGGTCGAAGTAGCCCACCGCTCCGAGGGAGCGCAGGGCCAATTGCCCGGCTCTAAACCCCAGGATCACATAGGGACCAAGATGGCCATGGAAGTCCTCGATGCGGACCAAGATTTCCTCGCGGTTAAGTCCGGTTATCTTCACCGCTGTCCACCTCCCGAATTACCGATACGCCGCTGTCCACCTCCCGATGGCCCATCACGCCGCCGTCCACCACCCGATGGCCACGCGCGTCCGGGGTTCCCTCAGCGGCCCGAGGTTGCCTTGCGGTTCGAGACACGCTCAACAGCGTAGATGATGGGCGGAACAAGAACGGCCTGGACCGCGAGACCCGGCAATCCGGAGACAACACCGGCCGTGAGAGGGTAAAAGAGCGGCACGCTCGCAAAGCCGAAAAGGGGCAGGACCGCGGCGCCGAAGAGCCCCAGGACAAGGCGTCCCGCCAGGGCCCCGGCGGCCCAACTCAGGTAGATGCGCCGGGTGGCGCGGTAGACCAGAGCTGTGACCAGGGCGTAGCAGGCCAGTTCGAACACCATCCCCTGCGCTATGGGCGGCGACAGGGGCGGCATCCCCGTGAGAAGCGAACTGAGGAGCGGAACGGTCAGTCCCACCAGAACCGCGACCCAGGGCACCGTGGTGAAAGCGGCCAGGAAGACCGGGATGTGCATCGGCGAGAAAGCCTTCCCGGCCCCGAGGAGATGGAAGGCCATGGGCAAGACCAGGGCCAGGGCGATGAAAAGGCCTCCGAGAACGAGATCGCGAGCGGGCGAGGACGGAAGACTCCTTGAGGGAGTAGCCACGGGAGACACCGACTCCTTCTACGTAGGGTGCATCTGGTTCCCATGATAGCACGAAGCGTGGAAACGTGTCACGATCTAGACGAGTGCCACGGCCTAGGCAAGTCCCTCCACCTAGACGAGGCTTTCCCCGGTGCTCGTCAGGACAAGCTTCCCGTGCTTGACGCCTCGGGAGGAGAGAAGCCGGTCGCTCACCTGCGTCAGCGTGCTTGCCCGCCCCTTCATGGCCAGGACCTCAAGACAGTTGTGCTCGTCCAGATGCACATGGAGGGTGGCGACGATGAGGCCAACATGCTCGTGTTGGGCCATGGTCAGCCGATCAGTCAGACCGCGGACGCGGTGGTCGTAAATCAGGGTCAGGGTGCCGGCCACGTTCTCATCGCCCCGCTCCCACTCCCTCTGAACCAGACGCTCGCGAATGAGGTCGCGAATCGCCTCGGACCGCGTCCGGTAGCCCTGGTTGGCAATCAGCTCGTCAAACTGGGCCACCAAAGGCGCGGCCATGGAGACTCCGAAGCGAACCAGACTTGAGGCCATACCCGAGATCTCCCTTCCCCGGCTAGACAAACCGTTGGATCGACACCGCGGAAGTAGCCTACCCCTCCGCCTCGTAGGCCTCGGCGAGAAGGTCAACCAGGTGCCGGACCGGACGGCTCCTGCCGGCCTGTCCAAGACCGTCCGAGATGTGCATCCGGCAGGACGGGCAACCCGTGATGACGGTGCCCGCTCCGGTCCGGTCGATGGCGGCCACCTTTTGGTCGCGAATGGCCGAGGCGATGGCGTAGTGGTCCAGGCTGAAGCTGCCCGCGCCGCCGCAGCAGACTCCGGCCCCCTCCATCTCCCGCACCTCGACCCCGGGAATGGCTCGGGCCAGTTGCCGCACTTCCCGGCCAAGACCCTGACCCCGGGCCAAGTGGCAAGGATCGTGGATGGTGATGGCCCCTCGCGTGCCTTCTCCCCCCGCTCCCGGCGCCCGGAAGCGAACTTCGCCGGTCAGGAAGGCGTGAATGTCGCGGGTCTTGACGACCAGGTCCCGAACCCGAGCCACCTCCGCGGCCGCCTCCAAAACCGCCGCCTCCGAGCTCGCCAGTGCGGCCGCCTCCAAAACCGCCGCCTCCGAGGTCGCCTCCGCGGCGGCCTCCGAACCCGCCGGCGGCGGAACCGGCGCAACGGCATCGGGCCTCTGGGCCAACCGGGGATATTCCCGGCTGAGCACGTCGCCACATGAAGCGCAAGCGGTCACGACGAAGTCGGCCCCGGTGGCCTCGAAAACCCTGGCGTTCTCGGCGGCTAGGCGGCGCGTTGTCGGCAGGTCGCCGCTATAGAGGGCCGGCGCCCCGCAGCAGACCTGTCCGGCGGGAACAACGACCTCCCGGCAGTGCCGGCGGAGGACGCCGATCAGGGAACGCCCCGTGTCGGTGTAGGCGTAGTTGTAGAGACAGCCGGCGAAGACAGCGACCTTCGGCCCGTCGGAGACCTCGCCGGGAATCGCGGCCGGGAACTCCGCCGCCAGGGAGCGGCGAGCCAGGGGCGGGATGAGCCGGTTCCCCAAGGGCCCGAGGGGAATGGGCACACGGGCTTTCATCTCCCCGTCGGCCGTTCTCTTGAAGGCCAGGCCCTGCAAGACCGCGCCCCAGCGGGCCGCCTGGGCCATCTTGTTCCCGGCGAAGAAATCCACCACAAGTCGTTTGACCCGGCTCAGGGGCTCCTCACCTTCGAGGGCCTTCTGCTCGAAGTTCTTGGCCCGCATCATCAGTATGGCCCGGTAGACCGGAACGTCGCCGGGGCAGACCTCTTCACAGGCCATGCAGGTCGTGCAGAGGCCGGCGATGTCGGCCGAGGCCCAGAACTCCGGTAGCGACCTGGAAAGGCTCGTCGCAACCGAGCGCGGCCCGGGATAGGAGTGGTCCGCCAGCGCGGCCACGACCGGGCAGGCGGGAAGGCAGTTCCCGCAGCCCAGGCAGGCTTCCAGAGAAGACACAAGCTCGCTGTCGGCCGGAGCGAAGGGTAGGAGGCGAGCGTCGCGGTAGATGTCCAGGAAACGGGTCAAGCCGGGCGAGCGCGACGCGGCCCGGCGGCGCAGTTCCTCGGCCTTCCCGGCGGCTTTCCCGCGAGCGGCCCCGGCCCCATCCGTGGAATGGTCGCTCATCCGGACCGCCTCCTCTCCACGGCCGCGGCGGCCAGGTGGCCGGCGGCAAGCCCTGTCACGGCGGCCACGCCCGACCCCGCGCCGTCAGCAAAACGATTGTAGCCGCCGATGACGGACCCGGCGGCCCTGAGATTGGCGAAGCTGACCCGCCCCGACGCCTCCAGCGGCCGCAAGTCACGGTCGACGGCCAGACCGGCCTCGAAGATCGGGTGCCGGGCGTCAAAGCGTTCCCAGACCATCTCCCGGACCGGGCGGTCTCCCACCGGGATCTCGCCCGGTGGCCACCCCGGGGGTGGTGGAGCGAAAACACTCAGCCCGAAGAGCGGCTCGGAGACCCTCTGGCCCACGGAGCGCAGGCCCCCGGCGATAAAGGTTCCCGCGGCCAGGACAAACTCATCGGCTTCCAGGACCCAGGTCCGCCCGTGCGAGGCGATCTCCAGGGAAGTCACGGCCGTCGTCGCCCGCGCGGCCGTCCCGAACCCCACTACCCGTCCCGGAACAATCTCGACTCCGGCCGCCAGAGCCGCCCCGTCCAGGAGCCGCTGCAGGCGTTGGCCGGGCAGGGACGGCGGCGGGGAGAGAAGCTCGAAAACGGTCACGGCGGGGCCGGGAACCCCGGAACCGGAAGCGGCCCCCGCGATAGCCGCCATCACGGTCTCAAAAACCCAGGCCGCCCGCTCGAAACCCAGGACGGGAGGCAGGGCCACCAGTTCGGCGCCGGCCTGGCGGGCGGCCTTGGCCACCCGGAGGCCGAAACGCGTCGCCGTGTCGCCCTCTTCAAGAGCCCGGGCGATGCGGGCGGCCGGAAGATTGGCTTCGCCCTCAAGACCCGGGACGGCCACCACTCCGGCGGTCACCCGGTCCCTGACAGCCAGGCCGCGGGCCACGACCATCCGCTTCACCCACTCCGCGTGGAACGGCGCGTAGCCCTCGACCTCAAGAAAGAGAACCCGCCTTCCGTCCCAGCGATCGACGCGGCCGGCGGCGTGTTGGACGAGAGCCAGGTTGGTGGATCGAACGCGCCCCGCGATGTCCAGGAGCGGTAGCGGCCGGCCCGGATGTCCGGCGAGTTCGGCCCCGGCGGCGGCGCACCACCCGCGCAGGGTCTCGGCCGCTTCGGCCGGCGCGATCCCGGAGGCCGCTTCGGCCGGCGCGATCCCGGAGAAGGCCTGGCCGAAGAGGCTCGGAAGCCGATCCGGGAAATCGAGACCGCCCGAGGACAGGGCCGTGGCCCCCAGACCGCGGCGCACCACGACCACCCGCAGACCCCGGCCGGCCGCGGCTATGGCCGCGCAGAGCCCGGCGAGTCCGCCACCGATCACGGCCACGTCGACATTGCCCCCCGCCGCGGCAAGCTCGGGTTCCGCGTCTTTGGTCACCGGCCGTCCCTCCCTCCGGACCGGCCGCTTCGGAAGGGTGCGGCGGCATGGAGCCAGGCGGCCTGGTTCAGCTCTTGCTGGCGAAGTTGGTCTCCGTCGAGCGAACCCCGCTGGCCTTTCCAGCGCTCCTGTCGAAAGGAGGCCAGGTCGGTCAGAACGGTTTCGGGGTCAAGATCCAGCGCGAGACCGAGGATCGCGGCGGCTTCGGCCGAACAGCCCAGACCCTGGCACGGGCCCATCCCGATGCGGATGCGACGGCGCAAGTCCCCAACCGTGCGAACCCATTCGTGAGCCACGGCATACCTCACCTCGGCCTCGAGCACCGGCTCGCAAGTGCAGACGATTCTTCGCCCGGACGCCTCGCGGCAGCCTTCCTCCAGAACGGCCTCGGCCCGGCCCCCGTGCCGGAAGACCAGGCGAGCGACGGCCGAGACGGGAACTTTGAACCGCCTGGCCAGGGCCTCGATGTCCTTTGCCCCCGGAACCCGCTCCCCGCCCGGCAGGGGCAACTCGGCCGTACGGCACCGCGCCGCCTCGCCGGTGAGACCCAGACGGGAAGCCACGGCGTCGGCCGTCTTCTCGGCCATGATGCGAGCGATGGTCATTTTCCCGCCGGCGATGGTGATGAAGCCGGCTAGGCCGTCCCGGTCCTGGTGGTCCCAGACCTCAAACTCGCGGGTAACCTTGTCCTCGTTGATTCCGTACTGGTAAAGAGTCGGGCGCAAACCGGCCATGACCCGCAGAATGCGAGCCCGGCGAATGTTGGGAAGAACGGTCTCGCAACTGGTGAGAACGTACTCGACCTCCTGCGGGTCGGGCCCAACCGCATCCTCGTCCCCGAAGTAGTCGTCGTCGGTGCAGCCGATGAGGGTGGTGTTCTCGTGGGGGAGAATGAGCAGGGATCGACCGTCTATGGCGTAGCAGGCCACCCCGACACTGGTGACGCGCCGGTCGAGGATGATGTGGATGCCCTTGGTCGGACGGAGACGGTAGCTGAGCCCGGCCATGGCCGTTACCCGCGGGACCCACGGCCCGCAGGCGTTGACGGTGATCCTGGCCCGGATCTCGCCGGTCTCCCCAGTGAGGCGATCCCTGACCCGAGCCCCCAGGACGCGCCGACGAAGCGCGGGTGGAGAAGGGGGCGGCAGATCCTCAAGAATGAGACCGGTGACCTCGGTGTGGTTTCGAATCGTGGCCCCGTGTTCCGCCGCGTCGAGGACCACCAGAGCGTTGAGGCGGAAGACGTCGACACCGGGCTCGTCGTTGGTCAGGGCGGCGGCGAAACCCGGCGTGAGAGCGGGCTCAAGCTCCAAGGCCTCATCCCGGGTCAACCTCACGTGCGGCCGCCCGAACTTGGTCTTCTGGAACTGATCATAGTAGCCGAAGAAGGCGTCGAACGTGTCGACCTGCTCGGCATTGGGGATGAGGTAGAGAAACGGGATGGCAAAGGTGAGGTGGGGCGCGGCCTTCTGCATGATGCCGCTCTCCAGGCACTCGGTCTTGGTCAGTTCCGGACGGGACTGAAGATACTGCAGCCCGCCGTGGAGCATGCCCATGCACGTGCCGGTGGTGCCTGAGGAAAAGTCGTCCCGCTCCACCAGGGCCACCTTGAGTCCGCGCAGGGCGCAGTCGCGGGCCACCGAGGCGCCGGTGATCCCGCCGCCCAGGACGAGAACGTCGTAGTCTCCCTGGTCGGCGCAATGCCCCTGGTCGAGGCGGCCGATGTGGTTCAAGATCCTCTCCCCTCCTCCGGGAGGCGTGCTTCCCGCTAGCGCTCCCGCCAGACGCCCAGACGCTCCGCCAGAACCTCGGTGATATCCCGCACGAAAAGACCCCGATCGCCCGAGCCGGCGCCCACGCTCGCCTCCGCGGCCGCCCGCAGCATCTCCAGGCAGCGCGGGCAGGCCGTGACCAGAGTGCCGGCGCCCGTTCGGCCGGCCTGGGCCACGCGCCGGGAAGCCATGGCCGTCGCCGTGGCTGGGACCGTCGCGTCGATGGCCGGAGCGCCGCCGCAGCAGGCGGCCAACTCCCGGCCGCGCTCCATTTCGACCACTTCGAGCCCGGCCACCTCGGCCAGGAGACGGCGAGGGGCCTCGTAGACACCCTGGTAGCGGCCCAGGTAGCAGGGGTCATGGTAGGTCACGGCCAAATCGGTTGGCGGGTGGCGGCCACGTAACCCGACAAGGCCCGCCTCCTGGCCAAGCCCGTCCAGGAACTCGGTGACGTGCTTGACCTCGACCCCCAAGGTCACCCCCCCCGGGTAGCCTTCCTTCATGACCTGGGCGCACATGGGGCACCCGGTGACGATCGTCTCGTAGCCGCCGCCCGCCACCGCCTGAGCCAAGCCCCCGGCGAACTCCGAGGCCTCGTCAGCGTAGCCGAGGACGTCGAGGGGCAGGCCGCAGCACTCCTCCGGCCTGAGCATGGCCACCTTGACCCCGCCGGCCTCGAAGAGACGCAGAGTGGCCTCGATGATCTCGGGGTGCAGCGCGGCCGTGGCGCAGCCGGCGAAGTAGAGGACTTTGGCCCGCTTGTCGAGGAGGGAGCGGTAGCGGTCCGTCTCGGCCAGTTCCGCCGCGGGCCGGTAGAACGATCGTTCTCCAACCAAGCGAGCCGCCAGGGTTCGCGCCGCCTTGGGGGCCACGCCCTCCCGAGCCGCCCTCCGCCGCAGAGAGGCGGTCGCCTCGGGCAAGTCGACGCCACTGGGACACCACTCGCGGCAGATCTTGCACTGGGCGCAGCGGTAGAAGACAGCGGCGGTCCCGGCCGTGAAGGGGATGTCGCCGCTCTCGGCGGCGAGGGTCAGGGTCGCCTTGCCGCGGGGCGTGATTGTCTCAGCCTTCTCGACCGTCGCGACGGGGCACAGAAACCGGCACATGTTCGGGCAGAGGGCGCAGATGCGAATCTGGGTCGCGAGATCGAAGCGCTTGGCGGCTTTGTTGGGCACCTAGTCCACCTCCCGCGGGCCGGAGGCCTCATCCGACCCGGGCGCCGCCTCCTGGCTGAAGAGCTTGCCCGGGTTCATCAGCCCCTTGGGGTCGAGGGCCTTCCGCAAACGGCGCAGGATGTCCAGGGCCGGACCGTGCTCGGCGGGCATGAACTTCACCCGCTGCAGGCCGATCCCGTGATGGTGGCAGATGGTCCCGCCGGCCCCGAGGCATGCTTCCATGGCCGCGGTCCAGACTTGCTGGTAGAGAGCCTCGGCCGTGGGATCATCGGGTCCGAGGGTCAGGAAGGTAAGGTAAAGGTTCGTCCCCTGGGTGTAGGAGTGGGAGCTGTGGGCGGAAACCGAGACAACGCCCTTCACCGCCGCCATTCTCTCCGTCATGGCCAGATAGAGACCGGGGACCAGATCCCAGGTGGCCGCCACCTCCAAGGTGTCGACGACCAACCCCTGGCTCATGAACTCCGGGAGCCCGCTAACGACATTGCGATTTTCAAGCCAGTGCCGGCCCGGCTCAGGGCCGAGTTCGCGGTGGGGGAAGCTCGTCAGGACTTCGCCGATGGTCTCCAGCTCGAGATCGACCAGGCGGCTCCGACCCTCGGAGATGAAGAGGAGCAGGCTCTTGCTCTGGGTCACCCGCTCCCTGAAGGAGTGGGCGCTCTCGATGGGATCGTAGAGACGGATGACCGCCGGGCGCAGGCCGGTGCGCATCACCAGCCGGATGATCTCCAGGCCGTCCAGGAAGGTCTCGACCTCGTAGGCCTGGGTCGCCCGCCTCTCGGGACGAGGGTGGATGCGAAGAGTAGCCTCGGTCAGGAGGCCGAGAGTTCCCTCGGATCCTATAAACAGGCTCTTTATGTCGGGGCCGGTCGAGGCCCTGGCCGTCCGCTTCGTCCGGATGACCTCGCCGTTCGGCAGAACGGCCTCAATGGCCAGAAGAATGTCTTCGATGTTGCCGTACTTGGTCGAGAACTGGCCGGCCGACCGGGTGGCGATGAAGCCCCCGAGGGTGGCCACGTCGATGGACTGCGGAAAATGGCCCAGGGTGAAGCCGGCCCGATTGAGACCGGTCTCCAGATCGACCCCCAGGATGCCGGCCTGGGCCGTTACGGTTAGACCCCGGTCATTGATCTCCAGGACCTGGTCCAGGCGCTTCATGTCGACAATAACCCCTCCGCCCAGGGGCAGGGTCCCGCCGAGAACGCCCGAACCGCCTCCGAAGGGGATGATCGGAACCTCGACCTGATAGAGGGCCCTCATAACCGCCGCGACTTGGGTCGTATCCCCGGGGAGGACCACGGCCGAGGCTAGCGGTAGACTCTTTCCGTGCAGGACACGTAGGGCCGCGATGGGCCAACTATCGCGGGCGTAGACCAGGAGATCGGCCCGACCCGTCAGGACGTGCTCCCGACCGACGATCTGGGCCAATCGGGGTAGAAGGCCCGGGGGGATCGGTCGGCGGGCGACCGCGGCCTGAGCGACAAGAGCCTCGAACTCGGTCGGGGTCATCGGATGACCTCCCGCGGGGCGCGTCTCTGTGTCGCGCAGGTTCGGGAGGAGGAGCGGCAAGTCCTGCTTCAAGCCTGCGTGGCACCGGTCCGTCTAGTTCCTCCGGAGGTGCCGCCGCTGGAAGAGCCACACGCCGGCGGCGAAGTAGACGGCCGACAGGACGACCAGGGCGCTAAGTTCGTAGGCCACCTGGCCGAGGCCGGCGCCCAGGGTCAGGACCTTGTTGAGGGCAACCACGGCGTGGGTGGCCGGGATGAAGTCGTAGACGGCGACGTTGTGGCCGGCCAGAGTGAAGAGCGCCGTTCGCGGGAGCGGGTAAATGGCCCCCGAGAAGAACATCAGGAAGATAAGTGGGAAATTGCCGATGACAAACGCGTCGGTCACGCCCCGGGAGAAGGCGGCCACGACCAGGCCGAGGCCGACCACGGAGAGGGTCGTGACCGCGCCCACCAGCACGGCCACCCAAAGCGGCCCCTGGCTGCGGAAACCGAAGAGATAGGCCGTGCCGAAGGTAAGGAGGACGCCCGTGATTCCGACGAGGACCTGGTTCAGGCTGATGCCGGCCAGGAGATCGAAGGAGGTCATCGGTGTCACCCGAAGGCGCCGCAAGGCGCCCGTCTCAACCTCGCGGGCCACCGTCATGGCGGCGAGGAAGATGAGCAGGGTGACGGAGAGGATGAGGAGCCCCGGCACGTAGGTCTCGAACTCGGTCCGGACACCCGAGGCGCCGAGCGGTTCCTCGGCAAGCTGGACGGGGCGGATCTGGCCGGTGGCCGTCTGCAGGTACTCGTCGAGCGTGGCCATGGTCAGGACAGAGCTGACGGCGTAGGCCGCGCTGGTCAGGTCCCCGATGAAGGTGACGGTGGGGGCCGCCCATAGGCCGGACGGCCCGTCCGAGCCGCCGACGGGAGCGCCACCACCTCCGGAGGTCGCCTCCCGGAAGGCCAGAATGCCCCGGGAGAAGTCCTCCGGCAAGACCAGAAGGAGCGCGGCGTCGCGGTTGGCCAGGGTCCGCTTGGCGGACTCCAGGTCGGAGGCCCGGCCGACACGGAGAAGCGGGCTGCCGCTGGCGTAGGTCACCTTCCCGAGCTCGGCCACGAGTTCGTCGCCGGCCGAGAACACGGTCCCGTCGGCCAGGACGGCCCCGCGGTCCGCGCTCAGGACCAGCACGCCGTAGGCGGTGGAGCCTCCGATGAAGAGAAGCCAGTAGAGGACAACGAAAACGGGGGCGGCCACCAGCGTGAGCGCGAGCAGCCAGAGGTCGCGCGACTGCTCGCGGAGGGTCTTGCGGAAGATGGAGAGGAGCCTCATTCGCGTAGCGACCTCCCGGTGAGGGCGATGAAGACGTCCTCCAGCGTCGTCTCGCGCAGGTGGACCGCGCCGGGCCGCAGTCCGGCGAGACGTAGGGCGTCGAGCACGGGGGGAATGAGGTTCACGGCGTCGGGGGCTCGGAGGGTGATCGTGTCTCCGATGCGGGAGACGGCGAGGGCCTCGACCACGCCGGTTCCACCACCCCTGGCCCGGGCCAGTTCCGCGAGGGCCGGGAGAAGGAAGGGACCGGCGCCCCTTCCGAGACCGCCGGGGACGTCCGAGACCTCTATCTCCAGCACGTCGCCCTCGCCCACGCGGTGCTTGAGTTCCTCCGGCGTGTCGAGGGTCAGCAGCCGCCCGCGGTCGATGATGGCTACCCGGTCGGCCAGGCGGTCGGCCTCGTCCATGTTGTGCGTGGTCAGGATGACCGTCTTGCCCCTCTCCCGGGCGAGCGAGCGGATGTAGTCGCGGACCAGGACCCGTCCCTGGGGGTCAAGCCCGGCCTCCGGCTCGTCGAGAATCACTATCTCGGGGTCGTGGATAAGAGCCAGGACCAGGTTCAGGCGTCGCTGCATGCCCCCGGACAGGGTGCGGGCGAGCCTGCCCGCCTTCTCGGCCAGGCCCACGGTCTCCAGGAGTTCCCGGCCGCGGCGGCGGGCGTTGGGGCGGGGCATCCCGTACATCTCCCCGACAAACTCGAGTTGTTCAAGGCACGTGAGCTTGGGCCAGAGGATGACACTCTGGGGGGCCAGGCCCACGCGGACCAAAGCCTCCGGGTCGCCGCCTCGCACCGGCCGTTCCCGGATGAAGGTCTCGCCGGCGTCCGGCCGGAGGAGACCGCACATCATGCCGATGGCGGTCGTCTTGCCGGCCCCGTTCGGACCGAGAAAACCGAGAATCTCGCCGGCCCGCACTTCCAGGGACAGCCGGTCCACGGCGAGGATGTCGCCGTAGCGCTTCGTGAGACTCTCGGCGCGCAGGACGGTTTCAGCGGTGTTCGGGGGATTGGACGTCATAGCCTCGCAACTCCTCCACCGGCGGTATTCTTGCCCTGGCGAGGGCTTTCCTTTGGGCCTCGCTGCCGCGGGAGCTCGCGCCCGCTGGTCTAGCGGGTAAAGCCGAGCCGCCGGCGAAGACGGGGCATCGACACTACGGAAGGTGCGAGGTGAACTGCGCCACATGAGCGGCTCCACGAGTACAAGTGGCCCGTCCAGCGACACCTTGGGCGTCATCCTTCGCCGGAGGAGCATCCGCAAGTTCCGACCGGATCAGATCCCGGACTCCGATCTAGAGCGGATCGTGGAAGCCGGGCTCTGGGCGCCGAGCGCCATGAACCAGCAACAGTGGCACTTCACGGTCGTTCAATCGCAGGACTTGCTCGCGCGCTTGGCGGAGGACATCAAGGGGAAGCTGCTGGTCTCGGGCATCGAGCACCTGGCGGAGAGGGCCGGCACTCCCGGCTACAGCCCCCTCCACGCCGCGCCAACGGTCATAGTGATCTCCGCCGGCGCCCATGCCCCGTGCATCCAGATCGACTGTGGCGCGGCCGCGGAGAACATGGCCTTGGCCGCCGAAGCTCTGGGTATCGGGTCGTGCCTGATGGCCATGCCCGGCCTGCTCTTCGCCTCGGATGAGGGCGGGCAATGGTCGAAAGAACTGGGCTTCCCCGACGGCTACAGCCACATGATCACGGTGGCTCTGGGCTACCGGGAAGACGACAGCCCGGCGCCTCGGCCGAGAAAGCCAGACGTGGTGAGCTACGTGAGGTAGGAGAGGTAGCGGCAGATCCGCCGCGGCCAAGGCCGCCTTCTCGATTCGTAGGCCGGGAGGTTGCGCTCGTAGATGTCCCCTAGGCACCGGAGGTCGTCGCGCCGGCCGGTCTGGGCCGCGATCCAGTCCCGGTCCACGGTTTCGATCCAGTCAGCGGTCCGGGCCAGGGCGGGCGAGTAGCGGCTCAGGAAGGGCTCGTGCTGGCCGGAGAGAGCCTGGTCGAGGAGACGGAAGTGCTCGGCGAAGCCGGCGGCCGACCTCAGGCCCAGGAAGGCCGGGAGAAAAACCCCCGTCGGCGCCAGGTCGGCCGAGTGCCCGTCGGCCGTTACGAGGCGTTCGCGCCGGCTCTCGAGGAGCTTGAGGTCCTCCGGCTCGACCGAGAAGCGGTAGGTCACGGGGCTCACAAAGCCGGCCAGAGGCGAGCCAGTGTCCCAAGACAAGGAGCCCTAGCGATAGCGCGTGCGCCGTCCTCCTTTGGCCAGAGGATCGGCTGCGCAGAAGAGTTCCCAGGGTATGCCGCTGGCGTCGGTCCAGTTCTGAAGGTCTACCGAACGCTCCAGCCTGGTGATCTCGTCGCTCAGTTGACCCAAGAAGGTCGTCTCGCCTTTCATTTAGCAACATCGGCGGTCAGTGCCATTCGCTCGGGGACACGTAGAGATGCCTTTGCAGTGGAGCCCCCGGTCACAGTACATCGCTCCGCGAAGAGCAATGCCTCATCAATGGCTCGGACGTAGGTTGCGTAGATTCGGCCGGACATCCAGTGTCGGAAGTTGGGCTCAACCAGACGTGCGGCCCAGATTGCGAGGGCGATCCGCGCCCAGTGAGGAAGACGCATTGCGCGCTCAAGCAGTGGTTCTTTGTCCATTGCCTCCTCTTCCCCCCAATGCTCATTGCCGCGCGTCCTGGGTTAGCGCGTTGAGAGACTCAATCCGCGACCACACCCGGCCCGCCGCCAAGCTCCACGATCAGCGAACCCTCGACACCCAGCGGAAGACGCGCCCTCACTTCGCCCTCGGCAGAAATGAAGAATGCCCCACCGAAGCTGTTGTCGTCCGGGAGGCTGCTGTCACCGATGTAGTTAACCATGAGCGCCGGCGTCTGGGCCAGCTTCACGCGCTGGGCGTACTGCGGTAGTTCCTCGGTGTCCCAGCGGGCCTGGTCGGACCTAGCGAAGGGAAAGAGCAACCAGTCGGGCCGAAGGGCGCGGAAGCGGGAGACGATGCCGTCGTCGGAGAGATCACCGCAGAGGAGGAAGCCAACTCGGCCAAAAGGCGTCTGGGCCACTCCGATGTCCGACCCCTGACGATAGACAGTCGGGTCCGCGTCCTTCCCGTGCCACTGAGGCTGATTGCGTCTGTAGGTCAGGACAACGGCGCCGTCCGGCCCCAGCAAGACGGCGGAATCGTAAAGGGTGTCGCCTTCCCTTTCGAGCAGGCCGAACCCGAGCCAGGCGTCATGGCGACGGGTAAACGCTCCGAGACGATCGGTCGCCGGACCGGGAATCGATTGGCCGAGCGGGAGGTCGTGGGTCGGGTCGTCGTCGTTGTTCAGGCCGGTCAGGACGGCCTCCGGCAACAGGATAAGCCTCGCCCCGGATGCGACACCATCGGCCGCCATTCGCTCAATCCTGGCGAGGTTGACCGCGGGATCGGCAGTCACCCGGGGCACGAGGAGGGCCGCTTTCATGCGCCCCGGACCCGTCTGCTTCGCCCGACCTCGCCGGTCAGGCCGCTTCTCCCCATGAACAGAGCCTCCGCCGCCTCGGGCGTGTCTTCGAGCACATGGAGCAGCCGGGCGTTGATCTCGTCGAGGTAGAAATGCTCGGGGTCGAAGAGCCGGCCCCCGGTGTCCTTGCGGGCCCAGGTGAGGTTCTCGTCCCGTTCGGGGTCGCTCTTATCCTTGATACTCGCCAGGAAACGCTCGTAGCCACCCACGCCGCCCACATCCTCCGGCGGGCGGTGTCTCGCCCCTGCCAGACACACAGGGCAGGGGACGCTCTGGCCCTGGAGTCTCTTCTCCACGACAATCTCGTGCTCCCAGGAGTCCCCGAAGTCGTACTCGTAGACGCACCGGCGTTGGCTTTCGAAGAGTGAGCCGATGGTGGTGGTCGCCGGGTCCACCTGCCGCGTTTCCTCCGCCTGGAATTCACTCCAGGTGGCGTGAGGGTCCTCCTCGCAAACCTCAAGTCCGTCGAAAGCGAACCGGTACAGGTGATAGTCGAGCCACCCGAACGCCACCTGGAGGACACTGTGGAGCTGGGCGAAGGTCAGGGACCCTTCCACCTGGAGCCTGCGCCAGATTGGGGGCCGGATGCCCTTGATGGTGACCTTGATGACGTAGCTCACGAGGCCAACTCCTTCAGTTCATCCTGTCGCACGCGGCGGGCCTGGAGACCAGGCACCGCCCTTGCCTAGCCCGGTGCGCCGTGCCTGCGGTCGATGGCCGCCTTGAGGATGGCCGCGTAGTCCCGAAGGTCGGCCTTGTGGCGCAGGGTGTGGTTGCCGCCGTGGATGCGCCGGTGGGCCAGGACCTCGGGCAAGACGGTCAGAGCCAGATTGGCGGCCTTGGCCCGCGCGTACCAGTCGAGAAACTCCCCGACCTTGCGATCGGTGGGAAAGAACCCCACTTTGAGGAAGGCCTCGCGCCGGATGAGAAGGGTTCCCGGGTAGAGCCCAGCAACGGGTTCGGACGGGCAATCGAGGGTTGCCCGGACGCTACCACTCACGTCGGGGCTGACGAACTGCCTGACGTGGGTGAAGACCGCGTCGGTCCGCGGCCGGCTCTCGAGCGCGGCCACTTGGACGGTGAGCTTGGCGCTCTCCCAGAGGTCGTCCGCGTCGAGAAAGGCCAGGTAGCAACCCTGGGTCGCCTCGACCCCGCGGTTGCGCGCCGCTCCGATGCCGCCGTGTTCCTGCCGGACGCAGCGCACCGGGGGACCGAAGCCCACGGCGATGGCCCCGCTGCCATCAGTGGAGCCGTCATCGACGACGAGGATCTCGAGCGGTCGGTGGGTCTGCCCGGCCGCGCTCTCGATGGCCGCCCTAAGGTAGCGCTCGCCGTTGAAGACGGGGATGATCACGCTGACCGAAGCCGGCTGGCGCTGAGCGGGGGCCCGCTGGCTCGGAGCGGGGGCCGCCTGCCCCGCCGCCGCCCGCCTGGCCATGGAAGCCCGGGCGATCCTTAGGAGGTTCACCCGGCAGTCCTCCACCCGGGAGGTAAGGTTCGAACCGTGAACCCGCTTCAGAAGGAGGGTCTCAGGGACAACCGCCAGGGCAAGCCCCGAGTCCCGGGCCCGCACGAACCAGTCGTAATCCTCGCCCACCTCGTAGGCGGGGTCGAACGGGCCGACGGCCCCGAAAACCTCGCGGCGCACAACCAGGGCGCTCGGAACGAACCCGGCGTGGTCTCTCTCCATGAGGTCCCGCGCCACCCAGCCCGGCACCTCCGGCGTGTCCGGTGAAAGGAAGAGCCGCTGGTGGGTGAACACGAGGCCGGCCTCCGGATGCTCCAGAAGATAGCCCACCTGGCGTTCGAGCTTGGCCGGGAGCCACAGATCGTCGGCGTCGAGGAAGGCGAGGAATTCGCCCCCGGCCCGGGCCACGCCGGTGTTCCGGGCCACGGCCACGCCCTGGTTGGGCTGACGGATGTAGACCACTCGCGCATCGGTCGTGGCTACCAGACCGGTGCCGTCTGTCGATCCATCATCGACCACGATGACTTCCAGCGGAGAGTAGGTCTGGGCGAACGCGCTCCCCAGGGCCTCAGCCAGATACTTCTCGCCGTTGCGGACGGCGACAATGACGCTGACCAAAGGCCTGGCCGCGCCTGCCCCACCGCCGGCGCCGCGCCCCGCTCCCACGCTCATGCGACCACTTCCCCTATCAACGCCGGCACCGCTGACATGTCCGGCCCGAGTTCGAGGACATAGGCCGGCACTTGCCTGACCAGCTCCGCCACGGTCGCGAAAAGCGCGCCGCGGTTCCCCGGCATCTGAAACAAGGTGCTCGGCGCCAGGGCGGCCAGAGCCGTCGCGGCGCTGGTCCGCTCCATGGTCGGCCGCTCGCGGCCGACGATCTTGGGGATAACGATAGCCCGCAGGGGAAGGACGGGCTTCAGGCGCGGCCCGAAGGCGGGGGCCAGGTAGAGGAGGACCTTCTCGCCCGCTAGGCGCCCCGGGTCGTAGCGGCGGCCCGGAAACCCGCTCGACTCGGTGGGTGAGGAGGGCTCAGTCGCTGCGGCGAGAGCCGCGAGCGCCGGGAACCGTGCGGTGTTGTCCGGGTCGAGCTTCGCTGTGCCGTAGAGGCCGTAGACCAGGGGTGCGGGCCCGGCCTGGACCATGACGTAGTCGTCCCCGAGGTAGTCGAGGCCGGCCGCCAGGCAGGTGAGGGCCGTGGTCGACTTGCCCGACCCACCCTTGCCCACGATCAAGGCCGCCCCCGAGCCGACGCCCACGGCGGCGCCGTGGATGAGCGCCCGCTCCACGGTGCCCGACCACCAGTGCAGGATGGGGCGGAAAGGCGCGGCCCTCTCGTGGACCGTGGTCGCCTCGGCGTCGGGCACGAAGTAGAAGGCTGTCCGGCCGGCCAGGTCGAGCAGGTTGAAGGCCTCGCCGGCCTGGTTCAACAGGCGGAGAGTCCCCTGGTCGGAAAACCACTGGATGGGGTTGGCGGCGGCGATGGGCCCCGCCGGAGTGGGGTCGCCATCCGCCACCTCGATCGCCGACGCCTCCGGCCAGGGGGTGGGCGGCAGCGCCACTCCGGTCGACCTGAGGTCGAAGACCCTGATCGTAAGGGCGGGCGAGCCAACGGGCCGCGCCCGCAGATGAGCCAGAGCCGGTGTGAGCACCGGCGCCATCGCCCGGTTGGCGAAGCTCAGCCGGACCACGTATCCTCCGAGGTTGTAGTCCTCGTCCACGGCTTCGCTGCCGGCGCGGCGCCGGATCTGGTCGAAGGCCCGGCCCACCCCGGCGAAGTAGGAGGCGGCGGACGCTCTGGGCATGGCCTAGTCCCTCCTGCCGCCGGAGGCGGTCAGAGCCCTGAGGTTCCGGGCTCTCTCGGCAAGCTTACCGATCACGTACCCGGGCATCTGCCAGTAGTGCTCCAGGGACCAGAGGTTCCGGAGGTGCCGAGGGAAACCGAGGACCCGCCGCGGGGCGCCCATCCCGCGCCTGGCTCGAGCGTAGAAGAGCCAGGTCACGATAAAGTAGCCGGGGTGAGGCTGGGGCCTAGAGAGGATGGCGTGGACGGCCCGGTCGGAGCGGGTCACGGATTCCCTCCCCAGGGTCTCCAGCACCGCGCTGGGGATGGGGGCCCCGAAGATATCCCGCAGGTAGTTGAATGTCTCCCTCACCGGCAGGACCAAGCGACGGCTCACCGCCAGGTCGAGGATGTGGTTCCAGTCGATCGCGTTACGGCCGGGGGCGTCGCGGCCGGCCGCGGCCCGATGGCCGGGCTCGGCGGCGGCTCGATGGCCGGGGTCGGCGGCATCAAAACGGCACCCGCCGAGAATGGCCAGCGCGTCCGGCACCCAACGCACCGGGGGCACGTCCTTCCACCGACTGCCGTGGACGCAGACGTAGAAGAGGTGGTCGGCCGCTCCTAGAGCGCGGGTGGGAATCCCGTTCAGCGAGAGCGGGATGGCGTTGTCCCAGAACGGCTGGTTGGCGCCCTCGTAGCAGCACTCCTCGAGCAGGTGCCAGTGGAGGTCGACTTCCTGGCCGCCGCCGCTGACGAAGCCGGCGCAATCGCGGGAGAGCCGCTGGGTCTCAAAGAGTAGCCTCGGCCGCCAGCCGTTCCGCTGCAGGACCCTGACGGCCTCGGTGGCCCGCTCCGTTGGGACCAGGACGTCGAAGTCGCCCATCGGACGAAGGCCCGGGTCCTTGTAGTGAAGGGGGATCAGGGCGCCCCCTTTGAAGAGGAGGGTTTTCAGACCAGCTTCCTCCAGGGCCTGGACCAGGGCCGCCGCCCGGTGGAAGAGGAGCTGGTTGGTGTACCAGGTGCGGCGGTAGACGCCCTTGAGCTTCTCGGTGAGGGGGTCTGTCGACCCAAGGTCGTGGAGATTGGCGTAGAGCAGTGGCAGGAGCCGGTAGGAGCCGTGGTCGAGGCGGTCGATGTCGGTCCGCGCCCGCCAGAGGTCGAAGGCCCGGACGGCGTCGTCACCTTTCAGCAGGCACGCCTGGAGGAGTAGCTCCTGGTCCGGTGTGGGCCGGCAGCGAAGCCTCTCCCGTGGTCTACGAACATCCCTGCCGGAGCCGGCCATGGCGTCTCCCGCCTACCGTTTCGCCGGTTCGGCCCGGTTGGCGTCGGGAGACCGCGGCCGGTTCCCGGCCCCCGGCTCGGGCTTCTTCTGGGGCCAGCCGCTATCGGCCACCTCGTGGATGGGGTCGAGCAGAAGCAGGTCCTGCATGTCCGAGTACTTAGTGAAAGCGGGTTTGCCTAGCGCCGGGGCGTCGCCCGGTCGGGGAAATGCCACGCTGGGCGCCGCCGGGGCCTCGCCGCCCGCGCGCGGCCGAATCAGTCCCTCCTTGAGAAGCTCGGCGACAAGCCCCAGAACCACGGCCTCCGCTTCGGCCGGCGGCAGCCCCGCCAGGGCCTCCGCGATCGCAAGCGCGGACAGCCCCTCGCCGAGCAGGTTCCAGACGAGGGAGGCGCTCGGGTTCAGGCCGTAGTAGTAGCCCGAGCCGAGGTCGATGATGACCGCCTCGCCGTCGATGGTTTGGCTGATAACGGCGGGAGAGTTGACCTCGTAGCGGCCGGTCCCCGTGGGTTCACTGTAGGTCATGCTGGAAGGTTCAATCCGTTGGTTGTCGTTCCTGCCCTGAGACGAACCCAGGCCCTGGAGCTTCGGCTCCCCGGGGCGTCTCATAACTGACCCCAAGGTCGGCCGAGATCTGCAGCATCAGCGGGGCAGCGACACGACCCGCGTCGAACTGAGTCGACAGGCAGGGATGGAAGGCCCATCCATAGAAGCGGTGCCGCGAGAAGTGCTACCGCGTATCGTCCACGAGTGGAGGTCACCCAGACCGGTGGCGAACGAGCAGAGGGCCGTGGCCCATAACGCATCCCGCCCCACGATCGGCGCGGCTATGCCCTGGCAGGTCTTTGAACCGCTTCAGGGTCAGAGCATGACTACCCTCGTTTGGGGTAGGCAGTTCGAGGTGACCCGCGTCACGGCAACGTCCATCCGAGTGTCGTTGGAGGAGACGAAAGGGACCCGATACGTCGGGAGGGCCGAGATGGAGAAGACCCTCGCGGCTCTCAACGAAAAGGGCACACTTACCATCGAGGAGGTCCGGCATTTCGCCCCGCAGACTGCTTCGTATGTTGCCGCTCTGATGGTTCGGCTTCCCGGAGTGACGTGGGATGGAGCTAGCCGCAAGCTAGTGACCCGAGCCGGCGCCCCACAGGACGTAGGTAGCTCGACCTCCGGCACATCGGTCGCGGGCCCCGCGGCGGCCGAGACCCAGACGAGGCAGGTATCCACGGCCAATCCCATTTCCTTCGACGCCCTCTGGGCTGAGCAGCCTGGCGAGGTTCACGGCGTTTGGCGGAAGCTAAACCCCATGGTCCAGACGGAGCTTGCGGCCATGGCTCTGGCCGATGTCTCGCAAACCCTTCGCATGCTCAGAACCTGCGAGTCTCCGCCCGAGCAACTCCTCGCGGCGCGGTTGTTTTCGGTGGCTAGATCGGTGTCCATAGTTGAGGATTTCGAGTTGGAGCCCCAGCACCCCGTACACACGAGAACGGGTCAGGTGCGCGTCGACCTGCTGGCCAGAGGCAAGGTCGACGGCTCCACTGTGAACCTGGCCGTTGAGTGCGACGGTCACACCTACCACAAGACGAAGGAGCAAGCGGCCCGCGACCGGCAGCGCGACCGCGATCTCCGGCTTGAGGGCTACGATGTCGTGCGCTTTGCCGCCACTGAGATCATGGATGACCCCGAAGAGTGTGCGCTCGAGGTCTTTCGGCAGATGCTCGCCCGGCCAGCGCCGGAGCAGAACCGTCCCGCGCGGTAGCCGGTTGGCGCGAGGTCGGGGGCAGGCACTCACCTTGGTCTGACGACTTAGCCCCAACGGAAGGAGTTGTCCCGATTGCCTGAACAGTTGCCTGAGGTCGTGCTTCCTGAACTGAGATGGATCGGGCCGTACCGGCTGTACCAGGGAGCGCCCGGTGGGCAGGTAGATGACATCGACCCGAGCCTGCGAGGCGTGTACCTGTGGGCGATTCCAGTCGATGGACGCTTCTACCCGCATTACGTCGGGGAGGCCGAGAGCCTCCACAATCGTCTCGTCATCCACCGCGGGAACCTCACCGGAGGCTCGTACTGGATCTATGACCCCGACGGGCTTAACAAAGGCATATTGAAAACCATCTACAACCCTAACAGGGATCAACGGATTTTCGATGGCATCTGGGACGGGGCGAAAGAGTTCGCCCTTCTGCTGCACTTCTTCATTCTGCCCTTTCCGCCGGACCCAGCCGTCAACTACAAGCGACTGCGTCTCCGTGTGGAACTGGGTCTGGCCCGCTCCGTCGGTGACCACTTCAAGAGCGCGGACGGGCCCAATGTTTGGGATCAGACCTGCGGCCCGACCCACGAAAGGAACAAGCGTTTGGAGTCGGAGTCCGAGATTCGAGTCCGATTCGCTGTACCGGATGGTCTTGTCGGGGTGCCCACCGAACTCATCGTGTAGCCCCGAGAGGGACCACGAGACGCGACGATGACCGCCAGCTCGACCGACCCTGAAGCTCGCCGGCTACGACCTCGCCGCTTCACGGCCTCGGAGATATCGGCCGAGCGGACGGTAGCCCCCCTACCCCTCCCCTACCCCCCTAGCTACACGGATAGTCTTTCACCTAATCGGAAACATGCTCCTTTCACCTCCCGTAACATCAGGCAGGCCGGGTAGAACGTGTGCCCACTGGACCGAAGCGGCCAGCAGACGTCGGCATGGCCCAGTCTCCGAGAAGTAAGCTCAACCCTGATCCCTCCGGCGCCCAATGCTGACCCGAGTGGCAAATCGATGTGAGGGAGTGGTTCGCGCCGTGCACCTTCGTCCGGGTCTTGTGGTGAGGAAGGAAAGGTTCGGCGGCCTGGTCTTCGACGTCGAGATGCTTAGGATGTGGGTGGTCAACGAGTCGGCGGCCATGGCGCTGTCGCTCTGCGAAAGCGGGGCCGCCCGCGAGGGTATCGCCCGCGCCGTGGGCGAGGAGTACGGCTGCGAGCAGGCCCGACTCGACACGGACGCGTTCCTTCTGTCCATGGTCAAGGGGGGATTCGTCCTTGAGGAGTGAGCAGGAACTCGCGCGCGAGATCTTCGGCTCCGACGGCGTTCTGGCCGTGGGCGACCACAGTCTCGTCGCGCCGCTGGTGATCCTGTGGGAAGTCACGCGACGCTGCAACCTGCGCTGCCTCCACTGCATGAACCGCTCCGGTGAGGCGACGGAGGAGTTGACCACGGAGCAGGCCCGCCACCTCGTCCGCGAGGCCGCGGAGGCCAGGGCGCCCTACATCTTTTGGTCGGGTGGCGAGCCGCTCTTGCGCCGTGACTTGTTCGACCTCGTCGGCTATGCCCGTAGCCTCAGCGTGGGCAACGTCCTTATCACCAACGGCACCCTGCTGACCCGGGACATAGTGCGCAAGGCCAAGGAGGTCGGCATTCTGAAAGTGGAGGTCAACCTCGACAGCCACGACGAGGCCACCTACGACCGCTTCCGCGGCCACCCCGGGGCCTTCCGGGACAGTCTGGCCGGCATCGAGGCCTTGGTAACGGAGAAGATGCCCGCTCGAGCCAACGCGGTCTTAACGAAGGTGAACATCGACCACGTTCCGGAGATCGTGGAGCTCGCCCAATCGGTCGGGCTGCGTGAGGTTGCTCTTCTGCCCCTGTACCCAGCCGGCCGGACCCTGGATCACGCGAGCGACCTCGAGGTGAGCCAGGAGGACGTGAACGTCCGCAAGCCGGCGTGGAGGGTTCTCCAAGGCGAACTCGGATCGAGCTTCGCGCTGTGCTTCGAGGGCAGCGAAACCATGATCAAGTTGGTCGATCCGCTCCTGCGCATGCCGGGTTGCGGCGCGGGACGCATCCACGTCTGCGTGACCCCGTGGGGAGACGTGAAACCCTGCCCCGCGTTCCCCGATGAGGTCACGGTGGGGAACGTGCGCGAGACGCCCTTACTGCGCCTGTGGCAGGATAGCCCCATTTTCCTGGATCTTCGGAACCCGGCAATTCCGGAGTGCATGGACTGCGGTAATCGGAGCTGCATGGGCGGCTGTCGCCTGAAGGCCTACCGGGCCTACGGCAACTTCCTCGGTGGCCCCGACCCGCGGTGCCCCAAACGCTGGAAAGCCGCCGGTCGTTCCTAGGCCGCGTGACACTTGTCTCCGGGTCGGTGGGACGGACGCTGCGAGAAGGTTCTAGCGACTGGCCGGACGAGAGGCGAAGGCCCCACTGACTCCGGCGGACCTAGGCGCGGAAACGCGCCCGGAAGGGAGGTGATCGTATGAGTAAGTACTCGGCTCCCGGGATGCTGGCCGCAGGTGGCGCTGAATCCGAAAGCGAGACCTTAGTAGCCGTGGCTATCGGGATCATTGCTGTCTGGGCATGGGTGTGGATGATGACGTTGGAAGAACAGGTCTCGAAGGAGTAAGCCGCTCGACCGGCGTGAAGGAAGGCCCCGCTGGGCCCCGCCGACCCGGGGAGATCACCCTGAAGGCCCTTCGGCCGAACTGGACGGAGGTCTCGCCGGAACGTCGGCAGGATGGAGGTTCACGGATGGTCAGGTTCGCACTGGACGCGGCCGACGACGGCGCCCTCGTCGACAAGAGCTGGCTTGAGATCGCCGCCAATCCCGAGGTCTACAGGGAAAGCGGGCTTCTCCCCCGATATCTGAAGGCCCCGCTCTTGGGCGTTTGGGAGATAACCGGCCGCTGCGGCCTCCGCTGCGTCTACTGCTACAACGAGTCGCCGCAGACGCCACCGGACCTGGAGTGGCCCATCGCGGAGCGGATAGCCCGGGACATCATCTCCATGAGGGTCTTCGCTTTCTGCATCAGCGGCGGCGAACCGACCCTGCACCCGCACTATCTCGACATCCTCAGAATCCTGGCCGAAGGTGGTGTCGCGGTCGGAACAATAACCAACGGATGGACGATGACGCCGGAACTCGCCCGGTCGATAGCCCGCTACACAACCACCGCTCAGGTCAGTCTGGACGGCCCGACGGCGGAGGTCCACGATCTGGTGCGGGGGAAACAGGGCTCCTTCGAGCGCGCGGCACGAGCCGTCCGCCTCTTGCGTGACGCCGGGGCCCAGAATGTCTCCGTGTCCTTCGCCGGCACCCGTCTCAACGTGGACTCGTTTCCGCGGATGCCCGAACTGTGCGTGGAGCTTGGCGCCGACAAGCTCCGGACGCAGCCGTTGTCAATGGTCGGGCGGGCGGGGGCCGTGCCGAGCCTTGAACCAACGCCGGAGCAGGCTCGCAGCCTGAAGGACTTCGTTGAGACCGCCCAGGGCAGGTACGGCGACCTCAAGATCGAGTGGGGTGACCCCTCCGTCCACTTGAAGGTCGGCCTGGCGATCGGCATGGCCCTGACCCTCCGCATCACCCAGGACGGTGACTTCGGCTTCAGCCCCTACTACCCGATCTTTTTCGGTAACGCGCGCGAGTCACGCCTGAGCGAGGTCTGGGAACGCGGGCTCCGCGAGGCGTGGGAACACGAGGCGGTGAGGACCCTGTTTGCGGGTGGGGTCGAGTCCCCGGTCCTGCGCATCCCGCCCGGCCTCGAGGAACCGCTCCACCTGACATGCCGCCAACCGAACGGAGGTGACCCCGCGTGAACGCCCTGGACGTGACCGACAAGCCGCGTCTCAGACCGCTCCGGTGGCGCTGGGACGGCGAGGAGGGACAGCACATTGCCGTTGCCGTCCCCAACCCCGGAGGCATCTACTTTCTCAACCCCTCCGCGGCCAAGATCTTCGCCGCCTGCGACGGGACGAAAACGGTCGCCGAGCTCGCCGGCATCCTGGTCGAGGCCTACGAAATCGGCCTGGAGCAGGCCGTCAAGGACACCGTGAAGGTTCTCGACCTTTGGCGGGAGATGGACATGCTCCAGTGAGGGGGCCAAACGAATGGTCAAGCTGAGTCTGAACATGGGTGGCGACGGCACCTTCATCGGTAGCGGCGAGTGGCCGGATATCGTCGCCAACCGAGAGGCCTATCGGGAGCAGGGTCTCTTGCCGAGATACCTGAAGGCCCCGCTCATTGGTCTGTGGGAGATAACCGGCCGATGCAATCTCCGCTGCGTCTACTGCTACAACGAGTCGCCGCGGACACCTCCGGACCTCGAGTGGCCGATCATGGAGCGGCTGGCCCAGGAGTTCATCAAGATGAGGATCTTCTCGGCCTGCGTCAGCGGTGGCGAGCCGACTCTGCACCCGCGCTACATAGACATCCTCAGGCTTCTGCATGAGGGCGGCATCTCGGTCGGGACGATCACCAACGGCTGGACGATGACCCCGGAGCTGGCCCGGTCGATGATCCGCTACGCGGGCAGCGCCCAAGTGAGCCTTGACGGCCCGTCGGCGGAGGTGCACGACCGCGTCCGCGGGCGGCAGGGCTCTTTCCAGCGGGCCGTACGGGCTATCCGCCTGCTGCGCGACGCCGGCTTCAAGGAGGTATCGGTCTCGTTTGCCGCTACCCGCCTAAACGTGGACTCGTTCCCGGAGATGCCGGAATTCTGCGCCGGGCTCGGTGTCGCGAGCCTCCGGACGCAGCCTCTGGCGATGGTGGGGCGCGCCCGGGGGGAGACAGATCTCGAGCCAACGCCCGAGCAGACCCGTCGCCAGGATGAGTTCCTAAAGGCCTCCGGAGGCAAGTACGGCGACCTGAAAATCGAGTGGGGCGACCCCTCCGTCCACGTGACGATCGGTCTTGGGCTTGGCATGGCAGTTGCCGTGCGGATCACCCAGAACGGCGACTTCGGTCTTACGCCCTACTACCCGATCTACTTCGGAAACGCGCGCGAGGCCGGGTTGGCGGAAGTCTGGGAACAGGGCCTTCGCCTGGGGTGGGAGTACGAAGCGGTGAGAACGCTGCTTGGAGGCGCACAGAAATGCCCGGTTCTGCGCGCCCAGCCGGAGCTCGAGAAGCCGCTCCACATCGCCGTGACTGCCCCCCGAAGTTCCTAGAGCGAGGCCGGCCCGCTCTCGCGAGTGGAAGAGCCACGCAGTCGGCGATGACGCAACTACCGAGCCGTCGAAACCCGGACGTCGCCCCCACATCGAAGGGAATGGCACACAAGGTCGAACGGTCATGACTATTCCCAGCGGCGGTCGAACGTGGGCCTGGCCCCGATATCCTTCCTCGGCCGGGAGGTTCTCAGCGCTTGCGCGACACGGGCCGAGGCCCGGTCCTACCTCGGGGAAACTCAGGTGCTGGCCGGCGTCATCGTCGTCCTGTCAGACCGGACCGGCGGGACGGTCGTGGACGTAATGCCTCGCGGCGCCGGGGAGCCGGGGCTCCGGTCCATCCGCGAGACCACCGGCGGCTGGGTGGCCGCCACCAACCACTCCCTTCTGCGGGGGGGGGCGAGCTAGACTCCATCATCCGCTACGACCTTCTGGTGGAACGTCTTCAGGAGGCCACGCAGCCAGGCGCCGAGTCGACCAGTTGTTCTCGCCGGGCGAGGACGTCGGACCCTGAGGGCTTCGTACAAACACCCGGCGCCGCTGGTCAGGGCGGATGCCGCCAACCGTGCCCCTCATGGCAGCGCCATACTGTTCCGGTTCGTGACCATGCTGATCATCTCCGCCGTTACGCTGGTAGTCTGCCTCGTTGTCACAGGTGACTTTCGTCGTCCTACGGGAGGGTTCGTCACCCTCGGGGCGAGCGTGGGGGGCTGTAGACCTCGGTCCTGGTTCTCCGGCCTCCATGACCCGCCACGACCGTGATAGGTCTCGGCAAAAAGCACAAAGCACTGGCCGCATTGTGTGCAGCGAAAGCGGAAGGTTATGAAATCACCCCACTGGCCGCCGGCGGCCACAGCGGCGAAAGTGGGTTGGTCGAGAAGAGGCGCCTCAGGATCGGGAACCTCGGAGAGCGTTCCATCCGCGACGTTCTCGGCGGCGATGGCGAGAGAGCGCCTGAACTCGCGTGGCTTGCGAATCGGGTAGAGCGCACATAGATCGGCGCAGCGTTCGCAGGTCAATGGCGTCGCCCTCCAATCTGTAGACGGCTACGCGCTCGGTCCGGTGGGAATGCCACCCTTGCCGCCATGCCGGAGGAGATCACGCGACGCCCGCCGGTGCCTGCCGGTGGCCGGGGCAGCCCCTGACCCCTTGCCCCCCGGCGAGGCGACCTGCGCACCACGCGGAGGACTCTCAGTAGATGCTGCCGAATACGTGCGGCCGTCGCGGCGTTGCGCCCCCCAAAGAACGCGAGCGGGGCATGGCGAATGGAGGGTTCTGTTCGTGAAGATCTTCATCCTGACGACGGGGAGTCGTGGTGATGTACAGCCCTTCGCGGCCCTGGGCTGTGGTCTAAGAGAGGCGGGACACAAAGTATTCCTGGCGGGATCCCAGGACTTCGCTCACCTCGTTCAGTCATATGACCTCGGATTCAGCCCGATCATGGGCGATACCGCCGCGTTCACCAGCAGCTCCGAGATCATGAATCAGATGAAAGCCGCGAATCCGCTGAGCTTTCTTCTCACTTTCAGGAAGATGCTTCGCAGTTTCCACGCCGAGTTCGCCAAGCTCCAGGAAAGGGTCTGGGAGGTGTGCCAGGAGGCCGAGGCCCTCATCTATCACCCGGGGATGATCAACGGGTTCTTCATCAGCCGGGAGCTGGGCATACCTGGCATAATGGCGAGCCCGTTTCCTCTGAGCCCAACGAGGGAGTTTCCTTCCCTGTTGTTCTATGCCGGTCCGAGGTTAGGCATCGCCTACAACCGGGTGACTCACAATGTGTTCAAGGGTATCTTCTGGCGTTCTCTCAGGCCTTCGGTCACCGAATTCTGGAGAAAGAACGGCAAGGGGCCATCTTTTGTCGGCGATCCCTTCGGGGCGATTGAACGCGAGGAGCTGCCCATTCTATACAGCTTCAGTCGTCACGTCATCTCACCGCCGGCGGACTGGGCGGACAACATCGCTGTCACAGGGTACTGGTTCCCTCCTGATCGCGAGCCGGGCTGGCAGGCGCCGGAGGATCTCGCATCGTTCCTGGAATCCGGGCCTCCGCCCGTCTATGTCGGCTTCGGGAGCGTTGCCGGGATGTCCGCGGACGATGCGATGAGGGTCGCTCTTCGAGCGCTCCGCAGCTTGGGGCTTAGAGCCGTGGTGGCCTCCAGCTCGTCTGAGATCGCGCGAGAGGTTGAGAACGACTCGGAGGTCTTTCTTCTGAAGGAAGCGCCGCACACTTGGCTGTTTCCCAAGATGGCGGCCGTCGTGCATCACGGTGGCTCCGGGACAACGGCGGCCGGCCTTCGCGCGGGGGTGCCGTCTCTGATCGTACCTCATACGAATGATCAGCCCATGTGGGCCCGCAGGGTCTCGGAACTCGGCGTCGGGTTCGATCTTGCGCCCGTGAAGCGGCTTTCAACCGAAAGGTTCGTCCGAGCCGTCTCGGGAGCGCTCACTTCCGGCGTTCGGGAGAGAGCGGCATCGATGGGGCGCTTGATCCGCGAGGAAGATGGAGTGGGGACAGCCGTCCAGCGCATCCTACGCCACTTCGACTGTCCGCCAAACCGGGGCAACTCCAAGTCGAGAGGATGAAGCACAGTGCACACCAGCGACAAGTGGGAAGCTGACGTGCTAGTTGTGGGAGCAGGTCCCGCAGGTCTGGTGGCAGCCAAGACCACAGCTTCGGCCGGGTTGTCAACAATCGTGGTGGAGCGAGAGCCGGAGGTTGGGTACGAGGTCCACACCAGCGGTGGAATGGACATGAAGACGATGCATGACTTCGGCATCCCCAGAGAGTTGTACCACCCGATAAGCCGTCTTCGCATCATCTCGCCAGGCGAAGAGATTGTCCGGGACGGAGGCGCCCCAATCGGTTGTGTGATTGATGTGCGGGGCATGTACCAGCACCTTGGACACAAGGCGCGCGAGCAGGGCGCGCTAATCCTTACAAACACTCAGGCAGATGAACCGCTCATGAAGAACGGTTCTGTCGTGGGATGCCGAGTCACTCGCGCACTGGATGCGGAGTCTGAGATCCAATCGCGGATTGTCATAGACTGCAGTGGCTACGGGGCCTCAATATCGAAGAAGGCGGGGCTTCATGATGGGTCCGCGCGGTTTGGCCTAGGTTACGAATATGAACTGCGGGCTCCCCACTGCAATCAGCAGGAATGGGTACTCCTTGTCGGCAATCGATATGCACCCTCGGGTTGTGCGTGGGTTTTCCCCTGGGGGGAAACGCGCGTACGCGTGGGGGTGGGAACCCTGGTTGCGGGCGCCAGCCCGAAAGCGTACTTGAAGACTTTCCTAGAGGATGCGCACAAGTTTGGGATCGACCTCTCCGACGCGAAGGTAGTGGAGACCCACTTCGGGCTGATTCCAGCGGCGGGGCTACCGTCACGCCTGGTCGCCGATGGTATCATGGCGGCAGGTGACGCCGCGGGACAGGTGTCCTTAATAGCGGGGGCCGGCATCAAGCTGGCGATGCTAGCCGGGCAACTCGCAGGTGAGACTGCATCTCGGGCCCTGGCCAAAGGCCGGTGCGATAGCGCAATCCTATCGCGATATGAGCGTAAGTTTCGATCGATGTACGGCCGCAACCTTCACGTCGGGCACATGGTGAACCTTCGAATGGCTCACTACGACGACGATGAGTGGGACAACAAGGTGCGCCTGCTGAGAACGATCCCGACGGGTCTTCTAACCAAGTTGCTGCAATCGGAGTTTCCCTTGGTCAACATCCTATCCTGGTTGATACGTCGACCGCAGTTGTGGAGCAGCGCGGGCAGGTATGCTCTGAGAGGCCTTGCGGCGGGTTTTCGGGGTGGGTCCAAACTCGCCCTCACGGGGGAGTCACTGAGGAAAGTGATCCCAACCCCAGCGGCTAACGAAGAACAATACCTGACATAAAGACCGGGCGGCATTTCGTCAAGCGGCGGGCTCAGTGACTGGGAAACTGGACGGTTTGACCCGGAACGGTTGGACGATTGCGGTCGGAAACACTGGACGGCTTCAGCCGGAACGAGTGGACGGATTGGGCGGAATAGGCACCCAATGCCTGAAGGCATGTTCCTGTGATGGATGGGGTCCATCCGGAGGGCCTACCGCGAGTGGGGAGTGCCGCTACCCGATTTCCCCCTCGTCCTCCGCCAGCAGGCGCACCAGCGTGGCCAGCCTCCGACGGTCCTCCAGAGAAAGCTTGTCCCAGTTGGCAAGCTGTGACCGCACGTACTCAACCGGTGACGCCTGCGCCTTGGGCGAGATAAAGTACGTAGCCACACTAGCCGTAACCGTTCCGACCAGGCCGATGCCCACTATCATCAGGGCCACCGCAGTCACGCGACCTGCGACAGTCGTCGGCGAGATATCGCCATATCCCACGGTGGTCAGCGTGACCACGCTCCACCATAGCCCGTTCCCGTAATTGCCCATAGCCGGTTCAACCGCACAGATAACAAGCCCGCCGACTAGCACTAAGCAGACGACCGAAACGAGGACGTAGCCGAGGCCGTTCGTGGTCAGGACGCCTCTGACTGTTCGCCCGAAGCTAACCAAGACCGTGCCGATGCGCACTAGCCGGACCAGTCTCACGAGCCGCAGCAACCGAACCGGGCGAAGAAAATCGAGGGGTAGAGAGGCTATGAGGCTCGGGATGTTCTGCCTGATGAACGTCGCTTTGCGCGGAGCAAGGCAGAGCCTCACGACATAGTCCGCGAGGAAAACCACCCAGATCAGGAGGTTGGCCCAGCGAACCCACCCTACATCCGGTTTCGGCATGAGCCAGAGCGACAATAGGGCTAGGGCGACCAGCACCCCTTCACGTAACCATGTCCCGATGCCCACCCTACCGCCCGCCTGTGCGGGTTGACGGTGGACTACCCGAGCCATCGCGGGATCATCCTCACGACCTTGGACTGTCTCCATGAGGCCCCACCTCTCGGGCTATGCCATTGGTTCGAAAGCATTCCCATCGGAGTCCCGCGCCAGACATGGGCCTGCCCCGCTTCAGTGGACATGGTGGGCCGGGCCTATCCGTTGCTCCCCGTAGAGGTATCGGTTGCTGGACGGCCGGGGTCCCCATCCGGGATCTTGTGTCGCAAGGCCGGCTCACCCTTGGCCTTGACGTAACCTAGCGCCACCCCGGCGGAGCCCCCAGTGATGCCAACCAGTCTTCTCGGGTGAGGCGAAGCCAATGAAGCTCCCCTTCGAAGTGGTGAAACCGGAACCCCCGCTTCAACCAAAATGTATGGGCGAGTGGATTACGGTCGGGTTCCGTGTCGACCTCGACGTACGCCGCGGTAAACCCGGGAGGGTCGGCAGGCGCCTCTTCTCCCGGAGGCTCCAGCGACATGACCCCACCGGAGAAGAGCCATCGAAGCACTCGCTGCACCACTTGGGTTCCGATACCGTTGCCGCGGAAGCGAGCATCGCCTATGACCAGGGTGAACTCGGCCGAACGCCTCTCAGGTACAAGGAAGATATCGATGTCACCCGCGTACTCGCCGGCAACCTCGATACCGAGCAGGGCGTCGCCGGCGGCACACCGGGCCGTGAGCCAACGCCTCTCACTGTCGAGCGTCTCCCGCGGGGCGTGGACGGGGATCCCGAGCAATCGTCTCAGCTCAGGGTCGTTGGCGAACTCCGCCCGTCTAGGTAGGTGATGGTCGCCAAGCGGGACCAGAAGTGGCCCCTGTTCCTTCCCGCCCAGTCGGCAATCCACAGTGCCCATGACTCCTCTCCCCGGATCCGCTCTAGTCCAACGTTCATTGGGAGGTGTTGCCTGCCGCCATTTCGCCGCGCCCGCGTCGCCACCCTGCCCCTTGCGGGTACCCCCCTCCCCTCACCCCTCTACCGGGTCCACAGGACCTGGGCTCTCCACAGACAATCTGGGACCCAAAAGGAAATGGTCGACTGGCGAGGAATTGTCTGCGGTCCAGCGAGGACGAACTCGCCCGCCAGGAGCCTTCATACGCGGACAACGAAGGGAAAGATCACAATCATGAAACGCCTATTCAGGTGGGGCGCCGCGGTTGTGCTTCTGCTGCAGGTGCTGACAGTCACGAGGCCGGTCGCCTTTGCGGGGGATCCGCGAGACGTCCTCAACCTGGTTCCACCCCTCATCACGTTCACCGGAGACACGTTCAAGGCCTATGCCGGCGGGGTGGAAATCGCCGATCTCAGCGCGATCCCCCAGAACGCGGACATCGTAGTCGCCTACGCCTTTGACGTGGAGGACGCAGCTAACCCGGCCGACGATGTCACGGCGGGCGACTATTTCACGGTATCGCTACCCACGGAGCTAACCAGTATCGCGACCTTCGAGGAGGTCGTGGATAGGCCTTTCTCGCTCATATACGATAGCGTGGAGTATACAATCGCTACTCTGACCATCACAGCCGACGGTGTCGCGACCATCACCTTCCAGGAGGATATCAACGACCTTTCCGAGGTGTCGGCGAGCTTCTCCATGGAGGGCACCCTGGACGAGGCAGCCATAGACGATGGGGATATCGTCTCTTTCTCTCTTCGGGCCGGCGGAACGGTGTACAACATCGGCTTTGTGCCGGATGAGCCTCCCCCGCCTCCAGTAACCGCCAGCAAGTCCGGCACGTATGACCCCAACACCCACGAAATTGCCTGGACCGTTATCGTTGACTCCGGAGGCCCATCCGTTACTGTCGAAGACATCTACGTGGTGGATACGCTCGGGGCCGATCAGGACTACAAGGCGGGCACGTCATCCATCGGCGAACCTACCTACGACGCAGTGGAGGATACCTACACCTTCTTCCTTGACAGCGTCACGGGGGCGACCTCTTTCACCTACAAGACGACCCCAACCGACGACGCGTTCGGCGCCGAGGGATCGGTTCACACCGTCGCCAACTCCGCCGACGTCTACGCCGGAACAGTCGCGGGCGAACCCCTCGCGACCGCGACCGCAAACGTCAGCGTCACGACCGACTGGATTCGCAAGAGCGGTGTTCGCACGGGAGTAGCAGGTGCGTATATTATCGAATGGACGATAACGCTCAACAACAATAACCGCACCGTTCCGGCCGGTTCGACGGTGACCGATACGCTTCCCGAGTACCTCGCGCTGGATGAGAGTTCGGTGAAGCGGGACGCCAGCGACCCGGTTACCACCTACGGGGATGGTTTCACTGTCGTCGGCCAGACCCTAACCTATACCTTCAATGCCGAAGCCGCGGAGCAACTGATCATCACCTTCACCACCGCGGTCAGCCCTGCCTACTACACCCAGCAGACCGTCACCAGCTTCGCGAACACGGCGACCCTCACTATCACAAGCGTTGGCTACAGCGCGACAAGTTCCGGAGTCGGCGTGCCCACGAGTCTGCTGGCCAAGTCCGGCGACGGGTACAACGCTTCCACGCAACGCATCACCTGGAGGATGCAGGTCAACAGCAACGGGCAGACGATTACCGCCACGACGATTGCCGACACTATCGGCAGTAATCAGGCCTTCGCCGAGGATTTCGGGGTCCGGCTCGACGGCAGCGCGACATCCATTGTCAGAGTGGCGAACCTGGCTGACCTCACAAGCGCGCCTGGGCAATACCACTATGACGCGGGCGTGCTCACGGTCTATCTGGGCGATCTGACTCCGGTCGATAAGCCCGTCGTCCGTTTTCAGACCACGGTCACGAACCCCGCGCACTACGCGGCGAACAGCACAAGGACCTACTCAAACACGGCAACGCTGACTGGGGACGACATCAGCGACTGTTCCTCGACCGGGACGCAGTCAGTCCAGAGCCTGGTGCTGGCCAAGACGAGCACGGGATACAACTACATCACGCGCGTGCTCTCCTGGAGAATCACGGTCAACCAGAATAACTTGCTCATGCCGAGCGCCGTAGTCACCGATACCATACCGGCTGGACAAGCATATGTGCCTGGTTCGCTGCTCATTGGCGGCGTGGCGCCGGGCGAGGGCGTTCTAGCGGTGGCTGGAAACACGCTCACCATCACCTTGGGCGCGATCTCTTCCCAGACGGTCATCACCTTCGGTACTATCGTCACTGACCTGAGCGTGTTCATGAGCACCAACGGCAACGTAACCTTCAGCAATGCCGCGAGCCTCGTCTCCGGCATTGTCGGCGCTCCTACGGTCACCGTGACGGGTAGCCGGACCGTCAACAACAAGGCGCTCAGCAAGAACCTCTTGACGGAGTACATCCCTGCGAACGGTTACATCGAGTGGGAGGTCTACGTCAACGCCAACCAGGCGCCGATCATTGACGCAGCGATCTCGGACACGCTTCAGCCCGGCCTCGAGCTGGATGTCGAATCGGCGGTGCTCTATCTATGGAACCAGAATGAGAACGGCCTGCGGACCGTCGGCGACATCGTGCCTCTGGGGGGAGACTACCGTTTCGAATATGACTACAGCACCCGCCTGTTTGTGGTCCACCTGCCCAATGGGGCGCAGGGCTACTATCTGAAGTTCAAGACCGATGTTCTCGCGCCCGGCCAATACAGCAACACCGTTACTTTCGCCGGGTCATACCCGGGTTCAGGCAGCGTTTTGTCTGCCTACGTGGTTACAAGCGCCGATATTGAATCGGGCGCTTCGGGGACAAACGGAAAGATCACGGTCACCAAGACTGACCAAGGCGGTATCCCGATCACCACGGGCGCGGTCTTCGAACTGCTCGACAGCATGCGCAACGTCAAGAAGACCCTCGCAACTGACGTGAACGGGCAGGCGGTTTTCGATAGGTTGAAGCTGCGAACCTACTACGTTCGCGAGAAAACTCCGCCCTTGGGCTACGCTCTTAGTACCGAGGAAATCATGGTCACGCTGACGTCCGAAAGCGATGAGACACGACTGCAGTTTGTCTCCATCGCGAACTCGCCACTGACCGCCCGGGTTCTGCTGACCAAGACCGATATGGTCGGCAACGGGCTTCCTGGCGGGCGCTTCTCCATCTACGCCGCGAGTGATATCGGATTCCTGACGCCCCTGCAAACCGTAATGAGCGATGCGAACGGTCTAGTCGAGTTCACTGGACTCACCGCCGGCAACTACGCGATCCGTGAGAGTCGGCCGCCCGCGGGCTACTACGCCACAAGCGAGGTGCACACCGTGGCGCTGGTCCTGGATGTAGCGACGAACACCCTGGCCGATGTGACCGTTGGCGAACCGCTCGTCAATGAGCCCCTGCCTGGCGTGAAATTCGGAACCATCCAACTGCTCAAGGTCGACGATCAGAGTGATCCTCTGGGCGGCGCGCGGCTCGGGCTGTACAACGCGGGCGGGGAGCTCATCCAGACCGCCGTGTCCTCGGATACCGGAGCCGTGCTCTTCTCCAACGTGCCGCTGGGCACGTATGAGATCAGGGAGATAGCGGCGCCCGAAGGATACGTTCTTTCCGAAGCAGTGGTCACCGCTACTGTGTCGAGTTCCGCCCTCAAGGTCACGATAGAAGAACCCTTCATCAACGTCCTCGACGCCCTCGCCGCGCCGGTGGGGATGGGGACCGTCGAGCTCCGGAAGGTCGACGGGGAGGGACATGCCCTCAAGGGCGCGCAATTCGGTCTCTACAATAGCCTCGGGGCCCTCGTCCAGACGGCCGTCTCGTCGGCAAGCGGAGTCGTGCTCTTCTCAGGCGTTCCGTATGGAGTCTACACTGCCCGGGAGATAGCGGCGCCCGAGGGCTACGAGCTTTCCGATACGATAGCAACCGCCACGGTATCGAGTTCCACCCCGATGGCGAAAGCGGATCCCTATGTCATCGTCGATATGGCTGCCGCAGACCCCCTGCTACCGAAGGCGGGCAGCCCCTGGGACACGACCCGGCTGGTCACGCTGGGAGTGCTGCTGATCCTCGCGGGAATCGCGTTTCCCCTATGTCGGAGGTTCCTGGAGAAGGGCTGAGCCTCGTGGGCAAGGGTGAAGACGGCCGGCCAAGGAGCGCTCTGGCGAAAGCCGCCCCGGTACTTCTCGTGGCCTCAGGAGTACTGCTCATCCTGATGGCCTTGGCCATGAAATGGCAGTCCGGCGAGCGTCAGGACGCGCTTCTTAGGGCTTATGACCTCGCCCTGGCCCTCACGGCGACGACATCGCCCGACCCCGCCCGGGGGCCGAACAGCCCTGACAACCCAGGCGACGGCCAAACGGACATTGACCCTATTTGCCTGCTTGTCATACCGAAGATTGGCCTGACCGTGGCCGTGGCCGAGGGCGTGGAGAACCGTACCCTGCGCTACGCGGTTGGGCATTTCGAAGGGACGGCTCTGCCGGGACAGATCGGGAACTTCAGCGTCGTAGGACACAGTAACTCGGCCTTTGGCGAGTTCTTCCACCGTCTTGACGAGGTGGAAGTGGGCGATGTCATCATCGTCGAGTGTGACGGCGAGAGCTATACCTATGTTGTTTCGGAGAGGCTGGTTGTCGAGCCGGAGGATACCTGGGTGCTCGAGCCGACGCCTGACGCGCGCATCACCCTCGTCACCTGCACAGGTGCGCGCCTCGCCAGCCGTCTCATCATCAGGGGGGCGCTGGAATGGAGTTGTCCCCCTTGATCTCGGGCATGAACTCGCGGACTGGGAAGCGCGGCTGGCCCTGCTAGTAGAGGGGAACCGTGCCCGGCACGTCGAACCGATGATTGTTCGGGAACTGAAATACCCCCCAGGAGGAGAGGCTTTGAGAGAAGCACTGCGCCTGGTCGGATACGCCAAGCCCTACCGGAAGCAGGTCATCATCGCCGGCCTCAGCCTGGCGGGTGTCATCGGGCTGAGCCTCCTGAGCCCGTGGGTCATCAGGCAGCTAGTGGCGGTGGTCACCGAGGGGGCCGGAGACCGGGCGGAACGGCTGCACTCGATCAGCCTCCTCGCCCTCGTCGTCGTCCTGTCCTACGCCGGCCGGGGCGTTCTCCAATTCCTCAGCAACTGGATGGCCCACATCGCCGGCTGGGGAGTCGTCGCCGACTTCCGAACCCGAATCTACAACCATCTCCAGCGCCTCTCGCTGAAATACTATCAGGACAAGCAGACCGGCCAACTGATGTCCCGGACGATCAATGATACGGCGACCTTTGAGGCTCTCATCGCCCACGTCCTGCCGGAGATGATCGTCAACATCTTCCTCTTCATCGGAGTGGCGGTCATCCTTTTCTTCATCAACTGGCGCCTCGCCGCCATGACCCTCATCCCCATGCCTTTTCTGGTCTGGGTCATCGCCGAGTACACGCGGCGGGTGCGGCCGGCCTTCCGCGACGCCCAGCGCACTCTGGCCGCACTCAACGCGATCGTCCAGGACAATCTCTCGGGGATAAGAGAGATTCAGGCCTTCACTCAAGAGCGGCGCGAGGAGGGCCGGGTGGCCGAGCAGGCCCGGATCTACACCCAGGCCATCGTCCAGGCCATCAAGCTGAGTTCCATCTATAACCCGGCGGCCGAGTTCCTGGCCGGCCTGGGAACAGTTGTGGTTGTCTGGCTGGGCGGGCGGTTCATCCTCGACGGCTTGATTCCCATCGCTGATCTCGTCGCCTTCGTTCTCTACCTCGGCATGTTCTATCAACCCGTGAGCACCCTGAGCCGTCTCAACGAGAGCCTTCAGCAAGCCATTGCCGGGGCCGAGCGCGTCTTCGAGGTTCTCGACACCGAGTCGGAGGTGAAGGAGGCCGAGGACGCCCGGGATCTGCGCCGCTGCGAGGGCCACATCGAGTTCCGCAACGTCTTCTTCCGCTATATCGACGGGCAGCCGGTCCTGGAGGCGATCAGCTTCGAGGCCCGGCCGGGAGAGTTGGTTGCCCTGGTCGGGCCGACCGGGGTGGGCAAGACGACCATCGCCAGTCTGATCCCCCGCTTCTACGACCCGCTTCAGGGTCAGGTCCTGGTGGACGGCCACGACGTGCGGGAGCTGATCTTGGGTTCGCTGCGCGGCCACATCAGCATGGTCCTCCAGGACGTCTTCCTCTTCAACGGCACGGTCAGGGAGAACATCCTCTACGGCCGACCGGGAGCGACGGACGAGGAGGTTGTCGCCGCGGCCCAGGCGGCCAACGCCCAGGAGTTCATCGTAGATCTCCCCGACGGGTACGACACCCAGATCGGGGAGCGCGGGCTTAAACTGTCAGGCGGACAGAAGCAGCGCCTGTCCATCGCCCGGGCGGTCCTCAAGGACGCCCCAATCCTCATCCTCGACGAGGCGACCTCGTCGGTGGACACGGAGACCGAGGTCCTCATCCAGCAGGCCCTTGAGCGACTGATCAAGAACCGGACGACGGTGGTCATCGCCCATCGACTCTCCACAGTGCAGAACGCCAATCGGATCATTGTCCTTCAGGACGGGCGGATCGTCGAGACGGGACGACACGCCGAGTTGATCGAGGGGGATGGCCTGTACGCCCGCCTCTGCCGGGCACAGTCAACCACCGATCTTGGCCCCGCCGCTCCGTCCGCGCTCCGCTGAAGTTCCACGCTTTAGCCGGACCATAGCGGCTCGGCGGTGCGGGGGTAGTCTCCCGCTTGATTGGCCAAGCCGAACGCGCCCGCTGCAGCCGCGTGTCAGGCCGTGTGAGTTCTCATGTCTGCGTATTCCGGCCAATCCGTCCACTCGTTCCGGCTGAAGCCGTCCAGTGATTCCGGCCGAAATCGTCCAGCCGTTCCGGGTCAAGCCGTCCAGTCTTCCGGTCCGTGAGCCTGTCCCTTCGGAGCGAAGCGCCACCCGGTCTTCAGGTCAGGTCTTGTTCCTCGTTAGCCGCTGGGGTTGGGATCACCTTCCTCATTGACTCCCCCGCGAGGGCGAGTTTGTAGGCGTTATGGACCAGCCGGTCGAGGATGGCGTCGGCCACGGTAGGGTCGGCCATGGTGGAGTGCCAGTTCTCGACGGGGAGTTGGCTTGAGACCAAGGTGGATCTGGCCAGGCAACGGTCGTCGACGACCTCGAGCAGGTCCCGGGCCTCCGGCGCCGTGAGCGGCGCGAGACCCCAGTCGTCCAGGATCAGGAGATCGATCCCGGCCAGGCGGCCGAGGAAGCTGGCGTAGGAGCCGTCCGCCCTGGCCAGTTCCAGGTCACCCAGGAGCCGGGGGACACGGTAGTAGCGGGTGCGGAAGCCCTGGCGGCAGGCGGCGTTGCCCAGGGCGCAGGCGATGAAGGTCTTGCCCACCCCGGTGGGGCCGGTGAGGAGGACGCTCCGGCCATCTCTAAGCCACTCCCCCCCGAAGAGGCTGCGCAGGAGCGGCTTCTCCAGCCCCCGCGACGCCCGGTAGTCGATATCCTCCGGCGCCGCCGGCAGCCTGAGGCGAGCCTCCTTGAGGAGCCGGGATAGTCTCCGATCCCGTCTGGCCGTCCATTCCCGATCCACGAGAAGCCCCAAACGCTCCTCGAAGGACAGTTCCTGACACTGGGGGTCGGTCTGCTGGGCCTCCAGGGCGTTGGCCATGGTCCCCAGACGCATTCGCCGTAGCTTTTCGAGGGTCTGCTGGTCTAACATGAGGTTGCCTCCTTGCCGAAGTAGTGGGGTCCACGCACGTTGGGGTGCGCGGCGGGGGTGTCTCGGGCCGCGGCTCGAGGGGGACCCGGTCGAGTCCATGCTCAAGGATGGACTCAAGTCGCTTGTAGGAGCGCACTCCCGACCGGTTGGCCCTCTGGGCCGCGGCCTCAATACGTTCTTGAGGGTAGCGCCGGCCGAGACGGACGACGCCGAGGCAGGCTCGGTAGCCCTGTTCCGGGTGGGGTCGGTCAAGGAGAATGGCCTGGACCAGCTTGCCGGTCTCCGGACCGATCACCTGGGCTTCGGCGATGAGGCGCGCTTCCACGGTCCCCAGGGTCAGGCGGACCTCGACCTCCTTGCGGACGAGGGCGTAGGGGACGCTGTAGTAGTTGTGGTCCACCTCTATGTGGTAGTCGATGTTCACCCCGGCCTTCTTCCACTCGGCGAACTCGTAGCGCCGGCCCGGGAGGGGTTTGAGAGCCGGCCTGTCCAGCTCCTCGAAGAGTGAGCGCCGGCTTCCCTCGAGCTTCTGGAAGGGCTTGTCGTTGAGCTTGTCGACCAGTTGGCGGATGGCCCGGTTGAGTTCGGTCAGGTTGAAGAAGGTCCGGTTCCGGAGAGGGGCCAGGACCTGGCGCTCGACCACCCCGACCGCCGACTCCACCTTGGCCTTGTCCCGGGGTCGGCGCAGCCGGGCCGGGATGACGGCCGTGCCGTAGTGGGTGGCCATTGGGTGACCCCGGCCTTGAGGTTGTCGGGGATGACCACCTCCGGGACCCCGCCGAAGAACTCGAAGGCCCGGCAGTGGGCCCCGATGAAGGAGCGGAGGTCCTCGGCCGCGGTCACTTCCACGTAGGTGTAGCTGGAGGCCCCCAGGGTGGCCACGAAGACGGGGACTTCGGTGACCTGGCCGGTCCGGGGGTCCGTGACGGGGACCTTCTGACCGGCGTAGTCCACGAACACTTTCTCCCCGGCGCGGTGCTCTTGGCGCATGACCAGGTCGAGCTATAGGAGCTGGAGGGTCACCCCTTTGCGGCTAAGTTCACGGTGGACCTGGTTCCAGTCCGGCTCGGGACGACGCCGGCTCTTGCCGGTGTTGCCTGAATAGAGGGCCGCCTCGAGAGCGGCCTCGTCTA
>Ga0315278_10000035_pt1 | contig 110547 bp, 107 predicted proteins | sample YL17G06_0_MG_FD_203880 | JGI IMG/M metagenome (GOLD analysis project Ga0315278, IMG submission 203880) | Sediment microbial communities from Yellowstone Lake, YNP, Wyoming, USA - YL17G06_0 | ecosystem: Environmental > Aquatic > Freshwater > Lake > Sediment | place: USA: Wyoming | collected... | reverse complement strand
CCACAGAGAATATTTTTTTGCCACAGAGTTCACAGAGGACACAGAGATAATTAAATCAGATTCTTTGTATAGCGGGTTTGATTTATAGTTCTTTAAGCAGTTTTGCAAAGGCGGTTTTTGCATCCACCCCGCAGGCTTTTGACCAGACAATAAACTCAGTTATATCAACCCGTCTGTTGGCAGTTTCACAGTTATAAATATAGCTGTGTGGCTTAGTTATGATTTCCCCCAGTTCTCTTTGCGTTAATCCTGCTTTTTCTCTCATTTCCTTAAGAAACGGAGGTAAAAGCCGATACATCATATTATGTTGGGGTTTCGTTCCCATAATTTTAATCTTAAGGGAAATTTCTCTTGGCACGAGTTGTGTGCCAGAGTATAATGGAGTAAATTTGGCAGGAAATCTATTAGCGAGGTTTGGAGGAAGAGAAAATGAAACATTTCATCAATTCATCTTAACCGCTCCGCATATAGAAAATGTCATATTATTTGGTTAACCTGCACCCCTGTGGTTGAGGTGCAGACTAAAAATTCATTAACAATTTTTGGAAGGAAGAAGAAAATGAAAAGAGAATGTGTTTTAATTTTGGTTATGGCGATGTTAGTTTATGGGACAACTGCACAGGCTGCATCATTTGTTGCATCTTATAACTCTTCGTCCCCGACGATTGATGGCGTGCTCAGTGATGGCGAATGGGGTAGCAGTTACGCCGCAACGATGGACAGAGTAGATGGTGGCGGACAACATAACATCGGCATGTACTTTCAGAATGATGGAACATCTTTATTCGTTGGTGTGAATAGCCAATGGGGGTCTGGATGGGATGTTGTTTGGGACATTGGCATTGACGGAGACTATAGCCGAACTATAAATGGCAATTTATCACAACCTTACACCGATATAGATATTTGCCAGCAATCTCCATCTGGATACCCTGGCTATAAGGCTTATTATACTCTACTAGACGGGTCAAGAACAGAAGACGTCAGTGTAGGTTTCGGTAGTGGAGCCAGTTGTGCAAGTAACGGCAGTACAAATGTATTCTACGAATTCCGTATTCCTCTGGCTGACCTCAATGTTACTTTTGGAGATTCCGTTGGGATAATTGTTAGTCATGGTTATGATGGAATTTCTGAACATCTCTATTCTTTGTCTTCAGCTGGTCGTACAACACCTGAAAATTGGGCTACACTACAAATTGTTCCTGAACCCGCAACGATTCTTTTACTCACCCTCGGCGGTTTGGTTTTAAGAAAAAAACACAGATAAAAGATTTTGCAACCACAAGATAAAGGCCAGCTTATAATACTGGCCTTTTTTATTTTTCTTAAACCACCCCGATGCCCCTGCAGTTTTGTCAGCGAACAAAACTAAACGCTGGGGTCTCCGCTGCCCCCTACGGGGGTTTGCGCTGCGGCTCCAACGGCTCCGACGAAGGAAAAATTATCTTTTATTTCTTTTCTGCTTCAATTATTCCTTTCAAAAAGTTTTTGCAAACAGACGGCACATTTCCGGCAAGCTCTAAAAGCCTTTGTTTGTCGAGCATATAACCATAACCGTGGATCTGCATATGTCGGAATAGAAGAAGTTTCTTGAATGCCTCAAATTGTTCCTCGGATATAACCGAATCCTTTTTTGCAGCAATTAGTAAATCCTTATGCCAGCTTTCGGTCTTTTTAACTTTTACGCCTTTATTCTCCAGCCTGCTATGTAATATTCGCTCGATGCCGCTATATACATCCTGCAGCAATTTGCCCAGGGCGATAACCTCATATTCCGACAAATCACGCTTTGACAGCAGTGGTTTTATCATCGCCGCGGTATGTAGAATATTTTCCCGCTCAGCCTTTATATAATCAGCTTCTGCGCTCATATATACAAACCCCATCCCTGCGTATCAGGAAAGCAATAGGAAGATTCTGTGAAAGGTCAATGAGGTCAACAGGCTTTGGCAGATCAAAAAACAATCTGCCGTAGAAATCAAAAAACTTCTCTGGAGACAGTCCTTCGACCGCAAAATCAAAGTCTTTAGCGTGTTTTTCATCTTTTACCGCTGAGCCAAACAGCCATACCCTCTCGACTCCGTACTGTTCAGCACAGGATTTAACAATTTGTCTAACTTGCGAGGAAAGCATAATTTAAGTATAGATTATCGCTTATATGCTGTCAAACAAAAAACTGCCGGTTTTTACCAACAACCAGCGACTAACAACTATCAACTTTTTCTATATTTTTTGTAAATTCCAAAAGCTAATACCCCAAGTAAGATAACTGCGCTGATGTGTTCAATCGGCGTTGCGCCCATTTTGTGAAAATGGCCGTGAATTTGACTGCCTAAATCAGTAAATATAGCGTCGAGAAGCAAACCTGACACTAACGCGCAAACCGCGACGGTAATAATATAGATAATTGCGGTTCGGCTGCCTAAGATTTTCCAAATCATCACAAAACCCGCTGCGTTTGTCGCAGGACCTGTCATAAGAAATACAAGAGCTGCGCCGGGAGACAGGCCTTTTGCGATAAGAGCGGCCGCTATCGGCACAGAAGCTGTCGCGCAGACATAAAGCGGTATGCCGATAAGCATCATTAGAATCATAGCGCCAATTCCTGTTCCGATTTTTTCAGCGAAAAAGTCGTCCGGCACAGCGACCGAAATAATCGCCGCTATCGCAAGGCCTATCAGCATCGCTGCGCCGATATCACGAGGCAGAACAATAAAGGCGTGTCTGAAGCCTGCTACAAGTTTACTTTTATTTTCGGAGGAATTTTCCTCGTCATCGGTTTCGGCAATAGCGGAATCTTTGGGGTCGAATAAATCAACGGCTACTCCGCCGAATATTCCGGTAATCAAAGCGATGACAGGTCTGGCAATCATAAAAACCGGACCAAGCAGTGCCCACGTTACAAAGATACTGTCAACGCCTGTCTGCGGTGTGCTTAAAAGAAATGCGATGGTTGCGCCTTTGCTTGCGCCGCGTTTACGAAGCGACATTGCTACCGGTATCACGCCGCAACTGCATAATGGCAGCGGTACGCCGAAAAGCGAAGATTTGAATATCGGCCAAAAACCCTTTCCGCCAAGATGCTTTTGCACAAAACTTGTCGGTATCAAAACTTTTAGCAGGCCGGCGACAGCAAAGCCAAACAATAGATAGGGACTCATCTGACCTACTGTGGCCCAGAAATCAACGAGCAGCGATTGTAAAAAATTAATCATCGATTATCCTTCGACAGTTTCCCTGTTTTTCACCTGTCCGTCAAGGCTGATTGTTATGTCTTCAAAATTTAACTGTTTTCCGCTGTTTGCAATCGCCTGCTGCACAAGCCGCGTCAGGCCGAAACAGCAGGGCACTTCCATATGTACGACGGCCAGACTATTCAGGTTGCCGGAATTCAGTATTTGTGTAAGTTTTTCAATATAAGGTTCGACATCGTCCAGCTTGGGGCAGGCGATTATAATACTGTGGTCTTTCAGCAGCTTGCTGTGGAAATCGCCCATCGCAAACGGTACGCAATCTGCAGTCAGAAGCAAATCGGCGCCTTTTAAAAACGGAGCGTTTGCCGAGATGAGACTGAATTGTATCGGCCAATGGCTTAACTGCGAAGCTATATCGCCTTGTGCCTGATTTTTTTTGGTAAATTGTTTAGCCATAGTACTGGGACAGACAAAACCTTTCGGCGGCGATGGTTTTTTCTCGCTTTCGAGATGCTTTTTCACCGCCTGTTCGTCGAAGCCGGCACATTCTCTTTTTTCAATGGTAATCGCATCCTGCGGGCAATGGCCCAGACATGCGCCGAGACCGTCGCAGTATGTTTCGCTGACCAGCTTCGCCTTGCCGTTGATTAGTTTTATCGCGCCTTCGACGCAGGCTGTAACGCATTTGCCGCAGCCGTTGCATTTATCTTCGTCTATTTTCACGACATTCCTGACAGCCATTTTACGCCCTTATCATAATCAAAAGCATTTTAAATTTTTCTTTGGCCTGCACAGCGTGCGGAACATTGGCGGGCATAATAACAATTTCGCCTGCCGAAGCTTTAATTTTTTTGCCGCCGATGATAAGTATCGCCCGGCCGTCGACAATCTGAACGAGCGCATCGTAAGGGGCCTGATGTTCGCTTAAACCCTGTCCCGCGTCGAAAGCAAAAAGCGTTACAGTGCCGACCGATTTATCGATTATCGTTTTGCTGACAATCGAATCTGCGGAATATTCGACAAGTTCGGCAAGATTGACTGCTTTTGCGACGCAGGCTTTGAGAACGGCATTTTTCTTTGTCTTTTTCATATAATCGTCTTTCTTTTATCCGAGCATTTCAGCCATATCCTTTTCCGGATCGCCAATCGGTTTTATATTATATTTTTCGACAAGGAAATTCAGAATATTAGGAGATACGAACGCAGGCAGGGAAGGTCCGAGCCTTATATTCTTTACCCCCAGGTAAAGCAGCGTAAGCAGAATCGCGACAGCCTTTTGTTCATACCACGAAACGACAAAAGACAAAGGCAAATCGTTTACGCCGCATTTGAACGCCTCGGCGAGAGCTATTGCGATTTGTATTGCGGAATAGCAATCATTGCACTGGCCTGTATCGATAAGCCGCGGAATGCCGTCGATTGTTCCGAAATCGTTATAATTAAAGCGGTATTTTCCGCACGCCGCGGTAAGTATTACGCAGTCTTTCGGCACAAGCTCGGCAACGCGGGTAAAGTAATTTCTTCCGGGCTTTGCGCCGTCGCAGCCGCCGATGAAGAAGAACCGTTTGATTTTTCCGGCCTTTACCGCGGCTATAATTTTATCCGCCAGTCCGAGAACAGCGGTGTAATGGAAACCTGTGCTCAATGTGCCGGCTTTGTTTTCCGTCAGCGGCGCCGATTCCAGCGCCTTTTCGATAACTTTGCTGAAATCGCGTCCTTTAATATGCTCGACTCCCGCGACGCCTGCGATGCCGCAGGTAAACATCCTGTCCTTGTAGCTGTCTTTTGGAATCATAACGCAGTTGGTGGTGACCAGCATATCGCCTGAAAATTCATCGAATTCCTTGCGCTGATTCTGCCAGGCAGTTCCGTAATGGCCGACGAGGTGTTTGAATTTTCTTAGTTCCGGATAGCCATGCGCAGGCAGCATTTCGCCGTGCGTATAAATATTTATACCCTTTCCCTCTGTTTGTTTCAAAAGTTCAATCAAATCGAGCAAATCGTGGCCTGTAACGACGATGCCCGGACCTGCTTTTGTTCCTGCGAAAACCTGTGCCGGCCTTGGCGCACCGAATTTTTCGACGTGGGCGTTGTTCAGCATTTCCATAGTTTTCAAATTCATTTTGCCGGCCTTGAGCACAAGGTCGATATATCTTTGCAGGTCGAAATCGACATTGGTCAAAGTAGCGAAAAGCGCTTCGTGCATAAAACCATCGACTTCAGAATCGCTTTTACCGAGCTCTCTTGCGTGATAAGCGTAGGCGGCTATGCCTTTAAGGCCGAAGACAAGTATATCCTGAAGGCTTTGAATGTCCGGGTCTTTGCCGCAGACACCGATTTTCGTACAGCCCAGTCCTGCCGCTGTTTGTTCACATTGATAACAAAACATAATCTTATCCTTTCGATTCGAAAAAGTTCTTATTATTTTCTTTCCAGTAATTTATCCAGCGTTGTGTTTTTCAAAGATTCTTCGATATATTTTTGCATAGAAGTGAGCTTTTTATTTACCGCACATTTAGGTCTCCTGGGACAGCTTTTGGCATCGAGAACGCATTGGTTAAAACACACATCGCCCTGAATAGCCCGGATTACCTGGTACAGATTTATTTTTTCCGGCTCTTTGGCAAGCTCGAAGCCGCCGCTGGCGCCCATACTGCTTTTAACTAATTTCGCCGAGGAAAGTTTCTGCAGCAGTTTGCAGGCCAGGGTCTCGGAGACATCCTGATTTTTTGCAAGTTGTCTTGCCGAAATCGGCGCCCCGCCGTAGTTTTCTACAAGCCCGACAACAAGCCGCAAGGCATAGTCAGTGTTTCGTCTTATTACGTCCATTATTTATAGTCCTGAAAAATTGATAATTCATATAGGACTAATATAGTCCTACTTATGGAATATGTCAAGTGTGTTTTTAAATTTTTTTAATTTATTATTCAAAATCACATTTGGGTGATTTTGCGCCAGTTTCTGCCGTCTTTGTGGACAAGTGCGTCAGCCTCCGGAAAACCATCGCTTCCGGCGGGGTAAAGGGATGGTTCTATCTCCTGTTGTTTCCAGAGGTTAAGGATGTTGTCTATTAATCCCCAGGCGATTTTTACATCATCGATTCTTGTAAATAAAGTCTGGTCGCCGAGCATACAATCGAGCAAAAGCCGTTCATAGGCGTCCGGCGTATCTGTGCCGAAAATTTCGGCATAGTTAAAATCCATTTCGAGAGTGCCGATGCAGAGTTTCGGCCCCGGCCTTTTGGCCTCGAAGAAAAGGCTTATGCCTTCCTTCGGCTGGATTTTCAGCACGAGCGTGTTGGCGGGCAATTCTTCGCTTCCCGCCGAGGTGAACATTGAGTGCGGAACTTTTTTGAAGATTACCGCGATTTCCGTGACGCGCTTTGCCAGTCTTTTTCCAGTTTGCAGATAGAAGGGCACATCCTGCCATCTCCAGTTATCCACGAAAAGTCTCGCAGCGACGTATGTTTCAGTCGTTGAATTTTTTTCTACATTCGCTTCCTGCCGGTAGGCGGGCACGGCTTTTCCATCGATACTTCCGGCAGTGTATTGGCCTTTTACAATATCCTCATTCTGCGGCTGGAGGTTAAACGGCCGAATACATCTTAAAAGTTTTACCTTTTCGTCGCGGATATGCTCGGCCTGAAAAGAAGCCGGCGGCTCCATCGCGACAAGAGAAAGCATACTCAACATATGATTGACGAACATATCCCGAAGAGCGCCGCTTTTGTCGTAATAGCTGCCTCTCGTCTCTATGCCGATTGATTCGGCGATGGTTATCTGGACATGGTCGATATGGTCCCTGTTCCAGATTGGCTCGAAAATCGAATTGGCAAAACGGAACATCAGGATATTCTGGACGGTTTCCTTGCCGAGATAATGGTCTATTCGATAGATTTGCTCTTCTGTAAACCATTTACTCAGGCAATTGTTAAGTTCTGCGGCGCTGGCCAAATCTCTGCCGAATGGTTTTTCAACGACTAATCCCACGAAACCGTTGTTTTTGTTAAGTCCTGATTGTCCAAGCTGTTGAACAACTTCAGGATACAATTCCGGCGGAAGCGAAAGGTAAAAAACTCTTCCGAAATTTTTGCTTTGCTTTTTGTCAAATTCGGAAAGCGTTTGTTTGATGTTTTCGTAGAAGTTTTTGTCGCTGTAATCGCCGCTTACATAGAAGAACTTATTTAGAAATTCTTCAGGAGAGGGGAGAATATTTCTCACAGCCTCGGCGGCTATCTTTCTGAAGTCATCGTTAGTGAGATTTTTTCTTCCGCAGCCGAGAAAGAAAAATCCTTTGTCGAGCAATCCTCTTTTAAAAAGATTGGCAATTGCGGGAATAAGTTTTCTTTTTGTCAAATCGCCGGAAGCGCCAAAGACGACAAAGCCGCACTGCGGCGCCGGATATTCGACACAAAGCATTTGTTCTTTCGCGACTGATGGACAGATTTTTTCCATCTTTAAATGTTTTCAGCCGTTATAAGGCTCGAATTCATCCTTTCCTGCGCCGCATTCAGGGCAGACCCAGCTATCCGGGACATCTTCAAATGCGGTTCCCGGCTCTACGTTGTTGTCAGGGTCTCCTTTAACGGGGTCATAAATATATCCGCACATAGTACATTTGTATTTTTTCATAAGTTTGCCTCCTTTTGAAATTGCTGATTTTTGCTGCTGCGATTCCGAACTTTTTTTCTGATAGGTTGCCGCTGTTCTTGGTGTTCTGCCGCCTTTTACATCGCGATAGTAGTTATATGTCATCGCGATTTTACCGTTATCGAACTGCTCGCAGGCGACGACCTTGCCTATAAACAGCGTATGAGTTTCCACGTCGATGGAATTTATCACCTGCGCTTCGACGTAGCCGGTGGTGTTTTCGAGGATAACCGGGCAGCCTGTTATGCCTTTTTTGGATGCCGTATCCTTAAATTTATCGAAGGTTTTGCCTGAGCGAAAGCCGAACATTCCTACAAATTTTATCGGCGTATCTTCAGCAAGAACAGAGACGGCAAAAAAACCGCTGCTTTTTATATACTCGTGCGTAACGTTTTCCCTGCTGATGCTTACCGCGATTATCGGCGGTTCCGGAGTAATCTGGAAAACAGTATTTGCAATACAGCCGTTGACAGCGTGAGCCTTGGCAGAGCTTACTATATACATTCCATAGTTAAGCTGGAACAAAGCCTCTAAATCAATTTTGCCGGCTTCCATAATAATTATCCAAATTATTCGAGATGTTTCTGCAGAGTTACAACGTGTCCCATTTCTTCTCTTATTATTTCGTCGATTTTGTTTTTGCCGGCCTGCGACTGCACAAGTTCCCTGATGCCGATGTAGTAATCTATCGAAGCTCTTTCGGCGGCAATAGCGATTTTTATCACCTGTGCCGGTGTTTCATTGCCGGAAAATTCCACTTTCGGAGCGGCTTTTCCTTCCCAGCCGGCATTTTTGGCCATTACCTGCAGGTAATAAATCACCTCGTTATCAGGGTCGAAGACGTTTGCATCGTCGTTTTGCGTCTGGAGATTTTTTCGCATATCAGCGAAAATCTTTTCATGCTTGTCTTCCATCTCCGCAAGCTGCGAAAAGAACTTTCTGTCAGATTTGTCTTTCGCTTTTTCAGCCGCCAAGCGATAAAACTTTGCGCCATTGCGTTCAATCTGTTCGGCGATTTCAAATATTTCAGCGATTGTGAAACTTGCCGTCATAGTTTTGCTCCGCTAAAGTTAATCTTTGTTTTATGCTTTGAATTCCCTTTTTTCAAGCTGATGGTCCAGCATCAGCAGGCCGCCGGCGGAATCCTTGATAAGTTTTAATTTCTCGACGATTTTAAGCGTGCTGGCCTCCTCTTCCACCTGTTCATCGACGAACCATTTAAGGAAACTCGTGGTCGCGTGGTCTTTTTCGCTTTGCGCCAGTTCCATAAGTTTGTTTATCCTGTCGGTAATGAACTGTTCGTGCTTATAGGCGGCCTCGAAAGCGGCCAACGGACTTGCCCAGCTGCTCTGCGGTTTTTCCAGTGCTTCAAGCTCGATTCTGCCGTTTCGGTCGTTAATAAATTTGTAAATCTTCTCGGCATGAGTCATTTCTTCTTTTGTCTGAACGCTCATCCAGTTGGCGAACCCTTCGAGATTGCTGAATAGAAAATACGCTTCCATCGCGTGATACAAATATGCCGAATGCAGCTCGGCGTTTATCTGGTCATTCAGCGCCTCAACCATTTTTTCGTTTATCATAAACTTTCTCCTTTAACTGTCAAAATTTGCTTAGGATTTCCACAAGCCGTGAATATTGCAGTATTCTCTTGCGGTTACTTTTACAGCGTCCATTTTAAACACAGCCTCCGGTTTTTGTCCCGGCGCGAGATACTGTTTATAAACTTTTCCGTCAGCCTGCAGTTCAATCCATTCGATATAATGTTTTTCTTCCATTGGATGGGCGACTGAGCCGACACTGACTTTGTATCCGCCGTCGATTTTTTCTATTACCGGCACGTGTTTTTCCTTCGCGCCTTCGGTGGTATTTTCAACAAACAGCTTCATCGGCTGGCCGCAGCAGACGAGCTCTCCGTCGCCGCCGTGCGTAACCTCGACAATATTTCCGCACAGCATACATTTGTAAATCTCAAGTTTTTTTGCCATAGCTTACCCCTTTCATATATTATCTATTATTCGTCAGCCGGCGTTTTTTGTTCGGTATATTTTTTCAGCCTGACACTTTATTGTCGGTTTTTGAAAAATTATCCAGTTCCTCCAGCAGCAGCCAGGTTTTCTTGGCCTCTTCCTCGTCGAGAACTGTTATGGCAAAGCCGGCGTGAATAAGAACGATATCGCCCAGTTTTACATTTGGAACAAGTGAGGTCTTTGCCTGTATGTGATTGCCTATCGCGTCAGCGATTGCATCGTCGCCTTTAAGTTCGATTATCCTTGCGGGTACAGCAAGACACATAATTTATTTATCCTTTTTGTATGGCTCTGGCCGCGATGGCCGCCTGTCCCAGTGAAATGCACCCATCATTGGCCGGTACTGACTGATTAAATAATACCCGTAATCCGGCTTTTTGCAACAAATCAATTAACCTTTCCAGGAGAAATCTGTTGCAGAATACCCCGCCGCTTACAGCAGCGGTGTTTATGCCGGTTTTCCCCCTTGCCTTTTTTGCCAGGGCGAGGAAAAATTCAGCTATTGTATCGTGAAATTTTGCCGCGATAACATTTTTGTCGGTATTGTTTAGCCTGTCGGCTATGATGCCTTTGAGCATATCCCCGATTTCCACTGTGGTAACTCCATTTTCCTGCAAAGCGAACGGATAACTTTCATTAATCCTTTTATCCGCTATCGCCTCAAGGGCCATCGGAAGCTGTGCCTCGAAGTGATTATAGTTTCCAAGTCCGCAAAGAGCCGCTGCCGCGTCAAACAATCTGCCCAGGCTCGATGTTGATACGGTATTGATATTTTTTTCAATCTGTTTCTCGATAGCCTGTCTTTTCTTTTCGTCCGGCTCAATTTCATTAAGAATGGTTTGGGGGATGGAAAAATTATATTTTTTCATCAGGCCGATTATCGGCCGGATTGCTTCTTTCGCCGCAAGGTCACCGCCGGCAAGCGGGTAATACGCCAAATGCCCGAACCTCTGGAAATTATCGAGCGAGGCTATAAGACATTCGCAGCCCCAAATCGCACCGTCATCGCCGTAGCCTGTGCCGTCCGCGACAAGACCAATGACTTTTTCGCCTATATTATGCTCGGCGAGAACCGAAGCGATATGCGCCCAGTGGTGCTGAACCTCAAGAAGTTTGTCTGTTTTAAGTTTTCTTGAGTATTGACTCGAAAAATAACTCGGATGCATATCGCAGGCGATAATCGAAGGATTGACTTCAATAAGTTTCTTAAGATGTTCAATCGAACCGAGCCAGTGTTTGTAAACGCTCGCCTCGGCCATATCGCCTATATGCTCGCTGACGATAAACCGGTTCTTTTTTACAAAACAGAAGGTATTTTTCAAATCCGCTCCCGCTGCGAATATATCTGCGCAGGCGGATTTCTTCGAAATAAAAGCCTGCGGCACAAATCCCCTCGCTCGCCGAAGCAAAACAGGCTCGTTTTTTATAATATGAACGATAGAATCATCGACCTGCCGGTAAATCTCCCTGTCGTGCGTCAAAAATACATCGGCTATGCCGCCCAGTTTTTCGAGAGCTTCTCTGTCTTTGCAAATCAAAGGCTCATCGGCGATGTTTCCGCTGGTCATTACAAGGGCGTTTAATGCGCTGCCTGCGAAGATGAGATGATGCAGGGGGGTGTAAGGCAGCATAAAGCCGAAGGTATTGACTCCTGCCGCGACGGACGGCGCGATTGTGTTCGGCTCTTTTTTGCCGAGCAGCACAATCGGCGCCTGAATACTTTTCAAAGTCTCTTCGGAAATTTTATCGACCTCGGCGAACTGCCTGATTTTTTCTATATCGGCCGCCATCATCGCGAAAGGCTTATCGTCCCGCATCTTGCGAAGCCTGAGCTGTTTTACGGCGCTATCGTTTTCAGCGTTGCAGGCAAGATGAAAACCGCCAAGCCCTTTAATCGCGATAATCTTTCCTTCAAGCAATAAATGGACTGTTTCCGCGCTAACTTTATCAGAATCGGTTTCAATTTCTTTTCCCTTGCTGTCGCAAAGTTTTATTTTCGGCCCGCATACAGGGCAGGCGACAGGCTGGGCGTGAAATCGTCTGTCGGACGGATTTTCATATTGCTCCCTGCATTTATCGCACATCGCGAAATCCGACATTGTCGTATTCGGCCTGTCGTAAGGTATTGTTTTTATAATTGAATATCGCGGCCCGCAGTTGGTGCAGTTAATGAAGGGGTAACGGTATCGAAAATCATTTTTATCAAATAGCTCTCTCAGGCAGTCTTTGCAGGTTGCGATATCGGCGGTTATCTCAGCACTGATTGTGCCGTCCGATTTGCTTTGCTTTATTTCGAAGGATTTTTCGTTGGGCAACGACTCAATATTTAATGAATCAAGCGAAGTGATTTTTATAAGTGGATTTTCATTGCGAGCGTTTTTTAAATCTTCGATGAAACTTTCGATATTGTTTTCTTTGCCTTGTATTTCAATTATTACACCTTCTGTATAATTATAAACAAATCCTGTTAAATTAAACTTATAAGCCAGTCTGAATACAAGAGGTCTAAAACCGATTCCTTGTACTTGTCCCTGTACCGCTATTTTTTTTCTAACATTTGTCATATCGTATCGGTTTCAATTGTGTGCGGCAGTTTTTCGAGCGGACAATCCGCGCATCTTGCCTTCGGTTTGCAGAATTCCTTACCTGTACGTACAAGCAGGGCGTGATATTCATTGAAAAGTTTCACATTACTTTCGAGATTATCCTCGAACAGGCTTTTAAGCTGCTCGTAATCACATTCGGGTTCGATTAGCTGATGTCTCGTAGCGATTCTGTATGTATAAGCGTCAACGACAAACACCAGTCTGTCAAAAGCGTAAAGCAGGATTGAATCCGCTGTTTCTCTGCCGATGCCGTTTATCTGCAGAAGTTCTTCCCGCAGGTTTTCGGTATGGATGGGCTCAATTTCGGCAAGCGAGCCGTTATGGTTCTCGAAGAGCCATTTCAGAAAGTTTTTAAGTCTCTTTGCCTTAATGTTGTAATAGCCGGCAGGCCTGATAAGTTCGGCAAGCTGTTCTTGTGGGATGGCATAAAGTTTTTCAAGGCTCATTACAGATGCTTTTTTCAGGTTGCCGATGGCCTTTTCGACATTTTGCCAGTTGGTGTTCTGGGTCAGGATTGCCCCGACGATAATTTCATCTTTGGTTTCGCCCGGCCACCAGTGCTGCGGCCCGAACCGTTCAAACAGCAATTCATAAATTTGTTGTATCTTTTGTCCTGTCATATTTCCTACGGCATTATCAGGCACTTTTTTGCAGACGTCAAATGATATGTTTTGCTTTTTTTGTCCGGTTAGATTAGACTTTTCAAGCTATGGCTCGAAAGGAATCGAACAAAAACGGTAATCAGGTTTCCATTGCCGCCAAGGCTGCAAAGACAGGATATTTTGCCCGGACATCACGGCCGGTTTACGCCCTTATGTTTCTCCTGCCGTTTATCATTCTTTATGAAATTCTCGTTCTTGTGGTCAATCCTCAGCTTCTCAGCGAGCCGGCAAACAATGTCCGCGGCGGGGTAGTGGCGTTTGTCTGGATACAAAACTTTTTGCAGTATGTCGGCCTGGACGGGAAGAACTCCTGGCTCTGTGCGCCGCTTGTCATAATTATAACACTGCTGATTTTGCAGGTTACTTCCAGGCAGCAGTGGAAGATTATGTGGTCCGACTTTGCAGTAATGGCCGTTGAATGTGTTGTAATATCGCTGCCTCTTATTGTTCTTGCCATGGTTTTGAATCGTCCTGTTCAGCAGCAGGCGGCCGGTATGCTTGCCGCCGTCTCGAAATTCAGTCATCACAGTTTTATGATGGACATTATTACCGGCATTGGTGCCGGCATTTATGAAGAGCTTATTTTCAGGCTGGTTCTTATCGGTTTGCTTATGCTGTTTTTTGAGACTATCCTCGGCGTGAACAGAACGAAAGCGATTATTATATCCGTTGCTGTTTCAGCGATTTTATTTAGTCTGCACCATCATTTTGTTTTTTTGAACGGTAAGTTCGCAAGGGCGGAGGTTCTGACGCTTGCTCCGTTTATTTTCAGGACTTTGGCAGGGGTCTATTTTGCCGCGATTTTCGCTGTTCGGGGCTATGGTATTGTAGCGGGGGCCCATATCTTTTATGACATTATCGCAACAGTTCTCAATGTTTTTCTGTTCGGCCAGAGCTGAAAAGCAGCAGAAAATACGAAAATTTTCACTATTTCAATATTTCTTTTAAAAAAAACCATTTTTTTTGCACTCTTTATCCCTTCTCTTCGCTGAATTTGCGTAATAATCGTCCGATAAGGCCTTAAAACAGCGTTATCAGTACTGTAAACAGCCTTGAATTTTAGAGCCGTTTCTGGTAGAATAGCACCATCAGAACAAGCTAAACATTTACTTCTGAGAGCTGGGATTAATGATGGATACACCTAATACAAATGTCGTTGTCAGTGAATTGACCTTTACGCTTTACCAAAGGCCGCTTCATCCGGAACTTTTCAACATCTATGAAAAACGCACTATAAAAACGGATAAATACGAAGCGATCATTTGGGCTACAGGCGGTTCGCATGTGGTAAGCGTTTTCGCCAGCGACCTTTGTCTGTCGGAACTCATCAGCACGCCAACTCAGCTTTTGCCTCGGCGCGGCCTGATTGAAAGATTCAGATTCGCCGGCCAGAGAAATCATAAATGCACACTCGCCAAGGGCCTTAGTTATATGACGGATTTTCAGGTCGAAAAAATGAGTCCGAACCTGTATCGTCAAAGCCATACAGACCTTGAAAAGTTTGCTCGTAATCGCGGCATATTTGTAAAATTCCCCAAGCTTGCCATCGGCGGCCTTGAGCCGTTCAGCTATATCGACTTCGAGGCAAGACGGGACGAACTGCACATTCACGCGTTCCACGCATATCCCGACCAGGTGACAATCATCAAGACGCAATCCCTGTTCGATATGCACTAAAACTAAAGTCATCCCCTAAGTATTTGACGCATAGATAAAGTCTGTCTATACTGATACCATCTTAATTGATTTTCGGAGATTCGGCAGATTGTCTTTACAGAGAGAGCAAAACAGGTTATTCTCCGGCAAATATTTTTAAAAGGAACAGCCTAATGGCGCAGGAAGAACAGGTATTGGTAATCGAACGGAAAGTTCTTGAACAGGCGGGAATGTTTCAGGGGCTTGTGTTTGATGTTGCGCATTACCTGGACAAGATTTTCGTCAGGGGCGTTCCGCGTTTTATGAACAGGTCGCAGGCTGAAAAGGACCCGTCTTTTAAGCAGCTCATTCCTTATGTGATTATGTGTCATAACGGCAAATATCTCAGCTATGTTCGCGGCAAACGCGCCGGCGAAACAAGGCTTGTCGCAAAGCGTTCCATCGGAATTGGCGGCCATATAAATCCGATTGACTGGACATTGTTCAGTCTGGACACTTACAAAACTTATCTTGAAGCGGTTAAAAGAGAGGTAGCTGAAGAAGTTTCAGTAGATACCACCTATACCGATAAAATTGCCGCTCTTCTTAATGACGAATCCAATGAAGTCGGAAGCGTACACCTCGGCGTAGTCCACTATTGGACCCTGGATACGCCAAATGTCAGCAGGCGGGAACAGATGATTACCCAAATGGACTTTATGAGTCCTGCCGAACTGCAGGAAGTCAGGGGCACTATGGAAACATGGTCGCAACTGTGCCTGGATGGTCTTGCTAAAATGGCTGAAAATCCCTAAAAAACAGCAGCAATAAAATTATTTAATCAATCCCGGCAGAAACGTCGCTATCTTGGGAAACAGCATTAACAACAGGATGCAAATAATATAAGCGGGAGTGAAAATGCTGACGCCCTTATAAACTTCTTTCATCGGTACATCTTTAGCCATCGAAGCGACAACAAAAGTTACAGCGCCAACAGGGGGACTTATCGCACCAAACGTTGTTATGACTGTGATTGTTACGCCGAACCATAATGGGTCGTAGCCAAGGCTTATTGCAACCGGGAAAAATATCGGTATAGTTATTATAAGCAGCGCCAGGGCATCCATAATCATTCCGCCGATAATGTAAATCATAAAAATAATCAGCATAATTACGGTTTTGGAAACGGCCAGTGTTACTACCCAATCAGCGAGGTTGTACGGCATTCGGGTAACGGCAAGGAATTTCCCAAAAATCATAGCGCCTGCCACAATCATCATTACCATACAGGAACTTCTTAGCGTATCTTTCAAAGCGCCGATAAATTGTTTTATCGACATCTGTTTTCGCACCGCTGCTATAATTAAAGCTATAAAAGCGCCCGCACCGCCAGCCTCGGCAGGGGTAAAGAAACCCGTATAAAGGCCGATTAATATGAGCAGGAAAAGCAAAATTACTTCGCCTGTGCCGGATAGTGATTTTATTTTAGTTTTGAAATCGACTTTCTCGCCGACCGGACCCCATTGCGGTTTTATACTGCAAATCACTGCTACGTTGGCTATAAGCAGCAATGTAAGAACAATACCTGCGCCGAAGCCGCCGTAAAAAAGTTTTGTTATCGACTGTTCTGTTGACAGACCTATCAATATAAACACAACACTCGGCGGTATCACAACGCCCAGCGTTGAACCGGCCGCGACAGAACCGGTGCTTAACTGCGGATGGTAATGGTACTTTTTCATCTGCGGCAAAGCGACCGTAGCCATCGTGGCGGCAGTTGCCGTGTTTGAGCCGCAAATTGCCGCAAAGGCCGAGCAGGCAAGCACAGTCGCCATTGCTATTCCGCCGCGAATATGACCGACCCAGTTAAAAGCGGTACGATACAGCTTTTCGTTTATGCCGGAATAAAAAACAATCTGCCCCATAAGGACAAACATCGGTATGACGGTAAGGTCGTATTTGGAAAAAGTTGACCATAAAACAGAACCGACCATATTTACCGCCGCATCAAACGACACAACGCAGCAAAAACCGATAAAGCCGACAATCGCCATAGCGAAACTAACGGGCGTCGCGGTCAAAAACAACACAACCATGAGCGCGACAATGCCCAATAAACCTATCATTGTCAGACTCATTTTTGAACTCCTTTTTGGGTTGTGAAGTTTTTGAGCAAATCAAGAACAAAAACAAATCCCAGTGCCGCAAATCCCGCTGCGGCCAAAAAGATAAAAGGATAAGAAACTATCCTGAGCGTTTCGGTAACTTCGCCGCTTTTCATATGGGTCAGGCCGATTTTTATAATCTGCCAGGCAGCCAGCCCTGAAAACGCCGCGCAAACAAGGTCGTTTATTATAGATACAGTTTTCCGCAGCGGCTTTGGAAAATGATTTACGAGGATATCAACGGCGATATTTTCTTTTCTTTTTTGCGTGTACCCAAGCACAGCAGTTCCGACAATGGCGCCAAACAAGCCGGTAAGTTCAAACGTGCCCTGTATCGGCAATCCAAATCTTCGCATTACAATATTGGCGCAAGTCAGTAAAAGCATCGCCAGAAGAAATATCGCCGCCGTCGATACGAGAATCTTGCGCAGTATCGTGTCTGTTTTTTCGAGATATTTAATCATTTATTTCTGCCCAATCATTTGTTTCAGGTCGGCTACAATTTGTTCAGCTGGAACTTTTGCTTTATTGTCTTCTATCCATTTTGCGACAATCGGCTCAAGAGGCTTGTTCCACAGGGCTTTTTGCTCGGCATTGAGTTCGATAAATTCAACCTGATATTTTTCCTTTGAGAAAGCAATTGACTCGATGACGTGATTGTCCATATAATCGCCGGTCCATTGCATCTGCTCGGCGGCGAGGTCGTCAAAAACCTTTTTTACGTCGTCCGGCAGTGAATCGAATTTTTGTTTGTTCATTACCACGGCAAACGGATAAATGGACGTGTCGGTCATTGTTACATATTTGCAATGCTCGGCGAATTTGAAGTCCTTCATAACTTCCAGCGAAGAGAACAATCCCTGTACGACGCCTTTCTGCAGTGCCTCCGGAGTTGCACTCATCGGCATACCTACCATATTTGCTCCCCAGGCCTGGAGAATTTCACCTGCTCCGCCCGATGCACGCAGCGACATACCTTTTATATCCTCAAGAGTCTTAACCGGTTTCCTGCTCATAATATTTGACGGGGCGGTAGCGAACATCGTAAGAACCTTTACCTGTGAAAATTCTTCCGGGTTATACTTTTTGTAAAGTTCCCACAAAACCCTGCTGCCTATCTTCGCGTCTGGTATGCCCAGCGGCAAAGAGGTCGCATTGGTAACGACAAATCTGCCCGGCTGATATGCCATACAAAGACAGCCTATATCGGCTTGTCCCGCTATGACGCCGTCCATCATATCCTTGGCTTCAAGCAGAGAACCGCCGGGAAAAGTTTTGATTTCTACTTTATTGCCTGTGCGTTTTTCAACTTCGGTTTTCCATCTTTCCATCTGCACGCACGGGAAAGTCGAAGCCGGCGGGAAATTGGCATAGGTCAGCGTAATTATTTGTTTGGCCGGCGGCTGAGCGGCAGGTTTTTCTGTTTTCCCGCAGCCATTTAAAATTGCGCACGTCAGAACAACACAAATCACCAGATACACGTACTTTTTCATTTTTGTCTCCTTGAAAAAATTAGTTTTACTGTTCCTGTTTGTTTTTATAAAAGACTCTTTTGGCCTTTCCTTCCTGTCTCGGCAGTTCACCGATTGCATAAACATCGCCTTTAGGACTGAAGCCCAGCGCTTCCTTGAGAACTTTTTCAACCATATAGCCGGTTACATTCGATTCGGCTTCGACGTTAATTCTAACATCCTGCACGCCGTCTGCCTCTTCAATTATTATCTGATAATTTGAGCCGACGCCGGGTATCTGCATAAGGGCCTGTTCGACCTGTCGCGGGAAGAAATTAACTCCCTTGACAATCAGCATATCGTCAACCCTTCCCGTTATCGGGGCGATACGAATATGTGTTCTGCCGCAGGAGCATTTATCGCGCGAAACAATCCGCGTCAAATCTCCAGTCCTGAACCTTATAACCGGCAGCGCCTGACGCGTCAGCGATGTGATTGTCAGTTCGCCGAATTTCCCGTCCTCAACCGTTTTGCCGCTGTCTTTATCGAGAACCTCGACAAGATAATGGTCTTCCCAGACGTGTATGCCGTTATGAGCGGAGCAATCCATTCCTAAAGTTCCTACTCCGCCTGTTTCGGTCATACCATAAATATCGAACGCCTCTATTCCGAGACCAGATTCGATTTTCTTCTTCATTGATTCTGTAAAAATCTCCGCGCCGAATATGCCGATTTTCAGGTCGGGCAGTTCTTCCTTCTGCTCGACAAGAACTTCCATAATTCTTATGCCGTAGCTGACGACTCCCATTAATATCTTTGTTTTAAAATCTTTTGCGAGTTTTATCTGCCGATGAGTATTGCCCGCGCCTGTAGGCAGAACAAAAAGCCCCGCGGCTCTTGCGCCGTGATACATTCCGAATCCGCCGTTGAACAGGCCGAACGAAGGCGTTATTTGTACGGTGTCTCCTTTTACCCCTCCGGCCATATAATAGCATCTTGCCATACAATCGCCCCATTGCTGGATATCGGCGAGGGTATAAGGCATTACAATCGGCGTACCCGTCGAACCGCTGGACATATGCATTTCGACAAGCTGTTTTGTGTCGACGCAGCATAGTTTCAGCGGGTAATTATCGCGGAATGTTTCTTTGTTTGTAAGAGGCAGCTTTTCAATATCGTCAATTGTCTTAATGTCTTCCGGATTTACGCCGGCGGAGTCGAACAGTTTTTTATAAACCTGGTTGGCGGAATAAACATGTTTTGTGATTTGTTTTAGTCTTTCTGTCTGGAGCCTGCGAATCGACTCGCCGGAGGCTGTTTCCGTCTCCTTCTGAAAAAAAACTTCGCTCATTTATAATCTCTCCCGGCATAAAAAGCTTTTTTGTTAAGTTCGGCGTACTTGTCTTTTACGGCAGATTCAATTGCTTTCAGCCAGCAATCAATCGGCAAATCAAGGTGGTTGGACATGGTGCCGAGCAGTACAACATTTGCCGCTCTTATATTGCCGACTTCTATCGCGATTTTCGCGGCGTCTATAAAAACAAGCCTCTCGAAAACATCTTCGAGCATCTGTTTGACATTCTGCGGATATTTCGCGGCCCCCGATGAGACCGTAACCGGAATAATTGCCTGCGAATTTACTACGGCAACGCCATCCGGCGCAAGATAATCGCTGTATCGCAAGGCTTCAATCTGCTCAAGAGCGACCAGAACTTTTGCAGTGCCTTTGGCGACAAGCGGACTGTAAACTTTTTTGCCGAACCGAATCTGGCCGATTACCGACCCGCCGCGCTGGGCCATTCCGTGAACTTCATTCGTCTTTACATCGAAACCGGCCAGCATCGCCGTGTTTGCGGTTATCTCGCTTGCCAGAAGAATACCCTGACCGCCGACACCTGTCAGAACAACACTTGTTATCATAGCTGCTCCTCCTCAACAGGACTTATTGCGTCAAAGGGACAAATCTGCTGACAAAGTCCGCAGCCGCTGCACATAAGATTGTCTATAACGGGTTTTTCGCCCGCCCCGTTAATGGCAGGACAGCCGAGTTTGAGGCACATTTTGCAGTTCCTGCAGATTTTCTCGTCTATCCGGCGGACTTGGCCGACTCTTTTTCTTTCTCTCAGGGGACACGGTGCGTAAGAAACAATTAACGAAGGTTCATCCGCGCCAAGCTCATCGTCGATAGCCTTCTGAGTTTTTTCTATGTCGTAAGGGTAAACAGTAACGACTCTTTCTACGCCGCAGGCCTTGCCGATGTCCTGTATGGAAATCGCCTTTGTCTTTTCACCCATAAGAGTTCTGCCGGTTCCGGGATGGTCCTGGTGGCCTGTCATTGCTGTCGTTCTGTTATCGACGACAATTATTGTTGATTTGCCCTTATTGTAAACGATATCGAGCAGGCCCGTTATGCCCGAATGGAAAAACGTCGAATCGCCGACAATGCCGACAACTTTCTTTTTTTCACCGGCCTTGTCGAGTCCGTGCGCCATCGAAATTCCGCCGCCCATACAGAGAATAATATCAAGCCTGTTTAACGGCTTGAATGTTCCAAGGCTGTAACAGCCGATATCGCCGGTTACAATCACATCGTGTTTTGCAAGTGCGAAAAAGATTCCCCTGTGCGGACAGCCCGGACAAAGCACAGGCGGTCTTGCCGGGAGCTGGTCGGAGTATTTCAGGATTTTTTCCTGCGGAAGTTCTTTACCCTCCATTTTCGCGCGGGATTTTTGCAATGTTGAGATTGAAAGTTCGCCGATGCCCGGCACAAATTCACGACCGGCACATTTTATATCCAGCGAGCGTATATGTTCTTCGAGAATATCGTCAAGCTCTTCAACGACTAAAACTTTTTTAACGCCTGCTGCGAATTCTTTTATAAGTTTATCCGGGAAAGGATATGAAAAGCCCAGTTTCAAAATCGAAGCGTCCGGCCAAACTTCGCGGACGTACTGATATGAGATTGAACTTGTTATGATGCCAAGCGATTTATCCTGCCATTCAATTTTGTTAAGCTTGCTTTCGCAGGCCTCGTCTGCCAGACCTTTCAGCCGCTGCTCAACATTTTTCCGCATTTCTCTGCCGTAAATCGGCACAGGTACGAAACGCTGAGGATTTTTTTCGAAGGCTATTTTCTTTGGATTTTCTTTTCTCTCGGCGATTTCCACGATGCTGCATGAATGACTTACTCTTGTAGTTGAACGGAGCATTACCGGCGTTTTGTATTTTTCGGATATTTCCATTGCCCTGATGAGAAATTCCTTTGCCTCGCTGCTGTCTGAAGGTTCAAGCAATGGAATTTTGGCAAAGCGTGCGTACTGGCGGCTGTCCTGCTCGTTTTGCGATGAGTGCATTCCGGGGTCGTCTGCGACGCAAATTACAAAGCCGCCCTCGACGCCGAGATAGCTTAATGTCATCAGCGGGTCTGCGGCGACATTTAAGCCGACATGTTTCATTGTAACTATTGACCTTGCCCCCGCACAGGATGCGGCCGCTGCCGCTTCAAACGCGACTTTTTCGTTCGGCGACCATTCGCAGTAAATATCATTTTTATATTTAACGATATTTTCGAGTATCTCTGTGGAAGGCGTTCCCGGGTAGCCCGACGCGAATGTAACGCCTGACTCGTAAGAGCCGCGTGCAATAGCCTCGTTGCCTGACATTAATTGTTTTTGCGCCTTGGCGGCCATTCTGTCTCCTGGGTCGGAGTCTTCATAATCGGGAAGAACAACCGAAATGATTAAACAACCCGTAAAGGGTTAAAACATTTTTACCTGGATACCTTTCTCACTGGTTTTATCGAGAAGCTTTTTCATCTTTTCAATCGCTGCGCCAAGCTCTTCGCTACTGTTAACCAGATTTTCATATAATCTATCGTCGTTGATAAGTTTTCCTATAGTGCCCTGACCGCTATTGATTTTATTAAGCACTCTTTGCACTTCGATAAGCGTTTCGCCCAGTTCTTCGCTGGTTTTAGTAACGGAATCGGAAACAGCAGTCAATTTTTCCTTGCCTGTCTGGGAGAACTCTTTTATCTGCTGCAGAGTGGCGATTGATTCTTCAGTTGCCTTCGACAGGTTCGCAAGCGTATTTTTCAAATTATTTTTATTTTGCGGGTCGCCTATAATTGCGTTTGTATTGTCAACAAGCGTCGTAACCTTCGTAAAAAACTCTTCGATTTTGTTTTGCAGGCCTTCCGGCAGCAATTCGCTCGCTCCGCCGGTTTCTCCCTGCAGAATCATTCCGCCTCGCAGATATTTTGGTTCGAGAGTATTAAAATCTTCCGGCGACATCGGCGCACTGCTAAGCTCAATAAAACTGCTTCCCATCCCGCGTCTGGAAAGTCTGACTTTGACATTTGCGGGAATGCTCGAATAATCTTTGGATATAGCCATTTCTACCGCAACCTGATGGATGAATCTGCCGTCGTTGTCCCTGGAAGGCGTCGGCGGCGAAACATTTGTTACTCTGCCTATCTGGTAGCCGCAGTATTGAACAGGGGTGTTTTCCTGAACTCCCGGCGCGGTGGGAAATCTTACATTTATAGAAAAAGATGTGAGTTTAGCCATTGCCACGGGAAGTTCGCCGAAAAGAAAAACCATATAAATAAAAACGCATACCCCGACAATTACGAACGCCCCGACAATCATATTTCGTTTTTGCTGTATATAATCATAATCACTCATAACCGTTCCTTCAATTTATATCTTTCCCTCAAGAAAAAGTTCGCGTATCGCGCGAAGCGGATAACCGGACTTATTGACTTTTTTTATAAGTTTTATTCTTTCAATATTTTTTTCGTCGAACATTCTTCTATTTGTTTCGCTTACCGATGCCGGCTTTATCAGGCCGACCATTATATAGTATTGCAGCGACTGTGTCGAGACGCCGGCCAGTTTAGCCGCTTTGCCGATAGATATTAATTTTTCTTTTGCCTTCATTATTTTGGACTTGCCTCAGGCGGGTCGAAACCCTTTGAGCCAAAAGGATGACATCTTAAAATACGTTTCACTGCCATATATATCCCTTTTAGCGATCCGAATTGCCTGACCGCTTCAATAGCATATTCGCTGCAGCTCGGTACGAATCGGCATTGGCCGCCTAAAAATCGTCCTATACTCGATTGATAGAGTCTTATTACAAAGACAATGGTTTCTTTTGTAAGGCCGCTTATCTTATTTGTTCTGTTTTTTCTCAAAACGTTTGTATCCCTGCCGGGCAAGTTCGGAAAAACTTTGCCTGACTTCATTTAAGGTTATTTTCTTTATCCCGTTAGAGGTAGGTTGCCTTGGGCAGCCGTCAGGCATCTTTGATGTCTTACCTCTAACGGGATTTATATCAGAATTGCCTCTTTTCGACAACATTCGAGAATAAATTATAAGATAATCGAAATCGGGTGAAATCTCATTTTGACTTAGGCGGAACGCCTCTCTAGCCAGCCGTTTTAGCCTGTTTCTGCAGGCGGCAGGGGCGATTTTTGAGCTTATAGAAGCGGCAAATCTCGGTTTTTTTAGGCTGTTTGGAGCCATATACAATGTCATTAAGTCGTTTTTTACAAAGAGCTTATATTCCAGAGTCGCTTTGAAATCAGACTTTGAGGTCAGCCTTGCGGATTTTGGAAACTTGTATTTTGACATTCAAATAAAGGCCTCAATATCATTGCGGATATTTAAAGACCCGAACCCTTTCTATTATATAGGATTATATCGGCACAATAAGAAGTTTGAAAGAAAGATGCGTTTTCTGGGCTATTTGACGGTTTTTAGTATCAAAAACCGCGTTTTTATAGGTCTTTTTGCGGTTTGCACCAAGGCCCGGCAAAAATTTTTAAAAAAATCTAAAAATTTCCCTTGACAGTTTGTTAGTACATATATAGTTTATATGTTAACAATCAGTTGTTAGTTGATAGCGGTTAGTTGTTAGTGGTTGAGAATAATTATGTCATTAAAAGAAGAATTAAAATTTAAAAAAGGTTTTGAAATGGCCGAGCACGAAGCCCTGCTGAATATCTATTATACTACAACAAGTCTCAAGAAACGTGCCGATGTGTTTTTCAAAACCTTTGGCCTGACGGATGTTCAGTTCAATGTTTTGATGCTGCTTACTTACCAGGGACTCTCCGATGGCCTCAGCCAGGCTCAGCTTAGCGATATGATGCTGGTTAATCGCGCAAATATCACAACGCTTATAGACAGAATGGAAAAGGCTTCTCTTGTTGAGCGAACAAGTGATTCAGCCGACAGGCGGACAAACATAATCAGGCTGACCGCCAAAGGTAAAAAGGTGTTTGAAAAGGCCGAACCTTTTTATTTGGAGCAGGTAAAGCAGGCGATGGCCGGCTTTAATCCGGCCGAGCAGAAAAAACTGATAACAGTTCTTGAAAAGGTAAGAGCGAACATAAATAAATCGGCGTAAAAATCGAACTTATATTTTTTTGACAGAATAGTTAATATATTAACAATATATATTTAAACAGTAAAGGAGAAAAAAATGGAAACTAAAGCACTTCGAATAAGAAACATTATTTTCTGGGCGATGGTTGCAGTTTTTGCCGTACTGGTCGCCCACCCTGGCTTGGGGAGCCAGTGGGAGTATAAGAGGCTTCTTTTAGTTGTTATCGCAGTTGTCTTTTTCGCTCTTGCGATAGCACTATTAGTGCTGACTTTGAAGCTCAAAGAGCATGGCTTGCGAAAGGTATTTTTCTTATTGACCGGCGCCTCGGCCGTAGGAATTCTAATCTGTGTGATTCTGCATAATCTGGTTTACGTCCTGTTCTTTGGCGGAACACAGGGCGACGAGGCCGTCTTTTTCATTTTGGCTGTTATGGTCTGCCCCGCATTGTTTGCTGTCGGTATGCTCGGAAGCATCGTACTTCTCATATCTGACAGATTAAGAAAAAAGGAAATTAGTGGTTCAATTTAAAACAGGTTTTCAAATCAATTTTTAAGGAGATATGTTATGAAAACGAAAATTAAGATTATCGCGTTTTATCTACTGGCTGTTGTTTTGGGCGGCTGTGTGCAGCCGTCTTTGCATCCGCTTTTTACGAAAGACCAGGTATTTTTCGACCCGAATCTTGTGGGAGTTTGGAAGGCAGCGGATTCCAATGAAACCTGGCATTTCAGCCGGTTCGAAGACGCAAACGGTTACAAACTTGTTATAATGCAGAAGGACGGCAAGCAGGGGACTTTCGTGACAGGCCTGGGAAAACTGGAAAACAATCTTTTCCTTGATGTCTATCCGGTCGAATCCGGCGAGAAGGGAATTGATTTGTATCAGGAGCATCTTCTCGGCACGCATTCGTTTATGATAGTTCAGCAAATTGCCCCGACGCTGAAAATTGCCATAGTGGATTCCGGGAAAGTTGATAAAATCATCAAGGCAGACCCTAATATCGTCAGGCATGAAAAAGTGGATGAAAAAATTATTCTGACGGCCGAAACCGAAGAGCTTCAGAAATTTATTATTGAATACGGCATAAACGCAGCAGATGACGCGAACTCAATTTTCGATAAACCGAAGGAATTTATCTGGCTCGCCGAAGATGTAAATGATAATACAACCGCTGAAAATAAGTCTCTGAAATGAAAAGCAAGGCCAAAAATGTTTAACTGCTTTGGTTCAATCGAAAGCTATCTCGAATTTTACGGGCTGAAGATGTCTGCTGCCAGGCATGAATTTGTACCATTTAAATCTAATGATTTTGAATTGGCAGGTCATATATTCATCCCGTTAGAGACAGGCTGCTTGCAGCGACCATCCCCCTTAGGGGCGTCTCTAACGGGATTCAGACCACAAAATTACAAGGCGACTGTTTTCATTCTTCACGGCTATCTGGGTCATTGTGGTTTATTAAGTAAACTTATCAAATATCTGGTCGAGTCGGGTTTTGCTGTCGCTGTTTTCGATTTGCCCGGCCACGGCCTATCCAGTGGCGAGCGGACGGCAATTGACGATTTCACACAATACAGCCAATCTCTGAATGATTTTATGGGGATAATCAAACCGCGATTACATGGGCCGTATCATATCATCGGCCACAGCACCGGCGCGGCGGTTGTAGTGGATTATCTGCTTGGCGGCGGGGACGATTGTTTTGATAAAGTGATTTTAACTGCTCCATTGGAGCGAAGCGATTGGTGGTTATTGTCGAAAATAGGCTTTTCTATAAGTCGCCGTTTCAGCAGGTTTTTGCCGAGGGTTTTTCGCAGGGTTTCTTCCGACAGGGATTTTTTGAGATTTGTAAAATACAAAGACCCGCTGCAGGCAAAAAAGATTTCTCTGAAATGGGTCGGGGCAATGTTTAAATGGGACGAAAAAATTGCCGGCGCAAAAAATTCCCAGCGTCCGATGCTGGTTATACAGGGTACAAAAGACAATATAATATCGTGGAAATATAATCTGAAATTCATTCAATCTAAATTTAGTAATACCCAAATAAAATTAGTTGAAAAAGGCGGACATGAATTGTTTAATGAATCCGAAGAAATACGGACGATGGTTTTTTCACAAATAAAGGATTATCTGAAAAGTTAGGAGATTATCGTATGACTAAGATGATTATTCGTAAAGCCATAATCATACTTATTGGAATGATTAAATCCGGCATCGTTGGGGCAGTAGTTGCAACCGTGACTGCTAGTGGAAATTTTGAAACTATTCCTGCTGCACTTTTATTTATGTTATTTCTTCTTCCTGCTATGTTTCTATATCATCTTGGCAAAGCTATAAACCTGAAAAATAGAACCTGCGATATACTTTATTTCGTTGGTGTTGTTTCTGTGGAATCGTTTGCCATCTATGGAAGCTTCACACCTGATCAAGAGGGAGGAGACAATATGTGTAGATGGATTCTCTACACTTTATTGTTCAGTGGTGCTGCTGTCTATCTTGCCGAAGTGATTTTTAGAGACCAGAAATACTTAAAAGGATCGAGTTATCAAAGTCCGTTGACGGGAAGAAACTGGGATGATATATTCGGACAAATTTTTAAACAGCCCAAAACTATATTTTTATCAACTATCCGATCTTATATTATAGCCGCTATTGTTATGTCTTTGGCAGGTGCAGGGCCGTATTTTGTAGATCTGCACATAGACGATTTAAAGTTTGTTGTTTATGGCCTCCTCTTCTCATTGTGTTTATTACCGGCAATAATTCTATATCATTTTGCAGCGATAAAATTCAAACGATATATATGTGATATTGTTTATTTTATAACTATTATTGCTATCGAATTATGTTTCTTGCCTTTCATATCAAAGAAAAATATTCAGCCTATTAGTGATATTGAGTATAACGCAATTGTGGGAATGGGTTCAATAGGTTTGGGCGGAATATTTGTGTATTTGGCGGAGGTGTATTTTAGAAATCGAGCGATTCTTAAGAATCTTGAGCGGAAATGAAATTGATTTACTTTTTCTTTATATTTAACTCTGTTGTCTGCGAAGAACGGCAATGTGTCTTTGCATCTTTCGTTCAGCATCTTTACTTCCGCTAATTGACCAAATCTCTCTTGTTAATTCCCAGATAAAATCTATGCAAACTTCCGGCGGGGCATCGACAAAATCATCCTCTCGAAAATTTCTGGTTAAAACTGCCCGGCTGCGGTCAACTCTGTTTATTTGCGTAACTTTTTGCATAACAACAATTTATTTTTTTCTCGCCCGAATGTCAACAAGCCAAAATAAAAAACCCCGGCCACATTAACCGGGGTTTTTGAATAACTGTCAAATACAGTCTATATTTTTCTCAAGGTCTAATGGCGAAACGAAATCGCCGAACTTTTTACCTGCCGCTTCGAGCCGTTTCTTCTGTTCAGCCAGAACCTTGAATACCTCGGCCGGCGACTCGGCAACGTTTTCACGATGGAATTTCTCAACACGGTCTATCTTGGCAAGGTTTTCTTTTATACGGATTGTAAACTGGTTGACATAATCGGCTTGAGTATAGTCTTTATTGAGAACCTCTTTGAATAGCTTTTTCAGGTCTTCATAGCAGGGGATTAATCCTGTCGGAGCAACCATACAGCCTGCTTCGCCGTGGACTCTAAGCTCCATCCACTTTACCCAGACGTGTTTATCACGGACGCCATTGGTAAATTTGCCGTCTTTGTCGCAGAGGAAATAATTTACACCGAACACCAGCGGCGGATTTTTGAGCTTCTTGCCGAAATCGAGATTGTTCTTTACATATTTGCCCAGCGAAATGGCTACGAAGTCCTGGATACTCATCAGGTTAATTTCCGGCACGCCTTCCTTGCCGACAGTCGCGAAAGTCGTTTCGGTTTCAAGCGAAGCGCCGTAAGCGACGATGCCGTGTTCCCAGTTGAAACCCTGCTGACAGGGAACGTAGGATTTTGCATCTCGTCCGCCGTACATAACACCGGACAATTCAACGCCTTTTGGATTATTAAGTTCCGGGTCGCAATTTTTCAGTGCGGGCAGTGTTACCGCATATCGCGCGTTTTTATGAGCACAGGGTATTTCGGCTCCTTTTGCGTCTTTTTTGCCTTTTTGCCATGCGCCGGAGTAATTTTCACCATCGGCTGGGATATCAATTCCCATACCCAGCCAGTAAGGCTTTCCATCTTTTACCAGTATGTTGGAGAAAATCACTTCGCCGGGCTTTGTCAATATATCCCAAATCGCCGGGTCATCTTTTGCGGTAACGTTCTGAATAATTCCGAAAATCCCCGACTCTGCATTAGCAGCCATGCATTTGCCGTCGACCGCGCGGAAATATGCGATATCGTCACCGAGGATAGTTTCGCCCGGCAGCATTGCCGTTGAGGTCTTGCCGCAGGCGCTCGGAAACGCGCCAGCCAGATAAGTTTTTCTTCCGCCCTTGCCGTAAACGCCGGAAAGGAACATATGTTCGGCCAGCCAGCCTTCGCGGTCAGCCTTGCGGATGGTCAGCCGCAGAGCAAGTTTTTTCAATCCTATTGTGTTTCCGCCATATTGAGTATTCACGGCATAAACGGAATCGGTTGTGTAATCTATATAGATTCGTTTCTTGTCGGATTCGGTGCTGACCATACGCTCGTCCATTTTGCCGCAGGAGTGCAGCGCAGCGAAAAATTGTGCCTTTGCTCCAAGTCGTTTAAACTCCTCATAGCCAAGACGATACAGCAAATTCATACTATGAGAAACGTAGAACGAATCGGTGCATTCGACGCAGGGGATGCTGAAATCAGAATTATTCGGCCCCAGCGTCATAAAGCGGACGGCCATAGTCCTGCCCTTCATTGAGCCGGCGAGTAAACCGCGAACTTCAGTCAGGCCTTCTTCTCTTTCGATTTGGTTAAGAGCCTTGCCGAGCGTATCGGTTTTTGGAACAAGGTATTTGGTAACTTCTCTATCACGGCCCTGGTCTTCCATTCCGTCAAAGTGGATAGTATGTCCCTTTGTATTGAGCGGCTTTTCTTCGCCGGTAGCTACGGCCTGCTTGTGTGTATGTTCGATATCCTCCGGCTTATCTGTGGAAACGAAAACTTTTGCCGGCTTTGTCAGTTCGATAGAATCAGCGATGAACTGATAAAGCTTATCGTTTGCGATAGCCGATAATTTCGCGAAATTTTCTTTATCCAGTTTTTCCTGCAGGTACTGTTTGGCGTTTTGTACAGCCATAGTGCATCCGCTCCTTTCAAAAAGTATTTTTGAGAATAATTTAGCCTAAACGTGCGCAAAAACCGCCGAATACTAAAAATTTTAGACGAATAAGTCAAACTTTTTATTATAATTTTTGAAATTTTTCCTCTTTTTCCATATTCTCGGCCTCCCGCATCCTGTTTTTGGCCGCTCGGGCGGTTAAATTAGCAAAAAACAAGATATTGATTATTTATATTGTCTTCTGATTGCAAGCTCCTATAAAATACGATTTTTAGCTTGTTTTTAAGAAGATATGGGTTTTGGAGATTGAAAATGAGGATTATTTTTTAAAATAAAATTTTTTCCAAAAAAATTATTTTATAGGACATATTTGAGATAGAAATAGGTTGAAAAGATGTAGCTCTTTAAGCTCTTTAATGGCGTTTTCAATACTGAAAATGTGGATTTTTTTCATTTTTTCCTTGATTTTTGAATTGCCAGGTGATAATATAACGATGTGCTATTACCATTGTCGAACGGTGTGGCACTAAAGAAAGTTTGTATTTACTTTTTGCCTTCGGGCTGAAAGGAGGTGTTGGAAAGGGAGAGAGCTCAAGATCAGGCTTGCCTTCCGAGTCTGATTTGTTGATTGAGTTTTTTTGCTTGTTCGGTTTCTTTCAGGCAAAAGGGTGGTGTAGTGGAAGGAATGAAGAAATCAAAACCGCGCTGGGCGAGGGTTCAGCGGGACGTAAGAAAAAGAGAAAATATTTTTTTGAGAGGTAAGTGAAATGAAGAAGCTGATTTTAATTTTAGCGATTGCTTTATGTGCTTCGCAGGCTTTGGCAGTGCTGGACGTTAACCTTGTTAAGGTTGGCAGCACAATCGAAGTTCGTTATACCGGCGCAGGCACAACAGCCGCCACGCGTCCAAGGGCATTTGCTCTGGATCTTACGCTTAACGGCACCACAGGTACATTTACAAGTTTTGTAGGCGGCAGTTATAAGACAGGCGAAAGCACATCATCAAGCCGTGGCTATGGTATCTATCCGGCAACGATAGACATCAACACCGCCGGCGGTGTTGTTAGTTACGGCAGTCCGTTGGCCGACCCGTGTGATGCGGGTGCTAATGGAACCGGTTTTGGCAAAAAACATATTATACTTGAATTCGGTTCGCTGTATGTTGGCGAGGCAAATGCTCCGGCGACAAGCGGCACACTTTGTGCCTTGAATTTTAGTCAGGGCAATGCCACAACTGCTACGATGGTTGGTGAAAATCTTTTCCGCGCAACCAACGCCGTTACTAATACTGGTGTTGTATTTGAAGACGGCTCGATGGCTGTAGTTAATGCCTCGCTGCCGTTGGCTTCGGCACCTGCCAAGGCAACTCTTGTTGCCCCGACACCTAATGGAGCTATTAATGTCTGCACAAACACCGATTTGAGCTGGTCTGCTGGTTCCGGTGCTACATCGCACAATGTTTATTTCGGAACTGCAAATCCGCCGCAATCTCGAGGCAATCAGACTGCAACAACCTATGACACTGCAGCAATGGCCAACAATACAACCTACTATTGGCAGATAGACGAAGCAGGCCCAGGCGGCACTACGACGGGTGACCTGTGGAGCTTCACTACTATTGCTGTAGCTGGTCAGGCAGTTATTGGTGCCCCGGCTCCCAGTGGGACGACATGTGTCAGTGTTACACAGGACCTGAGTTGGTCTGCTGGTGTCGGCGCTACATCGCATGATGTATATTTCGGAACTGCGGCTTCACCACCACAGGTAAGTACCGGGCAGACTACCTTAACCTATGATACCCTCACGATGGCCAACAATACGACCTACTATTGGAAGATAAACGAAAAGAATGCATGCGGAGATATTACAACCGGCACAATCTGGAGCTTCAGCACGATACAGGTAGCACCAGGCAAGGCAACAACTCCGATAAGCCCGAGTAATAACGCCGTAGGTCAGGTCCGTACTGGTATTACACTGAGCTGGACAGCAGCCGGCGGTACATCGCGTAATGTATATTTTGGAACCGCGACTACACCACCACAGGTAACTACCGGGCAGACTACCACAACTTATGCTACTGGCACAATGGGCCAGGGCAAGCAGTACTACTGGCGTGTAGACGAAAAGAACGCATGTGGTACTGTTACCACCGGCGACCTCTGGAACTTCAGAGTAGAGGAATGCGTAAAATCTACCGCTGCGTACTACACTCCTTGGAAGGGCGGCGGCACAATGCCGTGGAACAGACCTGATTGCTGGTGCTACAAGAGAAACTGCCGCGGCGATGCCGATGGTCTCAAACAGTTGAGCTTGTACTGGGTCTATACAAATGATTTAACGGTTTTCAGAGGCGCCTATGGTAAAACAGACGCACAGATGACTGGAAACAAGATTTGCGCAGACTTTATGCGTGATAAACAGTTGAATTTGTATAGAGTTTACACCAACGATTTGACTCCTTTTAGACTGGCCTATGGAAAGTCGGAAGCCCAGGTCAAGTGTTGCGACGCGGACCAGAACTGTACGCTTGTTGCTGGCGATGTCATCAGTTTCTGGACGAATTAAAGTAAATTAATGTAGAAAAATTTAAACAAAGAATGTGAAATGTTTAGTAACTGGTTACTATTTTATTTAAGGAGGTATTGAGATGAAGAAGTTGTTAGTGTTTATGTTAATTTTATGTACCGTTTCTGTGGCAGGCGCATTGCAGATTTCGGTGAATGGCCTGGAAGCTCCGGCGGATTCTACAATTTTTATGGCGCCGTACACCCACATCATGCTGGACATTCATGCTGATACTGCTCTTGCGGCAGGATTTGCCAACACCTGGGCGCTGATTGTTAACTCCGATGCGGGATTTCTTACTGCCGCTGGCGTGATTAACCCGGCCTATGACAATGTGGAAGTGGACCCGCCGTATGACATCGGAATGGTTGCCATTGCTATGGCTTATGGCGATCCTATTCCGGCATTAGAGCAGCCGTTCCCGATGTTGAGTGGAGTGAATGGAATGTTCGGACTGATTGTTGTGTTCGAAGGAACCATTCCTGCTGGTACTTGGTTGGTAGATTACATTGATTTCGAATGTACAGCACCAGATATCGATGCTGTCATCCAGCTGGTTCAGCTTGATGATAACACTGGTTGGCCAACAGGCATTGTGTATGACACAGTTACTATTCACCAGATACCAGAACCGGCGACAATCGCTCTGCTCTGCCTTGGTGGATTACTGCTCAGGAAGAAATAAGCTTTAACTTTAAAAAGCTTATCAAAAAGAGAGAAGGGGCCGATTTATCGGCCCCTTTTTTGTTGATTTAGACGCTGATTACGCTGAAAGAGATAATTATGTATGAACATTCGGATCTTACGGAAAAGATTATAAAAGCGGCCTACAATGTTCATAATACTCTCGGATACGGTTTTCTCGAAAAAATTTACCACAAAGCAATGGTAATAGAATTGCAAAGTATCGGCCTTTCGGCTGTGGCTGAAAAACCTATCACCGTTTATTATGTAAATCAAATTGTAGGAGAATATTTTGCCGATATTGTAGTGTCCGATAAAGTCATCGTTGAAATTAAAGCTGTTCAGACGCTTAATCCGGCACACGAAGTACAGTTGGTCAATTACCTAAAGGCAACAAATATAGATGTCGGCCTGTTGTTGAATTTTGGCGAATCGCTGAGCGTTAAACGCAAGATATTTCAGACTGCCCGCAAAGATTGTTTGAAATAAGTCTGTGAAATCAGCGAAATCTGCGTCAAAAAAAAATTAATTTTTCTCTTGCAATAGGCGTTTGGATTTGCTATAATACGCGAAGTTAATCAGCCAAGAGCTTACTTGGCTATACAAGTTTGGGGCAGAGAGAAGTTATTGCTTACAGGGACAGAAGAAACTCACTTGAAGTATCGCAGTTAGATTTTTTGTCTTTATGTAGCAGTAGCTTTTTGACAATTTCATCTTTTAATTAATCACGAACTTTTAATCGCTGATTCCGCAGAAACTAAAAGGAATTAGATTCCTCCTCCCTCGGGGATAAATTTTGCAGGAATAGCATTGTCAGTGCGAGTCAGTGTTTTAGTCTGTGTAAATTAGTGTATAGGCTTTAAAACGCGTAAATCGTTCAATGTAAATTGTGCCAATGTATGGCAAAAAGTATTTTTATTTAACCCCCATTTTTTAGGAGACCGAACAATGTTGAAGAAAATGTTAGTGTTATTTTTGGTTCTGGGAGTGAGTTCTATTGCTTTGGCGGCGGACTTAGCGATTTCTGTTAATGGCCAGGATGCTCCCCCGGATTCTACAATTTATCTTTCGCCGGGCCAACACCTTAATCTGGACATTCACGCCGGCGCAGACCTTGCATCAGGTTGGGCCGTTACATGGGCGCTAATTGTTAACACTGATAAGGGAAGCATTTCTAGTGCCAATGCTGTGATTAACCCATCCTATGACAATGTGGAAGTGGACCCGCCGTATGATATCGGAATGGTGGCGATTGCTATGAATTATGGTGATTCTTGTCTTCCAGTGGAAGATCGTCCATTCCCAATGGTGTCGGGAGTGAACGGCTTCTTCGGTCTTGGTATAGTATTCGAAGGGAGCATTCCTAACGGTACTTGGCTGATAAATGATATCGATTTCCAATGTATGGCTGAAGGCGACGCCCTTATTCAATTGGTACAGCTCGATGACAACTCTGGTTGGCCGACAGGCGTCGTTTATGACTCGATTACTGTTCACCAGATACCGGAGCCGGCAACTATGTTACTATTGAGCCTTGGCGGCCTTCTTTTGAGGAAACACGGAAAATAAGTACATCAGGAACATAAAAACCTTAATGGCGTACTATAATAAGGGAGACATATCTGCAAAGATTGTCTCCCTTTTTTTCTTGCTGTCGGCGGCAGGATTAGATTAAAATATAAAGATGCAGACAAGAAATATAGGAGAAAAAAGGTTATGAAATTAAAAGATATTGTTTTTTTCTTTTTGATTATCGCTGTGACATTTCCGCTTTCGGGGTGCAGCCGGCAAAAGCTCATACAGAAAGAAATGCTGAATACGAAATGGGTTTCCAGCCAAAAGGAGTTTCCTGACTATCTTGCTGGTGTCTGGCTGGGAGAAGGCTTAGTAGACCCGGATACGAACAGTGTCGCCAAATGGGGAATCAAGTTTGAATCGGACGGTTCAATTTCGAAAATAGACCAGCCTGTTTCGGGCAAAGTGAATGTATATGAAGGAAGCGTTTACCTGGAAGGGCCTGATAAGGATATGTTTGCCTATTTTATTTTGGGGCCGTGCGAATTGAATTACAATGCAGAAAGACGGGTTTTGAAAGCCCATATTGTTATAGATGAATACATGATGAAACTGCCTACGGGAACTATTACAGGCAGGTTGGAATCTTTTCTTAAAGGGCCGGTCTCGAGGGATGGCAAAACATGGCGGGCCAACTGGTATGATTTTGGCTGGCTTGATGGAGCTGATGCACCTGACCCTAACGTGGTTTGGGCCAACCCCGTAAAAGTAGTTTTTAAGAAAGCCGACATAAAAGACATAGAAGAGAAGGTTGAAAAAATTAAGCAGGAATATCAGCAACATCAGCAGAAACGTAAACAACAACAGCCGATTCAGCAGCCGTGATATGGATTGCTGAACCCCTTATTTTTTGGGTCTTCAATTCCTGGTGTCTTTGTGGCTATCGCCAGGCGGCTGTCCAGAACCAGTTTTCAGCAAAGACAGCGAAATCAGCAAAATCGATGAAATTATCATCGACAAAATCGGCAGGTAAACCTTCAACTTCGCTCAGCCAATACTGCGAATATACAAGGACATCTGCGAAATCGACAATGCCGTCGTTATTGAAGTCGGCAGCATTTGTAACAAATTCATCGGCGCCCATATCTACAGTTCCATTGAAAATTCTCTGTTCTGAATCGATGTCTGTAATTGATTGAGCTGGAACGGAAGCGTTATTGCCTTTATTTATACAAACGGAACCCGGTAAAAGATGATAATTACCGACGACGTAAAAGTCATCATTAGGGTCGAGCGGTGTATTTGCATCGTCCCAATGGCCTAAATCGACGAAGTTAGGTTCAGTGTCGATATTTCCGCTTTGCCAGTACAGAATCATATTCGGGTCAACCCAGACGCCAGCCTGGCCGCCCTGGATATTACTGTTTTTTACAGTCATTTTCGTGATTTCCTGCCACGGCCAAACACGAAGTGTGTTTATGAGTGCAAGCTGATTTCCGTCAGGCGCGATATTGTTTCGTACGATGCAGTTAACCACCAGCGGATTACTCTGACGAAATGAGCCTATTCCTCCGCCTTCGAGCGCCTTGTTGCCTATGACGGTGCAATTTACAAAAGTCGGACTGCTCCAATAAGCGTATAGGCCTCCGCCGCGATGGTCTGCGGAATTGCCGATAATCAGGCAATTTGCGACAATTGCGTTGCTGCCAACCCCGTTAATACCCCAGCAGCAGATAGCCCCGCCGTGCCGAGCAGGCCCTATGGCTTTGTTGTTTATAAATATGCAGTTTGTTATAACAGGACTGCTCTTGTAACAGTAAATCCCGCCGCCGTAGCCGACGGGATTAAACGAGTTTTGTTCAAACAAGCAATCAGAGATTATCGCATTACTGCCGTAACCGCAGTAAATTGCCCCCCCATGGTCGATAGGCCTGTTGTACTTAAAGATACAGTTTCGAATTGTCGGCGAACTTCCAACTCCATATATAGCATCGCCGCAATTAATACCTCCGCCTTCAAATACGTTGCCGCCGTTGATTATGGAGATTCCATGAATAATTGAATTAGGGCCTTCGCCGCGATGCAGCCAGAAACCTCGACCGTTATTTTCACTGTCGATAATTGTTGATTGTACAAAAGCAGTATCATTTGGTTCGGCACTTTGTATTGTAATTGCCTTTGCCATGAAATCGACGTTTTTATTTCCTGTGCCTTTGTATGTGCCGACGGTTAAAACTATCGTCTGGCCATTGTTTGCGTCATTGACGGCAGCCTGGATGGTATCGTACTGTTTGCTTTTGGTAATGTTCCAAACAGGTTTTGCCTCATCGGCTCCGATATCGACAAATTGTCCCATTTTTCTGCTTTGGCCGTCGAAGTCATTACAATCAGTTGAGCTGTTTGGGTCTGCCGCATTTATGCAGGTGCTGTTGCGGTCGAGGTGAAAATCATTGCCGTTAGGATTGATGAATTTGGGGTTGACTGATATATTTCCGTTTATGCCTGTCAGGTCACCGACAGTTGAGCTGTAATTGCCGCCGGAGTGTCCCCAAACGTCGTTATATTTTATTGTTCCGGCTGTGCCTAAAGCATTAATGCCTTTGCCTGAGAGGTTTGATGTAATGATGTTATTTGTTATTATCGGTGATGCACCACTTTCGTACTGAATACCGTTGTACGTATTAAAACTGATTGTGTTGTTTGTTATAACCGGAGCAAGACCCGAGATTCTTATACCCGCTCCTAAAAGGTTTTTTGTGATTATGTTGTTTCTTATGGTTGGATTACTGCTGTAGTAAACGCTGATGCCTGCGCCGTTTGATGATGAATTTTGTGTTATGAGATTCTGCTCAACGAGCGGATTTGACTGGTAATATATGTAAATGCCTCCGCCGCCGCCGTCGTCATAGACGTTAGGGTCATTGGGGTCAGGATCGGGAAAACCATGATTAATAATAGCATTATTGTCTGAAATTGTGTTATCGGTAATTGCTGCGTTGCTGTGGTCATAGCAGTAGATTCCGCCGCCCTCGCCTGCCAGGTTTCTTGTTATAATATTTTTTCTTATTGTCGGACTTGAATAATTTGAACAAACAATACCGCCTCCGCAGCGGTTCCATACAGTACCTTTAAATTCCCAATAAATTTGCAGCCACGAGCCTGTTCCGCCGGTAATAGTAAAACCTTCGATGATCGAAGCGGATGTTTCGCCGGTTTTGAATGTTACCACAGAGGCGGAATTTATGTTGGCAGGGCGGTTGCCGTCAATAATTGTAGCCGCGACGATATCTGGATTGTTGGGCTCTGCCGAACGGACAGTAATAGCTTTGCCGAGAAAGTTAATATTTTCAAAATATCTACCTGGTGCGACGATTATTGTATCGCCGTTTATAGCAAGATTAATTGCCTGCTGAATGGACGGATACTCCTCGCTGGGAACATAGAGTATGCCGGCAGCGCATACATTTGCAGCTAACAGCAGAAAACAAGTCAAAAATATCCGCACCCTTCCTCCTTAATAGCTATTTATCTAAATAGTAGCAAAAAAAACGTAAAATAGCAAATGATTATGGGTAACTGTTTGCTGTAAAGTAAGTTATGATAAAAATAAACAACAAGAAATATATGTTTTTATGGGACGATTCAGGATGATTTTTCAGAATTATGTCTTTTCAGTATTAAAAAGGGCAAAATTTTGTCTTTTGTCCGATAAAGCCTAAAGTTTTCAGGTTCTTAAGGCCGAAAAATTAGATATAGGACTAAATTTGGTATGCGCTTAAAGTACCGTTTTTAATAGTAAAAACGCATTTTTAGGTGAATAAAGGATTATTCTATGAGAACCATAGCTGTGATTAACCAGAAGGGCGGATGTGGAAAGACTACAGTTTCTATAAATCTTGCAAGTGCCCTTGCCGAAGAAGGCAAAAAGACTTTGCTGATTGACATAGACTCACAGGGTCATTGCGCTGTAGGTCTTGCCGTGCCGGAAGAACAGATTGAGCAGAGTATTTACGATTGTTTAATTGGTTCAAGGCGCGGCGAACCTGTCAAACTTACCGAAATTATGTGGGAGATAAGCGACAACTTTGAGCTTGCGCCGTCGAGCATCGACCTTGCGGCATTCGAACAGCAGGTCAGCGGCGCTGCGGACCGTGAAAACTGTTTGAAAGATGTACTCGCAGCCGTCTCAAAGGATTACGACTATGCGGTTGTGGATTGTCCTCCTGCGGTGGGGCTGTTGACATTCAACGCGCTTCGCGCAGCAACAGATGTTATTGTGCCGGTGGAGACGGGATATTTTTCACTGCATGGCCTAAGCAGACAACTTGACACTTTAAGCATTTTGTGCAAACAGTGTTCACAGCATATAAATGTAATGGTTCTTGCCAGTATGTACGATATCCGCACGAAGATGGGCAGAGAGATTCTGTCCGAACTGCGAAAGAACTTTGCCGGCAGAATGTTTAAGACAGTTGTTAATTTCAATACTCGGCTCAAAGAGGCAGCAAGCCTTGGTCAGCCGATTTGCGAATACGACCCTGCCAGTAGAGGGCATAAAGACTTTCAATGTCTTGCTCAGGAACTTATAGCGACAGATACGCTGATTGAACAAAAACAGGTTGCAAATACGCTCGGTAAACAAGAACCGGCGGTAATCCAACCTGTGAAGGATAAAGCAAAAGAGAGAAAGGAGATTATCGAGACTCTTGACAATAGTCTTGAATCGATAAGCTCATCGGCACAGGAGCTTCTTGTCGGCCTTAAAGGCAGTCAGTCTAAGGCAAAGAGCAAACAGAAGGATATAGACAGCAAGCTGAATGATTTTTATGGTGTTCGGCAATTAGAAGGTTCTGTAAGATTTGTTACGCTTTATCCGCGAGCGAAAACCGTACAGATTGCCGGCGATTTTAACAATTGGCAGCCGCAAAAGACTGCTCTGCTGCCCGTAAAAGACGGAAAATGGGAACTGGCTCTTGAACTCGCTCCCGGCAAGTACCGTTATCGTATGGTTGTCGACGGGCAATGGCAGCAGGACCCATATAATGAAAAAGTTGAGGCCAATCCTTATGGAGAGTATAACTCCATACTCGAAGTAAAATAATACCAAACAGTCAGAAAAGTATGATATCCCGTACCTGAATAATTGCGAGTACGGGATTTTTATTGCGCAAAAACAAACCGGCCTTTCGCTTTATGGGCAAAAGGCCGGTGCGACTGCAGCCTGATTACAGTCTTATTTTTTCTACTTCCTAGTTACATTTATCTACATCATTAACCAGGTAGTTATCCATATCAGTCAAAGAATAATTAGCGTTTGGAGTAGTAGTGGGGCTATCTTGCAGGTCCGTTGGTGGTTCACTAGGAGGAGTAGTAGTGCCATATCCCCTTCCGCATTGCCTTAAGGCTTCATCAAGTGGATCACCAGTAACATTCAATAGGGCCTTTCCCCAGACGGTATAGATATTGTCCGATTCAATACCGCAATTAGCACTTTTTTCAAACTTTGAATGCTGATCGGCGTAGAGAACATTCTGCCCATCTTTTTGATGGAAAGTAGCATTACCGGCGGCTATCGAATCCGGCTTAATTTTAATTGCTACAGTATCCCAGACATATAGTCTGGCAGTAACAGGGTCGCTGCCGCCGCCCATTGGAGACTGCCAAAACGGGTTCATATCAGCCAGGATTGCCTTAGCTGGGTTCGTTGTAGTTGTTATTGGGAAAAGTGTGCCACCAGTTATAAGCGGCAGGGGCATCTGATAGGAATAACTGGTATGTCCTTTACCTCGGGTACCGGCTGTTTTCTCTCCATCGGTAGTAGTTGTTCCTTTTTGACCGAAGTCCCATACATCTGTAAAAGTACTGCCCGTATAGCCAGTCATACTATATTTTGATATTTCGAATTTTTTCTGGTCTGAACCAGGGCAGATATACTGGTCTGGTGAAACATCAGCGTATTTTACAAGCAGATAGAGGCAGGAACTAACGGTGGCAAATTTATCGGTGATTATTTCCGGAAATCCGTTTGGATTTCTCCAGTCCCATGAACAGCCTTTGTTAGGCTGGGTTCCGCTGTCGCCTCTGTTCCAGTAAGCGCCTGGACTTCCAGCGATTGGGAATGATTCATACTTATCATCGGTGCTGTAGGTAAGCATAGCCTTTCCGATACCTGCCAGGTTTGTGCTGCACATAATACGTTGAGCAAGCTGTCTGACCTTACCCAAAGCAGGCATAAGGATGGCCAGCAACATTGCTATGATGGCGATAACCACCAGCAACTCAACCAGTGTAAAGCCTTTCTTTTTCATTTTTTGCCTTTCCATAATGGTTTTCCTTTCAAATTTCCGGCCGAGAGATTTGCATTAAGTGCTGTCTTCGGCAACATTTTTAATTCTATAAGAGCAAACTAATCTGCACTATTCGGTCTTTGGTCGGTTCTTTGGCAAATCTCTCTGTCAGTAAACAAATTTAGGCCAAAAGGCAGCACTTTTTATATAGTTTTCAAAAAAACAGCGAAAAACGCTAAATTATCAGGGTGCGCATCTTACGTTACATCGAAAAAAATGAAAACCGACTTTAAAACTTATAATTAAGGTGCCAAAAAGAGGGGCTGGAAAGATATGATAGCTTTAAAAATATAATTACTTTATTCAATTATTATTATGGCCCAGCTTCTGGCTCTTATCTAACACACACATAAGATAACATAGTATCGCTATGCTGTCAACAAAAAAATTGAACTAAGTAAAAAGGAAAGAATAAGTAAACAAAAACGAAGGGGGGAAAGAGGAAAAGGCGTTAAGAAGATGCCCAATGTCGTATTTGCCCAAAGTGCCAATTTAAGCTGTTTTCGAGTGGCCGTTATCGGACTTATCGAGACGCAGAATGCAGGAGATATGGTTTATGTCCTTGACATTAGTATTTATGGTACTTAAATTTAGCGAAATAGTTTGTTGTTATGAAAGGCATTAAATGGCAGTTACGAGGTTTGCACCATCTCCAACGGGCTATCTTCACATAGGCGGGGCACGTATAGCCCTTTTTGACCTTATATGGGCGAAAAATACCGGCGGAAAATTTATTCTCCGAATCGAGGATACTGACCAAAGCAGAAACAGCCCCACAGCGGCAAAACAGGTAATGAACGATTTACAATGGCTGGGAATACAGTGGGATGAAGGTCCCGAAGTCGGCGGCCCGGCCCAGCCTTATTTCCAGTCGCAAAGACTCGACATTTACAATAAATATATACAGCAGCTTTTAACGGCAGGTAAGGCTTATTACTGTTTCGATACGCCTGAAGAACTGGAACAAATGCGCAAGGAGGCCGCCGAAAAAAAACAGAACTTTATTTACCAGCGTCCGATAAAGTTTCCCGATGCCGCGGTGGTTGAACAGGCAAAGGCACAGGGAAAAGATATAGTAGTTCGGTTCTGTATGCCGGACGAGGAAGTCGTTGTCGATGATGTGGTTCGCGGACAGGTGAAATTCAACGGTAAAGAACTCAGCGACTTTGTAATTCTAAAAAGCGACGGATTTCCTACATATCATTTTGCCTGCGTCATCGATGATGAGCTGATGGGCGTTACCCATGTCATCAGAGGACAGGAACATCTGATGAATACGCCCGGCCATATTGCACTGCAAAAGGCGCTCGGATTTAAAACGCCTGCTTACGCGCATCTGGCAATCACCGTCAGCGAAGGCGGCGGCAAGATGTCGAAACGCGACCGGGCAAAGGCCCTGAAAGCCGTGATAAAAAAGACAGAACCCCTGGACAAAGAAAAACTCGCTTCCGTCGGCGGAATAAGCACAACTGAACTCAATGATTTTCTATCCGGCGACAGTATGCCCGATACGCCTGCTATTGACGCGATGGCGGAATTCCTGAATGTGGAACTGCCGGAAATTAATATTGTCGATTTCTTCAAAAGCGGTTATCTGCCGCAGACGCTCGTTAATTTTATAGCTCTTTTGGGTTACAGTGCACCGCTTGACAAAGAAATTTTAACGTTACAGGAAATTATAGACACCTTTGACCCTTCGAGGTTTAATAAGACAAACAGTCTTTTCGACCGCAAGAAGCTTCTTGCGTTTAATATGGAACATATAAAGCTTCTTCCCGCAGAAGAACTTCTGAGCAGGTATAAGGATTTTCTTAAGGCGGTAAATTCGCCGGCCGCAAATGCCGACGATATTCTGCTTAAAAGAGTGCTAAAGGCCAGCCATGGCGCAAGAACACTTGTGGAAATCGACCATAAGAGCAGGTTTTTGTTTATCAAAGACGACAAAATAGAATATAACCAAAAAGACGTAGAAAAGGTACTTCTTAAAAACAACGGCGAAGGCCTTACTATGCTTGCGGAGCTAAAAGCCAAGCTTGCGGCTCTTGATAAGATAACTGAAGAGTCGGTTGAAAACCTGCTTCGTGGTCTTGCCGAGCAGAAACAAATCGGGCTGGGCAGGGTGGCTCAGCCGCTGCGATTGGCAATTTGCGGCACGACTATTTCGCTGCCGATATTTGAGTCGATAGATATGCTGGGCCTTGATGCGACGATTCGCAGGATAGAGCGGACAATTAACGAATTTGCCGATAAGATTGTAAGGGAGATAAAATGAGTGTTCTTGTAACAGGTTCGATAGGGATTGATACAGTAACAACGCCGCTGGGCAAAAGTGAAAATTGTATCGGCGGATCAGCCGTCTATTTTGCGATGGCGGCAAGTTTCTTTTCGCCGGTGCGTTTTGTCGGCGTTGTCGGAGCGGATTGTCCATTCGATTTGGCCAAGGTTTTTTCCGGCAGGGATGTTGACCTTTCCGGCCTCGAAGTCCGCCCCGGCAGCAAAACGTTCAGATGGAAAGGTTCGTACCAGGGCGATATGAGCCAGGCGATAACCGATGCGATGGAATTGAATGTCCTGTCGGAACGGCAGCCGATTGTGCCGGAACATTTCAGGGACAGCGAATATGTTTTTCTCGCCAATACTCATCCATCACTGCAGATACAGCTTCTTGACCAGTTAAAGAAACCGAAATATATTGTCGCCGATACGATGAACTGCTGGATTGACAGCCAGGCGGATGAGTTAAAGAGATTACTGCAGAGAATAAACGCCCTGATACTAAACGACGGTGAAGCTAAAATGCTTACCAAATGCGACAATCTCGCTGTTGCCGCGCAGGAGTTGATAAAGATGGGCCCCAAAGCAGTGATAATCAAGAAAGGCTCCAACGGTTCGATTGCACTGGATAGCGACGGCCACTGGTCCGTGATGGGCGCATATCCGACTGCTCATCTCAAGGACCCGACAGGCGCAGGCGATGCCTTTGCAGGCGCCCTGATGGGGTATCTTGCCTCGGCGGACAGAACAGATGCTAAATCTCTCAGGAAGGCAATAGCTTACGGTACGGTTACAGCCTCGCTTGTAATCGAAGGTTTTTCATTGTCGTCAATCGCGTCAATCAGCAGAAGCGTGATTGATAAAAGACTTAACGAATTGAAAGAAATGACTGAATTTTGATTTTGTGCCGGTTATGCGCTGCTTTGTTGCAATTGATATTGATGATAGACTTCGCAAAGAGATTGAGAAACTCCAGAGAGAGTTCAAGCGGCGGCTGAAAAATCAGGCCGGGATAAAATGGGTCGGGCCGGAACTTATTCACCTTACACTGAAATTTTTGGGTGAAGTTGAAGACGACAGAGCCGAGGAAATCGGTCAGGCGATTGAGTTGGTTTGTGCGGAACATAAAAGTTTCGAGCTTGAGTTTTCGACGGTCGGCAGTTTTGGCAGACCCGCAAAAGTACTCTGGCTGGGCGGGGGAAAACAGAATACCGAGCTTGAAAAACTTGTACAGGATATCGAAGAGGCTTTCGAGGAACTTGATTTTGAAAAAGAGCAGAGACCTTTCAGTGCACATCTTACACTTGCTCGCGTAAAGGACGACCGCATAGGCAAACAGATAGCGGAGATTGCCGCCAATTTCGGCACAGTCGATGCCGGTACTATAAAGGTTGATGCGGTATGCTTTTATAAAAGTCAGTTGACATCGGACGGTCCTGTATATACGCTGTTGAGGAAAATTAACTTTACATAAGGTTCAAACAGGAAGGACAAATATGACGAAGGCTGGTAAACCAAAAAAGACGGAAGAAAAAGATGAGAAACAATCAACAAAAAACAGCGCTCTTGAAAGGGCGATTGCGCAGATAGAAAAGCAGTACGGCAGCGGCTCGATTATGCAGATGGATGAAAGCCGGTACGCAAGGATTGAGGGTATTCTAACCGGTTCCATTTCGCTTGATATAGCGCTGGGCGGTTGCGGAATACCGCGCGGCAGGGTAATTGAACTGTTCGGTCCTGAATCGAGCGGCAAAACGACTCTCGCACTGCATATTATCGCCAACGCTCAGAAAGCCGGTGGAGTTGCGGCGTTTATAGATGCCGAACATGCCCTTGATACGACCTGGGCAAAAAGGCTTGGCGTGGATGTCAGTGGTCTTCTTGTCAGCCAGCCGGATACCGGCGAACAGGCCCTGGATATTACTGAGATGCTGATAAAGTCCAATGCCGTCGACGTTATTGTTATCGATTCAGTCGCGGCTCTTATTCCCGCGGCCGAGCTGGCAGGCGAAATGGGACAATCGCATATGGGCCTTCATGCAAGACTGATGAGCCAGGCGATGAGAAAACTCACCGGCGTTATAAGCAAAAGTAAAACCAGTCTGATTTTCATTAACCAGATAAGGATGAAAATCGGTGTAATGTTCGGCAATCCCGAAACGACGACCGGCGGCAACGCTTTGAAATTTTACAGCTCTGTCAGATTGGATGTCAGAAGAATTTCAACGATAAAGGACGCGACCAGCGCGATTGGCAGCAGAGTCAGGGCAAGAGTCGTTAAAAATAAAATTGCCCCGCCTTTCCGTGAAGCGGAATTCGATATTATGTTTGATAGCGGCATAAGCTACGAAGGCGATTTACTCGACTTGGGCTGCAATTGCGGTGTTATCGCAAAAAGCGGCGCCTGGCTGCTGTACGGCGAGATAAAATTAGGTCAGGGCAAAGAGAACGCGAGAAAATATCTTATTGAGAATAATAAACTGACAAAGGAAATTGCCGACAAAATTTTCGTGGCGATAGGCGTAAAGGGAAAATAAATCTTTAGTTAATGGTGGTTATCGAGTGTTGACTGCTGCTGAAATCAGAAGTTCATTTATAGATTTTTTTGTTAAAAAAGGTCATACCTTCGTGCCGAGCTGGCCCGTTGTGCCGATTGGGGACGATACCCTTCTGTTTACAAATGCCGGGATGAATCAGTTCAAGGATGTTTTTCTCGGCACAGGCGGCAGAGAATATAAAAGAGCGGTCAACAGTCAGAAATGTATTCGTGCCGGCGGCAAGCACAACGACCTTGAGGATGTCGGAACCGATACATATCATCACACCTTTTTTGAAATGCTCGGCAACTGGTCGTTTGGTGACTATTTCAAAGCCGAGGCAATCGAATGGGCCTGGGAACTTTTGACAAAGCAGTGGGGAATCGACCCGCAGCGTCTGCACGCCACATATTTTCAGGGCGACCCGCACGATAATCTTTCCCCCGATGATGAAGCGCGGGATTTATGGCGGCGATATTTGCCTGATGAAAGAATTCACAAAGGCAATAAAAAAGATAATTTCTGGGAGATGGGCGATACCGGCCCCTGCGGGCCGTGCAGCGAGATACATTATGATGGCACGCCGGATAAATCCGGCGCAAAATTTATAAACAAAGATAATTCAAATGTAATTGAAATCTGGAATCTTGTTTTCATTCAGTACAACCGCGACAGCAGCGGCAAATTAACTCCTCTGCCCGCAAGGCATGTCGATACAGGTATGGGGTTGGAAAGGGTAACGCGCATTCTGCAGGGCAAACAGTCGAATTACGATACTGATTTATTTACGCCGATACTTAACGCGATAGGTATATTGTGCAATCAGCAATATTCAGGCAGTGCAGATAAAAAAACCGACATCGCTTTTCGCGTTATCGCCGACCATTTGCGAACGCTTGTCTTTGCGATAACCGACGGCTGTATGCCGAGCAATGACGGCAGAGGATACGTTCTTCGCAGAATTTTAAGAAGAGCCGCAAGGTTCGGCCGCACACTTGGTATGCACGAACCGTTTATTTATAGATTGGTTGATGTTGTTGTTAACTTAATGGGTAAGGCTTTTGCGGAAATAAAGCAGCGCGGCGAACTTGTAAAAACCGTTATAAAATCTGAAGAGGAAAGTTTCGGCAGAACATTGGACAGGGGTCTTGAGATATTCGGCGCGGCAGCCGAAAATGCCAATAACGGCATTATAAGCGGTCAGGACGCATTTCAGCTTTATGATACATTTGGTTTCCCGCTGGATTTAACCCAGCTTATGGCAAGAGAGAAAAATCTTTCCGTCGACACTACGGGATTTGAAAAACTTATGGACCAGCAGAGGCAGCGTGCAAGAGCCTCGCAGAAAGCCAGCAGTTTCATCTCGATTGTTGCGGATACGAAATTGCCTGTTACGGACGATTCGGCAAAATATGACGCGGATAAAATACGAACTGAAATTACAGGTTTCATCGACCAGTCCGGCTATAAAAGCAGTGGGACTCTCATCGAGGGCGCCGAGGCCGCAATCATACTTGAGAAGACCTGTTTTTACGCCGAGTCCGGCGGACAAATCGGCGATAAGGGAATTATCAAAACAGCAGCCGGTGAATTCGCGGTCGAGACGACTGAAAAAATCTCGGACTGCGTTATACATAAAGGAAAACTGATAAAAGGCTCAATGGAAATCGGCGACCAGGTTGACGCGATTGTAGATGAATCCAGACAGCAGAGCAGGCGAAACCATACCGCGACCCACTTATTGCAGTGGGCTTTGCAGCAGACTCTCGGCAGAAACGTCGCCCAGCAGGGCAGTTTAGTTTGTCCGGAATATTTGAGATTTGATTTTACCGCACCAAAGGCGCTGACGGATGAAGAACTTAAAAAAGTTCAGCAGCTTGTGAATGAGAAAATCCGCCAGAGTCTTCCTGTAACCTGTACCGTTTTGCCGATAGCGCAGGCCAAAAAGCTCGGCGCGATGGCGCTGTTCAATGAAAAATACGGCGATACCGTAAGAGTCATCGCGATTGGAGCGCCTGACGAAAAGAATCTTACGCAGGCATTCAGCCGTGAATTCTGCGGCGGAACGCATGTTGACAACACCGGCAAAATTGCCGGGCTTAAAATAATAAAAGAAGAAAGCGTTTCTGCGGGAGTCCGAAGAATAACCGCTCTTACCGGCAGCGCACTGCTGGATTACCTTGCGGCTCAAAGTGGAATTACAGAACAGCTTTGCCGGATACTTAATGTAAAAGCTGAAGAGTTGCCGGTGCGCGTAAATAAACTTATTGATGAAAATAAGAAACTTGCCAAACAATTAAAATCGGCTCCGTCGCAGGGCGGAACAAATTTTCTCGATAAGGCAAAACAACTACTCGACGAAGCCGCCAAAATCGGCGAAAGCGCTGTTGTAGTAAACGTTATAGAGTCTGCCGCTGTGGACGATATTCGAAATGCGATGGATATGATAAAGAAAAAAGCCGGTTCCGCTGTGATTGTCTTCGGAATGGCAGATGGCGATAAAGTTACGCTTCTTGCGGCTGTTACCGACGACCTTATTAAAAAAGGATTAAGCGCGGGAGATATTGTAAAACAGATTTCACCGATAGTCGCAGGCGCCGGCGGCGGAAGGCCGCAAATGGCTCAGGCCGGCGGCAAAGACCCGTCAAAATTAAAAGATGCACTTGCAAGAGCCGCAGAACTTATCGAGGCGAAACTGAGAACATAACATTCGATGTCATTGCGAGGACACCAAAGGTGGACGAAGCAATCTCAATCCCTCTTATTTTTCTAATCGTACCTTTACGCTTTTCGCGTGCGCGTCAAGTCCTTCAGCCTCGGCAAGACGAATAATATCATCAGCGCTTTTGGTGAGTTTCTTCTTGTCGTATTCGATAATGCTTATTGATTTCACAAAATCGTTGCTCGTTAGCGCACTTGAAAATCTTGCGCATCCGCCTGTCGGTAATGTGTGACTTGGGCCGGCAAAATAATCTCCGACAGCTACCGGGCTGTACTCGCCGATAAATATCGCTCCTGCGTTTTGAATTTTGTCGGCAATTTTTCTGCTGTTTTTCCCGCACTGAATTTCGAGATGTTCGGTGGCGAATTTATTTGCCCAGTCAATGCACTGCTGAATATTTTTGAATATTACAACTGCGCTGTATTGTGTTAAGCATTGTATTGTCTGACTGCATCGCGGCAGATTGGCAACTTGTTTTTCAAGTTCGCCAATGACTTTTTGAGCCAACTTTTTTGAAGGCGTAAAAAGCAATGCGCTTCCCGGTGCATGTTCAGCCTGGCTTAACATATCAGCGGCGACATAAGCAGGATTGGCATTGTCATCGGCGATTATTAAAACTTCGCTCGGTCCGGCAAGCGAATCGATTTTTACCTGACCATAGACAAGTCTTTTTGCAGTTTGAACCCATTGATTCCCGGGGCCGACAATCATTTCAACGAGCCGGATTGTATCTGTACCGCCTGCCAGAGCTGCAACAGCCTGAACGCCGCCGATGCGATAAACTTCATTTATACCCAATTCGAAGCATACTGCTAAAGTAACCGGATGAATGCTTCCGTTGCAGCGGGGCGGCGAAACAACCACAATTTCTTTGACTCCTGCAACTTGTGCCGGAACTGCCGTCATTATTACAGTTGAAGGCAGCGGGGCCGATGCGCCGGGTACACAGATACCGACTCGTTTTATTGCCGTGTATCTTATGCCCACGGAGCCGGAAATATTTTTCCTCGCTCCAATGAAAATTTTCTTTTGGTAGTTTTTTACGTTTACGATTGTTTTTCTGATTGAGGAAAGAAGTTTTTTATCAATTTGCTGATGAGCTTTTTTTAAATCTTCTTTGGGTATTATGAACTGCGAAGGTAAAAGTTTTGTATTATCAAACTGACGAGTATAATCTGCGACCGCTTTATCGCCGTCAACTCTTACCTTATCGATGATCTCAGCGACTTTTATTCCTTCATTGCTGCGGGGATTGAACGTTGCTTTTTCACATACTTTTGTGCGCAAATCATAAAGTTTTTGAACAAAATTTTTAGAAGTATATGACAGTAATATTTTCTGTAATTCTTTTTCCATTTTTTATTTCTTCGTGTTCCTTCTTTTCTTCGTGGTGATTATAGGTTATCTCGCGAAATTGCCGCAGCTATATATCCTTGTCGCACGCTGCAGAAGCAGGTACCGCTTGCCCTGATACCTTGTAACGATAGAGGAAATATTGAACCGCAAAGGCATCGCGGACGCTTTCTGCTGAGTTTCCATACTATCAAGCTCCTGGCATTCCAATAACGGCAGCTGCAGCAAATCTATGTTTCTGCCCATCCCGTCAAATCCGAAATAAATGCCGTCTTTCGTTTTCCGCACAAAACCCGTCCTGTCGGACAATATCCCGTCCGACTCGGTGCCGATCGGTTTTTTAAGTTCAGCCAAACTTATAACTCTCTTTGGTTTCAAAAGCAAAAGCACATCGTCAGGTATAATTTTAGCTTCGTTTGAATCGGGATTATCCTTAGCCTGCGGCGGTTCGTTGGTCTCCGTTATCGGCAGGAAATATGACAAATAAACAAAATTTTCAGTTCCGTAAGTTGTGAGTTTGCCCCAGATACGGAACGACGCGTTTTTCGCCGAGACGGTACTCGCGAGTTTTTCAAGCATACTCGAAGGCAGAATGGCGACAGCGACCTGCGGATTCATTACGCCTTTGCCGTCTGTCAACGGCTCAAAAACCGTGAAAAACCATCGACCGTTTTCCGATGTTATTTTGCCGTCGATTCCATCAAGAACGAAACCGTCCCGCACCGGCAATGGTTTTTGCGAGGGATTCTGCGCCAGGCAGATACTATTTAATATTAACAGGATTGTTATAAGAAAAATCCTAAATTCAAATATCGAAATCCTAAACAAATCCGAATTACCAAAATTCAAATGTTTCAAACTTGTCGCGTTTTGAACCTTTGGAAATTCGAATTTTGAATTTGTTTCGGATTTAGGGTTTCGTGCTTCGGATTTAATCATTTCCAATATTCCTTTAATATTTTCACTGCATCTTCGGCACCGGAGGCAATCCTGACGCATCCGCTGCTTGCAGGGTCGTCGGCGGCCATCAATTCCACCAGCGGCCTCCAGAAATCCTTAATAAGTATAATTGGTTTTGGCGGATTTACAAAGCCTTTGTTTACCAGTTCCCATATTTCCGCCAGTTCCAAAAGCGTACCTGTTCCGCCCGGCAAAACGGCGTAAGCATCGCCGATTTCGACCAGTTTAGCCACTCTTTGGGCCAGATTTTCGGTTACGATTGTTTCTGTGATGAATTCATTCGGCCCTTTTCTTCCGAAAGCCGAGCAGGTTACTCCGATAGTCTTTCCGCCGGCCGATTTTGCTCCTTTTGCCGCGGCAAGCATTGTTCCGCCGTATCCGCCGTTGGCGATTGTCAATCCTGCTTGTGCGCACAGTTTGCCGAATTCAAAAGCAAGCTCAAAAACCTCATTGCCGTCTTTAGCTTTACTTGTCCCGAAAATTGTTATGACTTTCCTGCCTGCAAGTATATGCGTTATTTCCGATCGTACTTTATCAATATCTAATCCAAAATTGCTAAGCGTTTGAAATGCTGCACCATCTTTAAAATGAAGAAGTGATAACAACAGGTGTTCCGTTCCTACATAATTGTGATTGAGACTTTTAGACTCTTTGATCGCCCGCTCAATAATATCCCTGGACCTTTTAACTCGATCGAGTTTGCTTCTGATATCTTTTTTTGTTGCTATGAATTTGCTTAATTTTTTTTCGATAACTGCAAAATTCATCTTTAGATTTAGCAAAGCTGTTGCGCCAACTCCGGGTTCTCCTTTTACCAAGGCCATAAGTAAATGTTCTGTATCAATATAATCATAGTTGGCATTTTTCGCCTCTTTACGAGCTGTGGATAAAACAATTCGTATGCGTTTAGTGAATCGTTCAAGTCCAATACCTCTCAATAGGTGGCTAATAAAACTTTTTAACTTTGATTCAACCATTGAACTTATCTAAATCTTTTTTATTTGGAAATCATTTAAATCTGCGTAATCAGCGATAAAATATTTCGCTCATTTATTTTTCGTATAATTCAGCAATCCGCCCGCAAGCAGAATTTCTCTGTCTCTTGCTGAAAGTTTAAGGCTGCATTTGAATTCAAAGCCTGCCGTCTTATCTGTTACGACGATAAAATCTGCCGATTTTATCGCGTCATTAAGATTTTTCACTTCAAGCTCATCGTCTGGATTTATTTTGTCATAATCAGCCGGGTTTTCAAACTCGGCTGGCAGAACGGCGAAATTAATCAGGTTGGCCTTATGGATTCGTTCTATGCTTTTTGCGATTATCATTTTAACACCCAGGTACATCGGGCAAAGCGCTGCGTGCTCACGGCTCGAACCCTGCCCGTAACTTTCGGATGCGATGACGATGCCGCCAATTTCTTTTTTCTTCAGTTCAAGTGCTCTTTGTGCAAAGGTCAGTTTCCCCTGTTCGTTGAAGCAGTTGAAAACATACTTGGAATATTCCGGCACATTCGACCGGTATTTCAGAAACGCACCGGCGGGCATAATATGGTCGGTTGTGATTTTATCGCCGCATTTGAGTAAAACTTTGCCGTTCAAATTATCCGGCAATTTTGTCGCCGCTTCCGGAACAACGATTGTCGGGCCGCGAAGAACCTTTACAGCCTTTGCGTCCTTTGGCGGTAGCGGTTTTTGGAGCATATTGTCATCGACGGTGAACTCAAACGGCATCTCGACCTTTGGATATTCGATTCCGCTTTTTTGCGGCTCGACAACTTCGCCTTTCAGCGCTGCAAGAACTGCGATTTCAGGACTGGTCAGAAATACGTTATCGTTTTTGGTTCCCGTTCTGCCTGCGAAGTTTCTGTTGAATGTTCGTATGCTTACTGTGCCGTCCGCCGGCGAAAATCCCTGTCCTATACAAGGCCCGCAGCCCGATTCGAGAATCCTCGCGCCCGCCGCGATTATATCGCCCAGTGCTCCGTTTGCCGCGAGCATATTCATTACCTGTTTGCTTCCCGGCGAGATTGCGAATTCGACAGCCGGGTGGACGGTTTTGCCTTTTAGAACTTTTGCGACCATCATCAAATCTGTAAAGCTCGAATTTGTGCAACTTCCAATAATGACCTGGTTGACTTTTGTTCCCGCCAGTGATTTTATCGTCTTGATATTATCCGGCGAAGGCGAACATGCCGCCATCGGCTCTAAGCTCGAAAGGTCGATTTCAATTACTCTATCGTAGTTGCAGCCCTCATCGGCAGTCAGAGGCTGATAATCTTTTTCCCTGCCCTGAGCTGCGAGGAATTTTTTCGTCTGCTCGTCTGACGGAAAGATGCTTGTTGTTACGCCGAGCTCGGCTCCCATATTTGTTACGGTTGCTCTTTGCGGCACGGTCAGCGTTGCGACGCCGGAGCCGAAATATTCAACTACGCATCCGACATTGCCTTTTGTCGTCAGAATGCTTAGCAGTTTGAGGATTATATCTTTGCTTGCTACCCATGGCGAAAGTGTGCCGACAAGTTTTACGCCGATAACTTTAGGACAGGCAAGATAAAACGCTCCACCTCCCATCGCGACAGCCACATCGAGTCCGCCTGCTCCGATAGCGAGCATTCCAATTCCGCCTCCGGTCGGCGTATGGGAGTCGCTGCCGAGAAGTGTTGCGCCTGGTCTGCCGAATCGTTCAAGGTGAACCTGATGACAAATTCCATTTCCCGGCCGTGAGAAATATACGCCGGTTTTTGCGGCGACTGTCTGTAAATAAAGATGGTCGTTATGGTTTTCAGGCCCGAACTGGCTCATATTGTGGTCGATATAACTTACTGACAGTTCAGTTCTTACGCGTTCTACGCCCATTGATTCGAACAATAGAAATGCGGTTGTGCCGGTAGCGTCCTGCGTAAGCGTCTGGTCGATTTTAATGCCGATAGGGCTGTTTTTTTCAAGCAGACCGTCAATAAGATGGTTTTCGATGATTTTATAAGTAAGTGTTTTTGCCAATTGAAACTCCCGTTTTTTGACAATTAAAAATGCAATTTTAATCACAAACCGTTTGATTTTCAACAGGATAAGGACAGAATGTCGAAGTTTAAAGAGGTTCGATATCCCGATATTTTGCCCTTTTTAACCGTGGGTTATTTGCTGTGGTTTTTGACAGTTTTGGGGTCAAGGCCATTTTCAATAGCCGTGATTTTATCGACTCTTCTCTGATGTCTGCCGTCGGCAAATTCAGTAGAGAGCCAGACTTCGACGATTTTCCGCAGTGCCTGCGAGCCGATCAGGTCTCCGCTCAGGCACAGGACATTTGAATTGTTATGTTGTCTGCTGATGCGGGCGTTGAGTTCATCGTAGCACAGCGCCGCCCGAACGCCATGAACCTTATTCGCCGCTATGCACATTCCAATCCCAGTTCCGCAAATGAGGATTGCCATATCGACTTCCTTTTTTGATACAGCCGTTGCCGCCGCGTATGCCAGATCCGGATAATCGACCGGACCTTCTGCATTTGTGCCGAGGTCGATGCACTCATGGCCCAGCTCGGTAACAATAGCCTTTATCTGTTCCTTCGCTTCACGTCCTCTGTGGTCGTTTGCAACCGCTACTTTCATTTCAACAGCTCACTTATCCTTTTATTAACTGCTTTTTCTATTGTCCCACCGCAGATTTTATATGCTTCTAAATCTCCGCCGATTGGGTCCCTTATATCGCCGCTATCACTAAGCAGCATACACTTTCGCTCCGCATCCGGGCAAAGCTGAATTATATCATTTTTATGCCCTGCTGACATCGCAAAAATATAGTCAGCGTCTTTAAGCATTTCAGTAGTAATTCGTCGGCTTTTATGGCGGGCGATATCAACGCCTTTTGAATTGCAAAACCTTATAGATTCATCACTTGCGTCAATGCCGTTTATGGCCACACTGCCGGCAGATGCTACCTTATAACCCATCCGGCCCAATTGGTCAACCTTGCATCCAAGTTTTTCGGCAAGAGCTTTTCTTGCGAAACCTTCGGCCATAGGGCTTCGGCAGGTATTTCCTGTGCAGACAAAAAGAATATTTATCGTAGACATTTTCTGAATTTGTCTTTTGGAAAATACCCCTTCCCTCAGAACCTCCCAGCCGGCCTGGGAAATTTTTACTACCGTACTGCTTTTTTTGTATTTGCACGCACCGCCGTCAAGAATCATATCGACAAGACCGTCTAATTGTTCAATTGCCTGCGCGGCATTTGTTGCCGGCTCTTTGCCGGAAGTATTTGCGCTCGGGGCGACGACTGGAAATTTGCAAAGATTTAAAAGCTCCCGTGCTATATCATTGCCGGGACAGCGAATGCCTATGGTATTGTCTCTATAGAGCAATTCGACAGTTTCATCACCTAATTTGTTTTTTAATTGATTGATATTTTTGGGGTCGATTTCAAAAACAATCGTGAGCGGCCCCGGCCAGGCGTCTGCGACAAGTTTTTTTGCCGGCAGAGTTAATGTCACAACGAAGTCCTGCAGCTTGTCTTTGTCGCCGATATGCAGGGTGTATCTTTTATCCGTATCTCTTTTTTTAACTTCGTCGAGTCGCGCTAAGTTTTTTTTATCTGCTTTGCAGGCAATTCCATAGACGGTTTCAGTGGGAAAAACTACAAGGCTGCCGGTGTCGATACAATCAGCGGCTTTTTTTATCGCCTCTATGTCCTTTTTCAGGTCTGATATTTTCAAAATCTCTGTTTTCATTATGTCTCAAAATACAGGATTTGGAGGCAAAAAGGAAGAAGTTTATTCATAGCCACAGAGTTCACAGAGGTCACAGAGAAAATTAAAAATAAAAATTTTCATCACCCCTGCCTTCGCAGGAGCAGACCGCAGAGTTAATTGCCTTTTTTAAAGTATTTCTGAACCTCTGGAATAATGATGGCGTTCTCTTCCATTATTTGGGGGGGTATCGGAATCTCGATGTGCACAGAACTATTAAAAGTAAAAATTACATTTCCATCTACAACCTCGCTTTGGGGTGGCAATTTCTCAAACCATATTACAGCATAGTCAGCTTCAGCAAGACGATAAATCGGCCTGTTAACGGAGTTGTCTGTTGCGCTAAGTTCCGCTTTCACTCCACAACCTGCTTGGCCATTTTCAGTCTGGTCGCATCCAGCCCACCCACTCATTTGAAGCATAATGTTTTTTTCTTTTATTTCTCCTTTTACTAATGAAATAGTTGCCAATCCAAACCGTTTTAGGCCTTTCCCTATTTCGCCATTTGGTTCGACTGTTACGCTGATATTGGCAGTGCCTATCAGTAAAAGTTGTTTGTAAGGGTCATTAGACGGAAATATGGTAATTACTCTGTCCCAAAGAGGCCATACGATTAAAAGGCAAATAATTGCAGGAATAAGATAATCACGGCAAACTTTTAATTTATTCCAAGGAATTTTATTCCACGGTACGAAAATCACCAATGTCAGATATATGCTTATTGCAATGAAAATTGCCCCAATAACAGGCGTTAATAGCATACCCAACCATCCCCCCAAAGCACCCGTAAGAATTGGGAATAAAAAGTGGGCTTTCTTCTGCTTAATAAACAGAACAATTTTATTTTCTTTGATATATTGCCAATTCATACCGCTATCATAAAATTGTTCTCTGTTTTGCCAAGTACATAATTACGAAGATTTTGTGTTTTTAACCCCTTATTTGTTAGATATTTATAAAATATTACATAAAATTTACAAAATATCCTTGATTTCCTCGAAAAACATGGTAAAATACACATAAAATTAAGTGAACAGTTAATAGTTAACAGTGAAAAGTAACTGTGAACTATTAGAAACCATCTTTTTTGTATCCTCAATTTCTGCCCTTTGGCCCAGAGGCGGGCAAACTCCAAACTTTCAATTTTTATCAACCCAAAATCTATTTCAGGAGAGACTATGGAATCGCAAACTATTTTATGTAACAACGAAAACAAAACGCCGGAATTTTTTGAGATAAATTTTCCATTCGGAACCCTGATTGTTGACCACGATATTTATTACAGGATTGTCAAAGATAAAACAAAGGTGCCAAGGCCATATCATAAGTATAAAACTCTTAATTGTATTGATTTCTGCCATGGCATCGTGCGTTGCAGTATCGCCAGTGGCAGGAAAAGTTATTCGTTTGGCCGGTTGTTATTGCAGCCAGAAAAGGACCAAATCGTTGACCATATCAATCGAAATCCCTTGGACAATCGAAGATCCAATCTGCGAATCGCAACTGTAAGGCAGAATACCCTTAACGTGATTGTCAGGAACAGTACAGGTTTAAGGGGTGTTTCCATTAGACATCATCGCGGGAAAAAACAATTAGGCGCTAGTTTCCGAACGGCAAACGGCAAAAGATTGACTTTTTATATATCCGACAGCCCGTCCAGCCGGATTATTTGCGCATTGGTTCACGATAAATTTGTAATCCAGTCAGGCGATGATGAATATGCGCCGCTGAACTTCCCGATTTTAAGAAACGAGCCTTTCAGAAGTAAATTGCTGAAGACGGACATAAGTGAATTCAGGAAAAATAATCTGGAATTTATTGCTAACAAATTAGGAATAAGCGAGTTATGCGAAAAACAGATTTAAGTTATAAATTCTGTTTGACCCCGCACCTATTTATTATTTAAATTACATAAATTACATTAAAGGGAATAAATATTTTGTGGCAAAAAATTAGGAATATAGGATAATTGAATACAGAATAGGTGCGGGGCTTAAATTTAGCACTATTCCGCCAGTCTTCGCTCGAAAAGCGAGAGAAGACTGCCGCGTCGTAACGTAAGTGAAGACGGGCACCCCATTATTTAATGAAACCTAATTCCGAGCTTCGACTCGGCAGGCCTTAACAATGACAGACGCGAAGAAGACGATTTTGTTTGAAAAACACGCTGCTCTTGCCGGCAAGGCTCAGATTGTACCTTTTGCCGGCTGGATGATGCCGCTCTGGTATCAATCTATAAGCATAGAACACCAGGCAGTCCGCGAAACGGCAGGGCTTTTTGACTGCACTCATATGGCGGTTCTGAAAATCGCCGGCAAAGACGCGACCAATTTTCTGAATATTCTCACCACCAACGATGTCTCGATGTTAAAACCAGGCAAGGCTCAGTATTCATATATCCTCAATCCTGCCAGCGATATAATTGACGATGTAATAGTTTATTGTATAGCTGCGGACAATTTTATGATGGTAGCCAACGCTTCCAATGAGCAGAAAGTCAAAGACTGGATTGCCAAAGTCCGGTTGGAGTCCTGCAGTAAAATGCAGGTTGAAATCAAAGACCTTAAAGATTTTTCTTTGCCGGATGCAAGAGTAGATATCGCGCTGCAGGGGCCGACATCTGCTCAATGTCTGAAAAATATTTTCGGCGTTGATATTAGCGGCCTGAAATCCTTGTCATTTATTTGTGCAAAGACAAAAGACTTCGATGTGATTATCACTTCGACAGGCTATACAGGTGCTAAGACAAGTTTTGAACTTTTTGTTCATCCGTCAAAAGCCGGTCAGCTTTGGGATATAATTCTCAAAGAAGGGAAAATTTTTGGCGTAATTCCCTGCGGGCTGGGTTCAAGAGACAGTTTGAGAATTGAGGCGGGTCTGCCTTTATACGGGCACGAGCTTAACGGTGATTTTAATATTTCACCTTTCCAGGCAGGTTATCCCTGGGCGGTAAAACTGCAGAAGAAAAACTTTATTGGCAAAGAAGCAATCGCAAAAAAAGCTGCTGAGTTTAATACCGAAGTCGCAAGACTGAAATTTGACGGCGGCAAAGGAGTCAGGCCAATCAGGCAACTGGATGGAATATTGAACAGTGACGGAATTTGTATTGGTCAGGTTTTAAGCTGTGCCGGTGCAGGCGATAAACAAATTGCCCTTGCTCTGATTAAAAAAGAGTATAACGTTGCCGGAAAACAAGCGGGTGTTTATTATCTTGCCAGAAACGCAGGTCATATTCAGCAGGGAAGAAAAGAAAAGGTAAATCCCGGCGAAAAATTAATCGCTGATATCAAAGGACAGGTAGTCGAAAGATTTGAAAAATTTTAGAGAACATAATGAACAATGTTTATAAAAAATGTATCTCTGTGTCCTCTGCTGAAGCGCAGCGAAAGTCCCGACGCATCGGGATGACCTCTGTGGCTATAAAATAAATTATCTCAGTGGCTAAAAAGGAGTTGAGAATGGTACCGGAAAATCTTTTTTATACAAAAGACCACGAATGGGCAGAAATTAACGGCGATACCGCAACGATAGGCATAACCGATTACGCCCAGCACTCGCTTGGCGAAATTACATTTGTCGAACTGCCCGCCATAAAAAAACAGGTTAAGGCTCACGATGTTTTGGCGGTGGTGGAAAGTTCAAAGGCGGCAAGTGATGTTTACAGCCCATTGGCAGGTGAGGTTACGCAAGTTAATGATGGGCTTTCATCGAAGCCGGAACTTATAAATCAGGATTGCTGCAAGGCAGGCTGGATTTGCAAACTCAAGATTTCCAAACCTGATACGAAAAATCTTATGAACGCATCACAATATGAAGAATATCTTAAAAGCATTTAAACTGAGGTAAAGATGCCTTTTATTGCAAATACGCCACAGCAGCAAAAAGAAATGCTTAAGGAAATCGGCCTTACGGCAGATGGCTTGTTTGCCGATATTCCAAAGGAATTTCTGGCGAAGGAATTTAATCTGTCGGAGGGAATGAGTGAATTTGAGGTTCGAAATCGACTTGCCGAGCTTGCGGGAAAGAATCATATTAATCTCACCTGCTTCCTTGGCGGCGGTTTTTATGATCATTTCATTCCCGCTGCCGTTTATTCTATAATCAGCAGAAGCGAGTTTTATACCGCTTATACGCCTTATCAGCCGGAAATTTCGCAGGGCACATTGCAGGCAATTTTTGAATATCAATCAATGATTTGCAGGCTTACCGAAATGCAGGCGGCAAACGCATCGCTTTACGACGGCGGAACGGCTTTATACGAAGCGGTGATGATGGCGCTGCGAATCACAGGAAGAAATAAAATCCTTGTTGATGACAGTGTCAACCCGATTTACCGTGTAATGATTCATTCATATACGAAAAATCTTAGTATCGACCTTGAGGAAACAAAAAATGACGAGGGTTTGATTAACAGGAAAGAGCTTTTAAACAAGCTTGATGATAATACCGCTGCGGTGATTGTGCAGAATCCGAATTTTTTCGGATGTGTCGATGATTTTACGGATATTGCCGAGGCCGCTCACGCCAAAGGCGCTCTGCTGATTGTTTCCTGTTATCCGATTTCGCTTGGCATTTTAAAAACACCCGGCGCGATGGGTGCGGATATTGTTACCGGCGAAGGACAAAGTTTAGGATTGCCCATGTCTTTTGGAGGTCCTTATCTTGGCTTTATGGCGACGAAAAAAGATTATGTGCGAAAAATGCCCGGCAGAATTGTCGGCAGAACTAAAGACAATCAAAACAGAACCGGATTTGTCCTGACTCTTCAGGCGCGCGAACAGCATATCCGCAGAGAAAAAGCGACATCGAATATCTGTTCGAACGAAGCCCTTTGCGCACTGACCGCTTTAGTTTATATGTCGCTGCTCGGCAAAGAGGGTTTGAAGGAAACGGCTCAGTTGTGTGCAGACAAGGCAAGTTACGCCTGGCAGAAATTGACATCGATAAAGGGTGTAAAGCCGCGTTTCGGAGCAAAATGGTTTTTTAATGAATTTGTGCTCGACTTGCCTGCCAACGCGGCCGATGTGGCGGGAAAACTGATTGAAAAAGGTTTCGCCGCGGGATTTCCACTGAGCAGGTATTACGAAGGAATGGAAAATTCGTTGCTTGTCGCCATTACCGAAAAGAGAACCAAACAGCAGATAGGAATGCTGGCCGAATCGCTGGAGGCGGTGCTATAATGTCATTTCGAGCGGAGTCCCGATGTAATTGGGACGAAGTCGAGAAATCTGTTTGAATAAAAAGAAGGTGCAGGATGAAATTAATTTTCGATAAAAGCGTACAAGGCCGTCACGGCGTTTTACCGCCGAGGAGCGATGTGCCGACTACGATACATATAAAGAAAGAATTATTAAGGAAATCAGACGCTGGTTTACCTGAACTTAGCGAGCTTGATGTTGTCAGGCATTTTACGGAACTGTCGCGCAGGAATTTCGGCGTCGATACTAATTTTTATCCGCTTGGCTCCTGCACGATGAAATACAATCCGAAAGTCGCGGAAAGAATCGCCTCGTATCCGGGCTTTGCGCATCTGCATCCTTTGATGCCGCAGTTGCGAATGGGCGGCCTTCTGACGCAGGGTGCGCTCGAAGTGCTTTATGATATGGATAAATTCCTTTGCGAAATAACCGCGATGGCAGGCTTTACTATGCAGCCGATGGCCGGCGCTCACGGGGAACTTACCGGCATAATGATTATGGCGGCATATCATCGCGACAAAAAAAATAAGAAAACCACGGTTTTAATTCCCGATAGCGCTCACGGCACAAATCCGGCAAGCGCGGCGATTGCCGGCTATAAGGTTGTTTCAGTACCTTCCGACAGCAGGGGCGTAATGGACCTAAACGCGTTAAAAAAGACAGTTAATTCTGAAACTGCCGGCCTGATGCTGACTTGTCCGAATACGCTCGGCATTTTCGAGCCTGACATAAAAGAGATTTGCGAGATAGTTCATTCTGTTGACGGCCTTTGCTATTATGACGGCGCCAATCTCAATGCGATTGTCGGCAAGGCTCGGCCGGGCGATTTCGGTTTCGATATCGTTCATCTTAATCTTCACAAAACTTTCGCTACGCCTCACGGCGGAGGCGGACCCGGCGCAGGGCCGGTCGGCGTTGTCGAAAAACTGCTTGATTTTCTACCCGTCTCGCTCGTTGTAAAAAGAAACGATGGAACTTTCGCTCTTGAATATAACAGGCCCAAATCTATCGGCTATATCGCGCCGTTCTACGGCAACTTCGCGATAATATTGAGGGCTTATGTCTATATCCTTATGCTCGGCAAAGAAGGATTAAAAGCGGTTGCTGAAAATGCGGTTCTTAACGCTAATTATATAAAGGAAAAACTTAAAACTTATTACGAACTGCCTTATCCGCAGGTTTGCAAACATGAATGCGTTTTCAGTGCCGAACGGCAAGCCGCAAATGGCGTTCATGCGATAGATATCGCAAAAGGGCTTATTGACAGAGGTTTCCATCCGCCGACAGTTTATTTCCCGTCGATAGTTAAAGAATCGATAATGATTGAGCCTACCGAAACAGAGAGCAAGGAAACTCTCGATGTATTTATCGAAGCGATGATAGAGATTGCCAAACAATCGCAGAACGAACCGGAAAAGTTAAAAGCCGCTCCTATTACCACACCCGTCGGCAGATTAGACGAAACGGCCGCTGCTAAGAATGTCGATATAGCGGAACTTTAGCCACCCCGATGAGATAGCCGAAGCGTCATCTCACGGGGTAAACTCCGGCACAGAGACACGAATTTCAACCACAGATTTCACGGATTTTCGCGGATTTATTTTTTACCACGAAGAAAAGAAGAAGCACGAAGGATAAAAATAATTTCACCACAGGGACACAGAGGACTCAGAGAAATATTTTTCAGACACGGAACTACACGGATTTACACTGCTAATCGCTTTAAGGCGGTGTTCTACGAACGTAATTTAACCACGTCCTTGGGACTCCTAACGGAGAATAACCACGAAATGACACGAAGTTATTGCTTCAACTAAGCTGTATGCGAACAGCTTAAATTCAGATTAATCAACCTGCTCTACAAGCGAGCTTGCTCGCAGGTTTCAAATCTGAATTTTTGCCGATTATATCAGCAAAGTTGAAGCAATAAGTCCTCACGAAGTAAATTCTAACCGGGTTTAGTGTTTAAATTTTTTATCCCTACGGGATTATGCCTTAAAGTAAGTAAACATTGCCCTGAGTGGTGGCGGCTAAATGTTTTTTTTCGGTTGAGTTTGGGAAGAAAAAGAGTAGAATATTATTATGGAACAGATAGAACATAAAACTTAGAATGCAGGGGACGGGATAATTCAAATATCAGGCCGTATTTATTTCTTTCAAACTTTATCGGGCTACATTCTACCATTTTACTTGTGGGGCTTGAATTGGTGTTTGTACCGGCTGGTTAAGTTTATCAATATTTCGATTTAACTTTTGCATCTCAAATATCAGATTATTCTGGTAATTTATTTGGTCTAATCGCTCTTGTTCCTGCCGTTGTTGTTGCGACCACAATTGCTGTTGCTCGTAATTCCTTTGGTTTTGAGCCTGAATGTCTTGCGACATTTTATTAAATGAATCTGTTGTCTGTTGATTGTAAGTACAGCCGCCCATAAAAATCGCTATTATTGCGATAAGCATAACTTTTTTCATATCAATCTCCTGTAAAAAACCAAACCGAATCATACACGTTTCCTGCTGATAATCAAGAAAAACAGTTTTTTAATATACGGTTTTTGTGGTAAAATAGCGTAAAAGCTAAGATTTATCCGCCTTCGCTGAAGCTACGGCGGACAAGTCGGGACGGCAGGCCGTACACCTGCCAAGCGGTTTGAGGCTTTTGCGGTGGCTCATCTGTCCGGCATTAACTCCAGACCGACCCGAAAAAAGGACAGGTAAAAAATAGAAATTATAAGTTTAAATAAAATAGCAACAATAGTAGAAACGTTAATTAGTAGTGCAGTTGGCAAAGAACGTTTCAAAGGGCAAGCATTGGCCTTTTATGCTTCTTTTAACGAATTTTATCAGAGCAAAACGCAAGATGACCCCTTTCGCAGCCTGTGGTTGCCTTATGCTACTTTAAAAGATGCTCAGATAGGTTTATTAATTGACGATGACTATCTCAAAGACAAAAAAATACCCTATTCGTTACAGGATGATTATGTTCTGCTTACTATCATACACGATTTTGAATTAATAGAGATTGACCGCCCCGGAACCCCTCTTATAACTAAAAGTATTTGGCCTCAAATTAATGCAAATTCAAGCGAATCTGAAAAAATATTCATAGAATCACTCAAATCATATTGGAACAATTTAAAAAGGGAATATAGTAAATTTGACACTTTTAAACTTCAAAAAAGCGAGACAATAGCAAACTATATTGAGCGTGCTCTTGCTCGCATTAAGAATGACCTTGCAAGCCTGCCAGCGGAAACACAACCAGCTACCGGCAACGAGGCGGGGGCTGAAGATTTAACCGAACAACAAAAAGACCTGAAACCGATTTATGAGGCGGCGTTTCAGGCTTATAAAGTCGCTGAAAAATCCTTATCCGCAAAATGCACAGATAAACAGGCTTATGATTGGCTAAAAGATAATGCGATTGCTGATTATGATTTACCTGCCTTTGAAACTTGGGCGAAATATGTAAGAAAAGCGCGTAAGTATTACGGCGATTCTAAGAATACCCCGCGCGGCGGCAGAACAGGTCTATCGGTTAAATCCAGCAACGATATAAACCTTTCAGAGATAACAAACCAGTTCAAAAAAGAAAAAACGGATTAAACCGGATTTTTCAAAAAATCCGCTTTTCTTTTTTTTCTCATTATTTGCTTAAAAACACCATTTTTCACTCTGCCTATAAAAAATCCGCCTATCCGCTTTATGGTTTCCGATAAGTGTTCTTTTATTTTTATCGGAGTAATTAAAATGGCAGGCAAAAATGAAGAAAATTCGATGATGAAACCCGAAGAAGAAATTGGTTGTTTATTGTTTTATCTGCAAACATCACCGAACGATATGGATTGCTGGCGGATATTTGAGCAGAAACTTCATAGATTTTATAGCGGCGGCAACGAGAGGATAGCACCGAAGCGGTGATGGGATAAAGTGAGAAGAGTGTGAAAGGTGAGAAAGGAGAAAACGGATTTCAAATCTCATATTTGAGATTTCAGAAGAAAGATTGTCACGGCCTGCAAAGCAGGCCTCGTAATGACCCCGATGAGATAGTTGCGGCATCTCACGGGGTAAACAGCATCGCCGTGCCGGCGACGGCTAAACAACGAACCCGCCGTGAAACGGCGGGCTAAATAATTTTTGAAATCCTCCCTGCGCTGTCGCTTGGGCTCTGTTATTGTTACCCATCGCTTACGCTCAGGGCTCTGTTGCGTTGGGAATGATTTGGGCGGCGACGGCTAAACAACGAACCCGCCGTGAAACGGCGGGCTAAATAAATTCTCCCTGCGCTATCGCTTGGGCTCTGTTATTGTTACCCATCGCTTACGCTCAGGGCTCTGTTGCGTTGGGAATGATTTGGGCGGCGACGGCTAAACGAACCACGAACCCGATTTGCATAAAAAACTCTATAATTCCAGTTTGTTTTTTAACAATCATATTGACCTCCTGTATGTAAATAAGGTATGTTAATCAGACTTTTGCCAGGAGGGCAAAAGCGGTGAATCAGAAAATTATTATCTGAAGTACTAATGGAGTAATTTTGTGAAGAACAGATGGTTAATCGCGTTAAGCGCAGTAGGCATTCATATTTCAATCGGCTCAGTTTACGCCTGGAGCGTGGCTGCCAAGCCGATTATGAATCTTTTCCAATGTTCAATATCTCAGGTTACCCTGACTTTTGCCATTGCGATTTGCTTTCTCGGATTAAGCGCGGCGTTCCTCGGCCATTTTGTCGAGAGAGAAGGGCCCAGAAAAGCAGGGATGCTGGCGGCCTGTTTTTTTGGAATCGGCGTAGCAGGTGCCGGCCTTGCAATCAGATTTGAATCGCTGTGGCTTTTATATTTAAGTTACGGAGTATTGGGCGGAATCGGACTCGGAACCGGATACATCACGCCTGTATCGACCCTGATAAAATGGTTCCCCGATAAAAGAGGAATGGCGACAGGTATGGCAATTATGGGCTTTGGTTTTGCCGCTTTTATCAGCAGCTTCGCGATGAAAAAATTGATGTCCATTCCGTCAGTCGGCATTGAGGGTATGTTTTACGTTCTCGGCGCGATATATTTTCTTGTTATGTTTTGCTCAGCACAATATCTGGCTCCTCCGCCAAAAGGCTGGCTTCCAGCCGGTTATAAGGCTAAATTGGATAACGGCACAAAGAAGATTAAGTCGGACCTTTCGCAGCTGACCGCAAATGAGGCTGTTAAGACATTAAGATTTTATTTTCTGTGGCTGATGCTGTTCATTAATATTTCCTGCGGTATAGCGGTAATTTCTGTAGCTTCGCCGATGGGACAGGAACTGGCGGGTTTGTCGGCGGCAGCCGCGGCCGGAATGGTCGCGATAATCGGTTTATTCAACGGACTTGGCAGAATCGGCTGGTCGAGCATTTCCGACCATATCGGCAGGCCTGTAACGTGGACGTTGTTTTTCATTATTCAAATTATCGCTTTTTTATCTTTGCCGCGAATTACACATCCGGTTCTTTTTCAGGCAGTTGTTTTTTTGATTATGACCTGTTACGGCGGAGGGTTCGCATCTGTGCCGGCGTATATCAGCGACCTTTTTGGAACAAAACAGGTTTCAGCTATTCATGGCTATATTTTAACCGCCTGGTCGGCGGCGGGTATTTTTGGGCCGATGTTTCTGTCAATGGTTAAAGACAGGACGCAGAACTATTCGACAACTCTGTATATTTTCAGCGGATTTTTCGTGGTCGCATTGACCATTTCAACTCTTTTGATACTCAATATCAAAGCGGTAAAGGCAAAAAAACATATAAAAGTTGAAGAGAAGGTTTGTTTAGCGTAAACTAAATAGCGATATGAATCCCGCACCTTCTAAATGTTCGATATATCATGTGAACCTTTTGAAGAATCAAAAGAATAATGAAATTATAGAAGGTTTAACGAAGATTGAATAAAAAGAAGGTTTGTTTGGCGTAAACTTATTGGCGATATGAATCCCGCACCTTCTAAATATTTGATATATCATATGAACCTTTTGAAGAATCGAAAGAATAATGAAATTATAGAAGGTTTAACGAAGATTGAATAAAGAGAAGGTGCGGGATGAACGATAAACCGTCAATACTTCTTATAAATCCGCCGATATATGATTTTGCGGCGTTTGACTTCTGGCTAAAACCTTTAGGTATGCTTTCTGCCGCCGGGGAAATCGCAAATTGCGCCGATTTTCAAATCTTCGATTTTTTAGACCGCTCACATTCTTTTTATGCGGACAAACCTCAATTTAAAGATGACGAATGGGGCAAAGGCCAATTCTTTTCGGCCATAATACAAAAACCGGAGGCACTTAAAAAAATTCCAAGATACTATCGCAGATTCGGTCTGCCCGCTGAAATTTTCACAGAGTTTCTAAAGGCAAACAAACCCTGTGATTTTGTTTTTATCCAGACGGTTATGACTTACTGGTATTTGGGTTATCGGGAAGTTATTGAATCTGTCAGAACGTATTGGCCGAAGACGAAAATGATTCTCGGCGGGCCATATACGATGATTTGTCCAGAACACGCAAAAAATCTCGGCGCTGATTTTATTTATGGCGATGAACAAACCCCCGCCACAGGTGCGGGGGCTAAACAACTGCCGATGTGGAATCTTTATAAAAATCCAGAAACTGCGGCGATGAAGATAACACAGGGTTGTCCGTTTAAATGTACTTACTGTACTGTGCCTATTTTTAATGATGGGTTTAGTGCAAAACCTTACGAACAAATAATCGAAGAATTTAATTTTCTTGTTTCGCTTGGCGTAAAGAATATCGCCTTTTACGACGATGCTCTTTTGTATAAAAGCGATGAAGTAATCAAACCATTTTTGCGTTATGTAATAGAAAATAAAATCGACATTAATTTTCACACGCCCAATGCGCTTAACGCAAGATTCATCGATGATGAGCTTGCAGGGCTTTTGGTAAAAGCAGGCTTTAAGAGTTTTTATCTCGGTTTTGAAAGCAGGGCGGATGAATTTCAGAAGGGAACAGGGTCAAAAGTTTTTGATAATGAGTTTGCAATTGCCGTGAAAAATCTTGTCGCCGCAGGCGCCGACAAAAGCGGCATCACCGCTTATTTAATATTGGGACATCCAAAATTTAAAATTCAGGATATAGAAGAATCAATGAAGTTTGTAAATAATCTCGGCATAAGGATTATGCTTGCTGAATTTTCGCCGATACCCGGCACGCCGGACGGCGAGCTTTGCAGAAAATATGTCGATATGAATGAGCCTTTAATGCACAGTAAAACCGCGTTTCCAATAATTCTACTGGGCAGCGACAGGGTAAACCTGTTAAAGGATATGTATCATAAGTTGAACAACAATCTCCGCAACAACTAAAGCTTGCAAATAAAACCGGATGTACTATAATCTCAACCCTTTACAAAAAAGGGCGATATGAATCCCGCACCTTCTAATATTTCCGGAAGATGCGGAGAATGGGAAAATAAATGAATTGTACATTTGGGCTTAATAACGATAAAAAATTTGAATAAAAAGAAGGTGCGGGATGAAAGTTATACAGAAAAAATTTGTTGATTTCGGAAAACGCAGCGGTTTTAAGGTTCATCCTGTAAGCATCGGCGCGATGCGCCTGCCTGAAAATGTTGATGAGGCGGTATCGCTTTTAAGACAGGCGATTGACGCAGGAATGATTTATATCGATACGAGCCGCGGCTATGGCGACAGCGAACTGAAACTGGCAAAGGCGCTCAAAAACGGCTACAGGGAAAAAGTAATCCTTTCAACAAAATGGTGCCCCTGGAATCTGAAAGTTGAGCCGACCGACGATACTTCAGCAGACTGTATGTATAAAAGACTGCGAGAATCTATGGAAAGACTTGATGTAGATTATTTAGATTTTTATCAGATTTGGAGCATAAACAATCAGGAGCAATACCTTCAGGCCACGCAAAAAGGCGGAATGCTCGACGGAATTTTTCGAGCGATGAAAGAAGGCCTGGTCAAACATACCGGTTTTACCACTCACGACAAACCCGAAAACATCAGCAGATACATCGACGAGGTCGACTGGTGCGAAGCGATATTGTTTACGTATAATATGCTCGACAGGACTTATGAAGAAGTTATCGCCAAGGCTCACGAAAAAGGTATCGCGACTATCGTTATGAACCCTGTCGGCGGCGGAGTTTTAGCGCAGAATTCACCGCCTCTGAATGATGTCATAAAAAATGCGATTGAACCTGCGGATTTGGTCGAAACGGCTCATCGCTGGCTCAAAAGCAACAAAAATATAGACACGATTATTTGCGGCATCAGTAAGCCGTCCGATATAACATCAACCATTGAAAATTATGAAAAACAGTCTTTCACATCCGAGCAGATACAGCGAATCAATACCGAGCTTGCCAAAATCTCAAAAAAGAATACAGGTTTTTGTGTCGATTGCAAATATTGTCTGCCCTGTCCGAAGAATATATATATCCCCGGCTTTATGTACGCCGCGTATTTCAGCGAATTCCTCCAAACCGGCGAGCAGGCACGGGGCATTTACGGCTGGCAGTTAAATCCCAACAATAGCGGCAAATCTGTCGACCCCGGCGAATGTATCGAGTGCGGTAAATGTGAGCAGAAATGCACCCAGAAAATCAAAATCGTAGAAATGCTCAAGACCCTCAAAAGAAAATTCGGTCAGCAGGAAAAATAGAAATCGTACCTATTTGGTCTGCCAGTCGTACTCGGCATTTCCGCCGTCAGCAGTCATCAGGAACAATTTACCTTTGGCCGAGTAATCTTTCTGTATCCCGTTAGAGACAGACCCCTTTTGGTGGTCGTCAGACGTCATAGGCGCCTTGTCTCTAACGGGATGTATCCAGCCGACAACATAAATCACTTCCTGGCTGGGCCATTGATTTCCGCCGGAATCTATCTTTGTCTGTGTATATTTTCCCTTTGTGATGAAATACAGCAACTGTTTATTTTTTCCGGTTTTGTCTTCATAAGTCTTTAGCGGGTCGATATTGCCCGTAAATTCCGCAGTGATGGTATATTTGCTTTTACTCTCGGCATATTCGTAGGCACAATCCCAATGACCTTTTGCCAAACCATTCGACTCAATGACGATTTCAATATTGCCCCTTTTTTCGTTTTTTCTTTCAACCTCTCCGGCCAGGATAGTTTTATCTCTTATTACGGCTTTACCTTTTTTGCCGGTTTGTTTTATGGGCAGGGCTTCTTTGGCGACTAATCTTTTATCTTCGAACCACGGCCTTTCCGCATAAGGGTCAATATTTCCTGTCGGTCCGAATATAGCGGTTAACTCGATCATATAAAGCATTGCTATAATTGCTATTGCTATCAGGATGGCAATAGCCGCAAAACCGTCTTTGTGACTTGTTGACTTTTGCATTTTCGAATCCGCTTTTTTTATTCTTTTGCTCTGTTTTCTGCTAAAAACAAAAAACGGAGAGGGCGGGATTCGAACCCGCGGTACGCGATAAAGCGCACACTGGTTTTCGAAACCAGCTCGATCAGCCGCTCCGACACCTCTCCGGGATTAGTATTATATAGATTATACCTATATTTCCTAAAGGTCTCAAACGCAAAATTCTACATTACAACCCCCCGAATGTGAACGAGAGAGCGGCTCCGCCCAACCGCCGGCGGCTATCAACTAATCTGCGTTAACAGGTCACGGTTTCCAGAACACGCGGCAGAGTTCGTTGTTGCGGGTGACAATCGTTTCGAATCCCTCGCCTGAAGATGTGGTCGAGCAGACAATCACCTCGAATTTCGGCCCTGGCCGGTCATCGATGACAATTTGCCATTCGATGTTCTTCTGAGCTGTGTACGCCATATGTTTACTGTCCGGACTGAAGACAGGAGTGTATTCCAGAATTTCGTCATACTCCGGCCCGGCCTTATCATCGACAACAATCTGCCATTTATTATCTTTCTTCGCAGCATATACTATGCGATTGCCGTCCGGACTAAAGAAAGGAATCCCTTTTTGAATTTCGTCGTATTCCGGTCCAGCCTTACCATCGATGACAACCTGCCATTTGCCGCCTTTTCGCGCTGCATATACAATGTGTGTGCCGTTAGAGTTAAAGACAGGAGATTTTTCTCTGATTTCGTCATACTCCGCCCCAGCCTTACCATCGACAATAATCTGCCATTTGCTGCCATTTCGCACTGCATACGCCATATGCCCGCCGTCCGAGCTGAATACAGGAGAATCTTCCCTGACGCCGTCATATTCTGCTATCGAGTTACCGTCGATGACAACCTGCCACTTTTCGTTTTTCTTGGCCCAATATACTATATGCCTGCTGTCAGGACTGAAAGCAGGAGCGCCTTGGCCGATAAGGTCGTACTCAGTCCCGGCGTTATTATCAACAACGGCCATTTGTTTGTAGTTATTTTTGATTGCATATGCTGTTCGTTTGCTATTCTGACTGAAAATGAAACTGCCTTTAAGAATACCATCATATTCAGGTCCGGCTTTTCCATCGACGACAACCTGCCATTTAATGCCTTTTCTGGATTCGTAAGCGATGTGTTTACTGTCCGGACTGAAGATGAGAGAGCCTACCCTGACATCGTTGCATTCCCATACTGTCAGCCCATCGACAATAACCTGCCGCTTAGTGGCTTTTCGGCCCACATACGCTATGCGTTTGCTATCCGGACTGAATATAAAAGAACTGATATCGTCATATCCTGCACCGACCTGGCCATCGATGACGACCATTCGTTTAATGCCTTTCTCGGCTATATACACTATTCGTTTACTGTCCAGACTGAAAATAAGTAAACCTTCCCTTATATTGTCGTATTCCGCTCCAGCCTGGCTGTCGATTATCGCTGTCCATTTGTTTCCGTTTTTAGCCGCGTAAGCCGTCCGTTTACTATCCGGGCTGAAGATAAAAGAGGTGATGTCATCACATCCTGCCGCTTCCACTTTTTTATCGAAGACCATATACCATTTCTTGCCCTTTTGGGCGGCATATGCTGTACGATTACCGTCCGGGCTGAAAACAAGAGTTTTCGCGATACCGTCGAACTGGGATCCACTGTTGCCGTCGACGACAACGACCGGCCATTTACCGTCCTTGATGGTTACGAAGGCTACATGACGATTGTCCCGACTGCGGGTAACGCTGTACACCTGACGGGGTAGTTGCCCCAGTTTCACCTCGGAAAAATGATTAGGTTCATTGACCTCGCCCCGGCCGTAAGATGTTATTATCAAAAGCAGGGTTATTATAACCGCAAACGCAGTGCATACACGATTGCTCATGCCACGCCTCCTTTTTCAGCGTTCCCTCTATCGTTACTGCCCGGCTACGAACCCGAACAGCTTAAGGCAACCTCTAAAAATGTCATTGCGAGGAGTCTCGCCTTTGGCGGACGACGAAGCAATCTCAGCTATTGCTTCAGAAATGAGACTGCTTCGCTTCACTCGCAGTGACAAACCGAATTTTTAGAGATACCCTTAAGCTGTATTTTACCGATTATTCCTCGCTGCGTCTACTTGTTTTTCATCATTGGCAGGTTTATCCGGCGAGTTTGGTTCAATTATTCTTTTCCCCTTTTCCTTTTGGCCTTTTTTGTTATCATTTTCCTTATGTTTGATATGTTTGATTTTTTGCGCGGGAGACTGTTTGTAACCCGGCTGATAATGTTAGCTGCCGCTGCCGGTCTTATCGCTATCGGCATTATGATGATTTACGCGTCCGGCAATCCCGCCGATTCTGCCGGGGGTCTCAGCTCAACTGCGGATATGTGGAAAAAGCAGGCTGTTTTCGCTGCCGCCGGTTTAATCGGTTTTATTATTATAAATTCGTTCAATTACAAAAAGCTGGGTCCGGCGAGCTTGTGGCTTTACGCAGCGATAGTTATTTTGCTTGCGGTATTGTTACTGGATAAATTTGTGCATTTGCCGTTTGTGCCGGTAAAGAAAGGCTCACGCCGATGGATTGTTTTAGGCTCGCTTTTGCAGTTCCAGCCTTCTGAGTTTTTTAAGCTTATTTACATAATCGCTCTCGGCTGGCATTTGCGATACAGGAGCAATTATCGTAATTTAGCTGCGCTTATCCCGCCGTTTATTTTGACGTTTCTACCAATGGTTTTGATTTTGCTCGAACCGGATTTGGGAACAGTTCTTTTGATGATGCCGGTATTTTTAGCGATGCTGTTCATCGCCGGCACCAAGGTTAAGCATCTTATTGTGATAATAGCGCTTGCGATTTTCGCGTTTCCGGTTCTTTGGCTTCAGATGCACGATTATCAGCGGATGCGGATAAGTTCTGTGCTTTTCCAAAGCGGCGTTGACGGAAGCGAAAGCTGGTTCAAGCAGCAAAGCCGTCAGCATCCCTGGCTGGGCAATTTACTCGGCGTAAATCCTGAAAGACTCCGCAATTGGGAGGTCGGCGAAGGCTATCAGCTTATGCGCTCCAAGCTTGCGATAGCATCGGGCGGAATGAGCGGACAAGGTTACAGAAGCGGGCCGTTTATAAAATATAAATTCCTGCCTGACAGGCATAATGATTTTATATTCGCCCTGATAGGCCATCAGTGGGGCTTCGCAGGGGCTGTGCTGATAATATCGCTATACGCTTTACTGATAGCCTGCGGATTGGAGATAGCTGCCGCAAGTTCCAATGTGTTTGGCGGTTATGTAGCCGCGGGAATAAGCATAATTTTCGCAATGCAGGTCATTGTAAATATCAGTATGACAATCGGAATTATGCCGATAACCGGAATCACACTGCCGTTCGTAAGTTATGGTGGGTCAAGCCTTTTGGTAAATATTGTGTCCATAGGATTAGTCAATAATATCGGCAGAAGCAAATAAACCAAAGTTCTCCTTCTCGGTTAAAATCACCCAGGCACGCCAGTCTTTTTTATAAATCCTTACAGGGTTTATAGTTCTAACGTTTTTCAGCCAGACCAGAACCGCGAATTTACTGTCGGATTTCAACTTCCAGTAATCGTCAGCACCGCCGACTAAATGGTTATATACTGCTTTTAATTGAGAGATTTTGGCCGGCGTTAAATCCCTAAGTTCCTGAAAGGACGAGACTTGCGCAACTGCGCAAACGGGGCCGGAGGACTGCTTTAAAAATAATCTGTCGCCAATAGCGATAGAACCAAAAGGGGGGACAGCAGTTTTGGTAAGACGCAACTCAACTGGCTTGGTGCCATCAAGTATCTTATCGAGATAAACCTTTTTTAAAATGACAAGATGTGAGTTCAGCATATTGGGAAAATAATACACATTTAGTACAAATTCAAATGAAATCGGGAAAATACAAGCGGGCGCGGAATAAACTTTCACTGTTTATTTATTTTGCTATTTGATATATAAATAAAAGTTATGAATAAGATTGTCAAAAAAGTCAGGGATGCGCTTAAAGCCGGCGCGGACGAGAAGACAAAAAGCAGCCTTCAACGATTTTTCAAGGAAGAGGCAAAATCCCACGGTGTAAAAACGCAAACAGTAATTAAAATCGCAAAAGAAAATTTCTCTGATGTAAAAAATTTAAACAAAAAAGAAATATTTGCCCTTTGCGAAGAACTTTTTAAATCCGGCTTTTTGGAAGAAGCCGGCATTGCGGCCACTTGGAGTTATCAGATTCGCGAAAGATTTTTAGTAAGCGATTTTAAAATCTTCGAGCGATGGATAGATAAATATATCGACAACTGGGCGAAATGCGACACCTTCTGCGGCCATACGGTCGGAGCATTTATCGAACAAAATCCTGAATTTATAAGCGGTTTAAAGAAGTGGACAAAATCAAAAAATCGCTGGCTAAGACGGGCGGCAGCCGTTTCACTAATCGGTCCGGCAAGACAAGGGAATTTCCTGAAAGATATTTTTGATATTGCCAAGAGTCTGCTCATCGATAAAGATGATATGGTGCAGAAGGGCTACGGCTGGATGCTGAAAGAGGCAAGCCGAAAACATCAAAGGGAAGTGTTTGATTTTGTGGTAAAAAATAAAGCTGATATGCCGCGTACCGCTTTGCGTTATGCCATTGAAAAAATGCCGGAAAAATTGCGGAAAAAGGCAATGGCCATATAGTCGTTAAAGTCGTTAATGTTTGCGCAGTTTAACAAGAGACGAATATAGCGAGGCTATTATAACTAAAGAAACCTTGTTTTATCGGAGGTATCGGCAAATGAAAAAGATTAATTTATTCGTAATTGTTTGCATATTTACCTTTTCAGCGTTTGGCGAGCAGGGGGGAAACGTTACTGCTGACGCTAATTTTTACTTCGTGCAGATTACCGATACCCATTTATACTTGAAAGAAAATCTTGAACGAACGAGAGAGATTATCGAACAAATCAACCTGCTTCCGTTTAAAGTTGAATTCGTCGTCAATACTGGCGATATAATGTCTGACAATATCGAGGACGCCAACGCAGTAAAAGAGGCGAAAAAGGTATTTTCAAAACTTAAGAGTCCGATTTATTTTGTCGCGGGTAATCATGATGCCTCCAATGAAAAAGCGAAAGCTGTCTACATAAAAAATTTCGGCCCGCTGAACTATGTTAAAGAAAACAATAATGTGGTTTTTATTTTTATTTATACCAATTCGCCCCAGAACGATTCCAACGTCCTAAACACAGATTTTTTCAAATGGTTCAAAAAGTCGCTTGATGATGCCAAAGGCAAGCCGGTGGTTGTTTTTCGGCATATACCTGCCGGGCTGGATTTTTATGATAACAGTTATCACAGCCCCAGGCCGATAGCGACTGAGAAAAAATTTGCCGATATGATAAATACGTACAACGTAAAAGCCGTTATCACGGGTCATTTTCACAGGGATGAATTGCACTGGCTCGGAAATGTGCCGATGTATGTTTGTTCGCCGGTCTCGGAGTGGCTTGGCAGGCAGGCGGCTTTCAGGATTTATCAGTATGAGAATGGGAAAATCAGCTATTCCACGCAGTATATAGACAGATAAGATGTAACTGTGCGATACTAATCGCTTGTGTCGAGGATGCTCATAAAGGCTTTTTGAGGAATCTGCACGCTGCCGATATTCTTCATACGCTTCTTGCCTTCTTTTTGTCTTTTGAGCACCTTCATTTTACGCGTAACGTCGCCGCCGTAGAGTTTCGCTGTTACGTCTTTCCTGAACGCCTTGATGGATTCGCGGGCAATAATCTTTCCGCCGATGGCGGCCTGCAGCGGTATCTCGAACTGATGGCGGGGGATTGCCTTTCGCAGTTTCAGCAGCAGTTTTCTGCCGCGAGCCTCAGCGTTTGTACGATGCACTATAAGACTTAATGCGTCAACTGCATCTTTGTTGATGAGAATTTCGATTCTGACCAGGTCGGCGGCCTCAAAGCCGATAAGCTCGTAGTCCATTGTGGCGTAACCTCTGCTTATACCTTTGAGCTGGTCGTAAAAATCATAAACAATTTCTGCCAGCGGCGCGCGAAATTCCATCATTACGCGTGTAACACTAATATAATCTGTCTTTAAGAGCACACATCTTCGCTGCTCGGCAAGCTGCATAATCCCGCCGATACTGTCTTTGGGTGTTATGATTTCCAGTTTTACAATCGGTTCGCGCAGCTCTTCTATTCTTGTGGGTTCCGGGAGCTGACTTGGCGAATCGACTCTCAAAACCTCATCATCTGTCGTTAGAACTTCATAAGTTACCGTTGGAGCGGTTTGGACAACTTCGATATCGTTTTCACGTTCAAGGCGTTCCTGAATAATCTCCATATGGAGCATACCGAGGAAGCCGCAGCGGAAACCAAAACCCAAAGCAGGACTATTCTGCGGAAAGAACGAGAAACTCGCATCGTTGAGCGCAAGTTTTTCAAACGCCGTGCGAAGATGATTATAATCAGTATTATTGCCGGGATAAAAATCGCTGAAGACCATTTGCTGAGGCTTCTTATAGCCGTGCAAAGGTATTTCAGCTGGGTCGCTGCCGAGAGTTATCGTATCGCCGATGATAACATCAGCCAGATTTCTTATGTTTGCGATTACATAGCCAACTTCGCCGGTGCCGAGCGAATCAGTTTTTTTCATCGACGGGGTGAATTTGCCGAGTTCGGAAATCTGGTAGCTTCTGCCTGCGCCCATCATTCTTATTTTCTGGCCGGGCTGAAGAGTTCCTGAAAAAACCCTGACATAACAAATCACGCCGCGGTAGGCGTCGAAATGGCTGTCGAAAATCAGGGCCTTGATGTGCGGGTCGTTATCCTGATTCGGCGGCGGCATAAGCGTAACAATCGCATTGAGCAGTTCGTCGACGCCCAGGCCGCTTTTCGCGCTGATGTAGAAACATTCATTTTTGTTTATTCCGAGGATGTGCTCGAGTTCTTCGGCAACAACCTGCGGCTGAGCGGCAGGCAGGTCTACCTTGTTGATAACCGGAATAATCTCAAGGCCGCAGTCGATGGCAAGGTAGGCATTGGCAACGGTCTGAGCCTGGACGCCCTGCGTGGCATCGACGATGAGAATTGCGCCTTCGCATGCGGTCATCGAACGCGAAACTTCGTAATGGAAATCGACGTGGCCGGGCGTATCGATGAGGTTAAGCATATAATCTTTGCCATCGCGGCTGTAATTCATCATTACGGCAGAGGCCTTGACGGTTATGCCGCGCTCGCGCTCGATGTCCATAGTGTCGAGCATCTGGTCCTTGAAGTCTCTTTGGCTTACGGTGCCGGTCATCAACAGGAGCCTGTCGGCCAGGGTGCTTTTGCCGTGGTCGATATGGGCGATAATGCAAAAATTTCGTATATTAGCTATGTCCATCTGTCTTTTTCGAAAATTAACAAACTATTACTATAACCAATCATCGGGCTTAAAGCAACACCGATTGGTTTTGTTTAATCCGGCTGGGAAAAATCGCACAGGACACTATCGGCAATCGGCAGGGCAGGTTTTGTAAGGCTGAGACGATTATCTTTTAGCTGTAAAAGATTCGATTTCAGATTTTTTTCAATTGAGACCTTGAAAAGCTCAAAAATATCAAAACCTGTTTTTTGCGTATATTCTGTGAGGTCAATTCCTTTTATCAGTCTTAATCCGAGTACCGCCGTTTGACAGGCCTTTTCAGAAAGACTTATTTCTGTTTTTTCCGCCGCTGCGTCTTTTTGTATAATATATTTTTCGATATCGTTTATATTCTCAATTCGCCGGCCTTCGATATAACTGCACGCTGCCGGTCCGATACCGATATAAAAATCATTTTTCCAGTAAGTCAGGTTATGTTTACATTCAAAACCATTTTTAGCGAAGTTGGAAATTTCATAATGATTAAAACCTGCGTCGCCGAGAGTTTCTATGGCTGTTTCATACATTTGCCTGTCAGTTTCCTCGTCGACAGTTTTTATCCTGCCGGAAGATTTAGACTTTTCCAGCGGCGTGTTTTTCTCGTAAGTAAGACAGTATGCGCTTATATGCTGGACACCGCTTTGAATAGCTTTTTCTATGGTTTGCTGCCAACTTTTCAAATCTGAGCCAGGGATTGCGAAAATCAGGTCAACGCTAATATTTTTAAAGCCGACAGCCTTTGCGGTTTCTATCGTTTTCTGTGCCTGTTTTGCTGAATATCCTCTGCCGAGAAATGCAAGCTCCCTGTCGCTGAAGGATTGAACGCCGATTGAGATGCGATTGACGCCAAGTTCAAAAAGTTCTTTAAGCAGTTTTTCATCCGAATCGGCAGGGTTGACTTCGACGGTGAACTCATCCGGTTTGCCGGTAAGAGTTAAAACCTTTTTCAAAAAATTGCACAGCAGGTCTTGTCCGATGCAGGATGGATTTCCGCCGCCGATATATAAAGTTCGTACAGGTTTATCGATGGGGCTTTTTTCAAGCTCTGCAATTTCAGCGTTTAAAAGTTTTCCAACATCATACTCCTGCGGAGATTTTGAGTAAAAGCCGCAGTAGCTGCATTTTCTTTTGCAGAATGGAATATGGATATAAACGGCTTTTGGCAAATCAAAATTTTTCATTTAGATTTCTCCACTTCGTCCCGACAAGTCGGGACTCCGGTCGAAATGACAAATAACAAAAAAGGCAGTGATTTTCAAGCCACTGCCCTGGTTTTCTAACAGGTCCTACTCATTTTACAAGAGTATACATACCTTATCTTATTTTGACAAGAGTTAAAGATACTAATTAGCCCCAGTTGTACGGGATGGTCTGGTTGCGTCACGCAAGCCGATAGGACTGGCGCCGAAATTATACGTAATACTTAGGAATACCCCCTTTTTTTGATATGAACTCTGGCCATGGTCCGGCCATGTAGTAAAGTAATCGCCGGAGACCGAAAGCAGCCAATTATCCGTGAGACGATAGTTAATACTTGCCGCAGCATAACAAGTAGGATGGTTTGATTTGTCATGCTGGTTGCTGGGCTTACGTTGAAATTCATAGCCGCCGGAAGCCTTGGCTTCAATAAACAATTTTTTAGTCAGGTCTATACCGGTATATAAACCTATCGTATGCGAAGAAAGCGAACGGGGGGCAAAGTATCCACGATTAAGTCCCTGTTGCTCCCAGTCAGAATAATAGAAGTTGTAATACATCTTAACGTAGGGCTTATGTGAAAGGCGATATTCGATCGTACCAAAAAACTGATTCTGCAGATTATCATCGCTATAATAACTTCGTTTGTATCTTGCATTAAAAAACCAAAAACGATTCGGCCTGAAATCAGCGGAAAATGACGGACTATCAGTAATAATTTTATGGAGAAGTGCGTCATTATCTTCAAACGTTTCCCGCTCGTAGGCGATATCGAAACGCCAATAGTCGTCCGGTTTATAGGTAAACCATGTATTGGTGGTAAACGGATTAAAATCAACCTTATCAACGTGTGTTTGATACAAAAACGTATTTAATTCGTAGGTATGGCCGAAACTTTTACTAAAACCCAACCCGCCGCGGTCTGCGAATAAAGTCGGCACAGATGAATCTTTTTTACGCAAAACCCGACGCTCGTATATTCCGTCGATAGAAGTAGAATAATCCAGATGTAATCCCGCACGCATCCCTCCAGTGGCAACTGTTTGAGGTGTGCTGTCACTGGTGAAACGGCCATAAGGCCTGACAAATGGATTCTGGGAGTTTTTAATCCGAAAGTACAAATCCTGCGCCTCCGGATGGCGGTTAGGCTCAAGTTCCAGAAGCTTTTTGGTGCTCTCGGCTGCTCGTACATCATCTCCTGTCCAATGGAGAGCAAAAGCGAGGCCCTCTATTGCATCCGGATTATTTGGGTAACGCTTCAGTATTTCCTGATACCGGCTAATACCTTTACGATGATATCCCTGCCATACCAAAACCCTGGCCTGAGAATTAAGTGCGTTAAGATTCTCTGGGTCCCTGTCAAGGACTTTCTGATACAGTGCATACGACTCCTCAAGTTTATCCTGAAAACTTAAGACATTGGCCTTGCCAAGCATCGTATCGGTATTATCCGGCCAGCGTTCAAGAGCCGCATCGTATATTTGCAGGGCTTCGGTTTTTTTATCCTCCGAAAATAGTGCATCTGCCAGCCCCAAGTATATCTGCGGGTCTTCAACTTTTAACGCAAGGGCTTCTTTGTACACTTGCGTCGCTTTAGTTGTTTGACCGTTCCATCTGTACTGATCAGCCAGCTCTCTTAATATCTCAGCGGAGCGTCCCGGATAAGCCGAACGCACCTCCTCAAAAAGTTTTATTGCTTCCTGGTGATTATCCGCATACGTATAAACACGTGCCCACTCTATTATCAGACCCGGGTCTTTACGCAAATCCGAACTGATACTTATATACACCTTAATCGCCTCGTTATACGACTTTTGGTCCACAAGATGCCTTGCTCTGCTTAATTCATCATTAAAAGAGTTTTCGCAAAAGGCGTTCGCCGCAAAGCATACGCTGATAAACAATACAAACAGAATGTATGTATTTCTATTTGTCATTTTTTCCTCTGTGAAAATACCCAATCTCGCTTACCCAAAAGCTCATCCCTGATAGCAACAACCTGGATCATATTCTTGAACATTGTAAAGGGAAACGTCAAAAAAGCATAGAAGAGATACCGCATGACAGATGCCCGAGGCAGAGAGGCATTCTTATACGCCACAGCCGCCTCAAAGGGACCGCTAAGCAGCGTAAAGAATAACGCAAACCAGATAAAACTATTCATCGGTAACATTATTTTGCTTTTCGCCATCCAGAAAGCAAATACAATCGGGAAAAGCAAATGGCTTAAGATATCGTAGGTAACTCTCCACATAAGCAGCGTTGTCCACATAAACTTCTGAAAGATATTAAGATATCTGCATCCCAAAATAGGAAGTTGATATCGTACTGAACACTGAAACCACCCCTGTGCCCAGCGTTTGCGCTGAAACCAGAATTCTCCGAGAGTCCGCGGGGCAAGCTCTGTAGAAATAATCGAGCGGTCGTGCACGATTTGATTCCCGGCAAGTATTGCCCGCAAGGTCGCATCAATATCTTCAGTTAATCTGTCTTTCCTGAAGTTTATTTTTTTTATCAGCGAACTGCGCCAATAGCCGTTTGACCCTCCAAATAACGTTGAATCGAAGATTCTTGACTTGGCATAATGACTGACGCCATAAACAGCTTCAAACTCAACCTCAACCAGCGACGAGACAATACTTTTCCCGCCGTTACGGATTTTGCATCTGCCCTGAACAATATTATAACCCTCATCCAGCCATCGCCAGGCCAAAGCAAGACAATCATGAGAAACCTGATGATCGGTATCTAAAAGCACAATCATTTCGCCCGAAGCAATTTCCAGAGCGTAATTCAGATTCTCACTCTTGCTCTTTGAGCCGTAAGCATTAGACAGGATAAGTTCAGGCCATTCATACGCAAGTTCCCGCAGCCTCGGCTCGATTCCTTCCATATGCGGGGTATTATAGGCTAAAATCAATTCAATTCCCTCAGCAGGACGTTCAACATTTTTTAGAACGTTCATCAAAGTATCTTCAACAACCTCGATTTCATTCGGCAGATAGGCGCTTACGATAAAAGTGGTTTTGGGGATTGAGAGGTGTTTTGCACAAGGCAGCTCCCTGAAATTTTTCCTTCTGAACGCACTGAACGAATATATATAAGAAAGTGCCGACTGGAATATAAAAAGTGATACGATAAAATAATATGAGAAATTTAATAAAGCAGGTCGATAGAGGCCGACGAAATAAAAAATAAAGGTAGGGATAATATATAGAACAATGAAGACTTCAAAAAGCTTATACCATTCCGTTGTCAGCTTTTTATCAGGCAATTTGATTCCTCCAGAAGCAATAACATTTCTTTACCCCAGATAGTGTGGCGATTTTCATCTTCGGCTATATCGGAGAATACGTCGCCCAAGCCGTCTTCTTTCATTAATTCCGCTAATTCTGAATATATGGCAAATGCGTTTTTATCTGTCGCCAAAATTTGCCGCAACCTTGCTGTCAGCGTTTTTTGGTCTATTGCCAAGGCAGGCTCCCTCTTATTTCTGACACTATTTTTTTATGCCGAAGTGTATCGGTCTTAATTATAGACAGAAGGCGTTCGAGGCGATTGCGCGTCTCTTGGGGCAAATCATCAGGCAAAGACGCAGGCTGACAAAGATCGATGAGCATACCAGCCATTTCCTCCTCCATGGTATATGCCCGATTAAGTTTATCTGATAACTCTCCTTTGTTCATAAACCACTTCTCCTTTATTGTAAGAGAATTTATTTATACCCCATGCGCCTTATATCGTCCAAGATATGCGTCTACTGTAGAAAAAAAGGGTGAGTGACGGGGTTTGAACCCGCGACCCCTAGAACCACAATCTAGTGCTCTGCCAGCTGAGCTACACCCACCATTATTCTCTAACCCCCTGTAAAACAGGGGGTTAGAAGCGATATTTAATTTTTAACTACTGCCTGGGCCGCTGCAAGTCTTGCAATCGGCACTCTGAAAGGCGAGCAGGATACATAATCCATACCAACTTTATGGCAAAATTCAATACTTGCCGGGTCGCCGCCGTGTTCGCCGCAAATTCCGATTTCAAGATTCTTACGGGTTTTTCTGCCGCGTTCGATACCGATTTTAATCAGTTCGCCGATACCGGTCTGGTCAATACTCTGGAACGGGTCGCCCGGCAGGATGCCTTTATTAATGTAATCCGGCACGAAACCGCCGATATCATCGCGCGAGAAGCCAAAGCCCATCTGCGTAAGGTCGTTTGTGCCGTAAGAGAAGAACTCGGCAACTTTGGCGATTTCGCCTGCGACGAGAGCGGCTCTTGGAATTTCAATCATCGTTCCGAACATATGACTAATCTTTTTGACGCCGGTCTTTTTGCAGACTTCAGCGTAAACTTCTTTCGCGATTTTCAGCTGGAATTCAATTTCCTTCACATCGCAGACGACCGGTATCATTATTTCCGGATATGGTTTTTTGCCGGCCTTTATCAATTCAGCAGCGGCTTCGAAAATAGCCTTTATCTGCATCCTGCTTACTTCCGGATAGGTAATGCCGAGCCTTACGCCGCGGTGTCCCATCATCGGGTTGGATTCGTGCAGAGAATCGGCACGTTTGTTAAACTCATCAGCGTTAATGCCAAGCTCTTTTGCGAGGGCTGCGCGTTTGGCTGCGTCCTGCGGAACAAACTCATGCAGAGGCGGGTCGAGCAGTCTAATTACGACCGGCATATTATCCATCGCTTCGAGCGTTGCCTTTATATCCTTCTTAACGAACGGATAAAGCTGGTCAAGAGCTTTTTGCCTTTCGGCTACAGTATTGCTCATAATCATTTTGCGGAGCAAAAACAATGGCTGGTCTGCGCCTTTGCCGTAGAACATATGTTCTGTCCTGAACAGGCCGATGCCCTCTGCACCGAACTGTTTTGCGTTTAGAGCATCAGCAGGTGTTTCAGCGTTTGTACGAATACCAAGTTTCCGAATCTTATCGCAGATTTTCAGGAAATCATTAAGCTCTTTGTTTTCCTTTGAAGCGTCCATCATCGTCAGCTTACCTTCGTAGAAAACGCCTTTTGTACCGTTAAGCGTAATCCAGTCGCCTTCGTTCATAACTTTGCCGTCAACGTGAAGCTGCTTTTTGGCGTAATTGACTTCAATCCCGCTGCAGCCTACGATGCAGCATTTGCCCCAGCCGCGAGCGACTAAAGCAGCGTGACTTGTCATACCGCCGCGAGCGGTGAGAATTGCCTCCGCTGCCCGCATACCTTCGACGTCTTCCGGATTTGTTTCTTCACGAACGAGAATAACATTCTTGCCCTGCTTTTTCCATTCGACTGCATCGACAGCATTAAAAACGATTTGGCCGCGTGCGCCGCCGGGACCTGCCGGCAGACCTTTTGCAAGTGCCTTGTGCTCTTTTTCCGCGATTGGGTCGATAATCGGGTGCAGCAGCTCGTCAAGCTGAGCAGGCGTAACACGCATAACCGCCATTTCCGGCGTAATGAGTTTTTCCTTCAGCATATCGACAGCCATTCTAACCGCGGCCGGTCCGTTACGTTTGCCGACACGGCACTGCAGCATAAACAGCCTGTTGTTTTCGATTGTGAACTCAATATCGAGCATATCGCGATAATGCTTTTCGAGTTTTTTCTGTATCGCGTCCAATTCCTTGTAAGCTTTCGGCATTTTCTTTTCGAGCGAGACTTCGGTTTTGTTGTGTTCGCTCTTTGAAGATTCGTTTACCGGCCCCGGTGTCCTGGTGCCTGCGACAACGTCTTCGCCCTGTGCGTTGACAAGATATTCGCCGTAGAATTTATTTTCGCCGTTGCCGGGGTTTCTTGTGAAAGCAACGCCGGTTGCGCTTGTTTCGCCTAAATTGCCGAATACCATCGACTGGACGTTAACCGCTGTACCCCATTCATCGGGAATATTTTCGATTCTTCTGTACGAGATAGCTCTTTTGCCGTTCCACGATGAGAACACCGCGTCGATGCCGCCCCAAAGCTGTTTATTGGCGTCATCGGGAAATTCTTTTTTAAGAACTTCCTTAATCTTTGCCTTGAATTTTGCGCAGAGACCTTTCAGGTCTTCAGCAGTCATTTCAGTATCTGTTGTGTAACCTTTCTGCTTCTTGAGCTGGTCCATTATCCTGTCGAGCTGCTTGCGGATGCCCATATCGTCGGCAGGTTCGATGCCGGCGGCTTTTTCCATAACGACGTCGCTGTACATCATCATTAATCTGCGATATGCGTCATAGACGAATCTTTCATCGCCGCTGAGAGCTACGAGACCGGGAATAGTTTTTTCAGTAAGACCGACATTAAGAACGGTTTCCATCATACCGGGCATACTGCTTCGAGCGCCGCTGCGGACGGAAACGAGCAGAGGATTTTTCGGGTCGCCGAATTTTTTGCCCATTATCTGCTCGACTCTGGCCGTTGCCTTTTCGACATCAGATTTAATGGTCGCGGGATATTTCTTTTTATTCTGATAAAAATAAGTGCAGACTTCTGTTGTGATAGTGAAGCCCGGAGGTACAGGCACGCCGAGGCTTGCCATCTCGGCAAGATTCGCTCCCTTGCCGCCGAGGAGTTCTTTCATCTTCGCGTTACCTTCGGCTTTACCGCCGCCGAAAAAGTAAACCATTTTCATACTCTTAGCCATCTCTGTAAATCTCCTTAAATAAAGACTTTCCGCTGCTGCGGGTTAAAACATAAAACATTTAGAAAAAACACATTGGAAGCTAAATGAGGCGCATAAGTATAGAGATACGACAAATGTATGTCAACCCTTTTCGGTATTTAAGAAGGGCCAAAAAAGCAAAGAAGTGTTGTTTTGTCTTTTTAATGATTGACTAATATACATATACATACATAATTGCTGTTTTAATATGGCTCCAAAAAGGCAAAATGAAGCATAACAGAACGTTATTATTTATTTTACTGCTGCTTGCTGCGTTGTTATCAGGCTGCGCCCCTGTCCGCCGCGCAGTTCCGGAACGTCTGATTTCCAAAGCAGTTTTGACAGGAATGCCCCCCAATATCCGTGTTTTCGAAGAAGATTATGTGCCGAGCATCGGGCAGCTTTCAGCGGATTCGAATAATTGCAATTTTTTAGCTATTTCCGGCGGCGGAGCCAACGGAGCCTTTGGAGCAGGAGTTTTATGCGGCTGGACGGAAACAGGGACCAGGCCGACTTTTCAGATTGTTACGGGAATCAGCACGGGGGCTTTGACGGCGCCGCTGGCTTTTATCGGCCCGCAGTGCGATGACGAGTTAAGGCGGATATATACCACAATTGAGTCGAAAGATGTTTTTAATGTTAAGTCTTTGTTTGGTGTGCTGGGAATGTTGTGGAATGAATCGTATGCTGACACGAAACCCTTGTCTGATTTGATTGCGAAAACTTTTACGGATGAAAAACTTGCCGCCATTGCCAGAGAATACGCCAGGGGAAGACGGCTTTATGTCGGCACAACTTATCTGGACACTCAGCGTTTTATGATTTGGGATATGGGCGCGATTGCGGCCAGTAAAAATCCGGAAGCGCCGGCATTATTCAGAAAGGTACTGCTCGCTTCGGCCGCGTATCCGGGCGTTTTCCCGCCGGTTTATTTCGATGTCGAAGCCGAAGGCGAAAAATATGACGAAATGCACGTTGATGGAGGAGTTGTAACAGGCGTATTCAGCCATTTTAAACCTTTCAGGCCGGCGGAGAAAATGCCGGACAACCTCTGTAATATTTATATTATCAAAAACGGCAAAGTAACCGCTGAATACAGAGAAGTGAAGCGAAAGTCTCTGAAGATATTGAACCGTTCCTTTTTGACGCTGATGAAAATGCAGACGTGGAACGATTTATACCGGATATACAGTCTGGCTGAGGACGATAAAATCGGATTCAACTATATGTGCATTCCGGGCGATTATGTACCCGGCAGCAGGAAAATATTCGACAAAATTGAAATGGAAAAACTTTTCGATATGGGATTAGAAATGGGCAGGGCCGGCGATAAGTGGCAAAAGACACTGGTTATTCAATAGTATTTTGTTCAGCCCCAATCGCAGGCCTTTTGACCTTCTTTAAACTCAACAGGCCGCTGTAAACCGTAATTAAAACCGTAACTAAATAAGTGATGGTCATAAACCAGTAGCCCCACAAAGCTGTCTGGACGTGAGCCATTTTCATGATTACCGTTCCGACGGCGAAAGCTTGTACGAACATTTTAATTTTGCCTGAAAAAGTGGCGGGGAATTTTATGCCCCGTGCTTCGCTCCGGTGCCGCAGGATTGTTACGAAAAATTCCCGTGCAATAATTATTCCGGCAAAGCTCCATTGAATAACGGCATTCTGAACTCTTGTGAAATCAAAAAGTTTCGGCTGTCCGATAAGAGCAAAAACTAAAAAAGCGCCGCAGATGAGAACTTTGTCGGCGAGGGGGTCAACCATTCTGCCGAATTTGCCTGCGACATTCAGCTTTCTTGCCATCGGGCCGTCAATCATATCGGTAAGACCGGCAATGAGAAAAATCACAAAAGCAATGTCGAGATAACCGGGGAATGACATATCCCTATCGGCAGGCAGGGACGGTTCAAGAAAAACCATCACAAGGAAAATAATGGCCAGCACAAGTCTGCCGCCTGTCAGGATGTTTGGAATCTGCTTTAACATATGTAAAAAGATATAGAATACTGGAAGAAAAATCAAATCTTTTCCGCAAGCAGGTCATAGTCTTTAAACCCTGTAATCTTCGCCTTTATAAAACTGCCGGGCGGGTCGGTACAGTTATCGACGAGGCAAATACTGTCAATATGGGGGGCTTGGCCATAGAATCGGCCCAGGGCCTGTCCATCTGAACCATTTTCGTCAATCAGACATTCAATAATCTGACCCTGACGGGCTTTATTTTTCTCAAAAGCTATCTGCTGCTGGACAAACATAAGCTGTTCTTGTCTGTCTTCCTTAATTTCGTGAGGTATCCGACCGGGCAGCTCTGCGGCCTTTGTACCCTGTTCGGGCCAGAATGTAAAACAGCCCAGCGCGTCGAAACGGGCCCATTTTGCAAACTCAACAAGCTCGGCGAATTGTTTTTCAGTCTCGCCGGGGAAACCGACAATTACAGTTGTCCTAAGCACAACGTCAGGAATATTCTTTCGCAGTTTTTCAATAAGAGCAGCGATTTTCTCATTCGTATCGGGCCGGTGCATCGCTTTTAATATTTCGTTATCAATGTGCTGTATCGGCATATCTATATAATGTACAGTTTTTTTGCTTTGCGCGATTGCCTCAATGAGCCGGTCTGTAATGCCGGACGGATTAAGATACATCGGCCTTATCCATTTGAGCTTTTCGATTTTCTCAAGTTCGCCGATGATTTTTACAAGACCGTCGGATTCGGCAAGCTCACCACAAGCCTTTTCGCCGAAGTCTTTTCCCCAGTTTGCGCTGTCCTGGGCGATTATGGATAGTTCCGCTACGCCAGACTCGGCAAGCTGATTTGCTTCGACGATAATATCATTCAGCGGTTTGCTTCTGAATTTTCCTTTTATCACCGGGATTGTGCAGAATGAGCAGGTCCTGTCGCAGCCTTCGCTTATTCTCAGATATGCCCAGTGCGAAGGGGTTATCAGCAGCCTGTCGCTGTCTAATTGTATTTTGTTTACCCAGTCGGCGGGGCTGTCATAAAATTTCGGCAGATTATCGTCGAAAAGACCGCCGATGACATTTACGATGTTGTCTCTGGCGCCGAGGCAGACGACGGCGTCTATTTTAGGGAATTGCTCGAGGAGTTTTTCTTTTAATCTCTCCGGCAGACAGCCTGCGACAACGACCTTTTTGATTTTTCCTTTGCGTTTTTTGGCGAGAGTCTGGTTTATGACTTCAGAGGCCTCATCAACGGCAGGTTTTATGAATCCGCAGGTATTGATTACCACGACATCGGCGCTGTCGGCGTCATAGTCGATTACAAACCCCGCCTCGGCGATAAGCGCAAGCATTTTTTCCGAATCGACGATATTTTTCGGACAGCCCAGCGCGATAAAGCCTACGGATAGAGGTTTTTTATCATTTTTATTTGTTATAGACACAATCGGGTTTCTTTCTTAAGTTAAAGAACATATTATATTTATTCGCGTATAAAAAGCCATGAATGAATTTCAGACAGCAAAAAAGAAAAGGTTTGTAAAGCAGGTATTAACAGCCGTCATTTTTCCGGTAGTTATTATCGGCGGATGGTTTTACCCTGTTTTGGGTTATTTTATCCCGTTTTGCATGCTCGCAGGCATATCGCTGGCTTTTTTCAGGGGAAGGAAATGGTGCGATTGGTATTGTCCCAGGGGCAGTTTCTTTGATACAGCGGGAATGGCGGTAAGTCCGAATAAGGAAATACCGGCATTTTTCAAGAGTCTTTCGACCAGAATTATAATGCTGGCAATCCTGATGACTATTATGACGGTTCAGATAATCAGGGTCTGGCCTGACCCATACAAAATCGGGACAGTTTTTGTTGTTATACTGACAGTTACCACAAGCATAGCCATTATCCTGGCCATTTTTTATCATCCGCGGGTATGGTGCTGTTTTTGTCCGATTGGTTCGATATCGAACTGGGTCGGCAGAGGCAAAAAACCTTTAATGATAGATTCCAGTCTTTGTATAGACTGTAAACTTTGTCATAAGGTCTGCCCGATTCAGGTATCAGCTTATAAATTCAAGGACAAGGGCGTAGAAAAAGTTATGGACGGCGATTGTCTCAAGTGCGGCCTTTGCACGACTGCCTGTCCCAAAAAAGCGCTTAGTTTATAAATGGCGATTATATTTTTTTAAACGCAAGAGTGAAAGTTTCTTTTTTTTCCCTCAGGTACTTTATTTCGTAATTTGTACCCACCAGTTCGTTTTCTTTCGCACCGGCAGATTTGATAAATTCGACAGGTTTTAATTTTTCCGCGAAACCTTCAAAAACATTCTGCATCCACTGATAATATTCCGCGTGGTCCGTGGCGATATTAATCAGGCCGTGTTTTTTCAGACATCGAATCATTTGCGTAACATTTTCCGCGGAGACAAACCTTCTTTTATGATGCGACCTCTTCGGCCACGGGTCAGGGAAATAGATATGAAAGCAGTCGACAGACTTATCGCCGATGTGTTCAGACAAAAAAAGGGCTGCTTCAGTTCGTATTACGCGAACATTACCTACAGCCCTTCGCCCAACTCTATCTACGGTGTATCTATAGAATTTGTTCGCCCATTCTATGCCCAAAAAATTTATCTGCGGGAAGGTAATTGCCTGATTAACCAGGAAAGTGCCTCTGCCGGAGCCGATTTCGATGTGCAGGGGCGCAGAACGCCCGAAAACGTCCGAAAAATCGGTTTTGCCCTGTACGTCTTCCTGCGGCAAGGCGATATTGCGATATTCTTTTAGCGGTTTTTTAGTCATCAAAGAACCATTTTTTGCTTTTTTAAAGAATTATTACAACCGATTGATTTTTTACGCCAAACTATAATTAAGTCAAGTTTTAAAAAAAACGATACAGATTCTGTGAAACTATCATGCCGCCAGTTACGTAAGAACTAATGAAAATAATAATGTTTATTCGGACTTAAGGCTATGATAAGGCCAATAAAATTACGGCGAAAACGGGTGCTGATTGATGTCGATACGCAGAAAGACTTCATGGTAGCATGCGGTTCAGCCTGCATAAAGAACCATCGCAGGGTCCTGATGAATATCAGAAGGGCATACGCCTGGGCGAGAACAAAGCATATCAGGGTTGTTTCAACCGCGCTATGTAAACAGAGAAGAAACGGCGACAGCCTTTGTATTATGGGTACCGACGGCCAGAAAAAGATTTCCTATACCCTCCGCAATAGAAGGTTCATATTTGAAGCCGACAATTCCACAGACCTGTCAAGAGACCTGTTTGTACGCTTCGACCAGATAATACTGAACAAAAGATGCGAAAACCCGTTCGATGAGCCACGTGCCGAAAGACTGCTTACAGAACTTAGAGCCGATGAGTTTATCGTAATCGGCGCCATTGCCGAAAAAGCGGTAGTGTCGACAGTTCTCGGCCTTTTGCAAAGAGGAAAAAGAGTGGTCGTTCTTACCGACGCGATTGGCGTGCTCGACAGGAACGCGGCGGATATCGCGTTTCGAAAAATGAAGGCAAAGGGAGCGGTTCTGGCGGAAACCAAAAACATAGCCGGCGCAACTCATCTTCGCACCGCAGGCGTATGCGACTGCAAACTCTGCAGGACCTCTGAAAAAGAAGAAAAGCTCCAGACGCAAGCCAGCGCATAAGACTAACGTGTCTGCACGACTAACAGCCAAATAGCCAGCTTGGATAAAACTTCCGCAATAATTAACCCTGCGATGAAACTGCCTATAGCCTTGCCGCCTTTTATATTGCACGATACAGCATAAGCGCGATACATCAAAACCACCATCCAAACGAGCATCAAAAGAACTACAACGATTCCAACCGCGAACAATAATACGTCTAACTTTGCGGTTGTAATTGTCGTTGGCTGGTTCATGGATTTGGCTGCAAGATATTCAGCAAATCTGCTGAAGCCTTTTGGCAATGTAACCAGAATTGCAAAAAAATATGGGATTCTGGCCAAAGCTCCAGTGCCGAAAATATCGATTATCCTGAAAGATGAACGTGATACAAAAAAAGCAGTAATCAGAAGCACCACAGAAAGACAGAGCCAATCAATCGCTGCTTCAGCAAAAAAGAACCATAATGGCGCGGTTAAACCACTGTGGATGTCTAATACGCCGTCAAAATGCGTATTGCTCAGCGAACCTATATATGCCGTTATAAGGATAATCAGGGCCCCCAATAACAGGGCGCTGCCGCCGGCAATAAACTGAAACGGATTGAACAGCCATTGTTTCAAAGTTCTGTTTTGCGGACTTATGGTTTTTAATTCTATATCAGTCATAAATATTCCTCTCAAAATTCTATTCCTGGTTTTGGGTAGCTTTGATTTGTTCAATAAGATTATCAAGCTGATTCCGCACGGTCGGATAACTCAGCTTTTGCAGCCGAGCCATTTCTTTCAGAGACCCGCTGCATCTGACGAATTGCAAAATGAACTCCTGATCCTCAGCGGACAACCTTGCCAGGGCAGGCAGTTCAAATAATCCTTCTATTTCAGTGTCACACTTCTGGCAGGATAATTTTTTAATATTTAGCTGACTTTGACATGCCGGACATATAGAAGGTAATTTTTTCATATCCTTGTCCTTTTAAATAGGGAAAATTTAATAGGTATTCACTAATATTAATATATAGTTAAATAATATCAAGTATAAAATCAATAAAGTTAATAAAATAATTGATATTATTTATTTTTAATTGGTTTTTAACTAAATAATGGCCACTGCCATTCTGGCGGGCAAAATCGCAAAAGTGCAGGTGAAGGCAGAAAATAAAAGGTTCCTGACACCTTTTAACTTCTTGTTTTTAAACAAGTTATGATTATAAATGAGATGCCGGCTATGGATGGCACATTATTTGCTTCTTTACAGTCTCTATATTAAGACGGACACTTTATGGCCATAGATAATATAAAGGTACTTATTAACGGTTCAGATTGGGCCTGGCCGGATGCGGTCAGACAGATATTCAGGGACCGTTCTGTAGAACTGCTGATGGTCAAACAGGCTGATGAGGCCCTGAATGTTCTGCAACAGAGGCGAATCCATACGGCTATTATTGATATGGATTCGAAAATGCTCAGCGGCCTTGGAATGATAAGGATTATCCGAAACAATTTTCCACTGTTGCCCTGTATCCTTTTGGCCGAGGACGCAGAAGAAAAACTGCTTACCGCGGCGCTGGAATTAGATGTGTTTAGCGTGATGAATAAGCCGGTGGATATTGCATTGCTGCAAAATCAGCTTCACAGGCTTTTTGTCAAAAGATATAATAGTAATTTGTTTAATAGTTGAAAGGAATTAGGAAATGAAAATCAGACCATTGGCCGACAAGGTGCTTGTCGAACGTATCGAAGCGGAAAGCAAGACTGCCGGCGGAATCGTTATTCCGGATTCAGCGAAGGAAAGACCGCAGCGGGGCAAGATAGTCAGCGTAGGCGAAGGGAAACTGCTCGAAGACGGCTCAAGAAGCCGGATGCAGGTTAAAAAGGGCGATGAAGTGCTCTTTACAAATTATGCAGGCTCAGAAGTAAAACTCGACGGCAAAGAGTATATGATTATGGACGAAACAGATATTATGGCAGTTATTGAAAAATAGCCACAAAGACACAAATAATTAAAATTAGAAAATATAGAAATAGGAGTTGTAAAAATGGCAGCAAAAAAAATCGCATACAATACCGAGGCTCGCGAAGCAATCCGTCAGGGCATTAAGAAGCTCGCCCAGGCGGTAAAGGTTACGCTCGGCCCGTGCGGAAGAAATGTTATTCTTGAAAAATCATTCGGTTCGCCTACCGTTACAAAAGACGGCGTTTCAGTCGCCAAGGAAATCGAGCTTGAAGATTCTTATGAAAATATGGGCGCTCAAATGGTCAAGGAAGTCGCCAGCAAGACAAGCACAGTCGCAGGCGACGGCACAACAACGGCGACAATTCTTGCCGAGGCTATTTTCGAGGAAGGCCTTAAGAATATTACCGCCGGTGCGAACCCGATGCAGGTTAAACGCGGCATAGATATGGCCGTCGAGAAAATTATCGATGAGCTAAAGAAAATGAGTACGAAAATCGAATCGAGTAAACAAATCGAACAAGTCGCTACCTGCTCGGCAAATCAGGACGCTGAAATCGGCAAGACAATGGCTCGGGCAATGGATAAGGTCGGCAAAGACGGCGTTATCACCGTCGAGGAAGGCCAAAGCCTTGAAACCGTTGTCGAGCTTGTAGAAGGTATGCAGTTTGACAAAGGATACATCAGTCCGCACTTCATCAATAACTACGAGGATATGGCTTGCGTACTTGAAAAACCTTACATTCTCATTCACGAAAAGAAAATCAGCTCTATCAAATCACTTGTTCCGCTGCTTGAAAAAATCGCTAAAGCCGGCAGGCCTCTGTTGATTATCGCTGAAGACATCGAAGGCGAAGCGCTTGCGACGCTGGTTGTAAATAAACTTCGCGGCGTTCTTCAGTGTTCTGCGGTAAAGGCCCCCGGATTCGGCGATAGAAGAAAAGCTATGCTTGACGACATCGGCGTATTGACCGGCGGCAAACCTGTATTCGAAGACCTCGGCATCGACCTTGAGCATGTCGATTTGTCCCAGCTCGGCCAGGCCAAACGCGTTACAATCGACAAGGAAAACACAACGATTGTCGAAGGCGCAGGCAGCACAGAAGCCATCAAGGGCAGAATCGAGCAGATTAAAAAAGAAATCGAATCCACCACAAGCGATTACGATATCGAAAAGCTTCAGGAAAGACTTGCAAAACTTTCAGGCGGAGTCGCACAGATTAACGTAGGCGCTGCGACGGAAGCGGAAATGAAAGAGAAAAAAGCCCGCGTTGAAGACGCTTTACACGCATGCAGGGCTGCTGTCGAGGAAGGTATCCTGCCCGGCGGCGGAGTCGCTATGCTGCGGACTTTAAAGGCTCTCGATAAACTTAAAGCCAAAGACGACGAAAAAATCGGCGTTGACATCGTAAAAAGAGCAATCGTTGCACCAATCAAGCAGATTGCCATAAACGCAGGACTTGACGGTTCAATCGTCGCTCAAAAAGTTATGGAAAGCAGCGATGTGAACTTTGGTTATGACGCGATGAGAAAAGAATACGGCAATATGATTGAGTTCGGCGTCATTGTTCCGACAAAGGTCGAGCGCATCGCTCTGCAGAACGGTGCTTCAATCGCTTCACTGCTGCTGACAACCGATGCCATTGTGAGTGAAATTCCTGAGAAGAAGGAAGCTTCTCCAATGCCACAACACGGCGGCGGAATGTACTAAAGAAATTTAAAATTTAAAAATAAAAATTTAAAATTGTGGAATTCCGCACCTTTTTGAGATTTAAAAAAGGTGCGGAATGATTATTTATGTTATTTAATTTTTATTCAGGTTCGTTCAATCAGCTTTCAAAAAGCTACGCAAAAGGGCTTTTTGTCGTTGGTCTTTTACTTGTCGGTTTTGGCACGCTGGTCTGGATTCTCAAGGAAGTTCTTGCGGTCATTGCTGCTGTGATTTTTATGGCTGTCGGTGCAGGATGCTGTTTTAACGCTGTCAGGATATTTTTCGGCGCAATGAAGTCAGAAAAACAGGACAATGACGGCAGAAGCGATAATGTAAAAATCCGCATCGAACAGGACAAGGACATATAAAAATCCTTGTCAGTTGTAAACTCTCCATTGAGGCTCAACAAGCTGGGGCATTTCCCAGTCTGCCTTGCAATTATGACAAGTCTGCATATCAGGCCGTCGCATCATTCCGCAATTCTTACAGGTCACGAGAGTCTCTTTCGGCCTTGTAATTTTGTATGCTATATAACCGGCCAGTCCGAATAGAAATACGCCGATAATCCACCATAATTTTTCCTGCGCAGGTAAACCGATTTTTCTGCTGTCTTTTGCTGTGATGAGAACAAGCACGATACTGAAAACAATTGAGGGACTAATCAAAAACAACCCCTTTAATATATTATAATAAAAATATTCTTCCGGCTCTCTTGCTATCATTGCAGCGTACGAACCAGGCAGAATAAACAGGTTGTTATAACCTTTTATCGCTTCACAACTATCCGCGAAAATAAATGAAGCTGCGCTGACGGTTACAGGATACAGGTTTTCAATAAGATATTTAGCAATCAGCCAGGTCGAGCCGCCGGCCATTTGCATATACACCGGCATTGCCGTATATGAATCGCTTTTTGCTTTAATGTCGGCATTTGAAACCTTAGTTTCAATACATTTTCCATCTTTATCAAAAATTGCCGCCGCTATCCCGGTCTCGTCCCTTGATACACTTGCTGCTGCCAATCCATTATACTGCCCATCAATTACAATCGGCATTATTTGGTACGACAAAAGTTTTCCGGGTAATGCTTCGTTATTTGCCGTAAGAAACGTGGGAGCCTGGGGAAGCCTGCCGATATTTTTCTTTTCAATCTTTAATGTCTGCACATCCAGCAAATCAATTACACCTTCTTTATTAACCACCAGTTTTTTATCCTGAAGATAAGCTGACCAGGCAACGACATCTTTCGTCTGGCCGACCGAATGCTTATTTCCGGCACTTCCATGCTCCTGACCTTTCTCCAATGATATTTGAGGCGGTTGAAAATCAAACCGTATATATCCTTTAAAAGGTCGGCTGCTTATCTGTACGGGACTAATAAATCCATCTTTCAGTTCTTCACCTGCCGTCACTTTACAATTGTTAAGGTCTATTTGCTCTTTCTCATCTTTCTTGACGCCTATATCGATTTTAAAGAATCGTCTCTGGTTTTCATCAAAGCAGATAATTGTTTCTCCATCGAAATCGGCTATTACCGGCCTGTAAAAGCTGCCGAGTTTCGGTTCAGGTTTTGTACTTATCCCTTTCGGCCCTGCATATAATACAACCTTTTCCTGCCAGCCTTTGTCCGATTGTTTTTTCGCTATGTTTCGCAGTTCAATCAGGCCGGTTTTCACGTTAAATATGACAAACTTCCGTCCTTCACCCTTCAGGTGCCACCAATTTACAAAATCCCGCATACGGAAATCCGTCAAACCATACTGCCCCAGGATAAAATAATCATCAATACCAAAAGAACTGTCTAACCCGCTTTTTCCTGCAAATACCCGCGACTTTACAACGACATTAGCGTTATTCTCTATCGCCGTATCAAAAAGCCCGCTTGGCGGAATCTCCACCTGCTGATAATGATAATTATACTCCGCCTCCAATTGCAGGACATGCAGAATACTTCCTGCCCAGTGCAGAGGGATGGAAAATAAAATCATCGTTATTATTATGGCCGCTGCAGCTTCAAATATTTTTTTTGTCATTGTCCGCCTCGATTTTAAAATACCGCTCTTTTAAATCTGCGCCACGCAATAAAGACGCAGCTAATGGCAAAAGGCACTATTACAATCAATGTATCAGCCGGTTTTATTCCCTTGGAAATTACAATACTGCAGAACAACATCGCGAGTCCGCACGCTCCAAGAGTAGGTATAATTCTTCTGTCGCTAAAGCCGTGCATCAAACCAAAACTATAACCGGCAAGATTGACAAAAAACGCTGTCGCAAGGGCGTCCCTGACCAATAGATGATACACAAGAATATCCAGATACGTTTTAAGCCACACCTGTGCCGCAATAAACACCGCAGTAAACATCAGCACTATGCAAATAGTCCCCGCAAAAATCTTACTCAGAAAAATCCTCGTCCTCGTGGTTGAAAGAGTCGCGACAAACGCAAGCGATTTCCTGTTTCTATCCGGGTAAATCTGCCCCACACCCATCCCGCAGAAAAACACACTGGTAATTGTCATAATAATTGGCAATACAAACCAGGTGAATGTAATTACTCCGATAGGAATCTCCGGGACTCTTATACGGGCGAAGATAAGAACCATTATCGTAACTATAATCGCCGCGATAATGTAATAAGCGATACAATCCTCAATTTCTTTTTTTATCAGTGCAAACATTGTCAAATCTCCATTTTTTCTTTTTGTGCCGTACACTCGATAAACAAATCTTCGAGATTCATCGGTATTTCTACGATACTCTTTGGCTCAAACGCCTCTATAACTTTCCTTTTCGGCTCATCCCAGTTTGCGATTACAAGTATCATCTCTCTGCCTGAAGTCTTTTGAGATATTATCTCGGTCAAAGGCAGTTTTTCCGGTGCGGCGTCCGGGAAAATAAGCTGGAATTTTTTTATCCGTTTTTTTAATTCCTCAAGCTCGCAGTCAACCGCCAGTTTTCCGGCTGTAATAATTCCAATCCGGTCCGCAATCCGCTCGACGTCGCTCAGGATATGCGAGCTAAACAATATCGTTCTGCCGTCTTTGCCCAAAAGTTCAATCGCAAGCTCAAGAAACTCTCTGCGCCAAACCGTATCAAGCCCCAGTGTAGGGTCATCGAGAATCAGCAATTCAGGCTCATTCGCCATCGCGAGTACAAGATTCAACTGTGCCCGCATACCCATTGAAAGCTGTTTTACTTTTCTGCCCATAGGCAGATTAAATTTTTTGATAAGCTTCTCAAATAACTGACGATTCCATTTGGTTGAAAGCCCGCGGCACAGCCCGGCAAGCCTGCCCACGGTATAATTCTGAATCAGATTATGCCCCTCGGCAACGTAACCAATTCTGCCTCGCTGCTGGGCTGAAAGGTTCTTTGGGCTGCTGCCGAAAACAAAAGTTTCACCCCTTGTCGGCCAATCCAGTCCTGTAAGTATGCGAATAAGAGTTGTTTTTCCCGCACCATTTCTGCCCAGAAGACCGTAGATACAGCCTTTGGGTATCCGAAGGTCCACACCATCAAGCACACATCTACCGCTGTAATATTTGACCAGGCCGTTAATTTGTATCACCGCTTCGCTCATTTTTGCCCCTTTATCCTTCCTGATTCAAACTTATCTGCCGTTTGCTCAAACAGTTCTTTCAGCATTTTTTTGTCAAACTGCATATGAACCGCATCAACAAATATATCTTCAAGTTTTTCCTGCAAAATTTTCTTTTTTACGTTCAGACTCAGGGTACTGGTCGAATCGGCAATAAATGTTCCTACGCCCGGCCGAGTGGTAATTATCCCCTCCTGTTCAAGCTGCTTATATGCTTTGGCAATAGTGTTTGGATTGATGACTAATTCGGACGCAAGCTCTCTTACCGTCGGCAGCTTATCCGCTGCCGCGATCCTGCCCAACGCAACCTGACGACGAACCTGGTCAACTATCTGCTGATATACTGCTTTTTCTGATGCGTTATCAATCTTAAACTGCATAAGCCACCGTTATAGTTGTACTATTTAATATAGTACAACTATAACATTCCGGGTTTACGCTGTCAATATCTTTTTTTAAAATTTTCATAACCATTTTTAGGACAAATAGTTAGGTGATGTATAAAATTGCCTGGTAATTGTTCCGGTAATTCCGTCAGAAACAAGACCGACGAGATTTGTCAAAATCCGCATTGAATAACTGCTAAAACCAGTGTACTTTTATAATTTATCACTTTATTAAATCGCAGCGCCAGTGCTCTGCACTTGTCGGGATTTTGCCGGCGAGAATATCAGCCAGGCAGTCTGTGGCCTCTCCCGCATCGTTACAGGGTTTATCGAAAAATGTTCCGTCATTATTTCTTCGCCAGTCGGCCGAGCCTTCGCCGCTGCGATTGACAATCACATAATCGTAATCGCAGGCTACTTTAATTTCATTTATAGCGTCGCCGATTCGCTGCCGCATATCGGCAAGCCAGAGACGGTCAATCGTCCTGCCGTGAAATTTCGCTCTTTGATACTGTTTGAACATCATCAGCGCCCTGATAGCGTATGGAACATCATTTAGAGCCGATATTTCTTCGCAGCTTAGCGGCGAAAGAAAAACCCTTTTAATTTCAACGCCTGAAAGATAACCGGATTTTACAATTTTTTGTGCCATTGTGTAATATGATTCCATCAGTACCGCTTCGGTCGGGGCATTGATGATTTTATCGAGGTCGATGACCTGAGCGAATCCATGGCAATAATCAACAACGAAACGCGGATTATTTTTTAGTGTTTCAATTTCCGCCATCATCCGCCAGCAATCTGGATTTTTCCAGACAGCAAGCTCGTCGGGGCGTGGTTTGTCGTACCGGGACTCTTTGCTTTTTATGACAGCAACCTGTACGAATTTTATTTCCGGCTGGAACTTTTTCACCGCCGCGGTCAGCGGACTTTTGCCGACACAGCTCGGCCCGGATAAAATGATTAAACGCTTTTTCATTTAACTCCATCAAATTTATGAAATATTGGTTATATGGTTTAAGAGCGGTTTAGCAAGATTTTTCATTGACTGGGGATAATTCCAGTGATTCTGCATCTTCTCTTTTAAGGTTTGAGGACGGACAATATGGCAATATAGGTAATCATCAGCAGGTTTTTGATAACCGGCGTTGCCAAACCAACAACAGAGAGCCAAAAATTACCCTATGACAGACGACAAGATGTTCTTTTAGCGGGCTTAGTGTTGTTTTTTTTAAACATTTCGCAAGATTTATATTTCCCAAAGCTTTAGAGCCTATAAAAACATTAATTTTAATACTGTAAGAGGCTCCTGTGATGTCAAAACGCAACACAGTGATAAAGTTTATCACAGGCCGATTATCTATTAACAGGGCCTTTATTGTGTTAACTTTTTCTGTAATCGGGTGTTGCGGACATAAAGTTATCGGTCCATCGAATTGGAAACCTTCTGGCACAGGCTTTGCTTAGTATATGAATACTTTATACTTTGCAGGGTGGGCTGAGCTTCGATTCCTGGAGGAGGAGAAGTAACAACAAGCCCGCCTATAAACGCAACCAGGACCAAAAATATAAAAAACAGGGACCTGTTTAAATATTGCGTTCTATGGAGCTGGCCAGGAGGAGGCAGCTCCATTTCTTTTGCGCAAATTTAGCTGCCGATAAAGGCACTAATGGGAATAAACAAGTTCTATCATCCTCATTTACTGACATCAAACAAAATGGGCGATACTGGACTCGAACCAGTGACCCGCTGATTAAGAATCAGCTGCTCTACCAACTGAGCTAATCGCCCTGCAAAAGGCGATACTTTATATTCATCAGTCAAATATTGCAAGAGGATTAACCATTCGCCTTAATAAACCTTTGAAAATACAGCCAAAAATCAGTATTTTTGCATTAAGACTATACCAGACTTTTTTCGTCCTTTAATTTATCGGAATTTTTTTTCTAAAAACATCCGATAAAAATCCCCCTTAAATCGGGAAAATCCAAATTTTGAAAAATTTTCACAAGATTAATTATTTTGCCTAAATATTCTATTTTATCTATTTTAACATTGTCGATAAAATAGTAGTTGGTTGGACCAACCGTTGTGACGAAGTCGCATCGCGGCGAGTTATTTTAACAAAGGGAGTTGATATTATGACACAGACGTTAGAGACAGTAGTAGAGAATCGCAGATTTAATCGTACTCAACTTAGCTGGCCGGTCAGTCTTTGGCTGCCAGAGGCAAACAGGTTCTTTAACGGCAGAACCATTAATGTGGCAAAGGGCGGCGTTTTGCTTACTCTGCCAATGGCGGCGCCGGTAAGGCCGGGACACGTTGTGGAAATCAATTTTCCGCGTACTATGAGCCTTGCCCAGAAAAAAGGACAGTTTGCCCGAATAAAGACCGGAAAAGTTATACGGGTACAGCGCGAATCAATCACAAGCGACGCTACAATCGGCGTAGCTGTTCAGTTTGCCTAATCGGCTAAGCTGTATATTCCCGCTTATTCTGACCGTGGGCTGATTTATCTGAACAAATCGTCAGCCCTTTGCGGCGCAGAACCGCTTAATCGCTGTAAATCCTTTTTGTTAAAAGGATTATCCATCTCTTTTTTCAGGTAAGAATTTGCTTTACATCGATACTCTAAGTTTCTATAATACGCCCCTTCAATTTTGGTTAAAGTTAGATAAATACCGGAGATAATTAGATGTACGCAGTAATAGAACAAGGCGGTAAGCAATATAAAGTTCAGCAGGGCGATGTAATTAAGATAGAACTTGCCGATGTTGCTCCCGATGCAAAGACAATAGAAATAGACAAAGTGCTGCTCGTAGGTGAAGGTAAGGACGCAAAGATAGGTGCACCGTATGTCGAAGGCGCAAAAGTTACCGGCAGATTTGCCGATACCGCCGGCGATTCGATTGTAAAAGGCAAAAAGTTATATCCGACACATTTTACAAGGCGTAAAGCAAGCAAAAGACGTATCGGCCATCGCCAGAAATATATGGAATTGACGATAGAGAAGATTAAAGCCTAATGTCGTGTCATTCCCGCGAAAGCGGGAATCTACATTTTAAAAAAACAAAAGGGCGAGTTTAATACTCGCCCTTTTTGCATTTAAACGTCAAACGATTACGGTTAACGTCAAAAAATAAAGGCCGAGCTTTTTGCTCGGCCTTGTTTGAATTAGTAGATTTTTAAACGTTAGAGAAACACTCAACGACACGCCCGGAACCCGAAGGTGCCGGCCCAACTGGATGGCGAGTAGTTGTTGCGGTAGGTAACCGTGCAAGTGAAAGCACTGTTGTACCAACTGCCTCCAAGGATTTGAAGATTGGGGCCGGAATAGCTGCTTGTCCACTCCAAGACATTCCCTGCCATATCGCATATCCCGTAACCGTAAGTCCCGAAAGCACCTACAACAGTTGTGCCATTTGGATGAGCTGAACCACTGTAGTTTGCAATACTATTATTTATGCTTGTCCCGCAACCATAACTGTAGCTGCCATCATAATCAGCCACAGCCTGCCATTCCCACTCTGTCGGAAGTCTGTAACCGTAATAGTTACAGAAAGCCGTTGCTCCATACCAACTGACGTATGTAACTGGATGATTTTCAAACTCGCTGTCAACACTGAACACGCCACTACTGTAATGTATTCTTGTGGCTCCGCCGTTGGTGGCGCCATCATTAGTAAGGCCCGCTCCCGCGAGGTTATAATAGACTTGACCGACAAAATCTGCTCCGTTGTTCGAACCGCTTGCACCGATGATGTTGTTGCCGCTGATGGTTATATCACCCGAAGCCAATGCCGCGTTGAGAAACTGGCAATACTGAGCGTTGGTTGTTTCATATTTGCTCATATAGCCGGTAAAGCCCTCATGACCGGAAACGCCTGGGTCGTTAATATAAACCCACATTATAGGCAGAGGCTCAGTATAACCTTCATCGAACGGATTGCCGTTTCGCAGCCAATCCTGTGCCATAATTGCAAAATCCACGAAATCAATCTTGCAGTCCTTGTTCAAGTCACCAAGTGATAAAAGCTGACATACGTAAATGATGAAAACATTGTCACTTGTATCGTATACATTTGCGTCATTCGCATCGCTGATACGAACACGGCACTGGTTGGAAGTTATCATCGGGACTGTCCACTGGTAAGAGCCGGTGTTGGGCACGGCGTTGACATCATTCCAGTCAATACCGTTGTTGGCGGAATACTCAAGATGAATGATAGGGATATTAACATCGCCATAAGGTTCCCACTGAATAGTCTGTGTTGTTCCTGCCGTCCATTCTTCACCACCATTCGGAATCTTAACGACGAGCTCAGGGACAGCACTGCCTTGAATACTGAAGTCTATATCCTTGTCGGAGACAAAGTAATATGTCCAGCTGCCTGGAGTGCCAACTCGGTAGAACATACGACCGTCAGGGAATAAATCCGTCCCGGAATTCTTAACGACATCGACGAACCGTTGCGGGTCTGGTCCAGAGTTAAAACCTAGTACAAACGCGTAGTAACTCCCGTGGGTCATCATCACATCAGAAATGTCAAACGTCCAGTATCCAGCGGTTAGACCATAAGTTGGGAACGTGCCCGATTGACTGCTCACTAAAGTATCGGGGTATATGGAAGATGGGTTGGCGATAGACCACAATTCGACAGTGTATTCCTGACCTACAACGGACGTTCCAAATTCCCTTACCCTTACCGTGAGTTTGTCCACACTCCAATCGTTGTTACCAGACACAAAGAATGACTGTGCCAATGCCCATCGGTTATTAGTGGTTGTCCATTCAAACATGCCGACCCCACCTGTATCCCCACCCATCGAAAACTGGGTAAGTATGTTCGTTGATGGTGGCAACGAGTTGGTGGTTACGCTCACATCTGCCATCACTGCTCCCGTGGCTAACACAACCCAAAAGGCTATTACAAGCAAAACCTTATTTTTCATTTTCTTCTCCTTGCTAAAATTATTGTTTAGATTTTCTCAAGGCAATAATGCCCAGAGAAATAAAGAAACATAGCTGCAGTAAATTTAAGAAGAATTAAAGATGTGTTTCATTTTCCCTTCCTCCTTAAAAGACCTCTATACTTTATCTCGATTTTGTCTATCCAGTATAGGGGGGGGGTAAAAGTGTCAAGAGAAAATCAAAAAATATTGGCAAACATTATAGTTTTGAGGAAATTTATTTGTTTTGATTATTTTTAATATTGCAGTTAAAATGCTTAAAAGACTATATTTGAGAGCAGGTTATGAAAACACTGGACAGCGTAAAACTGGCAGAAAAAGAACGGGTATCGGTGATGCTTGCCGCCCGGACTTTGAAATCAGATTTGCCCATATCGAGGGTAATTCTATTCGGTTCCAAAGCCCGCGGGACTGGCGATGTATATTCAGATATCGACCTTTTAGTTATCACATCCTGTCCGGTAACAGCCGGCCTGCGAAGCAATGTTTCTGAAAAACTGGCCGATATAAACCTTCAGAACGATGTGGCTTTAAGTTCTGTTGTTGTATTTGAAAAAGATTGGATTGACGGACTTGTCCGTTATATGCCGATTTACGGCGAGGTTCAAAGGGATGGCTGTGAGGTATGAATAAAGAGCAGGCCAATGAAGTTCTAATAAAGCTATGGCTCGAAAAGGCTGACGATGCTCTTGGGTCAGCAAAACTTGAACTTGCCGCAGGCCATTTGTCTTTTTCGGTCAACCGGCTTTACTACTGCTGCTTTTATGCGGTAACAGCGCTTTTGCTCAAAGATGGCAAACAGTTTGCCAGGCATTCTGCGGTCATGTCGGAATTCAACAAAAATTATGTCAAGACCGGAAAGGTTAATGCCGAATGGAGCAAATTTTATCAGAAACTTTTTGATGACAGGCAGGAGGGAGATTATATTCCGACCGCTGCTTTTGAACATTCTGAAATTACAGAGCGAATTAAGCAAGCAGAAACTTTTTTGAAAATTATCCGCGAACTTATCCACCCATAGTAATTTCCATACCACATTTTTCGCATAGAAATTTGACTTCATATTCCCTGCCATCCTCATCCTGCAAAATTAATGGCTCTGCATTAGTTCCCCCGCCGGCGAGCGGGCAAATATTCAGTTCTCTCCTGAGACAATATTTTGTCGTCATAACTTTTTGCCCCATCATATTCAGGCCTGATTCAGGAGCAAGTTCGATAGTCTCAACGCCGTGGCGATGATAAAATTCCTGAGCTTTTGAGTTCAGCGCATTGCCGGTAAAACTTAAATGCTTTTGCGGACTTGTCGCGTCGAAACAAAGTGAAGACGGATAAGGAACATTGTTTTTTGAGATACTGACGGCCAGACGGGGACGATTAGTTTCACGAACCTTCAGCAGATTCTCAACAAGCTGCCGCCGGGCCTCGTTCAATTGAGAAGCAGGCACAAAATACATATCCTGCGTTTCAATTTTCAAATCGGAACATTCGAAGATGGTATTTCCAAGCCGGGTTAATTGATTATGAAAGGCTTCTTTGGCTGTTTCTTTTTTCACAGCCGGTTTTTTATCGCCGGCAATTTCCACCTGGGCCTTGTTTCCATCTTCATCCGTGCCGCTTATTACCAGTCCGGTTTGTGTTTCCTGTATGGTTATCGACAGACCGATTTTTCGTTCTGCAGGATTGCCCAGAAGTTTGTCGGCAAACTGGTGGTCGAAATTGCGATAGATTTTCTGCCCGATGTGAATTTCATTCATTTTTTGCGGATAGACCTTATTGCCTTCGACGCCGTTAATCGTTGTTCCGGACAAATTGTTCCGCTGGTCGAAAAAGCAAATGCCGTCGCCATTGTGCAATTCCTGCCGGGCCTCGATAATAAAAAATGTTTTTTCAGTTTTTTTTACGGTGCCTATGAGTTCGCCGACGGATTTGGGTGTATCAATCGAGCCGAGTTTGGAACCTTGTCCTGCAAGTCCGTAATCGGTAAAACCGCGATTGAAAGTTTTATCGAGATTCGGCTCGAAATCAAATCGCACCGAGCCTGAAGAGTTTTTCTGAAGTTTTTTCTTCGCGAGGATTGCGTCTAATTTCTGACGATAGAAACTTACGGCATTGACGACATAAGGGATATCTTTGAGACGGCCTTCAATCTTAAATGCGCTGACCCCTGCGTCAATCAGTTCCTCCAGATGTTCGGAAAGATTGAGGTCTTTCAGCGACAGCAGGTAGCGGTCTTCGACAATAACTTTTCCGGTTGTGTCTTTGAGGCGGTACAGCCTTCTGCACGGCTGAGCGCATTGTCCGCGGTTGCCGCTTCGTCTGCCGATAGCGTAGCTCATATAGCACTGTCCGCTTGCGCTGACGCAAAGTGAACCGTGAATAAAACATTCCAGCTCGATAGTAGTTTGGCTGCGAATCTGCCGAATCTCATCGAGTGATAATTCGCGCGCTAAAATCGCCCGGCTGAAACCGACATCCTGCCGGAATTTGACTTGTTCGGGAGTATTGTTATTCATCTGCGTGCTTGCAATCATGGGAATCGGCGGCAAGTCAAGTTCGAGCAGGCCGGTATCCTGAATAATCAGGCCGTCAACTCCTGCTTTGTATAGCTGATGAATCATCTTTTCCGCGACCGGCAGTTCGTCATCGTACAGCATAATATTAAGCGTTACATAAACTTTTGCGTAATACTGATGAGCGAAATCGGCGACCTGCTTTATATCCGAGATTGTATTGGTCGCGGCCTGACGTGCGCCGAACCGTTCAGCACCGATATAGACAGCGTCTGCACCGCATCGAATCGCCGCTATCGCGGTTGAAGCGTCTTTTGCCGGGGCTAATAATTCTATTTTTCTGGTTGTCATTTGGATTGCATCGGATTGAAACGCGGGGCTATTGTGCCTTTACAGTATGAGACTTTATCATTTCTTCGGCATTGTTCCGCCAGCCGGCAGGGCCGTTATCGGTAAAATATTCGAACGATACATCGCCGGCAAGTTCGCCCAGCAGCGCCTTGCGCCGGGCCGAATCGGGCATTGTTTCCATAATATATTTTCTGATGGACTCGAGTTCAGTCAGAAATTCGCCGTGTTTTTCTGTAAAAATATCCTCAAGTTTTTTTCTTATATGACCTGCGTAAGCCGGGAAATCGCCTTCGGTGCAGATGGCAATCTGCAAATCTTCTCTTCTGACCACGGCGGGAACGAAAAAATCGCAAAGCTCCGGGTCGTCGGCCACGTTGCAGAATATTTCAAGCTGCTGGCAGTCGTTATAAATCTGCTCGTTGAGTTTTCTGCTGTTGGTCGCGGCGAATACGATTGTCGCACCGACGAGATAGTCTTTTGAATATTTTGCTTCCACGAACTCGGTATTTGTACTTTTACATCTTGTTTCGAGCGTATCGTCGATGTTTTCAGCGACTACAACCACGCGGGCCTGGGCCTGGAGGAGACCGAGGACTTTCCTTGCGGCGACAGCGCCTCCGCCGACGACTACCGCGCGCTTCGATTTCAGGTTTAGAAAAATGGGGTATTTCATAGCGGCACATATAATAACATCTTTTTGAACTTATAGCAAAGAATTATTTAACGTGCAAAAAAGGGGTTTTTGTGTAAAATAAGCCCGGACTTTTTGTCATTTCGAGCGAAGGCCCCGATTTATCGGGGTCGGAGTCGAGAAATCCGGCGTAAGCCGTCTTGAGCTAAGCCGAAGGATCAATAGATTTCTCCACTTCATTAGTCCCGATAACCGGGACTAATTCCGGTCGAAATGACATTCGGATGATTTTATGAAAAAAATAATAACACCTTTAACAAATGAAATCATACGTTCCTTAAAAGCCGGCGATGAAGTGGCTATAAGCGGCGTTGTTTACACTGCTCGCGACGCGGCTCATAAACGGCTTTGCGAACTTATCGAACAGGACAAAAAACTCCCGATACCACTGGAAGGCTCCGTGATTTATTTTGTCGGTCCTACGTCCGCCCGACCCGGAAGGGTAATCGGCTCAGCAGGTCCGACGACATCAGCAAGGATGGATGGTTTTAGTCCGACTCTTTTAGCGGCAGGTCTGAAAGGTATGATTGGCAAAGGTTATCGCGGGGATGCGGTAAGAGAATCGCTGAAAAAAAATTGCGCGGTTCATTTCGCCGCCCTCGGCGGGGCAGGAGCGCTTTTAAGTCAATATATAGTTTCCTCTGAAGTTGTCGCGTATGAAGATTTGGGCACCGAAGCGATTAGAAAACTTGAGCTTAAGGATTTTCCCGCGATTGTAGCGTATGATTGTTTCGGTAATACTGTTTTTAAAAAGGTTAGTGAATAATGAATCCCGCACCTTCTAAATATTCTATATTATATTTATTTTAAAGGAATAATAGCTTGTATATTGTATATGACAAAGTTTTAAAGAAAAATAAACGAAAAGAAGGTGCGGGATGAAATCAGCATTTCTGGGTATAACAAGTTCAGGCAAAAGCACACTGCTTGCAGCGGTCAGCGGCAGAAAAGTCAGTCAGACCGGCGTATCGCAAATTGAAGAATTAGTCGTGAAAGTGCCGGACGAAAGACTTGACTGGCTTTTTAATTTGTACAAACCAAAAAAGAATGTTAACGCGACAATAGACTGTCTTGATTTACCGGGATTGTCTTTTTCCGATGACCACTCAAGGGCTTCAGCGAGAAAATTATTGGGCAATGCGCGGACAAGCGAGCTGCTTGTTCTGGTTATAAGAGCGTTCGACAACGCGGGAATTAAAGCCTCGCCTTTGAAAGAACTTTCGGATTTGATGACGGAAATTCTTCTTGCCGACCTTGAACTTGTCGAGACGAGAATAGAAAAACTCAAAAACCAGGTCAATAAACCCTCGAAAGAACAGCCAAAGCAGAAAGCTGAATTTGAGATTCAATTGAAACTGCGTCAGACAATCGAAGCTGAAAAACCTTTAAAGACCGCCATTGCGAACGACCTTGAGCTTGAGATTGTAAAACCGCTCGGTTTTCTGACATTAAAACCGATAGTAGTTGTTTTTAATACCGCAGAAAGCAATCCCGCGCAGGCTTTTGACACTACCGGCGTTATTGATTCGACAGTGCCGGCAATCAGCGTTTGTGCCGAGATTGAGTATGAAATAAGTCAGCTCGATTCGGCAAGCAGGGCTGAATTTATGAAAGATTTGGGTCTGACAGAATCCGCTGCGCATAAATTTATCAGGAGCTGTTATTCGGCTCTCGGACTGATTAACTTTTTCACGGTCGGTCCTGACGAGACAAGAGCATGGCCGATAATGGCAGGTACAACCGCTCTCGACGCGGCGGGCAAGATTCACAGCGATATAAAACGCGGCTTTATCAGGGCCGAGACAATCAGTTTTGCGGATTTAAAACAGTTCGGCGATGAGAAAGCGGTTAAAGCCGCCGGCAAAGTCCGGCTTGAAGGAAAAACATACATCGTCCGTGACGGCGATATAATGAATTTCAGATTTAATGTTTAAAAAAAATATCTTGTCATTGCGAGCCCCTTTGGGGCGAAGCAATCTCGTTGCAATGACGTTTTCAGAGATACTTTTAATATTTACGGAGATTTGGAATGAAAGCATTAGCACTGACAGGTTTGAAGAAACTTGAATTTGTCGAAGTGCCGACACCTAAAATCACGAATGATACCGATGTGCTGCTCAAAATCGCGGCGGTCGGCGTCTGCGGCAGCGATGTGCATTATTACGAAACCGGCAAAGTCGGCGCACAGGTTGTAACATATCCGTATCGAATCGGGCACGAATGCTCCGCGATAGTTGCGCAGGTCGGCAAAGCCGTAAAAAATGTAAAAGTCGGCGACAAAGTTGTCGTTGAGCCAGCCGTTTCCTGCCATAAGTGCGACCAGTGCAAAATGGGCAGAGAAAATACCTGCAGAAATTTAACATTTCTCGGCACCCCCGGCCAGGGCGACGGCTGCCTTTGCGAATATATGGTAATGCCCCAGGAAAGCTGCCTTGTAATCAATGACAAGCTAACCCTTATCCAGGCGGCATTGTGTGAACCTTTCACGATAGGCTTATATGCGGCAAAACAGGGTCATGGCCCTTATAGCGATAAAATAGCGATACTCGGCTCCGGGCCGATAGGACTAAGCTGTATGACGGCGGCCAGAATAAAGGGCACAAAGAAAATTTATATGACCGACAAAATCAACTCAAGACTTGCTATTGCCAAAAAACACGGTGCAGACTGGACGGGTAATCCCGATGAAAGCGATATTGTCAAACAGATAAATAAACTTGAACCGCTTGGCGTTGATACTGTATATGAATGTGCCGGACAGCAAAGTACAATTGACGAGGCGCTTCAAATTCTGCGGCCGGGCGGAAAACTTGTTCTGGTAGGTATTCCGCGTGAGAGTACGATGTCATTTTGTATTGACTATGCGCGCAGAAAAGAAATTACGATTGTAAATATTCGCAGGCAAAACCGTACAACTGAAGAATCTATTGAGCTTATCGCGGCCAAAAAAGTAAATATTGATTTTATGGTTACGCACAGATTCGCTTTTAAGGATGGGATAAAGGCATTTGAACTTGTGGCCGGCTATAAAGACGGTGTAGTCAAAGCAATGATTGAGTTTTAATTAGGGTATATGGTTTAGCTGGAAAAGAAGTGAGTAAAATTGCCCCATTGGGCTCAAAAAACGGGCGCCTGTCCCAATCCCGTTCGGCACACGGATTGCGTAGCTTTGAAAATATTTTTACAAATTACCTATTTTGACCTGGCGCAATTCGGCTCGCTATGTTTTAATAGCGTTCATGATCGCAAAGCGTGAAAAA